>Ga0247780_1000362_pt1 | contig 44892 bp, 20 predicted proteins | sample UWRJL079202R5_FD_179927 | JGI IMG/M metagenome (GOLD analysis project Ga0247780, IMG submission 179927) | Plant litter microbial communities from Arlington Agricultural Research Station in Wisconsin, United States - UWRJ-L079-202R-5 | ecosystem: Environmental > Terrestrial > Plant litter >...
ATCTAGAACCTCTTCCGGGAAAATCCGCCCCGGAGACAGGCCGGACGGGCTGGGTCCGGGACCGAGCTCTGGGATCTGGGGTCTGGGCGCCATTCAAAAGACACCCAAGGTTGTATCCGCGCCACTTACAGCTTTCGGCATTTTGGCAGAATGCAAGATGGCAGAGCTCCATTCCGCACTGGCCGCCGACACCTGCCTCCGGCTCTCGAAAAAGCTTAGCTCCCACATGAGCACGTCCCGGAACCAAGTCTTGGATTCAACGATATGATTTGCTCAGTCACAATAGCACCGAGTGTTCTCTCTCCTTTTCCTTCCAACTGTGTTGACATGGACGGCCTTTTTATTTGCACATGATTGCGAAATCGAATTGCGTCCGCTGACAACTGATCGCACTGTCGAATCAGAGCTGGGATAAGGCGGCGCAGGGATCGCCAAGAACCAATTCATTTGAGCGACCCAAAGATACAGGCCAATCTGATATCCACGACGGGCGGCTGGTGTATTATATACCCCCCTGGATGCGATATCGCTTCCCCGCACAGGATCGCCACGAGCACCAATGCGGCAAGGCCCCGAGATGCCAGAATGACCCAGGCCCGGGTTACCACCTCTCGCCGCAACGCAAACTGGGGGGGCTGGATATCCTTCTTGGACCGTCCGGGTGCCATCTCCCCCAATTTTCTTGCGTCGTCAGCCATGACACACTACCGAAACACAGGGCTAGGACGTTACCCAGCTAAGACTCGAGCATACCTCCCTTGCGGTACTGCAGTGGCCACCGCTCGCTTCCCCAGCGTGAAGCGGGTTGCAATACTGCAGGGAACCAGACTACTGTCACTTGCGGCCACTTGCGGTCAGACTTGCCTCCTTTGGACAGCCCAGACCTGTCAGTGTGGGGAGCACCGGTATATGTGCCGCCTCTCCGCCCACCCGTTGTCCTCATCCACTAGCAACTATCTCAATCTTCATGTTCTGGCCTTTTCCACCTCGACGGTGAGAGACCTTGGATATCGCACCACCGAGGCCGTGGCCAGGCTACAGCCAAGATGTCGACTGGAGCTCCAGACGGCCAGTCAGGCACTGGCCCGTCAAACTTCACCATCCCCCAAAATGGCACTTGGCCCTGGGGTCCCATCCCCACAAACCCCGGCCGATCACTCCAAGCAGATATAATTGTCTGCTCGATTATTACATGGGTCATTGCCATGATCTTCGTCGTTCTACGATTCTACACAAGATACCGGTTAAAGCACATTCTGGGACCAACAGACTGGTGTATCCTGCCAGCTCTGGTATGTGACCCACTCTCATCTCGCCCTAGATTCTTGGCTGACTAGTATCTTAGCTATTCTCTCTCGGTAGTTCGGTGGGATTTATTGAGCGTAAGTCCGCCGGGATTAACTTTGAGGTCAACTCGGTCTAACCATGTTCACAGAAGCTGCGAGGGGCGCAGGGCGACATGTTTGGGATATTTGGGTTTCAGATCCGACGTTTTCTGGGATGCTCGCTTTGGAGAAGGTAATCCGCGTCTTGAAGCAGGCGTGCTCGGGTGCTGGCTAACACGAGTGATTCAGGCAGTGTGGTACGGCATACTCTTCTACAACATAAGTCTCGTCTTCACCAGGATATCGATTCTCCTCCTCTACAAGCGCATCTTCACCTACAACTGGGCAAAGCGGGCGATACAGATCGCGCTTGTGCTAGTCATCGTCAGCGGTATATGGTTCATCGCGTCTGTGGCCACGTCATGCGTCCCACTCAGTGCCTTTTGGGACTGGTCTCTGAGAACACAAGCATATTGCCAGCCACCGGCGCTGTGGTGGGGAAACGCAGCAATCCACATTGCAGGCGACTTGGCCATTGTGATCTTGCCGGTGCGTCCCTCATATAACCACAGTTTAAGTTGAATATAAACTGATAAGGACCCGCAGATGCCAATCCTTTCCAGCCTGAATCTGCCAAAAAAGCAGAAGCTTGCGCTTGTTGGAGTTTTCGGTTTGGGTTTCTTGTAAGAACAAGAAACATGGCCCGTTTTATGGCCTCAGGCTAACGTGTTTTGTGCCATGACAGTGTATGCATCGTCTCAGCCCTCCGGCTGGTTACCCTCATTGAAATCCAGACTGGGAAAGACCTCGATATGACATACACGAGCGCCCAGATAGTTTACTGGTCGACAGTGGAAGTCAACGCATCGATAATCTGTGCGTGCGTCATGACGCTCAAACCCCTGATACAGAAATGGTTCCCCAACATGCTCTCGCCGAGCCACTATGGCCGCGAACGCAGTCTTAGATGGATCACTCCCATCATCAACAGCCAGCGGGATTCAAGGCAGCCTATCGTACGGCCCATGGCTAACCACCAGCGCGCTGCTTCAGACTCTGCAAAGAAGAGGGTCGGCTTGGAGGCACTCCCACGGGTTGAGGAGAAGGAAAACAACGTCAGCGAAGAGGCACTCGGATCGCTGGATTTGGAAGCACAACGGTCAGGGAGCGTTTCTACCGTGGTATGCGAGGACGACCCTTCCATTGTGGGGATGAGCCCGCTAAGCGCCCCACCGAAAGCACATCTCCGGCTCTCAATACATGTTACGAAGTCGGTCCAAATCAGCAGGTACCCGGAGAGCCCGATGAGCGGCGATATCTTCGACAACAATGAAGAGAAACAGGAGAGGAGGAGTAGCCAGGAGCCGGACTACAACACGCCACCATACACCCCCGGGTGGCAGAGCGAGGGGTCGACGATTGTTATTTGCAAGGATTTTGCTGAGGAGTCGGGCAACACAAAGTGATACGCTGGGTGGTGGGACGGAGTCTGATACCATGGGGTTCATTCAAACCGGGAGAAGGATTGGATTGGCTTTTTAGGAGTTCTGGCAGGTCAGGATGGGGCGGTCGGAAAACATAACGGCCTTCCTGGGGGTTTTGCATGGGTTTTCTGGGACGGCGTTTGCGGGGGGACCATAATGGGTTGGGCACGGAGTACCATGTCTTATAAACTGAGGTTTGTTTATCTTTGAAATTCATCACGAAATACACGAGTAATTCATACGATGAAGGCACAAGGCAGCGGTGTAATGTCTAAGATACTCGGGACCCTACCTCGGCTCACCGGCGGCTGTCCTCACGTACCTAGGTTTCCGGCACTTAACTCTCCGTCTAGGTACTAATACCTAGCTCCACACAACCTATCCACCAACCCTCAAGACAGCATAGCACACCACCAAGTCTTGGGAACCTGGTACGGAAAATCCCCAATCAGGAAGAAGTCAGAATGCGCTGTGTAACAAAACGACGCGTTTGCTTCGAAAACCCGAACTATCGTTCGCCCTCGTTACCAACTCATCCGGTATAGATCGTCACATCAACGGCAGTCGCAACTCCACGAGAGGACGCACCACCCTTGAAAAGGTTCCTCTTCCAAGTCCACTCCACCTTATTAGTTTCAGCCGTCAGGGGCGATGGTGGAAAGGCTAATGGCGAGGGAGAGGAGGAATAGGTTGGGCATGTTGGAGACGAGTCCGAGGGATTTGTTAGAAAGTTTGGTGGCCTGGGGTGAATGAGGGTGGGAGTGAAGAGGAGGAGAAATCGAGCCTTGAGTGTTCGGACGGGGTGGTTGTGGGTTCTTCTCAGTCATACATTATATACTGAGGCTTGTCTCAGATTGGTACCGTACAATGATTCAAATAGCATCGGCTGATGCTTCTATCACTAGTAAGTACCTAGGTAGTGTGATACGATCACCGCGGCTGCTTTGAACATGGCGTTACGGGTGTGATGCTGTTTTGAGTTCATGTTTATCAATGAGGGTCCTTGGTTCTTGGTTCAACTGCTAGTATATCCAAAGGGTTCTTTGCTTGTTGATTTAACCTAAAGTTGCCCTTACCAGCCCCAGTCACCCGCACCACCCCGTACCACCTTGCTCAGGCGCTACTCAGGCGTTGCTCAGGCGCTGCCAAGGAAATGATCAGGCGCTGCCAAGGAAATGATCAGAGAAATCGCCAAACATGGTTTAGACCAGTAGGCAGTACTCTACGGTTCGAATGGCAACTTTTCACAAGGCCCCAGTTTTTAGGACACAGGTGGTCCAAAACTGGGACCCCCCCCAACCAAACTGCTCCTCTTCCCTTCCATCCACAGTCACATAAAACCCAGTTTATGTCCCCCATTAGGTCTCCATTCCCGTCTTCCTCATTCACGAAGATGGGTATATCTCAAGCTGAGACACTCCCTAAGCGGATTGCGTCGTTTCTATTCATTGGTTGTTAGACGTCGTCAGAAACACTGCACTCTTGGAAATTAATGGAGTTGCAACTACTTAATTAAATTGCTTATTCTGTCGCTCTCTTATACACGTTCCCGTGACTGTCCGGGAAGCTACTCGCAATACCACCGTTAACGGCCTTTCCATCTAGAAGGACACTGAGATTATGATCTCTCCTTAGCTAGTGAACCGCTATATAGAGATCTGGGGCGCTGATGTCACCAAATTTCGACCAGAGAGATGGATCGGAGATGATAGGCGACCGAAAAACACAGGCGGAGTCGAAAGCAACTATGCCCACATGAGATTTCTACATGGACCAAGAGCCTGTTCCAAGCAAGGATTTGCGAAGGCAGAATTCCAATATCTGTTAGCAGCATTCGTATGCAAATTTCAGTGGGCCTTGGATATGGAGGAGCGTGATATGATCCCTAAAGGAGTCATCACCATCAAGCTTATAAACGGAATGCATTTGAAGTTAAGGCCCGCTGCTTAGCCTCGATGATGATCATTCGGTGATATTAGCGCACTCGACGGTCGGTGCGTCTCGAGAATAGGGAAGATACTCACACTGCGATTCTAATACGCTAAGCGTTACAGACGCACACAATGATTATACAATACATAACATCTGACTGGAGAGCACCAGGCTCTCCGAGTTATTAAACCTCTGATTCATCCGGCCCTCAGCATCGTCTAAGGCCATCTAGTAGCATTTGTGTTCGGAGCTACCTCGGCTCACCCGGACCCACCAATCAGAGTGAGCCGAGGGTGAGCCAGGGTGAGCCAAGGGTGAGCCAGGTGTGAGCTGGCGCGAGCTAAGGGCGCCGGTAACTACGGGAGGGTCAGGTTCTCTAGAAACTAAGCTATTTGGAGGCGTTTACTATGTTTAAATCTATTCTTTAGTTTACCAGACCTGTATTTACAATGTATAGGTTAATTTTACAGGTTCACGCTTCGATTCAACAATTCACTACAAACTTATACTATATGTTAGGGCAGTCAGCAATATCGAGGCAAGGTTGCGAATGTACTGTATTGCGGTTGACTACGATATTGCGCGTGAAGAAGAAAGGAAGAATCGCGAAGGTGCTGGCCTGCGCGCAGCAGAAGTGCTGCAAGCGAAAGGCGCACGGGCCAAGCGAATGTCAGGTGGCGGCAGCTGGCGCAGCCAGGTGACAGTGCCAGCGCCGTGACAGCCCCAGTGCTGTGGCCGGTCATACCTTGAATCCAAGAACGGTCCGCCCAACTCCCTGGCGGCCGAGTTGCCTTAGAGGGCGGAGTGGACAGTCTGCCTAGCGGCTCTGAAAGCAGCGCCCTGCAAGCGGGGCTTCAGCAGACAGCTATCGTCAGGTGACGACACAGTACTCTGTGGCGCCCTATCATCGTTCACCAGTCTCGATCGCAAGTATTTCCCTGGCTCGCATTGCTAATCGCTTAGCAAATGATAAGTCTTGCAGGTACTTGTGTTGTACCTGGTTGCCACGAGGCGTCCTATGACAACTCCTGGCCCTTGCCTGTATCCTATCAGGCCATCCATCAAGGACATGTTCTGGAACATTAACAGATATCGTTGATCGGTACTTACGAGTTCGCCTCATAAGGCGTCCGTTGTCCGCCAAAAAAAAACCCCCCCAAAAAACCCCAAAAAAAACCGCAGTCCTCAGAGGCCAGGTTCCGGCATCTTCGGCTCCCTTCCATTTCTCTGAGCTCTCTCCTTCGTTCTCCGAGCGCCTCCAGTCCTTCCATCCTCCCCACCCTCTCCTCACTTTCTTGCTCTTCTTCCAACCCGTTTTCCTCTGCCACCGCAATTTTTGATTCAATCAGCACAAGAGCTCCCCTTTCGCCGCCGCCGCCGGAATTTCGCGTTTCTGCTCCATTCGAAGCGATCCATATGTGAGTGTGTTGCCTGCCGAGCGCGACCTCCAATGGATGATTGCATATGTTGCATCAGTGATTGACCACATCACAGCAGGCCACTCCCAAAGTTTTTCCAACGATTCCTGAAGCGAGCCAGCATCCGCGACCGATTCTCCACTATAACGACAACAACCGTGCCAACAGCGAGCCTTTCCGAGGTGCCGTCGGGGGGGCCGCCGGTTTCTCCTTTGGAGCCGCGCAAATCAACCAGCCGAGCGACGGATTGGCACAAGGCTCTGTTCGATGGAGACGATAACCTTCTTGCCGAGCTCGCAGCTAGCGAACCGCCCGGCGAATCTCTCTTCGAGCTCGAGACCTTCATCAATGGCACGTACAAGGGATTTGAAAAGAATAAGCATTTCACCAAACTTGGCTTCCCCCTGCGAAGCGATGCTTATGCCTCGTCTGAGCCCTCTGGCGAAACGGTTGCAACGTCTGTGACAGGAGAGCAGGCCATCTCGATTGCTCGAGCGAGGTCCCAGGCGCAAATTAGGCGTGCGGTGCCTGTCGTGCAGTCCATCCGGGAGGGCCTGGGCTGGGAGACTCGAGAATTCGATATCCGATTCCTGAGAATGATGCGCAAGGATTGCAGCCTCTCGGTCGTTCTCGGCGCGGGTGCTTCTTGCGCCGCGCCGTGTGGCGCGCCGTCCTGGCCCGCCCTGGTCAGAGAGCTACTCCAGATCACGCTAGATCGCGGCCTGCAACGGGGAGTTCCCGTGAGGCAAGAGACGCAAGGAAACTCATCAGAGCAAGCCCTTGATGAGGGGGCTGCCGGTCCTTCGACCAGGACCACCACCTGGTTCGAGCAGAGAACAGTCCGGGAGTACAACGACGACGAGCGAGCGCAGGCTCAAGAGTACATTCGCCGGATCGACGCCGGCGAGAGCGATGGAGGCCTATGTGCAGAGGCGGCATCGCTTGCCCATTCATTGTGCGGTCAGAATCTGTTTACCTACATCAGTCAGATTCTCTACCGGGACAATCGCCAACCAAGTGATGTACACCGCGCTGTTGCGCGCCTGGCGCACCCCCAAGATGGTTACAAAGGCCGGACTACCGGCTGGGAAGCGATCATCACCTACAACTTCGATGCCTTCATGTCCCAAGCCCTTGACCAGGAAGGCGTCCCCTCAGAAGCGTGGGCTATGCGCGGGAACGAAATGGCCATCGATCCCGACAAGCGGGCTATAAATCTGGGTCGGGGACATCCGCTGATTCAGAAAGTGCTACATCTACACGGCTACACCCCGCAACGGCTGTTCATGATCACGCTTGTGCGTTTCATATTTGCCACACAGCAGTACATCGACGCCTACGATCAGGAACCGCTGCCCATTTTCGACGAGTTTGTCCGCGACTATCTCGAGAATCCCGCTCATGTTGTGCTCTATGTCGGGTGCTCCTTCATTGATCAGTACATGAATCTCTTGTTGAAGAGGGCTATCTCGCAATCCCCGGGCAGGTTCCATTACGCTCTGCTGCAGTGGCCGAGGAAGCGTTGCGGCGTCGTCCCTTCGGCCGAAGAACTCAGAATAGAGCAAGAGAGGTATCTCGAGATGGGCGTGCGGCCGATCTGGTTCGATGACTTTGACGAGATTCCTGATATCATCGCCCGCCTTGAGTAAAATCCTCTGATCTTGTCAGCCTCCCAAGTTGATTGCTGTTCATTCTACGATGGAGACAGAAGCTCGACCTACACGATACAAGAGTCAGAGTGGAACGGCTATGCACGTTTGTGGGAGAGTCTCATGTTTGAGAAATCGATTCATGTCCAATATTTATTACCCCTTTCAAGCCTGAATATTTCCATAGCCACGACCTATGCTACTGCCAGTGTGATAGTGGTATCGTTCCATAGCAGGAATCAGCCATCCGCTACCAGTCAACCCCATCATAAAAATAAAACTCCCTTCCCCTTGTCGTTCAGGCTTTGTGGACACCATCATGGACCCGCAAAATATCAAGGGCACGACCAGGTAAGCGACAGCGAAGACAGCGTTGTGTGGAGCAACTTGCTTTTCGCGAGCAAACGCAGCCCAAGCCAGAGCGCTTGCCCAGACCCACGCAGCCCGGTGATTGATCAATGTGTGAAGCAAGGAGCCAGCAGTACTCAAATTGCTATGGGGTACGTCGTTTTTCTGCGAGTTTTGGAGAGCCGTCGGGGGCTGTAGCAAGAGGAAGAAAGCAGCCAAGAGTGCTGGCCTTGCCATAACAAACTCCAATATGAGTGACCGATATTGGAATACTCGCTAGGAGGCCAAGGAGTCAACCGGCTTGACGAAATAGCAGTAAATCAAGCGGCCAATAACCATCCAGGCGCGGGGAAGATATAAGACGAGGAAATTGTAAACATCCGCGCCGGGCTCCCTGACGTGGACTTCAATAGTGTGTATTCACTGTCCGAAGACCTTGTTGGCTTTAACAGTAGCAAAACATTTGTATCGACTGCTTGCGTTGGTATGTTTGACGTTGTAGGTGAGTGTATGCTTTCTCCCTCTCCAAATGTGTCCATTTAACGGATGAAATGTGACCGAGATGGATAGGGACTCTGTTGCTTTTGACCTTTTTAGCCTCTTGTGAAATGTGATTTCGACTGTCTGGTCGGCAATCCCCCGGCTGCTCGACTCATGTTTTTCTGGTTCAATGAGATGAGCCGCATGGTCATAACGGTAGCCTTTTGACACCCCTCCCCAGGAAACGTTCTTGGGCAGGGGCTTGACGAGGATATTGTCGAACGGGATCTGATATTTTTCTGGTCTGACAGAAGTCGTGGCCAGATAAACAGACTGTGATGGCAGTCGTTTCCATTCTTCCTGCATTACCAATTCCCAAGGTGGCCCCAGGTGCCGACCAAAAATCCTTCCTGCATGCGCAGTCAAGGGGATGGCGATGAGACTCCCCGCGTGGCCAATCCGATAATGCAGTATTCCGAATACGAGAGAGCCTGTGCCCCTATGGAATACACGCAGGTTGATTTGGATCCCGCGATATGTGTGAAGGAACGGGGTAGAGTCTTCGCCTGTCTCGATGGAGACAACGTCCCGAGACTCAGCGGATTCGTTGGGAGTTGTCGCAAGCACACCGTTGAAATCACTCCACATTGGGCTGTTTCTCCACGTGAATAAGGAATTTAATCTCCACGCAAAAATGGAGTGGTCGTCTGTGTGTCGGATAATTTTCTCCTGCAATCTTAGAAAAGCCCGCTCTCCCTCCCCGTAGAGAAGGGGCATATTGATGCCGAAGATACCAAGGAGACAGTATGCTAAGTCTTCTTTCCGAGTGGTTTGCCGTCCTGCCGCCCAGCTCATCCGTTGGGCGATGCTGGAAAGGCTGAGCTCGTGATGAATGTTTGGGATCATATCGCGTAGAACGTTGGCGCCAATTCGGGTAGATTCGGAAATCTGGTCGCGGAAGGCGTCTCGGCTGCCAATCGCTCTCCAGTCGCTACTATAGAAGAGAAGCACTCGAGGGGCGATCAACTCTTGGAGCGTCCAGCCCCTGGTGAACCAACGACTCTTGACGATGTTGACATCTGAATCCTTGTTGTGGATATCGGCAAGGTACGCAAAGCAAATCTTGGCCTTCGCATACCATCGAAACATGGAGTTGATGGCTTCAGAGAGTTCTGTGCTGCTCGACTTGTCAATACAGCACGTATCGATCCAGGCGTAGTCGAGCTGATGCGCGAGCGCTTGGTGACATGTTTGGAGGATCTTCTCGTAGCCGGCCCTTCCCAACGGAGGCCTCTCCAGTTGCATCTCCTGGAAAGTGACTTCCTCATTGGCCCACGTGTGCGAGAGGATGGCGTATGGTGGACAATTGGCTTCACTGAACTCCTCCAGCCGAACGGTTGTCGTATTGATCAGCCGCATGGTAAGTTGCTTCAAGAAGGCGATTTAGGGGTTTTGATGTTGGATGAGGGGGAAAATTGATGTGGCAAAGTTTCAGCTTTGCAGTTGCCTTGGGTCGAATCGGAGAGTGCCGCAAGGGGCTGGGCCCTGAACATGGGATCCCACTGGCTGGAAGCAGGAGCAGCACGGTGTTCAGATGTACGCCACAAGAGTGCACGGTTTTGATACGCTCTCGCTGCGTCCCTCCCAGGGCGTTCCACATTCTCCATGCCCAGAACACGTATTGCAACGGCCACTTCGAAACTTGCGGAGTCACGGATTGCTTCAAGTACCCCACGATTGTTCCTCCGGACAGCCAACCAGGTGCCGAAAAATCGCAGACGTTCTATAGAAAATTACAAATCTCCAGAATAAGTACGATCATAAACACGGCGAATACCGTCGTATTTATCTCCTGACCCTGGCAAAGCGGTTGAAGCTTGTCAAAAAGGGTACAGCGCGTGTCTACGCCCGTGATGTAATCTTACACTAGCTCCGCCGGAGGAGAGATATCGTCTACGATACGATACATAGTATCGGGATCAGCCATAACAGCTGTAAGGATTCTGTCGAGCACCTGAGCCAGGACTTGGCTTCTTAACCATGGTCATTAAGCCAAGTTCTAGGTTATGTCTGGCTCATCCAGCTGCTCGCCCTCATGTGGGTCCGGCTCACCCGGCTCACCCTGAAAGCGGAGCCCCTAGGTGGGCCCGAGAAAGCCCCGAACATAAATGCTCCTGTTCTGTTGCCATCCTGGGGTCCAATGCCAGTTCTAGTGGCATCCGTCTGCCGCTTACCCTAAAGCTCGATCACGCCCGCGGAATTCCGTATCTTCCCCAACTGCTAAATCGCCTATACCCTCTATATCCTCCGCTAACTCCGTATCTTCTAACGCCGCCGACTCTATTAACACATCCTATACCAACACTACCAACTCCTCCTACACCGGCGCTACTAACTCCTCCCATGCTAATACCACTACTAACACCTCCCACAACAGGATTAGGACTACCACCGATAGTAACCCTCCTAACACCGCCGACGCCTCTTATCTCTCTCATGCGCCGCGGAAGATATTCCGAAAGCCTAGCGCTCTCCGCCGACTACCTTGAGCAGCTTGGCAAAGTCTCCGGGGTGCCTCCTTTCAAAAAGGCCCAGGCATTCATGAGCGCATCCATCCAGGCTCTGCTCTGTTCGGGGCTCCTTCCAGGGAGGCCAATCATCAACTCCCGAATCAATGCGATCAGCGGTGAAGCTTCTCTGGACCACAGTATCACTATCTTACAAGGCCCTCCAGCTATATAGACAGACGAACGGTGTGGAGCTGGTGTTGGATTGCGCGCTATTTGTCTGGGAGGTTCTTGACTGGGCTACAAGAACTGTGACGGATACCGAGCGCCGCGAACTGCTCGCCCCCTTTTTGGACGAACTGAAACTAACCGAAAAGGTTTGTGACGACATGCGGCGAAGCGTGCTGCCAGTTGGTGAACTTCGGAATTTGATGAGCAAGAGACTCCTAGTGTCGAAGAAGTCCAGCTTGAAGCTCTACAATGTGGGATGTGACATCGCTCTGCAGTTGGATGACCCGGCTGGCGCTTGGCTGTGGCTACAGAGGGGGAAGGCTAGGGCATTCGCCGACTCCCTCGGTGCTTCATCTGCTGTTCCTCGGAGGCTCTTAGACCGGATCAGCACTGACCAAGTCGCCTACGGACTCCTCAGGGAAGAGCAGAGCATCCTCGAGCTCCTCCGAGAACCCAACGTTAATCATGTTATTGCCGCGCGGCGGCTGGCTTCGCTGAGGAGGAAAATGGTGGATCATCCGCTGCTGGCCGAGGCTGCACAGCTGAAAGATGCGCTGTTCAGCCTGGAACTGGAGATGGAAGAGCTTAAGGAAGCCCTGCTTAAAACGGGGCTCACGGCTGAGAGTGTAAAGTTTGTCGACTGGTACGTTCCGGTGTCGGCGAACGTCTCGAACCAACCGATCATCCTCTTTGTCCGGCAGCTGGATGGCACTACGCATTCAAAGACAATAACCATCAGTGCCCACCAGATCCGAGACTGGGCGCATGAGGCCTTTCAGTTTCTCGACATGGCTACTCCGCCACTGCGCAGGAAGACGGGAAATCGGCTCCTCAAGAAAATGAACGCTCTCGTCGAAGGCCTATCAGACACGACTTTGGAAGGCGACCTTCTCATCCTGTCTCCTTCTGGCCCTCTACATAGCGTGCCGCTGCATGCACTAGACGTTGCCGGGGAGTCCCTGATCCAGCGAAACCCTGTGGTGTATGTCTCCAGCACTGCAACTCTTGGTCAGTGTCTCCTCCGAGCATCGATCCCGCGCAACAAACAAGAAGCCGGCGGTACAAAATATTTTGCTGTGTACGAAGAGCTCGAGAAAGCGAGAGAGCGAGACGAGATATTCGCCCACATTAGAGATATGCCTCTGCATCTTCCCGGGACCGTCTCGTTAGGCCCTGAAGTGACTAAATCTCACTTCCTTCACGAGTGTGCCGGCGCTACTATACAGCGGGGCGACATCGGTGCTGGGTGCCTGTGGCCGATTGACAGCCGAGCAGGTAGAGCATTCAGCGAGGCTTTCTACGCGGAGATTATGCAGGCCAAGGCATCCCCGCACGAGGGCGTACGTGGTGCCCTCAATTTAGCCAGCGCTATGAGGGCTACCGTTTCAAAGATGAGAAAAGGCGAGCTCGGGCCTGAGTTTAAGCAGGCTTATTACTGGGCGCCGTTCACCTTGCACGGGCTCTGGTACTTTCCAACGCAGTGACGGCTCCTCGACGGGTCTTTCCCCCAAAACTACGAGACCTATTCCCAGTACTCCCAACCGCCACCCAACATCGCCCCTCTCCAGTTCCGCATCAGCACCATCTTACCGCTCGCCAGCGTCCTAGTAATGTTGACGCTCAGATCAATTGTTGCAAAGCCTCGGCTTACCACTCTTCGCCCCTCTCCCCGTCAATCTGTTAGCTCCGGACCGTAAAAGCGACTCGATGAGGGGGGCTTAGGCGGAGGATGCGGTTCGTCTCTCTAGGAATTATTGGAGGCGCTAAAGTCTCGCTCTGGGGGTTCGCGCTCAATTACGTATACAATTTACCTCCACGCCAAGGCTCAGCAACTCGGACCAACGAAGTTAGCTGCCTTGTCCTATCTCGCTGGACGATCAATTCATAACCAGACCTGAAACGAGACCTTGACGCCATTTGCTACATCCCACCGTGGCGGTGAGGGGCCGGGTTTTGGGACTACCGGTCCATGCTTTGTCTGTCCAGTCCTTGGGCAACACAGTGAAACAGTTGTGGAGCCGACAATTGGGCCCAGGTCTTGTGCTTACGCTTAGCATGACCAAAGTAGCGTGCCACAACGAATTTTGGTGGCCTGCTCTGTTGTTTTAATTAGGGCCCTGCTAGACGTGCACTAGTTGTTTGGCTAGACGTGCACTAGTCCATCGAGGGTTAGGGTTGTGTATGGTCCAGATTCTCATGCCGCACAAACCCCAATCCTCAACCCTGCCATTCTCTGCAATCGACCGACACCACACGACCACCCTCACAGCCACAACGGCTTGTCGCATCATTTCCGCACGTTTTCTACGCGTAAACTAGCCATTTTTGACTACTTTTGAGCCTTCAGAATCATCCCTGTGTCCCGCGCCGTCCAACCATCGCCGTTCTTGGCAATCGCAAGGATGCCAGCCAATGCGGGGCAAGCTGTGACACGTAGTGGAATCGAAGGCTTCAAAATGATGGAGTGAATTGCTCGAATTTCTATTCCTTGGATTGAGCCGTGGAAGGCCTCTATATAATTCCTTGCAGTGGGCCTTCTGAATCGCTGGCTGGAGTGGTGATATCACCACTCTTCTGGTGGCTGGCGCTAGCAACCAGGAATCAGACAACCCGACCTACTCCAGGGGTTAAGCGAGCCTTGGCACACCTCACCCGACCTACACCGCGCACCTCACCCGACCTACTCCACGTAGCTCACCTGACCTATCACCAAGCAATCAAGAACTTTAAAATTCCCCATGTGTAATTAAAGCAGTTGTTGAAGATTACCATCTAGAGTGTTGAAAATAAAGAAACCAATACTGGTAAGGAAAGAAGCAGTATAAAATAAGAACTAGTCCTCTTAAGCTCTGTAAGCCATCACTAACTCCATCTTCTCTTTTTCGATCTGGAGCTTCCACTCCTCTACTTCAAGGGCCTACTCTTCTTGTTACCTTCGCATCTTAAATTCGGCCTTCTTACGCTAAAAGTCTTTATTAAAGGCTTCCTAAGCGTTAGAAATTACGTTTTTTATAGCGCTTTGTTGTAGAGATAAAGAGGTAGAGGTATAAGATATAACAGGGTTATTATATAGTTAATAATAAATTATTAAAAGATTAAGAAGCTTTCAGCTTACCGGCGTGGCCTTTTTCTACCTTTAGTAGCTATTAGAAGAGGTTAAATTAGAGAGGAGGGTTATAAAGATTAGTTAGATACTGAAACAGGTAAGATCTTTAGTAAAGAAGACTGATAAGTTCTTAATTAATCTTATTACAGTTATAATGTAATTAGGGTAAAGGTAACACTAATATAATCCTTTATAACCTTAATATTATTAGTAGGCTTTTCCTTACTTTCTTAAGTAGGTTAAGCCTTTTTCTTTCCACACCTTTAAGTAAACTGTTTCTTCTTTTTACGATCTTTCTGCTGTTAAAGCCTTATATAAAGTTAGTAATTAAATACCTGAATAATTAGAGAGTTTATACTTATTTTTACATTATTATTAACTTATTACCTTATAAGGTTTATGTTATAATAGCTTTTCTAAATCTTATACTTTTTAAAGATGTAAATTAAGGTTAGATACTCTTTATTTAAGTGTAAGTTAAAGCGGATTAAATCTAAAGTTAATATATAACACCTGCTTTAATAATACCCTACTTTATAACTAACTGTAGTAAGTTAGATTTAAAATTTTATATTAAGTTAATAAATAATTAACGTACTTTTAACGTTATTAGTGTATAAAGATAAGAAATCTTAATCTTTATCACTTATTAAAAAGCAGTTGTGAATTAAAGATTAGTAAACTTTTAGAAAGGCTTTATTTTTTACTTAGTTAAAAACCTTTTAGTTATATTTTCGATTAAAATCTATTACTTTATTAATATTACTTTAAAAGTGGTTAAGGTAAAGTTATAAATACTTTATATAGTAATTAGCTTATGCTTAAAAGCAGCCTTATTAAGTGTATTTAACAGTGTTATTATCCTTTAGTAGATTAAATTAAGAGTAATTAAAAACCCCTTACTAAGTACTTCTTATACGTTACACTAATAGTGAATATAGTAAATTTAAAGCGTGTAGGTTTAGTGGTAAAGGAAGTTAAGGTTAAAGTGGCTAGTAAGATTTATTAAAAACTAACTTTAATTTAAAATAAATCAGCTTTAAGTAAACTTTAAGTTAGTAACTAATTACTTACTAATAATAACACTTTATCTAATATTAACGGTAATTTTAATAAATAAATAAGGGTTTCGATAACTTAAATACTTTAATTAAAGCTTATAGTTAGAAATCCTCTGTAAAGTAAGGAAATATTTAGTAAATAGAATTTTAAATATCTTATTAATGTTAGAATTAGTAATTACTTAAGTAAGTATTACACTTAAAAGTAAAGTTAGTAACTTAATAGGGAATTATATAAGTTAAATATTATTTACTTTATTAAAGAGTTTTATTATAATAAGTAATAATAACTTTATTTTTAAATGGCTCTTTAAGGTGTTTATAATTTATGTTAATCTTAAAGGTCTGTACTTTACCTTACTTTTAAAGTTCGGCTTAGTTTTTATGGAAAAGAATAATTAGAAAGTTAATATTATTATTATAATAATATTAAATATATTATAAAGAGTTAGAGATTAAACTTAAAGTATATATTAGTTTACTTACTACCTTTTTAAAGCTAATATCCTTATAATATATTAGGTACTTTACCTTAACTGCACTTTATATTAAGCTAAGTGGAAAGTAAAAAAGTTATTATTTTTTTAGTAGATATTATAGGTAGGTGTTATTATTAAGGTTAAAGTGTAAATCGGTAAGGGTTTTACCTTAATATAGCTTTATAAACTGCTATACAGTAATGTTTTACTTAAAGGTTCCTATAAGATAAAGTTAGTAATTATTTATATATAGAAAAGAAATATTAAATAACTTACGTAACTTTAAAAATAAATTATTAATCTGTAAGATAAGATTTTAAATATCTTAAACTACTTATAATGGGGTAACCTTTAATAATAAAGGTAAATAGAGGTGAATTTTAGTAAAAACCTATAGTATATAAGGGTATTTGTTTTAAACTGTTAGAACTGGAATGTAGTAGTGGAAATAAACTTCACAGCTTAGTTAAATAATATTAACGTTATTAGGGGTCTGTAGGTAGCTTACGTCTGAATTTAGATTAAATTAGTAAAACTGTTAAATAGAAGTTAAATTTTAAACTTATTATAATATACTATCCTTTAATCGTAATAATTAAATATATAACAGCCTTTTAAGTTATTAGAAGTTTAATTATCGTTATTATTATTATTTCCTATACCGATATGCCCGCAGGCGCGCCGGTCCTTCTACTGCTATGTACAAAGGAAACCGTGCCGTATAGGCCGGATAAAAACCTTCGTTAACTCCTTTAAAGCCATTAACTATGCGAGTCCATCTTATTACAAACGAACGGAGGCCTTTATCGGCCTCCGGCCCCACTAGCCCTCCTCTCCTGTTTCCAGCTTTAGCCGTCTGGCTAATCTGTACTCTAGTAGCCGGTTAGAGTCCATCAGCCAGCTAAGGACCTTCCGAACAAGCCTTCCGCTCCGGGCGTTTGCTACCTGTAATACAGCTTATAAGTCCCTTTATGATCAAACCTCTTAACGGTCCCACGGCCTTTATAACGGTAAGTTAGAGTACTAAACTACTAAATGCTCTACTGTTTCCCTACCTTCCCTATATTTACAATAAGGAGTACGGACCTTTAGAACCTTTACCTTAAACAGGTAGTCCCTAAGGCCTATATCCCCTGTCCGGGCTTAGGAAAGGAGGTTACTCTGGGCTTTTATAAGGCCCTTATGTCGCTTTAAGGCCTTATTAGTAAAAAAAAGGGAAGGGGGGTCTCTGTCTGCCAGCCTTTCCACCGGCTAGCCAGCTCTCTAGCTCTCCCACTAGGCCTGCCAGGCTAATTCTATAACTTCATCTATTTCCAACTCTTTATCCTTCTTTTCCCCTGTTTTCCACCTCTAGCTAGCCCACTGGGTTACTGTAACTACGGCCTATTCAGTAGGTGTTGGGCCTTGTAGTCCTTACTAAGGCCTCTGTCCCCGGTTTTTTGTTTTCCTTCTAAACCGCTGGCTGATTCTGTTACAGGCTTCTGTGATCAAGTGTGCTGCTGGAGCTCGTTTGGCTTCTGGCCCTTTTCCGGTTTGTAGGGCTTTCTCCTGTAGCCGGTCTTCAAAGTCGGCTAGTCGTTTGTTGAGGTAGAGGTCTAGTGGTGGGACCCAGGCCTCTGTTTCTAAACACCTTACAGGGGCTGTTTAGTAAGCTCTAACCACAATACGGATAATTATCGTTATTAATAGATAAACTAATCTTATATTAGAAAGCTTTAAACTTATAAGGAATTAGCTTTTTATAATAAGTGTTTGTAAAGCGCTTATATTTGTTTTTAACTATATTTTTAATATTGAAATTTACGTATTAGATTATATTATAATATCTATTATTAAAATTCTATAAAAGTTAGTTAAAGCTAATAAATTAAAGTAAATATTAAGTAAACTTACATCTTTAACTACAACTTATTTATACCTTTATATTAAGTAATAAGGCTTAGTAATAAAAGGGTAAGGGTTAAGAGAGGGCTTCCTAATAACACTTTCTCCCTTACACGCTTTACCTCTCTAGAAGCTTTAAACTATTTTAAAAGCTTAAGATAATATTTCTTTAAAGGGATTTTAATAAATTAAGGATTATACTTATTCTATATATACTTAAAAGTTAGATATAACCTTTTAATAAAGTTACCGAAACTAAGAGTTTAAAAACTTATAAGCCTTACAGCCTGTATATTAAAAGGTCTACCGATTATAAGTAACACTATTAAGGAAATCTAATATAGTAAGTTTATAAGGGTAGGACCTTTTTAAGCAGTATTAAACTTAGATTAAATTAGTTTAAAGTTTAATAAAGGTATAAGTAATTTAAGAATATTAATAAGGCTTTTAGGCTTTTTTAAAGCTACCTTTAGAATAGCTTTAAGTAGAACTATATATATTACACTATTTTAGCTAGTTTCAGGGTAGTTTAAAAGGTTTATAGTGTAAATAACTTTATTTACATACATTATATAAAGTTAAAGAAGTAATTAGCTATTTCTTCCACGTATTACAGCTAAGATTAGGATTTATTAGGGTTTTAACGTTTAATTTATCTGTTAAAGTAGATTTAAAGACATAATAGATAGTAATTAGTTATTAATATTCTCTTAAGTAATCTTATTAATATTATTTAAAAGAAACACCTTAAATAGCTGTTCTTTAAAGGCTAAGATATTACTTAAAGCTATATATTTAGTTACCTATAGCTTTAGATCGCCCTTATTGAAAGTTAAAGGGATTATTAGTAAAACTGTATAAAGGAGTTAAAATTAGATTAATAAGAGATAAGTTATATATTATACTTATAAGATTTAGTATAATTAAGGTCATTTTCTTACTCTTCACTGCTGTAAGCTTTAATTACAGTATTAAGTTATAACGCTATAAATAAGTATAAGTTAAAGTTATTAATAAGGGTTTCTTAACTGCTTTATAATAACATGTTATTAACAGCCTTAAACTAAGTAAAGGATTTAAGCTAGTTAATAGATTTAGTGTCGATTAGTTAAGGTAAGGGGCTTTAAATGTCTATAGGGCTTAAAGGCGTAATAAAGCCTCCCCTAAGGGGGAGGGTATTTGCTTTTATAATAAGAAAGAAAGTAAAGTATCTAATAGATCAGGATTTTATTAAGGAGTAATTTAGAATAAAAATACGATTTAAAAGTGAAATAAAGAGTAATAAAGGTAGGGAAGGTAATTCTATATATATAATACAGTTAATATAAAACCCTAACCCTTTTAAAACCTCTTTCTATTTACCTACCTTATACTCTGGTATCTTTTTACTCTCCTTTCCAGAACTGGAGATAAGGAGTAAAAGGAATTAAGGAAAAATCTGCAACTAAAAGCCTATCTATTAGTTTCACACTATTAAAAATCTTATAAGCTGTAAAAACTATAGAGATAAAAGTAAGCTTTTTATATATTAGTGTGTAGGAGAAAAGGTTAAGAATAAATCAGGATCTATTTTAAATGTAACGTTTAGTTAAATTACTTATAAAATAAGTTATATAAGCTAGCTTACTAGTATTATAACGAGTTAATTTTAATTAGCCAGTTATATTACGACCTGCACCTGACACAGGCCTTGAGAGGACTGGCACGGGTTAAGACAGAACGTATGGCAGGACGCTAACAGGTAAGGGGCGTTCTAAAGACGGCTTATTAAGCTAGCACTCCTAGACAGGGGGTTTAATGTCACTGTAGGTTGTTATCACTATAATGCACAAAGGTGAGTCTGAACAGTAGGATATAAATGAATAATTAAATATTAGCGTAAGGAACTAGAGTCCCTTACAGTGGTTATAGGCATAATTATAACTATCTATACCAGCTAGCTAAAAGTACCTTATACCTTACTTAATAGTCTGTTACTTAGTAAGGAACTAAATAACCTGCTACTAAGCACCTTCTGCTTAAAGGTCTTACAGATACTTAATAAGTAAGCACCTTTATTAAGACTAAGTAACTGCTGGTTAGTTATAAGGGTTTTAGGTCTTTACACCCCTAGCTTAATATGTAATACTGTATATACTGTCTTCTTATACTGTTCCTTATATAAGGGATTTATTAAGCTACTCTAGCTTAAGTGACAGCCTGTAAGGTTATCACACGATTCCCCCTCTTTAACATTCTTTTCCATAAAAAATCCTAATAAAAGTGTTCCTTCTTTCTTAACGTAATTATACCTGCTAACCGTATGTAAAAGCGCACTTTAAAAAACAGTACCTCTTATTACCGTAACCTTATAGACTTCACTTTAACTTTTAAATCGTAAATGTAACCTTATAATCGTTATTCTTTAAAATCGCTTTTTTATCTTATTACTGTATAATTAAATAGTTATTCCAAATATTTACTAATAAGGGCTTTATCTTTATATAACGTATTTAGTTACAGTAACGTTTTTCTCTAACAGCTCCTTTCCAAGAAGCGTTATCTTAATACTAAGCATAACGCTATTACGTAGAACTTAAAGCTGAAAACTTAAAAGCTCTATAAAGCTGTTACCTAACTTAAGCGGATCGAAGTCTAGTGCTATAGGATAGAAGAGTGAGCCTTTTCTACATTTAACTGGGAGGTAAAGATCTTTTATTTCTAGGAGTAGGAGGAGGCCCGTCTAGTTACTCCTCCTAAAGTTAACAAGTCCTTTAACTAGGAAGGCTTTTTAACGGGAATACCTGCTAGTTCTTTTTCTAGGGGGTTACTGTAACTAATAACCTTTTTTTAACTTAGTCTGTAGCTTTCTTTTAATAAATGAAACAGCTCTTTTAATATAGTAGTAGTGTATTTATTTCTTTTACTAACTTCTTTTTCTTAACAGTACTTATTTTTATATAGAACTTACTAAAAGCTTTAAAGGTCCTACCTCCTTATTAAGTTTAAGGTTTTTATAACCCTAATTAAGGGTTTTAATAAATGTCCTTCTATACCTATTAAGGAGTTTCCTACCGTTTCTCAGGCTTTAGGTCCCATAATGGTCTTGCTTTTTAGTATAGTAATTTAAATGTCAGATCTTATCTTATTTCTAGTTTTTATTATTAGTTTTAATTAATTTAGATTCTTCTAATGAAACTCCGTAATCAGGTTTAAGCACTTAAGATTTTTAACTAGTTCCTACAAGTTATTTTCAGGGCTATAATCTAACTATTTAATAAGATATTTAAATGTGTTTTTTCCTTTCTGTAAATCTATAACTTCTTTAACGTTATACTTATCCTTATTAATGTCGATCTTAATCTTCTTTTTTAGAGGAACTCCTTTTAAGGCAGGTTCTAGAAGTGAGATATAAAAAACCTTAGTCCGCACCTTTATACTGGCGGGTAGGTCTAATTTGTAATTAAAGGTAGCGACCTTTTTCTTAATTTAAAACAGTCTGTACCTTTTAAAGTTAAACTTCTTACTAAGTCGTTTTAAATACAGGTTTTATAAAAAAAGGTAAATGTAATCCCCTTTTTAAAGAGTTAGTCCCTTAACTCGTTTATTATTATAATAAAGTCCTTTTTTAAGTACTGGTTACTTTATTTAGTGTTTATTAGTAAACTTCTTTATTTGTTCGTGTGTGAACTTAAGTTTAGCTTGTAGGTGGTTATATAGTTTTTATATTTAGTTTACGTAGACTGTGGCTTAGGGGGTGTTAATAAGTAGGCTTTAATAGAGTTTAGGCTTTTTATTATAGTTAATAAAGAATGGTGATATATTTATTAACTTAACTAGCATTATATTATAAGTTATCTATCCTGTTAGTAATAGTTTAAGCTAATTATCTTATTTAAAGTTAATGTATGCTTAAAGATACGTTATAAGTATCTGGTTAACTTATTTTATTTAGTTATCTGTCTGTAAGTGGAAAGCTGTTAAAAGTTTACTCTTTACACTTATCTTTTACATTAACCCTTACTAAAACTTCGATATAATTAGCTTATCTTAATCTGTAACGATATTATTTAGTTAAAAATGTTATAAAACTACCTTTTTCTTAAAGATATAAGTAAGTTACTTTACTGTTATATCCTTTAAGGTTAGTAGAAAGTAGGCCTATTTTATTAATCTGTTAATTATTATAAGGATTTAGTTATAAGTGACTTTTATAATAGGGTCTTTAGATTTTAAAATCCTAATAATAAAGTTAAGTAAGATAGAACTTTATAACGCTTATAATACAGGGAGTGGTTTAAGAAGCTTATAAGGCTTATAGTGCCGATTTTGCTTCCTATGGCAGATATTATAATTATTAACCATTTCTTTAACCAGTTTCTTTATTCCTGGGAAGGTGTATATTTATTAGGCTTACGTAAGGGTTTTAACCCAGCTTATATATCCTTTAAGTTAAGATTTATAAACTTGCTAGACGTATTCTTTCCATTTATTTAGGTTGTAAATATACAGTTTCTCTTAATACCAGAACTTTACTCTTAGTTTAAGTGTGCCGTTTATACTTTCTAATAACTGTTCCTACTAATAACCAGTTTTATTATAGTTTAGATACTTTAGGTACTCTTTCTTATAGTTTTACACGTGTCTTAAAAGGTCTTTTAAAGGGCACTTATACTTACAGGTCCCTTCTATTAACCTTTTTACTTAAAAGTCCTGTTATTATTAATAAATGTTATACTCTGTTTATAAGTTTATATAAATGTTAATAATTTATTTTAATGTTTAGTTATTTAATACTTATGGCGTATATTTTAACGTACTGTTCTTAGCTTTATTAAACATAGTAATGGGGATTAGAACTGGATTAGTATCCTTATAATCCTGTCTCTGGCTAAACGTATTAGCTTGCCTATTATCTTTTCCTTTAATATAGTGAATCTGGAAGTGGAATAAGGCTATTAACTCTGCCTACTGTGCCTGCTGTAGGTTAAGTTCCTTTATTAAGAAGTACTAGAGGTTATTATAATCTGAAAAGACTTAAACTGGTTCTTCTATGCCGCTTAGATACAGTGCTTACTTGGTAAAGTATTAAATAATCGCTATTAGTTCCTTATTATAGATTAGATATTATAAGGTTAGGTTATGGATTCCTTTTAATAAAAAGGTAATTAGGTAGCGTTTTCTATCGTCTTAGATTTAGCTAAGTTCTCTACTAATTACGAATTTTAAGGAGTTTATTTTAACTTAGAAAGGTTTTAAGAAATCAGGGAGGGTTAGGACTAGTGTTATAACGAAAGCGTATTTAAAGTCTTTAAACGCCTTTTACTGTTTATTAGTCCACTTAAATGGCTTTCCCTTACCTGTAAGTTTATAAAGTAGTTTTACGATTTTTATAAAGTACTTAATAAAACAGTAATAAAAGTTTATAAAGTTAATAAAGGCTTGTAACTCTTTTTAGTTCTTTAAGGTGGGTTAATCTTTAATTACCTTTATCTTCTCTAGTTATATTTTAAGCCTTTTAGGGGTTACTTTAAACTTTAAATAGTTCAGCTCCTAAATATAGAAGTGGCTTTTCTCTGGGTTTACTATTAGCTTTACTTTCTTAAAAGCTGTTAAAACCTATTATATATACTTTTAGTGTTCTTTTAAAGTTTTAGAATAAATTAAAACATTGTTTAAATATATAAAGATAAACTTGTTAAGGAAGGGGTAGAGAATACTGTTAATAAGGCTTTAGAAAGTTATAAGGGTATTTGTTAATCCTATTAGTATAACATAGTACTGGTAATACCTGTTATAAGTCTGAAAGGCCGTTTTATGTTTATCCTCTTCCTTTACTTTAATGTAGTTAAATCCCATAGGGAAATTAAGGTTAGAGAATTAGTTTATTTTAGTAATTTATTCTCACATTTTTATAATAAGTAGCAGTAAGTAACGATTCTTAATCGTATCCTTATTTAACGTTTAGTAATTAATAACTATATATAACTTACTATCTCCCTTCTTTAGGATGAATAGTATTAGGTACCTTACTAAGGATTAGGACTTTATAATAAACCTATTTTTTAGGTTTTTATTAACGTACTCCCTTAAGGCTTTAGCCTGTTAGGGGTTTAGGTGGTAAGGCTAGAAGTTGCAGAGCTTTACTCCTGGCTTTAACTTAATTTTATAGTCTTATAATCTGTAGTCTGGTAATTATAGTATCTTTTTTCAAAATAGGGTGAACTTCCTGTATTCTATAAGTATTTTAAATAAGTTAACTTTTTCACTTATCTGTGGGTTAGCTTCTTACTTTTTTCTACCTTTTAAATTGTCATTTAGGTAATATAGTAGACTCTCTAATCCTTTAACTGTTTTTATAAACTTAACTTAAACTATACTTAGTTTTAAGGGTTTAGTGTGCTTTTAAATGCTTTATATATCTTTAGAACAGTTTAATGCCTTTTTAGCTTTCTTTAAACAGTAATTACAGCTGGGGGACTTATTAAAGGTAAGGTGGCTATTCCTTTAATTAATTACAGGGTTATACTTTTCTAGTTAAGGTAGATTTAGGATTATATTATACCTTATAACTAGTGTAATGTTAAAGTCTACTTATTATTTATCCCTATCCACTTTAATTAAAAGTGGTAAGTAGTGGGTAACTTTACTGTTATTATACTGGTATAGGCCTCCTTTTTTATTTTATATAGGAATGGCCTTTTTATACTCTTTATTAGGGAGTTTCCTTTAGTTAACTAATAAGGGGTGTACTAGGTTAGAAGCACTTCTGCTATTAATTACTGCTTTTACCTTAAACGGCCTTCCTTTTCCGTCTGTTATGTTAATATTAATAGAGTAATACTTATACTTTTTTAACATCTAAGTTATAGTAACTATTTATCCTTAAGGTCTTATCTGGCTTAACCTTTAAGTGCCTCTTTTTTTTCTTAAGGTTTTTACTAATTAGTGAATTACTAGTTTCTGGCCCTTTTAAAGGGCCTGTAGCCTTTTCCTAATTCCTTTTAGAAAAACAGGTAATTTTAGTAAACTTAGCGATTAACCTTTCTTAAGTTTTCACACCTTAATGTCCAGTTAACTTTAAACAGTATGATATTCTTAAAGTCCTTAATAAGTTAATAATACACTTTACAGGACTGGATTGTAATAATGTCTTTTTACTTTTAAATCTGTTAATAGTTTTCTTACTTCTGTTATTCTCTAGCTTTTCCATTAAGGTGTAATAAACACGTTACGATTAGGTAATTATTAAGTACCCCTTTTTACTAATATATAATGGGGACCTGGTTAATTACAGTAACCTTTTACTTATTACTAAACTCTTTTATTAGGGAGTAGGAGATTTAGTAATAAGTTAGTTCTAACTCCACCTTTATAACAGTATAATCCTGTCTTTAAGTGTTAAGGAAGTGGTTATAAAGGGCCTTAAGTCTATAATGCTGGTTAAAAGCGCAGTTGTTATACATATAATCAATTTATAATATATCTTTATAATTAGGGTGGTCGATATTAACTGTAAGTGCTATGGTTATAGAGTATAGAATAGGGGAAGTAGTGCTTTATTCTTTTTCTTCCTCTACTTACCTCCGTATATATTATTTCTCCTAAACCTTTTTTTAAAACTTAAGTAGTAATAACTTAGCTTATTCCTTTATAAAATGTCTTTCCTTAACAAATCGGTATTTAAGCTAATTAATAAAGTGAACTTTATTACAGAGTTATAACTTAATTTCTATTACTTTATCTTTAAACGTTACAGTAAGGCTTTTAACTTATAAGTCCTTTACTTTATTTATTAACTTTTAATATTTCTCCTTTAACTCTTAAACCCTCTGTTAATGTGCTTACTTTATACCTTCTCAGGGGACCCTTAAGGTACTAATCTAAGGCACACTAGCTTTAATACAGGGTAGTTATCTAAACTATCCTTCTTTTAAGGAGGTAAGGGTGCTAATCCACTTAACGTACTTAAAGTGTTTAAGAGTCTTAGGGGGTATTATTAAGAAGAATTTTCATTTCTTTAGTTTAATTCTCTTAATTTATTCTCTTTTACCTTTTAAGGCTTACTTTACCATTTAAATGGCTTAAAGGGCTAATTTTTCAACTCCCTTTACTATCCTGGTAATTTTTAAGTTAGGGTTTTTCTTAGATTTCCTTAATTCTTAGGCTTATAAGGTGAGGTTTTTAAGGCCTGTAACAGCTAATTAGAATATCTCTTCTTAAAGTCAGTCTTTTATAACCTACACCTTTAGTGGTTTTAAGTTTCCACTTTAAAGTCGGTCTTTTATAACCTGCACCTTTATAACTGACTTTTTTAAAACACTTTTAAGGACTAAGTACACCACGTTTTAAGGTTTTTCCTTTTCTCCCTTATCCCTTATATTACACTTATCTATTTAAATGTAGTCTTTTTTATTACCTGTTATCTAGACGTGGATATCTTTTAAATTAAACCTAATATACTTTCCTCCTTTTAAAACAGGTTTCTAACCGATTTGCTTTAACGACAGGTATTACTATACCATATGGCCTTTTTTATTACAGTTAAAACATTAAACCTAAAATAGGTCCTTAGGCTGTTTTTATTACTATTATTATTAAGGCTTATTACGGTTAAGTTAATTCTAACGGTTTACTATACTAATGTCCATCAGTCTAGGGTGGTGACCTGTTATAGTTAATTAGTTTCCTTTCTTTAATTTACTTAGCTGGTAAGGGGTCTGTTCCTTTTAGTAATTCTTTTAATAATAGTGATTATAATACTGGTTATTAGTAACTTGGGGCGTTTGTTCAGGCCGACCCTGTCGTTCTTTTTGGGCTCTGTATGTAATATTACTGTAGCCGCTTATGTACATAGCGATGCGTTCTCTGGCGCGTGCCACCGTTAAAAAGGGGCCGCGCCGCGCGGTTCTTTGAACCGCGCTTCTTTCAACAATCATCATTCCGACGATTTTCACCACAAAGACCTCCCATTGAAAGCCCAGTGACATTTTGGCCCTTTGATCGAAGGAAGATGACCTAATCCACAGTCACGTTTCCTTTATTATTCCATACTAAGCTCTATTTTATGCTAGGTACTGTCACATATTAGGTTTTGTTCTATACTAAGTACGTATCTGTTTTTCTACGTCAGTTACATTTATGTCCCTCTGATTGGAGGACCAGTGGCCTGGGAGTCGGCCTTTCAGGCCGATAGCACCGTTCTGTAGTTATAATTCTCCTTATAGTTTCTTCCCTATTACATTACTACATTAGTTTAAATAGGGGCTTTATTAGGGAGCTGCTTAGTAGTTAGGTTAAACTAATCTAAAAGCTCCCTAAACATAATAAAAATATCATTAATTAAAGTAAATATTAGTATTAAGCGATACTTAATATTTTATTAAAATTACAGCGTTACAGGTTTAACCCTGTGCGGCTACTATTAACGATAATAATAATAAAATGTTTAGATCCCTAGTACTTACTTGCTATAAGGGTGTGCTTTATCACTACTCCCTCTAATTAAACCACTATAGTCCTTTAGAAGTGGGTAAAGTGCGTTCTCGATATTTAGGAAGATTCCGTTAAGTTAAGAACTTAATAAAATTATAAGATTATAATTAAACATTAAAAGCGGTTACGTATTATTAATACTAAAATACGTCCTGTTCTTTACTATTAAAGTCCTTTAATAATGTTATTCCTCTAATTAAATGGATCTAAGAAAGTGGGACTGGAGATTAGGGAACCTAACAGCCAGTATTTAACTACAGCTTAAATCTAACTTAACGTCAGTTATTTAATTTAAAAGTAAGAACACCATTAACTTTATAATCCTAAAATTAGTTAAAAACGTTATAATAGCGATCTTAATAGTTTACTTTAGAATAGAAGTCCTTCTTAATAGGTAAATTGGAAAATAGTATATTACTTAAGTAATTAAACTAATAATAAAGCACCTTCACGATAAAAGGATAGCATTACTGGACTTAAAATACCAGTCTTCCTTTAATCGAACTAATATTATAACTAGGTTATAAAAAGGAAGCCTTTACAGTTATTAAACGTATTAATAAGCTTTATTAACACTTTTTATTAAGACATTAAAAACCCTCACTAAGGAAATATTAATCTTAATAACCTTAATAACTCTATCTAATAATATAATCTCTTTAAAGCAGTCTCTTATCGATCGAAACACTATACTATTATAATAACAGTTCCTAACTCCCTAAGATACAGGGCTTAATAAGCTCTTTAATGGAGAATATATCACTAATTACCTAAAAACATTTAATAAGTATTATAAAGATTACACTAGCCTTACAGATAAGGCACGCTTCTTTAAGTGGATAAGATAATATAAGAAAGACGTGAAGGTAGAGATCTGTAACGAGAAGGAAAATATAAAATTATACTTATAAGATAGATTAAAGACTTAAATAAAGAAGTATTAAAAGTATTAAAACCTTTATTAAAAGGAGAGGCTAATTAAAGCCCTTTACCGTTTCTATAACTGCCTTATTAATCAGAAGGCCTTAAGCTTTATTACAGTTATTTAAGAATATAGTTAACTCCTAGCTTAGTTAAACACAGATAAGTATAAAAAGGTTAAGTAAGATATTACTTAATACTTCTATAATACACTTAATCCCTTTATTAAAAGCGTTATTTACTAATATAAAGATATATCTAATAAGGATATTAAGACTATCACTTATAATAAGTTTAAGGAATAGCTTATTAACTTTACATCCGATAGCTATTTAATAAATAGGAAGTTCACTTACCTACAGCTTCTTAATCCCTTAAAAGGAGCAGTTAAGGTAACCACTTCCTTAAAAACCCCTTTTATCCTTATTAAAGATAGTGTAAAAGACTTCCTTCTTACCTTAAAGGTTAAAATTAAAAGTCCTCCCCCTTTAATTAGAATTAAAGAACCTTACCTTATAACCTTAACAATAGAAAGGAAAGTAAATACCTTAACTAGGAGCCTTAAGTAATTAAAGCTAAACTTATTACATTTTAATACTAATATCCCTTAATAGCCTAGTGTCCTTTAAGTTAGACTAATTTATACTTAACACTAATAAAAGGCAGTACAGTTCGTTAAAAGTAAGGAACTAGCTATAACCTTTACTTAACGATTAAGAAAGTAAAAAGATACTTACTTATCCTTAGCTTACAGCTAAGGGTTTATAACTCTTATATATTATTAATGTTTATAACTTAGTTACGCTATAATTACTTATTATATTATAAATTACTTATTACAGTTAGGACTAGTCTACTATACCTATAGTGATCTGTACTTAGGCCCAGTTACTGGTAAGTAAGGGAGACCTAATCAGGATAATAAACTTTTAAAAGAGGAGGTTATAAAGATAAAGGAGAGATTAATTCTTAAACCCTATATTATTATAACACTAATATTATAACTTTAAAAGCCTTATTATATTAGGTTTAAGGAATAGTATAAGTAACTTAAAGATATGGAGCTGGGATTTTAAATCTAGTGGAACTTAGTTAAAATAATAAGCAGGCTAGAGCTTAACTATAAGGATATCCCTAGTCCTTTAATTAAAGGAGAACTAAAGCTTAGCGTTACCTAGATAAGTATTAACTATCTCTCTGGTCTTAATAGGAGACTGGTTATTAACTACCTTAAGCTATGTAAGGTTAAGATAGTAACAGAGTATTAGTAAAGTGTTTAAGTCTACGTTTAAGCCTTAAAGTTTCCTGGTTCTAGTGCTAAACCTGACAGCAATTCAGGATTAAATGTGGACTTAAGTGTACGGTGTGCTTTAACTGCCCTTATTAAAAGAAGGAGAGTTAAGGAAGTTAAGGATAGTGAAAGTTAGGGGGAAGGAATAATTAACGCTACTCCTTTTACATTATAAAATATACAGTTATTAAAGATTAGATTAAATCTTAAGATTACATTTACCTTTAATTATAAGAAACTGGCTTTAAATATATAAGAGATAAGTGAAAAAGTTAAAAAAATGTTAATAACTTCCTTAAGGATTAAGGAATAAAGGGTATTAATATAGATTATTTCCTTATAAGGTTTAGCCTATAAGTAACCCCTAGATAAGGTTGTTAATAAATAGCTTAATTAATTATTAAATAGTAAGATAAAGGAATTGCTTTTAAGACTGTTAGAACTTTTACTGCCTTTAAAAGTTACACTTACGTCTTACCTTAAAGATAATAGAAACTAGCTAATTCTTATATATTTAAAATCTGCAAAACTAAATAATAATATCCTAGGTAAACTCCTAGTTAAAGTAAGCCATTTAAAGCTCTCTAATTAAAAGAAGCTTAAGGAGAATACAGTTATAACAGTAATAGGTATTAATAGTAATGGCAAGTTACACCTACATTATAACAGGCTGTAAAGAGATCTTAAGAAAGGGAAGGTTACTGTTAACACTCTTTAAGACTTTAATAGAGATATCGTAAGGACTTTTATATAACAGATTACTTTAATTAAAGTAATAAACGTTAAGGGGAAGTTTATAAAGCTACATTTACTCCTTAATCTTTACCTTAATATTAAGTCTTTTAAGTTAAAAAAGGTGTTAGCTCTCTTAAACTCTAAGTTAGAGTGTAATATAATTACATATATACTTATAAGGGCACTTAATATCCCTATTTTCAACATAACCATACGGTTATAAGGGCTTAATGGCACAGATCCTATTCCTTTTATTAAAAAGACGAAAATACTACTATTCCTTTATAAAAAGCCGTATTTAGTTTACTTCTTCGTCTTTAAATATAAGGTTATAAATTACGATTTACTTCTTAAGGTCCCCTTTTTTAACGACACTTAGTTAAACTAAGTATACTTTAGAGATTTTAAGGAACCTAGGCGTATCGTGGCTATTAAGGTCTTATTTAGTGACGCTTGTATTATAATATTAGTAGTTAGTGGTTTTAATTAAACTGAAAAACAGTACGTTTAATAAGTATACCTGTATATTAAAAGGACTAACACACCCTGTAGTATAAAAGTATATCTTTAAATAGGTAGGTTTAGAGAAAGGTGAAGAACTTATTAGATTCTTAAATAATAAAAGTGGCAGGGCTATCTTTAATAACATTTTTAAACACTTTACCTTACCGTTAGTTAATAACTTATAATGTAAAGCTTTTTCCCTTTAATTATCAGATAATTTTACCTTCGATTAGAAGAAGATAACCTTAAAGGAAAAAGTTCACTAGTTATAAGAGGTTTTAAGGATACGTAAGTGTTATAAGAAGAAAGAACCTTATTAACTAGATATAAAGGAACCGCCTGTTTTAGTTAAAAACTTCATTATATATAAGTAAGCCGATAAGAAGGTTAAACCAGTTAATACTACTTTATTTAACAGCTCTATTCCTAAAGGAGATCCAGACTAGAAACGTAAACGAATGGTTAAAGTAGAAAAGTATATACAGTACAGTAATAAGTTTAATAAGTATTACCTATTAAAGTTCTCTTTAATTAAATAAGGGATAAAGTTAATAGAGGAGAGGCTATAAAACATTTTTAATAAAGTTATAAAAGACCTAACCTTAAAAGAAGTTAAACTATTTATTTATATCCTTTATAACAGAGAAGCAGCTCTTTTATAAGACTTTATAAAAAGTGGCTAAATCAGCTTAGAGATTATACTTTTGTAAAAGATTAAGACTATCCCTTATAAGGCTTAATAATCTAGCTATATTCCTATCCTAAAGCCTTTTATTCCTAAGGTTATCTAAATCCTTAAAGATAAGGTACAGTAAGGAGTTTTAAAGGAGTCTTATATAATATACCGTAATAACTAATTTATAGTTTAGAAAAAGGATAGCGGTCTTTATCTAATTAATAATACCTAAAAGATAAATAGAGTTATAGTTTATAATACTTTTAACCTATTAGGTGTAAAAGAGTTTAATAAGGAGTTTAAAGGCTGTAAGCTTATCTCACTCTTAAATCTTTTCTCTAATTATAACCACGTTAAGTTAGACGTTATAAGTAGAGATATAATAACTTTCTCTACTCTAATTAGACTTTTCAGGATATATACTTTTCTTTAAGGAGTAATAAACTTAGTAACTTAGTTTATATAAGCTGTGATTTAAATACTTTATAACCTTATCTTATATAAGTATTGGCTGTTTCTTAACAACATCTATATTAAAAGGCCACGGTATAATTACGGTAAAGAAAAGCTTAAGCTTAGTTTATAACGTTATATAGTTAAGCACTTAATAAACTTAAACGTTATACTTATTAACTGTAAACTAGCGGAAGTAACTGTTACCCCAGTTAAGTCACAGTAAGTTTAGGTAAAAGCTATTCTGTTAGGCTACCTATATTCACCAGACAGACGTTCCCCTAATCAGATAAAGGTTATTAAAGTAAATAAGTAAAGAACCTACTTAAACGTTAAGGAAGTCTAGTTATTTATAAGAATAATTAGATTTTACTAAATTTAAATTAAATTATTTAGATAAGTTATAACACTACTATACGTGCTGATAAAGAAAGATATATAATGGGAATAGACTGAAAGAGAGTAAATAATAATAAAGTTTTTATAAAAGAAGGTTACCACTACTTTAATCCTAATAGTAATAACCTATAATAACTCTTAATATAACCTTATCTTTATAATTATTAATATTAGCCTTAAAGGATAGGAAGGAGTTATTAAGTAAGTTAAGCTAGATAAGAAACGGTACCCTTACCGCTTTAAGAGTGAAATATAATCCAATATTAAGAAATACTATAATATTACTAAGTAAGAACTTAAAGGACTGTTAAACATACTAAAGCAAACCCGTTACTACCTTTACAGAGTTAAGTTTATTATTAAAACTAATACTCTTATTCTAGTTCATTAGCTAAATAGAGCTACCAGTAATGTACTTAGCGCCCTTCTTATAAGATAGATTACTTAAATCCAGAACTTTAACTTTAACGTTAAACATATACTTAGTTCTAAGAACATTATAACTGACAGGCTGTTACGAAAGCCTATTAATACCTCTAATCTGATAACGCTTAAGCTTAAAGAGGATATTAATAACTTTATCGACACCCAGATCTTTACTTAGAAAACCGTTAATGTAAACCTTTAAACTAGACCGTTACTTAATAATATATAGAAAAAGAAGTCCTATAACATTATAACCTATTTAACCAGCTTTACTGTTCTACTTAAGGTTATAAAAAAGTTACGTTTAATAATTTAAAAGTGGAAAGCTAGGTGCTATAAGTACATTATTAAGTATAAGATCCTTTAGACACAGCTACCTAAAGGTATAAGTATCCTCTTATAGAGAATTATAAACTGTTTAAAGTTATAAAGACAGATCTAATTACGTCTTTATAAGCTCTCTAGCCATTAAAGATATAAGGTTACTTATAATTAAATTACTAGGTATTATTACTAAAAGGGAATGTATATTATAATTAAGAACTAGATTAGAAGCTGTCTTAACTATTAACGTTATAACAGTAAGTGTTATAAAGAAAGACCGGAGTATAACACACTATCCCCGTAACTGTTTGTAAAGTGGACTCTTAACTTTTAAGTCTTTATATCTAAGCTTAAAGGTAAGAAGATATAAGTAATTAAAGGATAAGATAATCTCTCTAAGTACCTAAAAGTAAAAGTCCTCTACACTAAGAGTTTAAAAGCAGTAAAAACCTTTATAATAGATTACATTATTCTATAATAAGGATAGCTGTTAAAAATCTTAATAGACAGTAGCTCTAAGTTTAAAGGGTTCCTAAAGGAATGCCTTAAGGAACTCTACATTAAACGTATTACTATATCCCCGTATAATTCAAAAGTTAATAGATTAAATAAAGAAGGTTATTACTAAATTACCTTAACGTTAACTAAGCTTACTAATAGAAACGTTATTAGATTTAAGAAGTAGTTTCCCTATATCCTCTATACTAACAGGATAAGTTTTAAAAAGAGTTATAAGATAACCTCTTTTTACCTAACGAAAGGCTTTAACCTAATATCTAAAGTTAAGGTTAATCACCCTTTTTAATATCTTATTAAGTGGGATATAATTATCTTTATCTGATTAGACGAAAGGTAACCTAATCTTAAAGCTAAAGCTGCGCTAGTGGTTACTAGAGTAAGATACCTTAATAAAGCTTAATATAATATAAGCATTATAACAGATTAAGTTACAGCTATAAGGTAAAAGTAAGCTAACTACTAAAAGAAGAAGTTTACATATAAATTTTAACCTTAATTTACTTTAATTAGAGAAGGAGACCTTATCTTAATTTAAGACAGTATATAGGAGATTAACATATTTATATACTAAAAGCTGACGTATTAGTAATATAGCCCTTATAAAGTTAAAAAGGTTAGGCTTAAGTTAACTTACGTTCTTAAGACACTTAACAAAGTATAATTTAAGACCTCCTACCTATTAAAAAGAGTTAAGAAGTTCTTTTAAATAAATAGTATTTACGTAAAGTTTAATAATAAGGCTATTCTTACTTTTAAAAACCCTAATCCTAATAAACATAACCTAAAGGATTTAAATGTAAAGGATATCTTAACATTAACATTTAATAAGAATAGTAAACTTATCTTTAATTAAAAGGAAAAAGATATTACGTAAAATAAGGAAGTTAAGTATAAATAAGAAGTTATTAAGTAAAGCGGTATCTTACTCTTAATTAATAAGGGGAAGCGAATCCGAATCTTTAAGCTAAGTAAGTTTAGAGTTAAAATTCCATAGGGGAAGCTTCTTAGCTTTTAGGATCGGAGGAGTAATATGGGTTTCCTTTCCTAGGTGTCTCCTACCTTCTTATTATTAGTTCTGTATCTTAAGGTTATCTATATATTACCTTTAAACCTTACAGTAACACTTAAAGGGAAGTATTACTATATAGCCTTAATAACTTACAGTTCCTTTAAAACAGTATAAATACTTCGATTAAAGGAAGCTTAACTCCCTAATTTCTTTTTTTTCTTCTCTTATTTTATTTCTTCCCTTTAATAATTTAAGTGTACGTCTTAATATATTATCACTTTTATTATACCTTAAAGTAATGTGGAGGAAAAAGATAATAAGTTTATTTCTGTTTTATAAAACATATACGTCCCTTACCTTTATCTTCTTATATAGGATCTTACTTCCACTTCTTCCCTTACTTCTTCCCTTTTTTAAAAGCCTTTTATTACTTCTAAACCTTACTTAAGTTAAACTTTAACTTATCCTTTAATAACGCAATTATAAAGTTTAACGGAGAGTTTCTTAATAGTAAAGCTGCCTTTTATAACTTTACTTTTAAAGGAAGATTCCAGTTCTTATAACTGTAAATACAGTTATTAAACTAGCAGTTCCCACACCACCTAGTATAAGAATTGTCGTTAATATCTAAATATAATAAATACTTAAAGAAAGGTTACATTAACTAAACCTTCTAACTGTTAATCTTACAGAACGAATAGTAAAAGGATTCCTTATACTTAAAGTAAAGGTTAAAGTTCCTGTTAAGAAGATTTAATTAACTTATATATATCTAATTAAGTAAAGAGAGACACTTATAACTTTTTAAATACTTAAATAAATAAGCCCTTTATATACTTAAGATAATTAATAACTTAATAAAGTTAACAGTTAATTGGGCTGCCGTTATATACCTTAGTATACACTGTGTTAAGTGGAGGGAGATAAGTTCCGTTAAGGAGCTTAAACCAAGCCTTATAAAGGTTAAGATAAGTAAAGAGTTTTTTAACTCCATCCTTACTATTAAGAACTAGCTAAGCTACGTATATGTCTGAGAAGGCCCCTTTTACCTTAAAGATTCTAAGGTACGATAATATAGTGAAAAAAATAGTTAAAGCTTATTTAAATTTATTACAGCACGCTATTAGGGATTATCTTAATATCTTAAGGTAGAGATCTAAAATTAAAAACTTAAATAAACTAGGAGGGTACCGTTATACCTTTTAACTTTAGGATAAGAGTAAGGTTTACAGGTTTAAAGGGTGTAAACTGCATTAGCGTCGGACTGCGTTTTAGTGTCTTACGTATTAGTGTTAGACGCTTAAGTGTCTTTTAATTAGAGATAAAGGAGAGTGGAGATGAAAAGTTTAAAGTTATTATTATAATGGTAAATAGTAAAAAAGTTAAAGGTTGTGAGAAGAAAAGTAATGTTAAAAAAAGGAAGAAATTCTAAAAGTAAGCTAAGTTTTATTTCTATAACTATTATTAAGTGTAAACATTTACTCTTTCCTTTAATCGGATAAAAAGAGAGTATTTACCTCTTTAACTAGCTAGTTAAAATAAGCCAGTTTAAAAAGTTATTTTAACCCCCTTAACTACTTCTAACTTTAAACTTTAAACTTCTATTAAACTATACACTCTTCTAACTACTCTTACAACTTAACACTACATACACTTTACCTCCTTCTTATTATTCCCTCCCTTTAATTAAATAAAACTATCGTATGATTTATATTCTTTTTAAGGTAAAACAGTACTTTTTATTACTTAAAATGGCTTTACCCGTTTTACAAACTCTTATTAAGGTGTATACTGTAACTCCTGCTACTCCTACTAGGTAGCGCGTTACTAAGCGAATCCTCACTCTTAATACTTAGTTAAAGCTCTTCCCTCCCTTAAAAAACTTCTTAAACCTTCCAGAAGTCTACTCCCCCTTCCCTAATTACAACCTTATTAAAAGCCTAAAGTTTAAGGGCTTAGTTATATTTACTATTAGTAATTAAACTTATTCCTTCTCTACCTTAATCCTTTAATTACACTACTAATACCGTGTTAAACTCCTTAACAAGTAACCACTAACGCTTATAATTGTTCTAGAGAACTAAATCCTGCCACTTTAAAATTAACTTATTAATTACCTTAAAGTGGCAGTTTATAACCAGCTAATATTCTATAATCTAATTAAACTTAAGGTTAAGGATAAGATACACCAGATTCACTTTCCTAAGAATACTTACATTTATAGCAAAACGGTCTTTAAAGAAAGGTAACCTACTTATACCTTATAGCTTTATAACACTTACATTAAAGTTAGCTGTAAAATCTAATTAAATAACCTTAAGGTAGGCACCCTTATCGCTTATACTCTCTAAAGATTAGAAGATAAAGTCTGGATTACTTTTAGGGGTATCTTTACTTGATTTTATAACCTTATTTATAACTATAAAAAGTAAAAGCGGATAGTGTCTTAACAGTTTTAATACCTCCCTGTGAATGAAAATAATAAGCATTAGGTGATAGCTGTTTATAATAACTACCTTAGGATTCTTTACAGTACTAATTCTCTTAAGTAAAGGAAGACTCTTAAGTAGCGGAAGCAAGTTACTCTTTAACACCTTTACAGTAAAGTAATACTTTAGATTATAACGTTATTATTACTAATTATAACACTTAACGACATTAATATCAAGTGGGTATAGGTACTATAACAGGTGTACAGGTTAAAGTATAACCTTATAATTATAAAGGCAGTAAGAATAATCCTATAAGAGTTAACAATAATTAGCTATAACGTCCCTCAGATTAATACCTTTACGTCCCCAGCGTACTCTTCCTTCTAATTAAAGAAAGGGTTAAACGAAAAAAACATTACCCTAAGTATACCCTAACGTTAGGCAGAAGTTATCCTAAATACTCTTTAGATAACTTTAAATATTACACTTTATAAAAAGAAGAAGTTAAATCTGAAAGATAAGGGGTTTATCACTTATTATAACCGTAGTAATTATACGGTAAAATATATAGCTCTTTTAACTAAAGGGAAGGGAGTTAGCTCCTTTAAGTTTACAGTCTTAAGTAAGCTTAAACAAGCAGCCCGTATTAAGGGAATAATTAATAAGGTTTTGAGAAGTCTTATAAATTCAGTTATAGTGTATTAACTTCTTAGTCTAAAAAAGTACTTTAATTAAAGAGTCTTAGACTTAAATACTTTATTTATTAGTAAGGATCGGCAGGCTTTAAAAGCTGCTTTTAAAGGTGCTTTAGTCCCTTAACCCATTATGGACCTAAAGGCTAAGATAGCTAAGTTAAGCGTGAAGGTTCTAAAGTTTAAACCTATTAAAAAGGAAATTAAGTTTGCTCTTAAGCTTATAAAGAAATCTATAAAGGAACCTGTTAAAGCCATTACTAATACACCTTCAGTTAAGCTTTAATATGCTTATTACTAACCTAGCTGTTAGACTGGATAACTTAAATAACAGGAGAAGGTTCCTAAACCTAAGGAGCAAATAAGACCTTATTTCCCTTAGACCTTAAAGCTGTTTTTACCTCCCACGCACCAGTTAGACTTTAACAGATAAGATAGGTTATAAGAAGGATAAGAGGTATTAGAGGACTAAGTAAATAATAAGGAGGATTAGTTATTACAGACTGTTACGTTATTCTTATAACTGGAAGTCTTAAAAGGGTTAGTTTATATTTAAGACTGCCATACAGGTGGGACTAACGGCCAGTCTTAAGGGGAAATGTAACTCAGGGCGTTTATTCAGGCCAACCCTATCGTTCTTTTTAAGCTCTGTATATAATATTACTGTAACCGCTTATATATATAGTGATACGTTCTCTGGCACGTGCCACCGTTAAAAAGGGGCTGCGCCGCGTGGTTCTTTAAACTGCGCTTCTTTTAACAATCATCATTCCGACGATTTTCACCATAAAGACCTCCTATTAAAAGCCTAGTGACATTTTAGCCCTTCGATTGAAGGAAGATAACCTAATCCACGGTTGCGTTTCCTTTATTATTCCATGCTAGGCTCCGTTTTATGTTAGGCACTGTTATATACTAGGTTTTGTTCTATATTAAGTACGTATCTGTTTTTCTACGTCAGTTGCATTTGTGTCCCTCCGATTAGAGGACCAGTGGCCTGGGAGTTGGCCTTTCAGGCCGACAGCACCGTTCTGTGGTTGTGGTTCTCCTTGTGGTTTCTTCCCTGTTGCATCACTGCACCAGTTCATTAGCCTTAATAACCATTTTAATTAACTCTTAAAGGCGATCTGGACAGTCTTCTTAATAAAGATCTCTAATAACGTACTCCTTTAAACCGCTTTAAAACAGTATTATTAAGACCTTTTAACTAAGTTTAGTTTTTACTACTTTTAATTTAAAGTATGTGGAGAACTTAAAGATTAAGGACGTTTACTTTAAGGTTATAAGGCGTTATTTAGCTTACTTAAGGGTATTTAGTTCTTTAAACTTAGTTTAAAGTTAGTTAATAAACATGTCAAAGTTATTAAAAAGGGCTTAAGTCTTAGGGGCCTTTTTACGTGCTTTATCTACAGAGAGGTTATTAATTATCTTTATATAAGGTTTATATTAGTAAGTAGTTACTTTATCTAGTAAAGCTCTGGTAAACCTAACCTTTCCTTCTTTTTTAAAGAACTGCTTATTATAGTAGGTGATATAGCTTTAAAGCTGGGTTATCTACGACTTTAACTGTATAAAGTCTCCTTTAAAACGTAAGGGTGGGGGGAGCTTTACTTATTTCTTTTATAAGCTTTTAAGGTTATTATTCTCCAGTTTAATAATGTTAAGTTAAGCTTAGAGTTTTTTAATAAGACCGATACGGCTTTTAATATCTTTAAAGAAGGCCTTATTAAGTTCCTTAACCAGTCCTTACTAGTTAAGGTTTAAGTTTTTAAGGCGTATAGCTAACTTATTAATAATGGAAAGCTAAGGCTAGGTTTACACCTCTTTGATTTCCTTACCTTTTCTAAAGGTTAATATGTTAATAGGAGAGAGGTGGTATCTGGGAGTTTAATAAACTATATTTAGAACTAAACATTAATATTATATTACAACCTATACCTAACATAGGCCTTAAAAGGACTAATACAGGTTAAGACAAAACGTATAATAAGACGTTAACAGGTAAAGGGTGTTCTAAAGACAGCTTATTAAATTAACACTCTTAAACAGGGGGTTTAATATCACTGTAGGTTACTATTATTATAATATATAAAGGTGAGTCTGAATAATAGAATATAAATGAATAATTAAATATTAGCGTGAGGAACTGGAGTCCTTTACAGTAGTTATAGGTATAACTATGACTATTTATACTAGCTAGCTAGAAATACCTTATACCTTACTTAATGGTCTATTACTTAGTGAGGAACTAAGTAACCTGCCACTAAGCACCTTCCGCTTAAAGGTCTCACAGATGCTTAGTAGGTGAGTACCTTTACTAAGACTGAGTAACTGCTGGTTAGTCGTAGGGGCTTCGGGTCTTTACACCCCTGGCCTAGTGCGCAGTACCGTGCGTACTGTCTTCCTGCACTGTTCCTTGTGCGGGGGATTCGTCGGGCCGCTCCGGCCCAAGTGACGGCCTGCAGGGTCGTCACAAGTTAGTGTATAATGGATTATTACTATAATAGTCTAATACATCCCTTTATAATCTAATTAATAAAGTAGTAAATAGTGTTATAACTTATTCCACTAACTACTATAAGTGTAATCGTTAACGGGGATTATATAAAAGGGTTTAGATTTAGTTATAAACTGTTAGTAACAGCACTAGTTATTTTAAAAGCTGTAATGGATTAAGGTATAAGCTGTTAGTAATAGAAAAAGTATTAGTAAAAAGCTTATAATTATTATTAAAATAAGTCTAGATTACATTATAAATTTTAATAATATATTACTACTATAAAAGCTTATATAATTACTATAAAAGCTTAAATTAAATTATAAGGCTTTAATAATAATAATTATTATAATTTTATATGTTTTTTTTCCATTTAACTTAATTATAATTTAATTACAAACTATTTACTATTTTTAACACTAAACACTTTAAAGAATCCACTTAATAAAATCTTTTTAATTGTTAACGTAATTAAAATAAGTTATACCTTACTTAAACTTTAACTTACAGATTTAATTAGATTTTACATTTTATAACTATTAACCTTATAATAATAGTTTCTTATAAGTAAAGTGTAAGTGATCCCTAATAAGTTACTAATTATTTACTAACTTTATCCTAACTTAATTTAAGATAGGTATAAGTAGTATATTAGCTATATCACACACTTTAAAGCCTTACCTCCCTAGGAGCCTTAAGCTAACGGTAATATTTATATCCTTACCAGTACTGTGTTTTACTGTTAGAGTAATAATTTAATTAATCTTAACACTAATATATAATATATTTATAAAGACGCTATATATTTATAACTTATTCTTAACTTATTTATAATTTAACTTATTTATAATAGTTAAAGAAAGATAACACCTTAAATCTCCACTGCCACGTTAAGAAGTATTATAATTATAACAGTGTGTGTGTTACTATTACCGTTAACTGTCTTAAAGGCCTAACTAATAATGAGAATAATAATATAATTAATTAGTTTACTTTACCTTAACTCTAACTATACCTTAACTTAATTATAATTTAATTAAATTATTATATAAAGTTTAAAACTTACTGTAAGTGTAATTCGCCCGTTAATAATGTCCTAATTACCCTAACTGTTTACTTTCCAGCCACCCCTGTTATTCCAGTTTAAACTTAACGTATTAAACTTACCCTTATTACCCTTTTTTTACTTATTATTCCGTATATTAAGTCTAAGAGTAAGGGAAATAACCCTTATGTAAGTTTATAACTTATTTCTAACTTATTTATAATCTAACCTATTTATAATAACCTAACTTAATTAAAATAAAACGTATAATTAAACTTAAGGGTAAGTGTAATAATTACTTTATCTTAAAATGTTATAAGTATATTATAACTTTTTTTTCTTAGAATAGATCTTAAATAGATCCTAACTTATATATAGTAACCTGCTTAAAGAATTGTAATGCTACCTGTAATCTCTGGAAGAAGTTTACAGTCTACCCCTGTAAGAGCACCTTTTACAAGCCGCCCGCTAGCACTTCCTTAAAGGCCCCTGTCACGTCCCTAAAGGCTGTTATTAACCCGGAGAAGGAGTGTGATAAGGAGGAGGAGATCTTAATTTAGGTTAGGAATAAGTCCGGATTTAATTGTGACTTTACAGGATTTTAAAAGCCTTGTATATTAGTATGCTCTGATGAGTTATGATTAATAAGCCCAGATTAGCCACTATGGTAGTTATAAATCATGAAACAGTCTTGATTTAATCACGTTCTCTATATAAGGTGTATAGAGTAGGTCGGGTAAGTTGTGTTATGTAGGTCGGGTGAGGTTTGCCAAGGCTCGCTTATACCCCTGGAGTAGGTCGGGTTGTGTGTACTCTCGCTAGCAACTGTGGTGAGATCACCACAATTGGAGGCTATCGCGAGGCCTGGATTCTGTGACACAAGCCTCACGCCCTGGGGGCTCCATTGGCGACGCCATTGCGTTGTGAGTTTCCACGATCAAGATTACTAGCAGATCTAACTATCCTAGGATGAACAAGACCTATACCTTCGGATCTGAGATCTCAAAGTTATCGAGAGACTGCGAGGAAGACTAAGAAACAAACGCGCTACAATGCCTTCCAGGCACGCCGTCAACCCAGAGCCGAAGACTCCGACTGCCTCGCAACCACCAAGAACTTCAGCATCGCCAAGGACTCCGAAGCCTCAGAGGAAGCGGAAGCGACCGGCGAAGACAGTACCCAGGCCTCCGAAAGGCAATTCTGCGCCTCTGAAACCCGGTATACGTCGACGGCTGTCAGCGTGGGAGGTTGAGCGCACGCCTGAGGCTGAGCAACAGGAGGAAACAAATAGAGGGCGGAGAACAATTTTAGGTATAGCATCAAAGCCACGCCCATCACTACTGCTTACCTCCGAGTTGGCAACTACTCAGTCAAAGAAGCGGGCGGCGCTGGGGACCGTCACCAAAGCTTTGATGGCAGAGGACGAAATTGTCCCTGAGCCGCCTGTCAAACGGACCAGGAGTGGCCGAGTGGTGAAACCAACGGCCAAGGCAGCTGAGGCAACGAAAGCTGGCTAGAAACGCGAATTCCGAGGACTTTCTATTTGACTACTACTACGTTGTTGGCTTGGGCCAGAAACGCGAATTCCGAGGGCTTTTGCGTTGACTACTACGTTGTTTGTTTGGCCCAGTCATAAGGCAAGGCTTGGTTCCACAATTATAGGCCCTGTTGAAAACATGTAGAATTGGCTGTATTATCAATTGAAGGCGTAGATTACTGCAAAATATGATTGCTTTTTCGTGGTGGCGATGAATGAAATGGGCGGCCCCGGGAAATGAGAATCTGGGCCACACACAACCCTAACCCTCGATGGACTAGTGCACGTCTAGCCAAACAACTAGTGCGCGTCTAGCAGGGCCCAGAGATTACCCTAAAGTTGCCCTCGCCAGCCCCAATCACCCGCACCACCCCGTACGACCTTGCTCAGACGCTATTTAGACGCTGCTCAGGAGCTTCTCAGGAAATGATTAGAGAAATCGCCAAACATGATTTAGACAAGTAGGCAGTACTCTGCTGTTCGAATGGCAACTTTTCGCGAGGTCCCAGTTTTTGGGATGGGCCCTACTAGGTGTGCACCCCTGAAATAGTTTTCCTATATAACTAAATCAGCAAAAGTCACACGATAGTAAAAGTGCTACCATTTGAAATAATTTTTAAAGACCTAATAGGATAGTTTTTGCTTATATTTATAACTAACGCTTCCACTTTGCCAAGCCTCAAAATATAAAAGAAGTTAGATGAATTTAAAACTTTAGTTTTAAATTAGAATAAAGGTTTAATAAGACGGTGAATGCTTTTATTACCACCTAGTTTTAACCGCCGGGTGTAAGGGGATGATGCAGATGAGTTCCGGCCCTAGAGGTGGCTGGAGGTAGAGGGCGATAAGCTGCGCGTGGTGTTTAGCTACGGGAAGTGGGCGTGTTTAGGGCGCATATTTGCACTGATAGAGTTGGAGAAGGTTTTGCTGAGATGAGTTACAGTTCATTTTCACCCAAGAGAAAAAAAGAAAGCGGAAACGGAAAATGGGGCTTTTGATGCTGCCCATATAGACTAACCGATGAAGTTGTTTAATACAGATGCTGAGAAGGTTCGACATGACGATTGTCGACCAAACCAACCCATGGAACTCGAAGAACTATGGAGTCTTCATGCAGTCTGAGTTGTGGATTCAGGGCCGCAAGAAGGAGAACAATGTGTGGTGCTGTTGATGGTTCTTACGACTCGGATTTTGCCTATCGTAACATACCCGCAACGACCTGCGCCACGGCAGACATTTGCACTATGCTGCTTGTCTGTTGCGACTGCTTATTGCTCATTTCTGTCTTACCAGACTGTTCTTGGAGCTGTTAGGTTCAACTGAACATATGCGGCAGACCTTATAGTCTTTGTCATGAAAATAGTATTCAGTTACTCGTGCTGTCAAACAGGGCAGAAGCGCAACACGAGGTTATCATCTGAACATCTTCTAAGACAGACTTCATCCAGCGCATTAGGATACCCTCAGTTCCCACATCCTCCCGGGATGAGGGTACACATTGCAATCACAGCCTTCTAGGGTTCTCCCGTTCTTGCACTTGTCTCGACATTTCGAGCCAGGCATCGTGTCAGCCCGTAGACAGGTTAGGTAGCTATTTATTATCGTGCAAGGAAGGATATAAGAGTTACACTTTGCCGCCCAGGCTTTTATAAAACGCGCTTGTTACAAATCGATAAGGGGTAGAAACTTTTAGAATGATGTCGAGCCCTCACTTGGAAAGTTGGAGAGCATAACGTGCGGGAATGGAGGACGGTTTTAGGCGAACCACTAGAGCTCTCATCGCAATGCCTTATTAATCGAATATTTCAAGCGAGGTAATCTGAGATGTCATGATTGGAGAGCAACTAGCATTTGGTGCGGCTAAGCTGGAAGTTGATTGGTTCAAACCAACTCACCAAAATGGCTTGTGCAAGGCGCGGTTGCCTTAATTAGTCCTAAGTCCGGGGGCCCACTTTTTGACCACCCCTGTTTTCGACCAATGTGTAATAAACAGGGGTATGAAAAACTACTCTATTCAACTACCTATATCTCCACAACAATACAACTTGATGCCT
>Ga0247780_1000363_pt1 | contig 44876 bp, 42 predicted proteins | sample UWRJL079202R5_FD_179927 | JGI IMG/M metagenome (GOLD analysis project Ga0247780, IMG submission 179927) | Plant litter microbial communities from Arlington Agricultural Research Station in Wisconsin, United States - UWRJ-L079-202R-5 | ecosystem: Environmental > Terrestrial > Plant litter >...
TCAGGAGGAGACCATCACGGTCCTTGATGGCGATGAGTGGCTTCCCGTCAAGATGGAAGAGTGGATGGTTCTCGATGACGACGTGGAGTCGGTCTGGTCGCTGGTTGACAGTGTGGTGGACTTGGACTTAGACTCGGAGTGGGGGTGCGAGCAGGGCGTGGGTGCTGAGATTCAGGGGGGCTCTCGACAGATCCAGTGAGGAAAATTGAGAAACTTGTGCCAAACACACCTCCCTGACAACAGCCACTTCCCTTCCCTGTATTGTCAATCCGTACAGTCTGTACCCTCCTGAAAAAGAACACCGGATATCTTTCTGTTGGAGAGATATCCCACCGTAACACGGGTTTTAGTTCACCGCACCCAATGGTCCTGTTATACGCCTTTTGCTAGGAAATTGGAAAATTAGATTTTAAGAACACGTTGTGCTCATTCTCATAGAAGGTACATTAAGACCCAGTGGTTGAAAAGGGGAATATCACTGATCAGACCAATTACACTACGGTGCCGCATCGTATTCGCATAATGGCAGCAGTCACGCATATATACCAACTCGCTCCTTTGAGCTCCCCCCATCACCGCACCACTCCAAGCTCTCCACTCCACCTAACCGCAGCGATCCGATGACTTGCCCTGGCAATCCTTGGCATAACCATAGTCGCAGCACCCTCCGCTCTTGTTGCACTCGTACACGTGGTTGGAGGTACGCTTCTTGGTGATGACGTAGGCGCCATCGGACCCTGCCGCGACATGTCAAGTCAGACTCCCCATCTCTAGTTTCCGACCCAACGGCGGAAAGGCAAAAGCCGACTTACACTTGCAGGTACCGCAGAACTGGCCCTGGGGACTGCGGTGGCGGGTCGTGTCGCACTTGCAGCCCGTATCCTTGCACGCGCGGGGCTCGAGGATGTTGCGGGCCTCGACCTCGACGTCGCGGGCCTCGAGGCTGTCAAGGCCGCCCCCCGTGGGCAGGCTCATGTCGGCGAGGGCCATGACGGCTGGGGCGAGGAGGAACAGGGAGAAGCGCATGCTGATTGGGGGATCTTGCTTGGCTTGGAGTCTTGAATGGAAGCTAATGCTGCTTTCGAGGGCTGGTTTGGGGAGAGGGACTGTCGGTTTTTGTAACTGAATGAATGAGACTTTCAGGAGATTGCAACATCGGAACAGTTTACTTTTTGGCCACCAAACAGTCAAACGTTCGGCCGACTCGAGGTAAGCAATATGGATGGGGTTGCATTCAAGGGTATTAAAGGGCTGGGTGCAACCGGGGCAACACGGCAGATCCATGGGGTCGGTTAGTTGGACGAGACGACAGATTGGATGCTGGAAGATGTTGTCATAGCCTATTGGCGACAAGACCCCCCTGAGTGTTAGGATACAATATATCCGGTGAGATATTGTTCTATAAACACGGCCGGTCTCAGCCGCCCGACCCCGCCCTTGTCTTGTTATAGACCTAAATAGAAAAGGCGACCCCACGATGCAACGACCCCACGATGCAACATTATTTGCAGGGGTAACCCCCATCTTCACCATGCCATAACACATCCATTCGTATAGTAATTACTATGGTACAAAATGTTTTCTACATCTCCTCGGCCTCACGAAGCCTATCCAAACCATGGACAATCATTTCCTGGGCCTCTTCAACAAGTGGAGCGGGGTCTGCGCGTGGAGCTACCCTCCGTCGCTTAGGGGTCTTGTGAGCCGCTTCCTCGGCCTCGATGATATCCTGGATACGCGCAAACTTATCATTTGAAGGCTCTTTCACCTTCCTTTTGGTATATGGCTTTACAGCGCGAAAGTCCTCCAAAAGCCGCTCGTTTTCCGCCTCTAAACCAGCCCTCTGTACGTTGCCTTTGTCAAATGCCTTTTCAACCTTACGAAGGAGGGCCCTAACCGTACGATTACTAGGGCTAACTAGCCTTATAACCCTATCTAAGGCCGTACGAATATTATCCGAGTTCTTAGGGGTTTTAAAAATAGAAGGGTCTGGAATAAAGGCGATCTCTAAAGTAAGAGTCCGTTTAATAGGGGATAAGGTATCTTTAACTAGTACCTTATAATTATTTAGTATTATAGGAGGGTTAAAAGGTTAAATTCCAGTCTTTTTAAAGCTACTTCTTATATTCTAAGGGTTATAGCTACGCCGGCGGGCGTTTTTATAGTATAAGAGGAAGCGTTGTTTATTAGCCGGAGACGAGTTACAGTAGTAGGCTAGAGTTTTCGTATTTTACCTGAAATAGTTCTTTAAGGGCGAGAAAACGCTCCGATCTATAGGCTGAGTCTTATAAAAGGTATAAAACGGTAGAAAGAGTACGAAAACTTTGTTATTGTAAGCGGTATAAAAGAAATCCTTAGTATTGTACCTATTATAGCCGTCTAATATAAAAAGGCGCTATTTTAAAAGGTTTTGGGGCTTCGTTTCTAGTAAATAAATCTCTCTAAGCTACTTTAATACGATAATATTAAGTTCGTGCACCCTGAAGTGAAACACCCCCTGAAGCGGAACAAGCCGAACTACAGGCCCCACAACCACCACCCTTTACAGAATAACGAAAAAAACGGTTAATTCAAAGCACCTGAATACAACTCTTTACATCACTAAATTCCTCTTCTTCTTCTGAATCTGAATCTTTCACTGGATTGCGCCCCACAGCCCTCTGTGCAGCGCGAATCGACTTGATATTTGCGAACTGCGTATTTGGATCCGGTTTAACCCTCCTCCTCTTAGTGCGCTGTAACCAATTAAGCTTAGCCTCCAGCGATTCAATTCTTCGCTTACAGAGGGCCAATTCGAAGTCCTTTTCATTTAAAGCCTTACTAACCTTCTGGAGAAACAGCTTATCTGTTAATATTACCTTAACTAACTGCCTAAATTGCCTAGCCTGCTCCTTATACTCTGTAGACTTCCTTAGGGTTGACTAAACTACCTACTTATCGCCAAAATCTTCCAGGATAGGCTTCTGGAACGTATAAATGTCGGAGTTACGGCTGGTAAGCTTTAAAGTAATAGTTTAGTTAGAATTCCTTAAGAGGAGCTTACTCCTTAAAGGCTTTACCATATTAATAAGTTACAGGCCAGTTACTATCCACCTAGCCTTAATATTAGATTCTGTAAATGCCTTAAACCTAGCTAGACGATAACATTTAAGAAACGCACGTTTACCGGCAACGGAAGAATCGTAATAAGCGTTAGTAAGCAGCCTTTTAAGGCGTGTGCAGTAAGCCCTCTTCAGTACATTAAAGCACAAAAGATCAAGAGGCTAGAGGACGTGGGAGGTATAGGCAGGTAAGTAAATAATGTAAATATTGTTAAAATAGGCCTCCTATATGTAATTAACAGTTATATGGCTACTGTAGCCGTTAATAATAAGGAGGCGTTTCTAGGAGGGTCTGGCTGGCCTAGTTAAAAGAATAAACACCTTCCTTAGCCACTTTAAGGCAGTTTCGTTATTAATCTAGCCTTTTAAGGTCGTTATAAAGTACTACTCTTTATATAACCTTATATCCTTAGGGTACTATTATTATTAAACGCTCTTCCCCTTAAAAATTATAAGTAGAGGGAGGAACTAGCTAGTAATTAAGATACACTTAATAAAAGAGGTCTAGGTACAGCCTCCAGCTTTCTTTTTCTTTAAAGCCTTATATTTAAAGGTTCTTACCACTAGGCTATTTATTCTAAGACCCTCTATAATGCTGGCTTCGTCCTTATTATAGCGATTCTCTAGTCAGATAGCTTTAATCTCTAGTATCTTAAAAAGGTTAAACCACAGCCGGATTTTAACTTCTGTTACGTAATTCATCCGCACTGAATCCACTAATTTGGCTCTCTGAGTCTTAAGGAAGGGGTGGCGATTTAAAAAGCCAGCTATCCAGCGGATACCAAGTGGCTTAGGGTCGCCACGTTAGTTAATCACACGGCTAACCAGGCCCCGAATCTGCAAGTGGGTAAGAGGACACCTAGCGGCCTGTTAAATCCATATCCAGTTGGTTAGATGGCTTTCCTGAGTAATAGAAAGCCGTTATTGGTCTTTATAGGCGACGGAACGAGGGAGGGCGCCGTTAAGCCGGCGGTAAAGGGTGGCTGGGGGGATGGCCTATCTCCAAGTGACGGAGCGGAGTCTTCAGGTTCGCTACGCTTCATCGCAGGCTTTACAGAGGTCTTCCTCAGTGTAGGAGATAGCCATTCCAATGACGAATAAGTTACAGAAAGAAGGAAAAGAATTGGAAAGAAATTGATCGAGTGGTGGCTGTTTTTATTAGGGCTAGGTGGTTTTGGGGACCCTGGTCCGGCTTGTTCCGCTTCAGGGGGTGTTTCGCTTCAGGGTGCACGAACTTATTACTTTAACTAATAAGAGAATAATTGTATTTCTAATCGCGAATATCGTTTTATTTTTTTACCTAATTAGGGTATTATTAGCCTTAAAGTAAAGCCCTTATAAAGATAATTGCTAATATAAGTCTCTGGCCTTCTACAATCCCCGCTTCGAAAATAAAGACCTAAGTCTTTCCTTCAAAAGACGTAATAAGGGACCTACTAGTAATAGAATTACCTATAATAATCCCACCGCATATCTAGACTTCCTATATACCGTATTCGTCTATATTAGTGATATTCCGCGGAAGGATAGCTTTAATATCTAACTAAGTCTTTAACCGGCTAAAGAAATCCTCGTATGTAGCCTTGGTAGATCCGCGTATACGAGCTGTATTTAATAGGGCCGATGGCTTCGTTTTTACGCGGTTATACCGGCGTAAGAAGCGGTCTACCCAACGGTAGCCGAAGGGCTTAAAACAGTCTCCTTCAGCAAGGACTCTTTAAGCTATCCTAGTAAGCTGCGCTTTACTTAGGGCGCGCCTAGCCGAGTCCTCATAAAGAGCCCAGTCAACTAAGAAGGTCTCCTGTACCGGAGATAGCCTTATAGAGTCGATTTTACTGGCCTTGGTAGAGGTAGTGCCGCGGAGGCGCCGGCTCAGGGTTAAGGGGTGAACATCGTGGAGAGCGCTGCGGCGGCCTGCGTTTCGCCATTGGCGACGGCCTTAATGGCAGAGGCGATATTTTACTCGTAAACACTAGCCATTCTCAAGATTTGGTGTGTTTTGCTTGAAAACTGATAGAATGGTGGTGGTTGGAAATAAAGGGGTGGTCGCTTGGGGGTGCCGATCGCAATATTGCATCGTGGGGTCGTTGCATCGTGGGGTCGTCTTTTCTATAGTGGCTGGTTTACGTACACAAAGTACATTGCGCTCACAACTTGAGATCAACATGCAATGTAAATATCAGCCGTGGACCAGTCGTGGACAGACACCGCCACAATATAAAGGTCTTGGGTTCCCCCCAGACGCAGTCTGTTGCAACAACGAAAAGAAACGGCCTAATGCGGCTGCCGAGTCTTTTACTGACCCTGGTGCTGAGGAACCCGGATTTATCAACTTCAACGATGACTAGAGGGGACCTAGATGTCACATTCAGTACATTCAGGTCGAGGATTAGTCTTGTCAAAGTGTATTACTTGAAGAGATCACCCCATACCTGATGAGAACATGCTCCACACATTGTGCTGAATTTCTTTCTCGATCATCTCCTGTGTGTCTTTTCGCCTAGTAAAAGCCGATTTCAAGGCATGGCTGGACCACCCAGTCCTCCTATGCCGCAGTTCCACCCCATGAGCCTTTCACAGCCGCGGCCAACACATGGCCACATTCCGGTCGTATGTACGAACGGCCGCTGTACTTTAAGGGGACCGCTTGCTGGTACGTTAACGGTATTGAGCCGCGCATTCGCCGCACTAGAGTCAAAGGTTCACTCTGTCTTGCGTTGAAGTTCTCGACTCCCCAGCTGATTCGCTCACGGTTGCGTGCAGGGACCCGAGCAAACAGCAGCGCCACCATCTGCCGCTATCCAAACTCAGACGAATCATGGCTGGATAGCGAGGCTGTGGGCCTCGTTGCAGCCCCAGTCCAAAACTCCTGAGTGGTAGGCATCCATGGGACGGTGGGGCGCACGGAAGACTTTTGGGAGAACTCTTGAACTAAAGGTAGTCCAGTCTGTAATTGACATTTTAGCGTGTCTTTTTGGCAAAGACATTTGACGGAAGGGCGTGGTGCAGTTCCAACAAAAGCCTTAAACATATATGAAGGTGCCGGGCGAGTAAGGCTAGCCATGTCCCCTGAAAGGGGGCTTGGGAAATAGAACTCGGTTGGCGGTCTCATGCATAAATATCCAACCGTTTATTTTGGTTTATTTACTACGTGCTCACACTCCGATCCCATGTATTTAATAAGGATCTGCTCTGTGCTCCCCGGACCCGAGTCCTTCTTACTCTCGCTGATCTTAGTGTTCCTCGACAGGATGGGCGCCAGCAACCTCAGTGCGCTTCTTGCTGTGGTGCTCGTAACCCGAGTGCTTGTGAGGAGTGCTTCTCTGGCGGGCGTTGAGAAGACCCTGTGGCGAGAACATGGGCTTGAGGGCCGGGGCGCTAGCGCAGATGACGGGCCAGAGATTAACCAGAATGCTCCGCTGGAAGGCTCTGTTGAGAGTGCGTATGTGTGCAGGCGGACGATGGCCACAATGGTGGCGAAGGTGCCGATGCCAAAGATGCCCGCGAGGGCGATCTTTTCCTGGCGCGGTCGTCGGATGCCCAGCAGAGTCTTGATGGGAAGGGCAAAAATGATGACATTGGTGATAATGTTGACCCCTGACGTGGCTGCAACTGCGATCTCACTTAGCTGGATCCATTCATAGGGAAAAGGGTTGGAGTTTACCGTATAAAATGGCCGCCGTGTCTGTCCCACGTAGAGGGAGACCGGCGTACCCGACCTCCAAAAGCCTGCTGCTTTGCGCGCACCCACCTAAGATGTGCCACACTCTTCTCTCGATACACCGCCAGGGTAGCCATGTTTCCTGGTTTATCTGGTTACTTCGAGGGCACAGCAGGTGAGGCAGTGGAGCATCCCTCTTCTCTCATATCTAACACACCCAGGGCTCAATCCATGCCGGCCTTTCCGCCGGCGCCATCACCACCTTCCACGACCTCACCACCTATACCGTCGGCTCCCCCAACCCCACCCGCGGTATCATCGTCATCTACTCGGATGTCTTCGGCCTCAACCTCCCCAACAATAAGCTCCGCGCCGACGCCTACGCCAAGTCGGGCGAGTACCTCGTCCACCTCCCCAATTTCTTCCAAGGCGACCCGCTCACCATCCAACTCGCCGACGTTCTGATCCCCGTGGACGCGGCCAAGCAGTCTGCTCTGTCCAAGTACGCCGGGCTGTTAGCCCGGATACCGAGTTTCTTGCTTTGGTCTGCTAGACACGGGGATGCCAAGACGAGTCAGGTGTGTATGCCCAAATTATGAGAGCAATTGGTGAGAAATGAGCGGAGGAACCGGCTCCTTGTTTAAGTACGAGCCTGCCTATCCTCCTTGGGGAACTTTTTTACTGACCCCAAGTACATAAGCAGGACAGAAAAGCCTCTCTGAAACTGTGAATGGGATGTCAATGATGCTAAAGATATGAAGGTACTCCTTCCACAGCGTTAAGCCACCAATACGGCACCTCCAATCTCCACCAACATCCCCGACCGCGTTCTGTCAACCCGCAAGACAACATCCACGGACTGAAGCAGCCAGCGACAGCACCAGAATGCTCACGGCGAGGCCCACTGAGCACAGCAGAAACGCAATCCCCTGAGCAACCGTCCAGACACTCTCAGGCCGAGCTACTAACACCGCCACATCTTTCCACGATATATGCCCGTCGGTCCTACGATGCACTAATCTCCCCGTCCGTGCTAAAATACCAACTTCATCTAACCATGAATTTGACAACCATAATCCACGTTTACTTTACCTTCTAACCCCCCACCCCAGCCGTGACTCATTAGACTCCCATCATCCCATATCCCGCCTCTCTCTTCTCCCGCTAAATCTTCATCGTATCTTTAATACCCTCAGCCGAGATACCGGCATGCACAAGTCTGTCAGTTACTGTCGTCAGCAATCTCTACCTCAGGACAAGACTAAACACTCAGTGAATTACTTACATTTAACAGAGCATACACACTAAAATCACACCACTAAGCACACCCACTCCCACTCCACCACTCCCCTCCTCGCCTCGAATACTTAGTAACGCTAACTTAACGAAAAAACCAGCTGCGATAGCAAATCCGACTAAGATAACACCGTCATACAATGCACGAGTGAGATAGTAAGCGCGATGGCGCTAGTAAAGCACGGAGAAGATCTTAATACTGGAGTAGATAAACGATGTGATGGCGGGTAACAGGCAGGGATTAAGCTAACGATAGCGGGAAAGGAGGGAGAAGGCCGTGGCCGTGCAGATAATCTGGACGAGGTTAAAGACGACCGAGGTAGTGCGGGCAAGGAGGTAGATACGGCAGGTTAGGTGTAAAGGGTAGAATAAGGTTGATAAGCAGCAAGGGGAGCTGGTAGAGGAGATGGTAGATTCCTTCGCGATACTTAGTGTCGGTGACATTTTAGCGATAGGTCTTGCGGGATGGAGTTTAGGGATTAACGGTGTGATGGACTTAACTAAAAGTGACGGAACTGTAATAGTTCGAGGTGTTTAAATCCTTCTAACAGGCTAACCCTTCCTGATCTGCGGGACATCTTGACCGAAGGGCAGGATAGAGTGCGCCTCCTATTGGCTGTGTCTGCCTCGGTGTCAGGAAATGGGGGCTGAATCGTATTGCGAAGTGCAATGCGATTGGTTCGATTTTCGTGGTGTGCCGGGCGAAGCAGGATTGATGCATACGGATTCTTGGCGGGCAGTGAGATGTCAGGGCTGGCGAGCCGGCGGGTTTACCCGAGTCACGCGGAGTCTTCAGGGTGGCTCACTGAATGAACTAAGCGAAATACGGTCGAGAATTGGGAGTGCAGACTTGACGGTGGGTTGAGTATTGTCAACCCTAGTCCAGACTTAGGGTGCTTTACTCTCGAAGAGGCGTTTACAAACGGGATACGTCAACGGGAGTGCCCGGCCGTGAAACTCCTTCAGGCTGGGGCGGGCTCGCCGGACTTGCAGGCACCTCGCGCTCCACCCATTCCGGGGTGTAGCCTAGGAGGTGCGTCTGGGTAAAGAAATGCCCTGCTACAGAGCCTTGCATCCCTGAAAGCTTGACGTGAACCATCCTGTTTCCAAAACCAGCGAAGCTGGTGTTCTGACACACTGCGTGATCAGAACACACAAATCCACTGATAGACAGTAGAGCATTAGGGTTTTCCGAACAGGCTCTGAAGCTGTTTTCCGGGGCAATAGGAGGCATTGACTAGATCAACCTGACAACTGTGTTGTCATGGCCCAAGACTTCATCCTTCTTCGCTTCTCGAATTGTGCCAAAGACACTCAAGATTCCCACCCTTTGGTACACATCATTCTGGCCACGAATATCAACACGCTCAATAACCAGTGCATATAAATAAGCATCCTCCGAGCCCTTTGTCGGGGTCATCTCCATGACAGGCATCGCAAAGATGCGTCCACTCGCTCGACTATTCCTCCGAGCGATCGACTCATCAAGATCCGCATCCCACGACCAGGACAAATCGCCTTCCAAAATCCACTCTCCCAGCCCCGTCCCAACCATTGAATCCTTCCTCAATGCGGCCTCAAACTTCCCCCCCTTATCCTCAATCCTCACTGGAATCAACACAACCCTCAACTGCAAAAACCCCGCCGTCATCGACCCAAACGCCGTTCCGTCTCCCGTGACAACCTTCCACCCCACCACCCTCGCATGTACACCGGTCTTCAAATACCTGTATCCCTGAATCAAATCCGTATCATAAAACACCCTACCCCCCACCGCAAGCCACGACCACGAGGGCGCCCTATACTTCTCCTGAACCTCACCCCCCTCTGTCTCCCATAACAGCCACCTCAACAATCTCGTCGACCACATCCCCGCAATATACTCCACCTTCTTTCCCCCTGTCGCCTGCAGCGCCCTCGCGATACCCGCAATCGCCACCGGTCTATCACTCCCAAAACTCAGTTCCCTGCCCGTGTAGTACTGCACCACGGCGGCCCAGTATTTTGCAAATGCCCTCGGTCGACGCTCAAATCTCGCCCGGGCGGGTAGTATCAGTCGTCGATAAGACTGTCCGATACTCAAATCAACGCGCGTTTGGCTGAGCCGTGTCTCGCGGCACTCAAACAGGGGCTGATCAAACCCGAAGTGAATCGTCCTTGGCGCGAGGATGCGTTCTTGCACCACCCAGCCCCGTGTGTTGAGGGGTGCGTCCTCAACGCGGTTATTCCAGAAGTTGTGTTCGACGAGTTGGAAGTTGTGGTAGGGGAGTTCCCATTCGGGACTGGTTGGGAAGCGGATCAAGATGGGTTGGCCGCGGGAACTGCCGGGGCGCTTGGGGAATAAGCCGCCGTTGGAATCGGTGTTGTGGCTTGCGGCGAGACTGACGTGGGCGTTGCCGTACACGTCGGCCATGGTGCGCGCTTCCGAGGCCCAGTCCGAGGGGGAGTCTTGGATGATGCAGAGGGCATCGATCCAGAGGTGGGCGATGGACATGGAGCGGGTGGTGTTGAATTCAACGTGGTCACCAGAAACGCAGTAATTGGAAGCCGTGAAGAGTGTTGTATTGGAGAGAAGCTCGCAGAGCAACCGTGAGCACGTAAAGCGCGGACCAGCCGCGCTACCGCTGCTTACCTAAACAGTCGGTTGAATTTGACAGGTGGTGGTGATGGCGTCGATGAGGGTTTGTGGGAGGGAGCGGAGGGGGATGCCGGCGGTGAGGAAGGTGGGGTTGTGTCGAACTGCAGCGGCAGTTCTTGGCGCTCAGGCGCGCAGGCGCCTTACCGCTCCAGGCTAGGCTGGAGCGCAGGAGCCTTTCGTCATGTGCTCTCCTCACACACAGGGAGCTTTCCTTTGTATTTAGTCTGGGAGCTTCGCTCCCACCCTTTCTACCCAATCAAGTCACTTTGCAACTGCACTTCCGCTGCTCCCATGAGCTCCGTACCCTCAGTGAAACGTTCCACAGGTTGGTAGATGTGAGGAGCTTGACGGGTTGGAAGGCGCCCCAGCGGTATGATAGGACGTTGTAGGGGCCGTCAATGGGGGTCGCAGTGGTTTCGATTAGGTGGACGTGGGTGTCGCTAGGTTTGTTGACGCGGAGGAGCCGAGTTGGGTAGCGGAAGCGGAGAGACGGAGGAGGACGGCAGCTCGGGTGGGAGGAAATGCATTCTTGAATACAGGTTTGGAGATGATCGAGCTCGCTGATGGTTGTGGACGGGACAAGGGTTTCTAAGATGCCGGTGAGCTTCCGAATGCAATGGAGCGAGCGTTATTGAAGATACAGGACAGTGTGCTTACTGGTCACATCACTGGGATGAAGACCGTTGAGCTTCAAATACCGCGGTCCTCCAACAGAATAGTTCACCTTTCCTATAAAAAATGTAATCGAAAATCTGGGCAATTTCGGTGGTTTGAACAGGGGATCGCCACAACCATAGTCAATGTTGTATGTTGAGTACTCGTTCGCGGCGGGGTCACCCAGAGGAGGGGTGGAATCGGGGCCGTAGTTCAGGAGGAGAGTGACGCATATCGGGCACTGCGAATCCACGGCGCTGCGAAAGCTTTGGGCCGATTTGTGATGGACACTCGAGGCAAAGTAATCATGGCGCAAGTGAGCTGGTCTGTTGCTGTCGCGGAGTTGGCTATGCTTAGGATCTTCGAACACGAAGCGGCAGCCCGCACAAAGACGGGGATCCATGGCGATTAGAAGCATTGACGTCGAGGATGAGAATCATCTGTGCTGGAAGAGCCGGTGATCGAGGGAGCTGAACGGCGCAGCGCCAAGACTTGGGTCAGAGAACTGAGACTAGTGCGACCCCGCAATTCCTTCGCTGAATGTCGACCCTGCGACCTCGAGTTGGTCTCTTGACGACTACTAACTTTGATCCTTTTGACAATCCAGACTGAGAAGTCCTCAGTGCTTCTACTTAATGATATAAATTTGGCATTCTAAATTACAGGACAATGACGAGCAGCGCCTCAGTTTGCCCTGGGCACGAGAACCTGACCGAGTGCTTGCTCCGACAGGTTCTGCAGACCCTAGGGGACCGCAACGCCGCCGACGACGCCAAATACGACTGGGATCCCGTTACCTTTGCCTTCACCTTGCCCATTGGCTTGTTTGCTGCGATATTCGCCCTCGTGACCATTTATCAGGCAATCCTGGCTGCTGGCTCCGGGCGCCGCAAGTCCAATCGTCTCGCCATCGGCCGGTGGGCTGGGAAGACGCGCACCGAGTGGAGCTGGAACAATCTCAGTAGGTTATCCATTGCCACGACACCTGTGCTTCAGTCGGACCATATCCTGCAGATCCTCTCGGCCGAACTGGAGGATGGGCCCAGAGTGGAGCCAAGTCCCGACCCATCTGGCGGCAAGACCACGACCAGTATCGGATCTGGTGATGCGGTGAAAGGTCGAGCAACCCGCGAGCCCGGCTCCATGTCTGCGAGGGTGAGCACGGCCGGGCACGAGCACAATCTTCACGTTGCCACCTGGCTCCAGTTACTTGAACACGCCGGGCTGCAGGACTTGGACACAGGCAATAACATCAAAACCATCCATGCCGACTACCTCCCTGGCGATCTTCTTGCCGCCCCTGCCTACGCCGAAATCGGCTTTGTCGTCACTCTCGCCGCTGCGTTGGGTGCCCATTTTGTCCAAGTCCAAGCCGCATCACCACCGTATCCCGTCATCCTCGGCGACGGCTTCCAGGTCGACTTCCGCCAGCACCTCGCGCTCGGCACCGTAGCCGCCTTCTCACGCTACAGGACCGACGTCCGCACCTACCGCACCCCGTCCAAGGAGCAGCTCATAGCGGCTATCCAGCATGCGCGCGGTGAAGTCGACATCACCGCTTTCACCAAGCGGTTCCCCATCGAAATCTCTGTCTTGACAATCTCCTCGGTCAACTTGGATTCGCACTTCGTCATGACCTATCCCCTTCCACCGAGCAACACTCTTTCGGCCATTTCTCGCCAGCATTGGGGCCAAGATACAATCTTTGCCATCAAACACAAGTGCGAGCCGCTTGAAAGTGAAGACGAAGAAAAGAACGAAGAACTTTGTATCGGCGCAAAGTGTTGCAACGTTGTTTGCGACGACCATCAGTTCTTCTGGCTTCTTATAGCTGATACGCCGCGCCACCCACCCACCGTCTTCCCCACCGCCCTCTCCCACATATCACCCGGCATCCTTTCCACACTCGCTCTCAACAGCAAGCTTTGGTCCAGCCAGTGGACAGACCAACCCTTCAACCGCATCCTGTCTGTACCCCACTCCGATCTAAGCTCCACGTGGTATCTCGACTCGACGTTCCGTTCCCAGCGGGCTACGACAGACGATCTCCAACATCTCGTCACCCTGAGCGAGAATCTGCAACGGGGTCTGCCCGAAGTAGAGATTCTGCCTGGTCAACTCGTCGCCGTGCAAGACAACAACGTCCTGGCGTTCCCCATGGTGCTTCAGCAGTGCAAAACCCTGATATCTAGCTTTGAAGCTTTCCAGACCTGGTTCGGCTCCCTGAAACCCGTTCAGAAGCAGCACTTTCGCATTCTTGTGCTTATGCAGCTCCAGCAGCTAGACAAGGCGCTGTTGCGAATAACAACGCGGGCGTCGTCAAGACTGGCTTGCCGGATAAGCACGCTTTACATCACGACGCTGACACTTTTGAACGCTGAGCGGGCATTGCGCGAAAAAGCAAAGGTTGCATCATCAGAGGCTCTCAGAGATGGTAACGAACAAGAGAGGCAGCAGCCAGACCGGTGGTCTGCTCTGAGGGCAGTTGTTTCGCCGCAGAGCATCCCGATCCAGCACCTCGGCATCCTCCGCGCTGTGGACGTTCTCACTCGTTCTTTGAGATCTACTCAGGTTGGAAGTGACAGTGATAGCGAAAATGAAAACCCCGAAACACCCTCGCGGGAAACTGGACTTGCTCATCATTTCAACAACCTGCCGTACACAAGAGAGGTCAAGACGGATTTGTTTCTGAGACTGAAAAAGGTCGTTGACGCTTCCTTCTCCGTCTGCGCGAGAGAGTATCAGCGCTCGGCGGACCGTGTGGTCCGAGACGAAGGTGAGAAAAGAAGAAGGGCATCGTCTGCCACCAGCTCGGAGAATGGAGTAGAAGGTCCAAAGACTAGGGAAAATACAAGACGGAGTTGGAAAGTTAAAGAAAAAGGTCAGGCAGGGGAAGGTGGAAGACGAAGGTGGGCAGAGCAAGGCCGAGCTGGGAAAAAGAAAAGGTGGAAGGGGACAGAAGGCATTCTAGAACAAGAACATGAGCGCCGTGTTCAAGTGGACTGGAATATAGACCCTGATGTTGGCCTCTGGGGCGTGGCCCATGCGGGTCGAAACTGTGACACCGCCGGCAGAAGCTCGGAGGAGGCTGTGGACGATCTTCTCATTTGGAGGGCTAGTCTTGTTGCAATGTTATTCTGGATGGCTCCGGATAATAGCGCTGTTTTGGCTTCGGGTGTGTGGGAGCATGTCGTTCCGATTCTGTAGTCTGGTTTTTTCCTCTTGGGTATTGTCGAAGGGTAAGTTTATGGTTGCGACGTTTTGGTGATGGCCTCGGCTTCTGAAGCGTGCCACGGCAAATGCATGAGTGAACTCATATAAGATGTGTCTTCGTCGAAGGGTTAATAATGCTCTGTCTTGTGGGCATGAGTCAAAATCTGTCGTTTTCTCGGATGTTTGCAGCAACTTTTTGTTCCTTTTTTTCCTAGGAAACCTGTTTGGCAGATTGTCGGGGAGCTCATTTGGCCTTCTTGTGCTGGGGAAGCAAACGTGACTCAAATCAGAACGTGATGTTATCTTTATGAGATCAGTTCCAAACTTTGAGGGCGGATGGACTCACGCGACGCGCATATTGGAAACGTATTGTTTAAACGGGCCTATAAAACACCCGTCTTTCCCCATCTTGGCCACTGGTCACCCGGTCTTAGATTTCATTGCCTTTATATATACCCGAGCAATCCCAACGCCAAAGTTTCCCCTGATAGGCAACAACACGATTTGGTCGAACTCCCTTAAAGGGATACAGGGCTCGATTCACTTCTAAATAAGTATATTTCATAAAAACCATTAGACACTCTCTCGGTGAATTTCATCCATTGCCATGGAGTGACAGTCTGCGGCCGAGAAGGGGCAAGGCGAAGTTTACAGTGTGATGTTAGAGGTATCGGATTACACGCCTTTATCCGTAACCGTAACTAATCCGATTTCAGGTTCCGGCCCGAGTTTATCTTCTCGGTAACTAATACAGCCTTCGTTATCTGATATTTAAAATACTCCTCGTTAATTAAATCGAGGAATAGAATATAACGGTCTTATCCTAACGCCTTAAGCCCTTATATATATACATAAACTTTTCATCCGATGAGTTCTAGATATAGACGCTACGGTCTTCTAAGGTCGCTACGTTTGACTCTATGAAGGGTTTGCAGAGGGGTGGAGTCGGGTTATAAGTACAGAGATAAGGGTTGCTAGTATTGGGGAAGCGGTATGGGTAAAGTAATCAGAGATAAGACGTATATTAGTGTCCGTTAGGGATTGATAGGGTTTCTGAGCGGCTTGCTGGGGCGGGAGGGGCGGTTTAAGTCCTTGTTGCTGTGGGCGTGGTTATAGAAAGGGAAAGAGAATAGGTAGTTGTAGAAGAAGGGTAGCTCAGCGGTGGCGCTGGCGTTTGTGGTGTTGAGGATGTATTGAAGAAGGAGTTGGGCTGGTAAGGGTAGGGGAAAACGACCGGGAGCGGCCCTAGCTCAGTGAAGAATCAGGGAAAGCCCAGGATCAGCCACAGCTCACTCCAGCTCAGGACTACAAACGAAAAAGGAAATTTCGTGTTCCCAGATTCGTCGCAGACAACCAGGCTGTATCACTCTGACTAAGTTGGTATGAACCCACTGCAAATAGCAGTAGCGTGTGGCAGTAAGAAGCAGTATTGGCGCTGGTTCAGAGATTGGATATTCAGAAGCGAACCCCAGCGACTGAGGAGCAGGACATCATCAGTGCCCCTTGGAGGATGACGGAGCCGGGCCGATGCGAGCACACCGAAGGCGACACTTGGTAACGACAAGCAACTGACTAGACGCACAATGGAAGAGGCGGCCAAAAGTCTAAGTCAGTCGCCGTGCAGCCGAGGCCGTTACTCTGGCCGTGTAAGTTGATCACGCCATCCTCGCTTCTCTCCTCGCGCGTATTCTCTTACTTTTTCTCCTCTCGTCTTTGTTTTGTTTCCGCCTTTGGTCTTCTTTCTCTTTTCCCCTTTCCAGTTACTCGCAGGTCTACCATCTTGGTCTAAACGAAGAGCTACCTACCTAACCTCGCTTCCGTCGTATATGCGGGCCTAAAATACGAATAGTGGACGGAGTGCCAAGAATTGTCTCGGACCTTGGCATGGTGACTTCACGGTTAAGGGCCCAACCGCAAGCCGGGAACAATGTCTCATCCGTTAACTGCCGGCCAATCGTATTCATATCCTGTCTTGAACGGGCGGTCATGGAGCCAAATACATGGAGTGGCTGCGACTCAAGCACGGCCATTGGAGAATAATAGATATAGGTGGTTGAATATCCATTGCAGCGGGGTGTAGTTAGGCCGGGGAGCCTGTAAGCAGCAACGTCAACCCTAACATAAAAGGTAAGAGTTTCTACATTTCAAGACCTTCCAAACCGCATGTACATCTCCCTTCAAAGACGTCAGAGAAACTCACCCCCGAGACATTACGTTCAACAACTTTACGGCTTGAACTTGCAGACATGATCCTCGCCAAAGCCACGCTCTTGGTCGCCTCTTGCTCGGCTCTCTCCATTGGATTGGCCGTAGCCACGCCCCTTGCCCATACCCACGACCGCAGAGATGCGGTGTCTATCGAAAACAGGGACTCGGTCCGCATTACTGGCGGCGAAGGAACGGAAGACACCCCGTGGACCAAACGTGACGACCCCGACTCCGTCCGCATCACTGGAGGTGACTCGACCAACGATACACCTTGGACGGATCGTGTCAAGCGCGACAATACCGACTCGGTTCGCATCACTGGAGGTGACTCGACAAACGATACACCTTGGGCGGATCGTGTCAAGCGCGACAATACCGACTAGGTTCGCATCACAGACGGCGATGGGACAGATGGCATTGTGTGGGGCCGCCGCTTGAAGTGAGACATGGATGATGCCAACTCTGTACGGATCACCGGGCTGAGCGTCCCAACAATCAACACGGATTGGGGCCAGTATGATGAGCTTTGTGAAGGGTGGTGGGTTTGGGATATAGCTTCTTTCAAGTTCGAGTTGGTGTAAACTTTGATGCAATTCTTGGACGAGGTGGAGGTCTGATGCTGATTTTGAGTGGGGCCAGCAAGTATGACAAGTTTTGAGGTGGACTTGTCTTGATGATGATCTGGAGACGAGGTATAAATTGACAGGCACTCTCATTGTTTCTACCAGTCGTCACCATTTTTGACTATTATCGAGCTCCCCACGCCCAAAAATCCTAGTCCTCTCTTTCATCCACACCCACAGGTTTGTCAGGCTAATGTACCCTTCGAGGAAGACATTATGCCCATCTCCAGGAATCTTTCCAATCCGTCACTTCCCATCCAAATTGACAAGGCCCCTTACTCGATGCTCGCCATCAACAAACACCATTTCCCCGAGCCGCAACCAGGTACCTATTACAACCAGCTCTTCAATGCGCTGACCAGAGTGAAGGCTTCCTCCTGTCTTCCCAGCCGGACACCAGTCTGAGCCCTTCTCACTTCCAAGCACATGTGAAGCCCATCATGCGCCTCTTCGGTACTGATTCGGAGTGCGGCGATACATGTCCTTTCTGATTCCGCATAGAGATCCCAAATGGCTTTTCCAAGTAGATGGTCCGATTAGCTGCGGGTCGGAATACAGATTCCGCCACAGTCAGCGCCGCCATGCCGCGGATCGCAGCCATCATTCGGGTTGTCGATGCAGGTGAATCCGTCATCGCAATCAATGGCCGCAATCCCGCCGCAGAATCTCGGGACCACGCAGATCTCCTGGCAGCCCTTGGGCAAGGCGATGCACACCTGGCTTTCCGGGCAAGCCTTTGTGCAGCTGCATTTCGCTTCGTTGGCGTCGAGCGGGAGTGCGGATGCTCCTGCGAATGGCAGGGCAAGAGTAAATAGGGAGAGCTTCATGGCGAATGGGCGTAGGTCCGGTAGAGGAAGGACTTCTTGTAAAGTTTTGGACTTCTGGAGGCCTTGCTTTTAGTTTTTGGCTGAGTTCGAGGAACGTGAATGAGCTTCTATCCTCGAGACGCTCCCATTGCATACCTTGGATGCTGGGAGTACTTGTAGGTGTGGAGGACGGATGAATCAGGCCCCGGAAAGAGGTAAGCAAACGACGCTAGGGCGGCTGAGGTATGCATAAATTGCCATCCCGTTTCGCTTTCGTAATTAGTTGCTACACGATAATGCTGCCGTTGCAACCCCTGGGACGACAATTCAACCCCTGAGGTGTCACCGTCGCTAGCAACTTCTCTGATCAGGATGCATGGAAGACATGCTCCAGACTGCTGCTCATTTCACCTCGCGCACGAGAGATGTATGCAATCATTGAGTTTTCCTTGAACTTGCGGAGGGGATACAGAGCTTGGTCCCACTCTCTAAAATACGGGTAGGATACATGAGGCCTATGCGAGGTTTCAGGCGAATATGGATATAGGTTTCTCAGTACATACTCAGCTCGCGGCGCACAGGATGAACTGGGATCCGGAGGTAGAGGGGAAGGTAAAGGTGGAGTTTCTACACCTGGTGGGCTGAACGGACTGGCAGCAGCTAGCAGTCTAGGGGAGGTGAGGGAGAATTCGAAAGAGTCGTCAAGGGTTACACTGGGGGGGTTGGCAGAATTGTTGGAGAGGGGTGGGGAGGCACCGTTTATATTGGGGAAGCAGCCGTCGTGTACAGATATCCTCGTGGGTGGGTGGTTGAGGATGTCTAGCAAGACGGTGCCGGCGGGGGAGTGTGAGGAGATATGCGGAGGGTATGAGTGGGTTTTTAGGAGGTTGCATGCTGCGCGGCAGCAGAGGTTTGGGGATGTGAAATAGGTGGTTTAGTTGCTAATCGGTGCGCTATCGAGAGCCTACTGAGCTCATTCTGCAAGCCGGCTTCTTTCCACCCAGAGCACTGGCTGCCAGTCTCAGGTCCCCTTCAGTTTGAAGTTTACTTCTGCCATCTCGTATCCTCCGGTGCAAGTATGAAGAAACTCGAAGACCGTCTCCGCAGGCTCATCGGGGACAGATATCCTCGCCGTCTCGTTAGCGAGCATGGCTGTGAGTTTAGTCTCCCCCTTCCTCCGATACGCCCACTCCAAGTCGCGGAAGATGGTCGCGTTGTCGGTCTCGGTGATGTTCACCATTCTCTCCACTATAGTAAGACGTTGGAAATCCGGTCCAGGGGTGAGGTATTCAGCTTCATTCCTAAAGATGCCGCTCCCATGTTGGACAGCCACATCCACAAGTTGGCCAGCCGCGAACGGCACCCTGACCATGCGCACCCTCCATGGCTCGACCCACGATAGCACGGGTATCAGTCTCTCCTCTCCCGGGTCCAAGGCCTTCTGGAGGGGCCAGGGAAAGTCCTCCTGCCACGGCAAATTCCCATCATATCTCGGCTCCCACCACAGCGGGACCCTTACGTAGCTCGGCACAGGTTTGATCTTTTTTCCCGACGGGTAGGCGATCTCGCCGGATAACCAGGCGCGTGAAAAGCTGTGAAACAGCGATGGAATCTCGGGATCAATCGAGAGCCTCTCCGCTGCGTCATCGCCATAGCCGGGCGCGTGTGTACGCGTAGGGTACCGTTTCATCCACTCGGTAATGCGCTCAAGGCTCCAGCCCGTGCTGTATGCCCAGTGCTAGAACAGAGCGGCTGCGGCGTTGTTGCCGTGGAGAGGGTGGATCCCGTTGTAAAGCTCCGGGTAGCGCGGGTTGGGATCGAACGGGATGTCCGATTGGTATGCTGGGACCAACTCGGGCGGTGTCGGCCAGATGATACCGTCGAAAAAGCGCGCGGTGCCCTCATACCACCATGTATCCTCGGAACGGGGGAAGAAGTGGCCCCGGTGGTGGTAGTGCTGCACGCAGTGATACATGTTCTTTACCAGGTCCTTCTTCAGCTTAAGCAGCGGGTCGGTGTTGCTCTTTTCGGGAAAGGCCATAATGACGTTGCAGGGGATAACGGTCCCGCCAGGGGCGTCGAGTGGGAGTCTCCAGCTGGTGTGCGTATTGAAATAGACAAGGGAGGCGGACTCGGGCTCGCGCCTCATGTTGGTGACGGTAATATGCATTTCCAGCGGGAATTCAGCGGTGCCGGCGTTGATAGCGTCCTTAATCTCGGAAATGACCATGTTCTTCCGGGGATCGCTCCTCTACGTCTCGTTAGTCTGGCGGAGGGTGACGGTCATGTAGGCGTCGCTCCGGTTAAAGTGAGTGTTCAGAGCGGTGGAGCACACGGTTTGGTCCGGGACCGCTTCGCTTTGGGATCCGTATTTCCAAGGTGGACATGGCTCCCAAGCATCGTCAGCCAGCACTGCCGGGGTGAAGAGTAAAATGTATGAAAAAACAGCGAGCGACGGCATGCGCATGACCATTTGGCCCATTATGAAGCTCAAATGAATGACTTTGGAGAAGGCCAAAAGAACAGAAGCCCAAGGGAGGGCGAAGGGGACTTGGGGCGAGCGAGGTCTGAGTACCTAGGTAACGAAAGGCTGCCAACATGAGTCGTGATGCAAAAAAAGAGTAGGAGTCGGCAGTCTGACTTATAGCACTCCAGTCTTAGGTTTGAGTGACGCCAGGGGAAGGCGGCCGCTGAGGCGATGGATGTGGTTGGCTGGCCCATGAAGTTTACCAGCGAGCTCCTTTTGCTCGGGCCAGGCGATTGGATGGCTGTTGTTTCTCACAACCATGCGGCTGAGCAAGCGCCAAATTGACATGGGTGCCCAGACTCGCTGATTGGTTCACGTATCTGTAAGGCCAGCCGAGAGCGGTCCCTTGGCACTAACCCTATTCTTCAGGATCATGACACTGCTTATGGAGGGAATTTGGCAGGGGGGTGGGGGTTCTGGATCTGCATGGTGAACGTGGATGGCTTGGTATGGTGCCTTGGCTGGGAGGGAACTTGCCTCGCGTCTGAGCTCGACGTGCCTTTTCAAGTTTGGGTCTCTAGATGCAAGGTATTGTTGGAGGACGCCTCGTGGAGTCCTAGGCAAGCTGACCGGGGTCTCAGCGTCTTCGCTTGTCGTATCAGCCATGTTGAGCCTTTTCGGCTGCTTGCTATTATCTGGGCTCCATCCCGCGGAGGGGTGGACGACATGGCGTCATTATTACCATTTCACTTGGGGGTCATAATGCCGACAGCAGCCCCCACCAGACTGATCTGCAACCATCCGTTTGCCTCGACCTCTGCGCTGCCTCGCAAGTACGACCGCTTGCATTCTTTTCAAACAACCATCAGACACTCCACTCATCCGGGGGTATCCGCATAGATTTTTGTTTGTTTTCTAACGTTATCCTGAACACCCCCCCAAACGAGCGTCCCCAGCACCCCATCACTGCTTCATAACCGTGATGGTGTGCACATAAGAATGGTACCCCCCTCGAGGCGGAACAGATGGCTGTCGGGGATGTTCCCGCCAAACGCTAGAAATATGTCGACCGCCCCGAGCACCTCGTCAATTACATATCGTCTGTTTGTCATCTTCAGCCCGCTCAGCACGCTGACATTGCAGCCAAGCTGCATGTACGTGCCGCCCTCGAGCCGCGCGCACGGCTTGCCCCACGGCACCTTAACTGTGTTTCTAACCCCACGCATGTTCCTTGTTCCCGCTTATCTTTGTGTCACATGTGGGCAGGAACATGCAGTAAAATGTAGGTTGTCAAGCCGGGAGCCGGATCGTTTTGAGGATCTATTCGTATAGGGACCAATTAACTTGATGCTATTGCCAGCTATGGAACGGGTCAGTAGAATAAGCTTGCTCCGAGCTTATGTAATCCAAAGCGAGAAGATACTGCAGGCCTTTTCATCTTTCCGTGCTGCTTATAATTTTAATACGCCTTACTTGTGCGAAATGCTGACCTTGAAGAAACGGTAAGGTGGTTGACGTTACTTTAGATGAGGCTTCACCAATTGTTGCCAGGACATACAGAAGTGTATTGAAAGAACAAGCCTGACTCGCTTTGCCTTTGTAACGCAGTGCATGCGAGGTTCTAATTGACCCGTAACGGTGATTTCTCGGATGGAAAAAGGAAAACAGCAGTTACGTGGCAAAAGAAAGCCACCGTTACGTGCAGGGAGCGTTGGTGTCCCAAAATTGGGCACAGCTTCGTCCTTGCAACCCGCCCCACTTATGGTCACAGCAAGTATAGCCGAGGCAAATTCCTAGTCACCTCGGCTCAGGCGCGGCTCACCTCTTGCTCAGGATCTGCGACTAATACAGCCTCTGACAGAAAAAGTTGTCGGGTGAGACTATAGAGGTAGTCGGTTGTTAAAAAGAAAAGAGCCGCATCTAAGGTCGGTTAGCCTAAAATCAGGCTCGCTTTACCCTTAGCTCACCATTACTTACCTCCAGCTTACCATATTAAAAAATGGTAACTTTACGCGACGAGGGATTAGTTTTGGGCCAGATGGCGCTTGTCCATTTCTACCCCCCTCCCCCCCCCCCCTAGAGGGAAAAACGGTAGTCTTAAAAAATAGACTTTATAGCCAGCGTATTCAATCTCTGTTTTAAGGTTCCGCTTTATAGTAGTTATATCTGCTTACTGCGTAACTTATCTTTTCCCAGTCGTAAAGATGCTGTTTAATCTGTCCTTTACTACCTAGCGTACGACTACTTATTCCCAGATTGCAGCTAGATAAAGAGGCAGTTCGTTCCTCCCTACCACTTATTACGAGTCTTCTGTCTCTTATATCCCTTGCGTCCGTACTTCTTAGCTATTCCCCCTTGTACCCTCTTGCACCTTACTAACCCTTACACTTCCACCTTTACATTAATCTTAATTTACTCCATACTATACTATACTTACCTTAACAATGCCGAGAAAGAAGAGCGCTGCAGAGTTCTTCCACTAAGGAAAAGTAAAGGGCTTAGAGAACTGCACAGAAGTAATAGACGGCTTTACGATTTAAACATGATCTACCGTTACATATATTGTTTACACGCCTCTCTTTTATAATACCTCTTACCTGTTAAATAGAGTCAGTTAACTTTAGTTTCTTAGAGTTTAGGTCGCGCAGGTAGTTATATAAGGTTAACTTTAGTTAGTAATTATTAATTATCGATTAATTGATCTATACAATACATATATAAACATATCTTAAAGTGAATTGCAACACACTGTGTCTGCCAAAAGTGGATATATAGTTTGTGCTTAGAATTTCTTTTTAAGCAAAGGGGGTGAAGCTCGTTTTCTAAGCGACTGTATAAGTAACGGAGCTTGATATTTATTTAAGGGCGCTGGGGCTGGAGCATACTAACACGCTAACCAGTATAGCCAACTCAGCATCGATATATAAGAATCAGGACCAATGGGCAGAGACCGAATCGATGGAGGTGCAATTAATAGAGATGAGAAAGAGGGTGCTGGGGCCGGAGCATCCCGATCTACTGACTAGCATAAATAACCTCGCTGGCACGTATAACACAAGTCACACGGACACCTAGTATACACGTACATGTCAGAAAGAAGGGGGTTCTGGCCTCTGGCCAGAACACCACGAAGGTGTAGATAACCGAGCTGAACTGAGCTTAGCAGAGCTGAGCTCTAGTGTGGGCATCCGAGCTGAAAGGAGCTCAGGGGAGCTGAACTGACGCAGTCAGTTCAGCTGGTGTGGGCCACAATTGCCATACCATTTGCCACTATTCACAACTATAATAGTAAGCTCTCTAGCAAAGCCAGAGAGCGGAAAAACAAGCAATACAATCACGCAGTTGCAACCCCTTCAATTCCACAGAATTCAGAGTGCCGCGCTTTCAACAGTACATTGTAACGAAAATTACTATCACCTACGTTTTACCGAAAGGAAATTTAACCAGGGGGACTGAAAACGGGTCTCTGAGGCTGTACAGCGGCCGCGTCTGGGATCACGCTACCTCAGGGAAGAATTAGGGAAAGGTCCGGACAGCTCACCCCAGCTCGGGACTACAAATGAAAAAGGAAATTTCATGTGCCCAGATTTATCGCAGAGTACCAGGCTGTACTTAGCGTTATTTCCGTGCCGGATTGCGCGGCCGCGCTCCCTTCTTTCTGCAGGTCAGGCAATCACTCTTGTTTTCCACAACTACAGTAACCTTTATCTCTGCAAGCACAGACCTTTTATTTAATTAAGCGAGCGCTTCGTGCTAATCCCCCGACCCACAACTGTGGCCCGTGCCATTGTACTGTGGGTTTAACATCCAGAATACGCTTAAGAATTGTCAGAAAGAGAGGGGTTCTGGCTAGCCCAGAAAGAAGAGTCTAGAAAGCACCAGAACCACAGATTTATAACCATTGCCACAGACGCGTAATTGTAGCCGCATGGCTTTTGCCACGCGGCTTGCTACTATTCACAGCTATAAGGAAGATTCTCTGGCTGAGCCAGAGAGCCGAACAAGCAATAGAATGACACAGTTGCAACCCCTTCAATTCCACAGAATCCAGAGTGCCGCACTTCTGACAAGAATAAGGTTTGTGGACGATCTGCGCGAAAAGGCGATCCGCGTCATTAGCCTTAACTGCATGAAAATTTCAGAAACACTCCTTGATTGTAGGTCCCATAATATATCCCTTATATAAAAGAATATATGCCGAAGATGGTCTGAATCCATGGATTCTGAATCTGAAGTTGGATTTGGATTGAGAGCACTATTGGTAGAGATGCAACTTCAAAGGAAAAGCAGATTTTTCAGATTTTTATTACAACCTGTACCTGACACAAGCCTTGAGAGGACTGGACACGTTAAGACAGAACGTATGGCAGGACGCTAAAGACTAGATGGGCGTTCTAAAGACGGCTTATCAAGCTAGCACTCCTAAACAGGGGTTTAATATCACTGTAGGTCGTTATTACTATAATACATAAAGATAAGTCTGAATAGTAGGATATAAATGAATAATTAAATATTAATGTAAGGAATTAAAAGGCCCTTACAGCTATTATAATTATAATAATAACTATTTATATTAATTATTTAAGAGGTACCTTATACCTTACTCTATTGCTTTATTATATTATGCTTATAGATTACAGAGCACTGCTCTGTAGTGTTCTCCCTGCTTTATAGCAAAGTGACATTATTAAGATACAGCATGTCTGGATTAGTTATAAGAGCTTTGGGTCTTTGCACCCCTGGCCTAGTGTGCAGTACTGTGCGCCTGTTCCTCTACACTGTTCTTATTACGTAACTTAGGGACTTTATTATCTGGCTTCTTTTAACTTAAACTCCTAATGTTAAACTTTAGAAACCTACAGGGCTGTAGTACAGCAGCTGTGGCTCAGAGGAAGAAGTGCAGTACTGGTCCAAGCTGACTACAGCGCTGTAAGCGCTGTAGGAAGCAAATAAAGGCCTGAATTTCAGGGCAGTGCCGATGTAAATAAGGTTACTACAGTGAATCTTAACACTATAGAACAAGAGGATCCGGAAGGCAGTGCCTTATGTAATGACTAGAGTTAAGTAGAGTTGCTTGCTTGACTAGAACTAGATATAGGAGAGGAGAGAGCCTGTTATAGGCTGTGGGAGGCTCTAGAAGAACTCCAGAGCCTTTTATAAGGTATAACTAACTAAAATATAATAATGGAATAATATTATTCTGAATCATTCTGTGTGGTTCTGTTAACGTAGTGGCTGACGTAGCTACTATAATGTTCTAATTAATTCTGTAAAGCATTAGCCTACTAGATTTAAAGGGTTCCATCTCCTGAATTCTAGAAGGTTCGGAGTGCTTTAGGGGTTCTAAGGGGCCCTGGAGTGGGTTAGAATCCTCTAAAACCTTCTAGTGTTCCAGAAGATTCAACTGGTGGTTTTGTGACGACCTTACAGGCTGTCACTTAGGCCGGCGCAGCCTGACGAATCCCCTGCAGAAGGAACAGTGGCAAAGACCTACAAGCCCTTACAGCTAATAAGGAAGTGCTTGTAGTATGCTGAGTGCTTGCAGTGCGAGTACGGAAAACCTTATAAGCGGAACGCTTCCGTGGTGTGAAGTGCTTGTCCTATAAGTACTTATAACATTATAAGTAAAGTATAAGGTACCTTTTAAATAGCTAGTATAAATAGACATTATCGTGACTACGATGGCTATAAGGTACTCTTAGTTGCTTACGCTAATATTACATTATTTATTTATATCCTAATGTTTAGATTTCCCTTTATATATTATAATGACAGCAACTTATAATAATAATGTATTCTTATTTAAAAGTGCTAGTTTAATAAACCGTCTTTAAATTACCCCTTAAGTATTAATATCCTGGTATATACTTTATGTTATCTTATCCGGACCCCCTTTAAGCCTTTATTAAAAGCAGGTTGTAATATAATATGAACGTCTTAAACTAAACACCATTTGTTAAACTCCCAGATATAACCTCCCCTTATTGTTAACATATCATCCTTTAGAAAAAGAAAGGAGCTTAAGGACATATAAGCAAGTCCTCGGCAGCAAAATACTCTTCATCTAGCAATTCCCATAGTAGTGGTCTTTGCCTAAGAGCGCAAACACGTTCCTGACCTCTGGCCTTTAGCACATATTTCCAGCGTGGTGAAAGATAATTGTCCCTGGCGGGTTGGTCCTCCTGGGTGATGTATCTCCCAGCGCGGACCACAGCTGGGGAAAAGTCAACAGGCTTGGAAATGTCGGCGCGGGTCCAGTTGGTGAAGGGCACAAAAACGACATCAGGATCCCCCGCATACAATGGATACTTGAGGCGCGGTCTCAAATATTGGTCTACCTTGGAACGGTCAGGTTCTTGAAATCAAGGTCTGCGCCTCTGCAAGACATAAATTTCGGACCGATCACAATCCAGGAGAAGTCAAAGTTGTTAGATAAGACTACCACGTCCTGGAATCCTCAGCGCATTAGGCAACAGTGTGCACGCTAATGGCAGAGTAAGACCGTGAGATGCTGCGCCACAACCGAGGCTGGAAGGGCATATGGGGGTGTTAGAACCGGTTTGTGTATTTTCCCAGGTCCCTGCTCTCTGGGTACCTATTCAGCCTTAGGTTCTTTTATTCAGCATACCTAGCTAGGCTGACACCTGAAAGAAAAGTCGCATGACAGGGGCAAAGGCCAATCAGAGATGCCGCTGGCTTGTCATCCTTCCCCCCATTTGCTGATCTCAATGCGAAACCCCTGTCATCTTTGACTTGCATTGAATCCTCCTCGCCTTTCTCGGTCCCCAGTCTTGGCAAGCTGACCGTAGGCATTTCCGTGTCCATAATCAAACCCGGCGTTCGAGAAGACAGTGAGATTATACGAAGTTACTGTGCTCTGACATCGCCGTATGTCGAATAGAACAGATAGCAATGGCGGACTCTACCTAACCGCTGTATATTTAAGGAGACACATCACCAGCTTTCTTGCGACAGGCAAACAGAGGCGTTAATACCAGCTTCTCAGTTAGCGGATCTGCGGCTGATATACTATATTCGTCATGTTGTTCATTCAGTTTACCTTTTTGATCACGGCGGTCTCGGCGCTTCCCTCCAGCACCAACCTCGCAGCCCGTCAGACGTGCACGTCTCCTCGTGTTCGAAAGTCATGGAGCCAAGCGACAGTCGAAGAGAGATTGGCTTATCTCGACGCCGCCGTCTGCATCACTAAGAAGCCCTCCCGTCTCGGAAAACAACCAAACGCAACACTCCACGACGATTTTGCCTACACGCATGCTTTGCTGAACTATGACAGTAAGTTTTCACTCTACCATAACGGTACCTTACCTAAGGGGCCTGTGAGGAAGTTTTGCAGAGCACCCGCTTACGCTCCATTGCCTAGTTCATTCGTTTGCTGGCTTCCTACCATGGCATCGGTACTTTGTCATGTTATACGAGAAAGCCCTCGAAGAGTGCGGCTACAAAGGGACTGCTATGTACTGGGACTGGGTGGCCGATGCCGAGGACGCGACTAAGGCAGCGGTCTGGGACCCGGTTGCTGGGTTCGGCGGCAACGGACAGGGAACAGGTAACCACGGTAATCATGCGCCCCCCGTTCAGGACGGGCCTTTCAAAGACTATCGCCCGCTATACTCGGACACCAACGTAGACCAGCACCGGCTGTGCCGGAACTGGGCGAGAGGATTTGACGAAAACAAGGATTTGTTTGGTCATCGGTATACGCCCCAGGTAGTGGCCGATGTCCTCGCAAATTCAAGCTACGATGGCTTCAGAGAAACGCTCGAGGGCGGACCTCACGCAGCCGTTCATTTCGGAGTTGCTGTAGGTTCGGGGATAGGGAAGATCGGGGATCTTGTGCCGAGCAGCTCTCCAAACGGCAAGTTGAATTCTGGTCTTTTTTTGGGCCGCGTTCAGAGTTATTAACCCTGTAGCCACCAGACCCGATTTTCTTCCTCCACCACACCATGGTGGACAGACTGTGGTGGATTTGGCAGCAAGCCGATGAGTCCAGAACGAATGCCTACGACGGGTTCCACCGCCCTCCTCAAGGTGCCCCGGAAGGGGAACAAGGACCGCCAGTAACGCTGAGTGATATCCTGCCTATGGGAGACCTTGCTCCGGACGGGATTGTGGGGGATTACATGGATACACGCAACGCCAACTTGTGCTATGCATATCCCAAGTGGGAGTATAACTAAGGCAAAGCATAAATATGGCAACTATCTATCTTCATGAGAATAGCGAGCCGGTTTCCCAATGTAGCTGCTCTATTTTGCTTTTGACTTACGGGTTACACGTCGAAATTTCGGATGCAATCAGTGCAACAATGCCGAGCCGACAATTAGGTTTCGGCGAAATGGCCTAATCAGGGCGAGTTCCAGAGAGTACAACGTGGGGATCTTTTTTCAGCGAGCTACTTCTAACACTACTGGTCAAATAGCTACCTACATACTACCTACCTCGCTGAATAAATGGCCCCCCAGTCTTCGCACGTGCACTAAGAGACCGGTCCTCATCTCTCCCGACTCCACCCCGGCGACCCATTCACAGCCAATCTCAAGCAGTAGCTAGGCCCGGTATTTGTTTCCATAGGTACAACGCCCCTGAAAGACCACCTCACGCTTCCCGTCCGCACCATCCCCTCTCTACCTATTTGAGCCAGTCTCCCGCTCAACCTCCCTTGTTCACAACACAAAACCGATTCCCATCGGGATCCGCCAAAACCACATAATCCACATCCGCAGGATAATCCCTCTCCACCCTCATTACCCCAATCCCCAACAGCCTGTCCACCTCGGCATTCTGGCCCTCAGCGTACAAATCCAAATGATGTCTTTGCCTCGGCTGTGTCTCGAATGTGATCACGTCTAGCGCTAGCTGCGGCCCGGTGCCCTCGACTGGAACGACAATGGCCTAGTCGACATCGGGTTCGCGGAGGGGTTTGTAATTCAGCGCGGCGCACCAGAATTTGATGGCGCGGGGGAGGTCGTTGACGCCCTAGACAAGGGAACCAATGGTAAGAGGCATTTTGACTGTGATGGCGGGGTCGTTTTGCTGCTTGCAATAAAGGTGGTTTTGGTGGTGGTTGAGGGGTTGGTGCTGGCCTGAAGCTGGAGTTGCGCGGAAGAAAAGGGGGTAGCAGTGAGGTCACAGGGCGATCTGGTGGTCGATGGAAGGGCGCACACAAAACGACAGGGCGCTCCTCCCTGACATCTAATTACAAGCATTCGAGTTGGTTGTGTACTTCAGTTTTGGTTCAAAGGTCCTCCTTCATGCCGGCACCCAGCGATCGCCGCGGATGGTCAACACACGACCAACAGTCAGTCTCGGCTACTCCACAAGTTGCGCTTGCTGTGGGTTCGGCTGTCTGAGGATACGGGCACAGACTGCGCTGCTGAACTTCCCCGTCCAGCCCCATCACCTCAACAGGCGCAGATTCCGGTGCCGTGCCGTTCTCGACCCAGACGCGAAGCAGGTCAAAGAGAGTCGTTGGCGAACCACTACGGCCGCCGAAACAATGACCTAAACCAGGGACCTCGGAGTGGCGGTAGAAGTTGTCGACGTTTAGCACCATGCTGCCAGCAGCCTGGTAGTAATGCTCGGTGCCCTTTTGTGGGATAGCTTGGTCCACCTGAAAAGGGGCAGCCACGTAAGTGACGTCTTAAGCAGAGAGTCTAGTCGGGGTGGAGAAACTTACAAGTCCATGGAAACTGATCATCTTTCCTCCGGAGTCTCTGAATCGTGAAAGATCGGGATCGTCAGTACCAAGGATAGAAGCGTACTACTGCTTCCTAGCGTGTGCCATATCGAAAAACTGCTGGTCGGCGAGGTTTCTCGGGTTGAAGGATAGGTCCTTAGCGACAAGAAGCTGAAACCACGGGAAGCTCGAATTCGACTTTCCCGTGCATGTCCCACTGCTGCAGTTCGTAAAGGCAAGTCCGTCCGGGCCAGGCTAGTACGAGGGATCGTTGCCTGTCAGGTCCACACCGGGACTGAGGCCGTACCACAGACGGCGGTAGCCATTACCAACAGCAACCGGCCCCTTCCATGTCTCGCTGGCAACTACAGCTGCAGCCCAGGTAACGCAAATCAGTCCTCGATCCTCAACTTGCGGACACTCATCCACCACACTACCAACCAAACCAAACGGATCAAACGTTTCCAAACAAGCATCAGCCTCGTCCACTACACCCAACAACACCATCCAGGCCATCGCACGCGGCAATTGCTGCAGCAGTAAATGGTATCCAGTTCGCAACCATAAGGGTACGAGTCCAATGTCTTCATAAATTGCTGCGGTCATTGACCGCTGGCGAGTAACTCCGGCCAGTAAATCCCCGGCGCGCCCGCCATGATGCCGTCGTATGCATCGGGGTATCGCTGCGCGAGCATCAAACCCTGTCGACCGCCCTGCAATCAACCGTTCCAGTAAGAAAACGACGCGTCCTTTCCGTAAAAGGCCCGTACAATGGCCTTCCCGGTGATGGCCTGTATGAATCCCGTCAGCATTATTCCCAATCCCGGGGTGAAGAGGGTCATTTGAAGTTTGGCTGTTAGCAGGTTCACTCGTTCCGTAAGCTTATGCATATCTTCGGATAGGCCCGAAATGGTATTACTCTTCCGTGATAACAGCATCTCGCCATATTCTGCTCCCGACCCACCCAAAGCTTCCTCTTCTCTGGTTTCGATTAGGTTTGAAAGCTCCCCGAAGAAGACGGCATTACATCCCTAAGTAGCGAACAGGATCTAGCAAGATGTCTCTATTAACATCCGCGGCAGCAGGGGCCAAGCCGCGAAGACGCTTATGTAATAGAGCACAATGTATACAATCTTAGGGTTCGTCCTCGGGAGGTTGGATTCTGGGAGTCCTTTATTCCACATGACGAGAAAGGGTGACCGATAGTATATACTTACCTATGTTCCCAGCCAAGCAATGGAAATGAGATGCGTTTCCGTCCAAACATTTTCCAGCCATACTGCTGACATGATTCGAAGAAGCCTCTGTTCATGCTTCAAGCCCTGTTTCGCGATCTGGGACTGGAGACTTGACGCAATGGGTTTGGAGAAATGGTCGACACCCTTGATTTGCAGCGGCGGAACTGTATCTTCGTTTCGATTCATGACAGCCATAGAAATTATTCTTACATCAAACACCACCCGACCGCATTACGTCAATTGGCCCTCGCTTTTGCGGAATCCTTTGCAAGTTTGCGGTGGCTTGTGGTTTGCTGTGTCCTCAAACCCGTGCCGCAGGTCCGCATACACGAACCCCCTTGCCGCCGCACAACAAAAGGCAACAGTCACCAACCCATCTCTCTCTTCCCCTCCTGTATCATTTCGAATTCTCTATCTAAACACCTGAACCCCGCGCGATCTTGACCTCCACGATCGTGAACAACACCAATTTCCGTAACTATGAACCTCCCTATCCGCACCCTCGCCTCCCTCACCGCCGGGCTCACCCCCGAGCAAAAAGCCAGCCTCGACGAAGTCGCATCCCTCATGCTCGAAATCTACCAAACCCTCGCCCGCATGCGCTACCTTTCCCCCTCCGACATCCAACAAGGTCCCCACGACCTCCCCCCCTCCATCCTTTCCCTCTACGTCTCCCTCAACCTCGACCCCCGCATCATTTACCTCTACTCCGCCCTCCCTTACATCGACCCCAACTGCCCCCGAGAGTTAGACTTTTTCGGCAGAGGCGAATTCACCGACTTCCGCACCGAGCGCGACGTCGTTCAAGGGCGCGACCCAATGTATTCGGATCAGCCCGAGGAGAGGATGCGACCCTGGATGACGCCGTTGTCATGTATCGGGAATCATAACACGGCACTCTTTTACGATGCGAAGAAGTACGAGGTGGGTATATTTGGACAGCTGTCAGGGTGCAGTCTCGATAAGAACTTGCGCGAGGGTTGGGTATCGAAGCTGAGGAATGAGGCTGGCACGGTGAGGTATGTGAAGTGGTATGATGAGGAGGAGGTGCCAATTACAAAGGAGGAGTATTTGCGTGTCAGGGGGCTTGACCAAGACAGTGATGACAGCGACGGGGATGAGGGTAAGGAAGATGAAGGAGGACGTGATGAGGGGGGCGAAGGTGACGAGGGTGCAGACGACCACGGTCAAAACGACGAGGGTGAAGACGATGAGGCTGAGGAAGACGAGGAGGAATACGATGAAGAGGACGAAGACGACGACTATCCGGAAGATGAAAACCACTGGGACGACATGGACGGCCGACCAGCTCCCGCTGTCCTGCGAGACATTGTCCGCTGGTACCGCGAGCTCAAAGAACTTCCTGGCGGGGAAAAAAGCGGTTGGGAATGGGACGAGGAGATTACCAAACCGCTGTATATTAAACATGGCTGGCCAGGCGAGAATTTCGACGGGGACGCATTTGTGGCTGACCAAAAGCGCGAAGCCGCCGCAAAGCGCGAGAGGGAGGGATCCTAGTACGCCCCAGTATGTTTACCTATGCAATTTAACAAGACACCGAAAAGTCGGTCGATATCAAGTCAATAATACTCCGCTCAGGGCTCTTGAGTCCAAAGGTGGGTGATGATCTTACCAAATCCCCACAGTCTCTCGTTCATGCTTTTCGGACTCATTGTTCCTTCGTCAGCGCCTCGATCTCCTCCCTCCCCACCTTCAACACAACCCGATCACTCATCCTCTTCGCTGCTAAACTCTCATAAAACCTCAAAGCCTTCTCATTGCCTCTAAACAAACCCACTCCATCTTTGAGCACCCCGCTTTGTGTGCTTCCCTCGCCATTGCCTGAATCAACAACTTTGCGTAGCCCATCCGTCGGTACTCGGGTAGAACGTACAATTCCTCTAAATAGACGCTCGGAGACGCCATCCACGTGGAGTAGGTATAAAGGTAAATTGCGAGACCGAAAGGGGTGTTGGTTTCTGGGGAACAGATAAGGAGGGGGGGGAGGCGGAGCGCATAACGGTGTGCTCGTCAGGTACGAACAGTGATATGAGAAGCGCATTGGGCTGTCCCCTCTTGCTGACGACGATGTAACAGAACATCAAGCGTTCCAACCGTTCGTTTTTCAGAGCCCCCTTCAGCTTTTGTAGTCAAGCCTCAGCGCCCACTCCCACCGCTCCCAGAAGTCACTGATATTTGCTCTACTATCCCTTCCGCAGCATACCCTCACCTAGGATTTCGACTCTGCTCGTCGTTGAAACTGAGAGGCTTATATGAAGTCGAGACTCCACCGTGCGCATTAAGTACGAAGTGCGTCACGTTGCATGATTACCTTCCGGTCATGCAACGTCAAGACTTTCCAATCCCCGACGTCCACGCGCTGGTGATTACTTTGGCATCATCTATACTGCAACTCAGCGAGACCCCCTGGCTTCAAGAACCGTGGAACAAACAAAGCGTTCGATTGCTGAGGCTCAGGGATAGAAGCGCCGAGACTGTGAATATCAAGCACCCCGACCTCACACAGGATCATGAGAGCGAGCTTGAGGTTCTCCCGTCTGTTCTATCACAGCCGCTGGATGCCACAAAATATGCTTGCCCTCGCCATCATGTTACTCAAAATTAGCTCCGGCGTGCCGATTGAGAGCATGCGACAAGAGGGAGATCTTGGGCCCGATCGTCAGCCGAGCGAAGGGGCCGACTTGGTAGCCGCGCATCGATGGCTCACCGCGAGAGTGGAGGGTGGAAGATTAAGCCTTCAATTCGCAGACGCCATCAAACACTGTCTCCAATGCTACCTCGACCCGCTTGCGTCATTCAACAACCCGGAATTTGCAAAAGCTGTGGAGGACAGGGTTCTAAAGCCCTTGGAGCGCGAGATGCAGTTCTTCCATGGCGATATCTAATGTCGACTACACGCAACGGTTGAGTTGAGGGTTTTTGAATGCCAAGAAGTCTCGTCCTGAACAGGGGAGCGTGACCCCGGATAAGAGACAGGGTTATCCAAAGCCAACGTGAAAGATGACATTTTATTATCAGGACAGATGGAATCTTGGATGTTCACACTTTGAGGGGTTCAAGACTCCCGCCTTAGTCTTCCTCAAAATCTACCGGCTTTCCGTCACCGTACCACAACCTACCCTTTCTGAGCTCTACTCCGCGCCCTGCGCCGACAATCCATCTTAATCCAGGAGAGAGCTCGCCCTGTATCTCCTTGGGCCAATAATCCTCCTTCAACCACTGATTTATCGACTCAATCTTCCGAACCCAAGCCTCCAGACTTTCTCTACTTTGCAAGTCGGACTGGCTGGCGAAGCGCGCAAAGGTGATGTGGCTGGATGTGTTGTAGTACTGCGAGGCGACCTCCACACCGGACTCGGCGCAGATGGTGGCCAGATCCCGTCGGAGGTGCAAATATGTGTACGGATTGTCCTCGACAGGGAGGAACGTCAAGGCAACCGCGGTGTCATCCAGGCTCAACATTGGTCGGTCGAGACTGGTGGGGTGCTCGGCGGCGAATTGAGTGAACTTGGCGGCGTGTGGCTTGGCCTTCTCTGCGACGACCTTTAGTTCTGCTGGGGTTCTGGAGTGGACTAGTTCAACAACTGTCATGTGAAGCCATTCGGGCGGCGAGCACCAGAGATCTAGGTGCACAGGTCAGAAATACAGGCAGACATGGGGGGATTAAATGACCGACTCGGAGCAAGAGCTTTCAGCTCCTGTTGGATGCGTAAAATTAAATCGGTGACATTCTTCGACGGCCAGGCAAAAAGGCAAAGGTTGTTGCGAGGATCAAGGTATTCGGGATCGTTGAGGCGGGCTGTGAGAATCTCATCAATCGGGACCCCGGGATAATCCGGCCCAAGGAGAATTTTCCTAAACTTGTCATGTCTGTTTTGTCGATTCTGTGCGGCAATTTTCGCTATTTGAACGGGATCACCATTAGCCTTTGCGATGAAGCCGTCGATGGCTTTGCTGAGGCCCATGCTGAAAAAGCGATGGGGTTTTCAAACGTGGGGTCATGTTTGGGAGATGTCCACATTTGCGGAGCAGAGTTTGGGTGGAGGGGAAAATTGAAGCTGACTAATACACGGGCTTCCTCTGGCGATCGATAAGTGAATTGCCAAGGAGCCCACTAACAGATAAGGTCGAAGATTGGGTGGCGGGGTGTTAGCCAGCTACTTCAGACTGAGCTCCTCGATCTGCTGGTCGTCCCCGCCGAGCCAGCCCATCACTTCGCCGTCCATCAAGCCGTGGACATACGTCTCGCCATGAAACGCAAAAAAACCGTCGCCGGTCGCTCTCACGACAAAGGGTACTTCCCCACCGCAAAAGACATAAACATCGTCGCCCTCACGACACAGCTCCTCGGTGAAGCCGAGGTAGCCATTCCTTGTGATGTACAAAACTTTCCCATCCACAATCAAGTCCAGCATTGACGACACTTTGGCCCAGGCGGCGTCGGAAACCTTCAATGCGAGCCCGGCGCCTTTTCCCTTTTCAGGGACCATGACATCGATGTGCCCAAAATTCTTCGTCCTGTAGTCGTCGCTGATCCTGGAAGACAGGGGCGTGCGGTCTGCCGTCAACGTGTCGAAAAGAGACATCCAGCTCTCCTCTCCCGTTGCGTCATATGTTTCCGGGAGCCTCAAATTGTTCGCTAAGCGGCGTAACCTCGCTTCATTGATGGAAAGCTCGCCTGTGTTTCGGTCCTGGAGAAGAGATCTAATTGAATAAATCCTCTGGATTTTGTCGACATGGATCCCGAAAAGACGAATGATGTCGCCATCAGTCGGGACAATGGCGCGGGACAACTCGCGGCCGGAGGCGCAGAACATTTTCGTTGGGCAAAAGCGATAGTACCGGTTTAACACCCCGCCCGGATCTCCCAGGTCCCAGTCAGGCACCCAGGACGGCAGCCGCAGCGACGACTTTTTCCCCCGTTGCCGGACTCGCGACAGGATTCGGAGATCCTGGCGTATCCGCAGGAGATGCCTTGTGCAATCGGTGAACACCTCCTCGACCGAACGACGGTAGTCCACCACGATTCCCGCGGCGAACTCGTCACTGGCCAGTCCTCGGAGCGAATAGATCTTGTCCCGCAGATCTGTCGCTTTCTTGGTCCCCTCGTCCGTCATGATGAGTCGCATGTCGAGATCCTCGGCCCGCGCCCTGGAGTCTCGCCTCCTGTGGAACGTCTCTCGCCAGTGGCCGATGCTCGTGACCTTGTTGACCTGGTCCGAGAAAGGCACGAAGCCAGAACCAGTCGCGCGTTGGAGACCGGTGTTGAGGTCGTCCCAGTCTATAGCGTGCGGCCCGCAGTGGACGGTGGCGCCGTGAGATACGGCTACCTCCTGGATAACCCACATTCTCGAAAACCATGGCCGCTGGATCAGCCTTTCCAATGCAACTCTCCTCTCGTTCCTTGATGCAGCAAGCTTGGCTACGGTTCGCCTTCCATCTGCAGTACCGTCGTCGGCCGCAAAATATTTGAGGGTTTGAAAGGCTGAAGTCGTATATTCGTCGGCTAGCCCTAACCAGACGATGACTCTGTCCGCTTCTGCGAAAATTTCCTTCATGTGAGAAACTTGCTCTGACTTCTCTGCAGTATCTCGCTGGTTAATACAACTTCAGCGACGAAGGTAAAACACGTTAGCCTCGAACTTCAGGTGCTTCGAACAATCTTGCTGCCGTTCATACTTACATCGAGTCTATCCAAAGGTATGTAGAGGCTTTACCGTTGTGGTCTTCGTCAGATTGAAGAAGTTGTAGCAGTCCTTGGTGGAGTGCGAGCGATATCGGAAACTCAGTCTCGTTCAACGTGATAGAACATGGTCGGGAGCGATCCCCCCATGTGTACGAAAGGGCCTGGTATGGCGGAGCTGCGGAAAGCGCATAGCTTGTGAGAGACGCATGCATCGTAGGCGATGTTGTTGGATCCTCAGACGCTTGCGGTCTTAGTCGTAATAAACGGATTCCCAGACCTTGGGATGCCAAAAGGGGGGTCGATTTGTAGATATCCATGTTGATTATGGAGTGGGCGGATCCCAGTGCTAGTTGCTGGTAGGATGATCCTACGCAATGTCTGCCAGGTTGGGGTAAAATGTTGTCTTGATGCTGCAAGAGCAAGCGAAACAATAACTGGGCCCCTGGTGCCACCCAGGGTACTACCCCGGATTATAAGGAACAGCCTGTAACGGCGCCGCCAAATGCATCAAAGTTGTGGTTGGATTACCCTCACTGCAACTGGGCGCAATAAAAAAGCGTGGTGTGGTGTGGAACCTCGCATTTGGCATTAAAATCCCCTTATTTGATTCGACGGTGGCGGCACTGTGCATGTCCGGTGCCCTTCAAGTCGAACCATGTGACTGTCTGGACAGCAGCATCGAGTTTTGATGGGCCAAAAACTCAGGCTTGGCCAGGCTGAATTCACAACTTCACCTTAAAACGCACTTTCATGCAAGGCACCGGGTAATGGTACGCGTCAAGGTGACGGAAATTCCCGCCCAAGCGTAGAAGTTCACGTTGTCACGCGACACCTCGTCCATACGTTTCCGGCACATTTATGACTGTGCCTCTGAGAGCCTTGCCTTCAATTGCTCTCATGAGAAAACATCATTCCCCGCAACACTCTCTCGGCCACTACTTACCTACCCTTTTCAGCAACCAACATCCCGAAATTCAGCCATATCTCCATCTCGAACCGCATCCGAGCAGGGTATGGGGAGAAACTAATGCTTGGCAAAAGCTCGCTTCCACTTTAGATCAGGGAGGTGTTTGCTGTGCCGTAACCGCCTGTAAGGCTCTGCAACTACCTTTCCGTCGGGTCATCACCCCACCATTCTGACAAACTCCCCCATGCGCATGCTGAAGCCCCAGATCCATTGCTCTACGCGTCTGAAACAGAGCTTTATTTTTACCTTACAGTGAACGCAGCACCATGGAACCTTGATATTCCCCCAAAGTAAAGAAGATACTAACTTACCTAGGTAAGTATAGGACTTATTTGAGAAGGACTCTTCGCAAACCGTGCCCCCTCGAGACCAATTCCGCCCTCGACTTGTTCCCAACATATGCATTCCCAACTATTTCAAACTCCTTCCCGGCCGCCCCAGACGGCCTCAGAATAAGGAACTTTCCATCCCCAAGCAATGCAAGCACATCACCCCTCTGTACCGGACCGCTCGTGTTCCCCGTGACTCCCGTGTCGGTGGCGAAAAAGTGCATCCCCGGCGTGTATGAAGTCTTGGGTCGAAACCTCTCCGTCCCCCATACCTCGGCAACGAACCACGACGGCCGCAGCATAGCACGCAGCACGACGAGGACGACGAAAGGGACGAAGATTCTCTTCCCCCACACACAAAGGACAGCCATCCCGAAGAAGTTATTTATGGCGTTCAAGGTCGTCGCCAGAAGATAGACCAAGTCGTCCCCAATCAGAACGGCCAGGATCTCGACGCTGGTGGAGAAGAGGTGGACGCAAATCGGCGCAACGAGCCAGAGCTGAAGATCGTCATACGACTCCGCGAATACTGTCTCGGCGATGGAAACTCTGAATTCCCAGAGAAGAAATCCCGCCGCGATAACGGCCACACCGGTCGTTTGGTACCACCTGCGGCCCTCTCCCGCCTTGGTCTTGCATATCCAAAAAGCGCCTAGAAGCTGGAATATGAATTCCAGATCTCCATATCCAATTGCCCCTTCCCTGCCCGCTTGGGCCCTCATCGCATAGCCATCTGTAGGACAGGAGGCCATGGAAGGTTGCCATATGCAGATGCCTTCCTTCGCCCTCGGAGCGAGCCCTTTCGCTCCCGAAACGGCGAGCACGTAGCCAAAAAGGTGAACGAAATCGAGGATGCGGGCAGCCATGCGGATGGAGACGAAAGCTCGGGCGAAGCTCGGCTTTAAAACACAGTTTTTCGTCGTCTCGACGAAGGCGGCAAGGGCAGGGTCAGGAGCTGAATGGGAAATAAGCCCGAGGTTGTTTAATTCGATCTGGACGCATTGCCACAGCACCATAATTGAATCTACCGACCCGATTCGGCTGATATTCCCAGCGAATCTGACGTCGATTGGCAGGTGGTTATCCTTGATGTTGGAAAACGAATGGGATCCGGGACAACAGGAATGATCATTTTCCGCTTTTGAGGCAATACAAAGAGGGCAGGGCAGCTCGGCGGCGAGCTCTGCGCGTTTCCCATTCGGAGCTGCGACTGGAGGGTGACTATCGTCAGTCTTGGTCGCAGACATAAAGTTGAAAGAATAGTACGAATCCAGAAGCCTGATATCGCGGGCCGGGTCGAGGTCATTTGTCGTCCATTGCGTCCAATCAGCCACCCAGGAGGGCAACTTGGTCCGCCAAGATGCGTCATCGCCGCATTTGGGGTCTTTGCTCTGCCATAGCCAGCTGGCCGCTTTGCCCACGCGCTGCGTCATTCCAAACATGGCTGTTGAGAAGCTGTCGTAGGGGTCGTGTCTGAACGCGAGGAAGTCGTCGTGAGTCAGATACGGTTCTGGGAGCTGAGGGAGCTGCAGGGCATCCAAGTTTCCGTCAGCCTCCATGCAAGACAGCATGATGGCCCGGAAAATCTCTGAGTCCGGGCTGTCGTATATTGAAGCGTGAACCCGGTGGTGGATTCCAAGCTCCTTGAACACACCCAAGAGGGCGTAGAATTTGTCCTTTGGGTACTTGCACGCTTTGAATCGAGTTGCCTTCATCACACTCGTCAAGGAGAACTGGGATAGCTCGCTTATGAGCGGCTTTCCATAAGTCCAATGGTCGGGCAGCGAGCCGGTGCGTTTTAGAGATATTGCGTCGACCAGGTAGAACTGGAGGGCAACCGATTGGTCCAGGTTGACGGACATGGGAAGGAGGCCGAGTTCCCGGACGACATCCCAGCCGAAGCGGATGAGGTCGAGTTCGATCTGGGAGTCGCCGCAATGCAGCTTGACTGTCCCGGGGCGCGGAAGCACGACCTCCTGAATCGGCCACATTCTTGTGAACCAGGGCCGGGAGAAGAAGTCAGCCAGGCTTTCGCTAAAGGTCGGCCATTGGCGAGCGGTTTTTAGCCCTTCCTCCATGACTCTTTTCCTGGCCACGGCCTTGTTTTCCTTTGACAGACTGGACTGGTAGACATGCGCAATGTCTTGGAGGAAGTTGAACACCAGCTTGCTCGAGGCGTCGTGTTCCCCAAGCCAGGCGGTCACCTGTGCTGCCTCCTTGTATATCTCGCCCATGATGTCGAGCTGCCGTTTTTTCTCTTCCAGGGCCACATCGCTTTTTTCTTGGTTGATGCAGATGGCATCTACCCAAACACGGGCGATGCCACTCGCCTGACTGGCACGAATACGACGGAGGGCTGCCACGCAGTTTTTCGTTACGGTAAGCAACGCTCCGTCACAGACGATGGGCATGTCGCCTTGTGCGGACTCCCAAGCGTACGAGAGCGCAACGTACTTGGGATGTTCATCGAGAATGACCTCGTGAAGTTGGCATTGGATAGGAGAATAAGTCTCGGGTGAGTTTTCGTTGACCGGCTTGATGGTGATAAGTCGGATGGCCCTTGGGTGGGAGAGCGGCTTGTACTGATAACGAGGAAGAGAGGTATCGGGGGGCCGCGGCAGATTCTCCTTGAGCAAGCGTTCTCCTTGGAGTACATTCACCAGCTCCCATTTCATGTTGCTGCTGAAATGGACGGCTATGAGGCTCTTCTTGTCCAGCCGTACATATCCCACATACCCTGCAACAATCAGGACGAAGGAATGCATGTTGATAGTCCATCGTTTTATGGTCTCAGGGTCGATCCCGGCTCTCTTTCCTAAAGCTTGATGTTGGCGGTACCCAAGTAGGCGAAACCAGAGATGGAACACCGCAGCCAAGAAACCCAGGCTCCTAGGAGAGTCTAGCTCGTCTATCGAACGCCGGAACCGAAGGTGTAGTACGGATGGGCTAAGGACTATAACAGTCCAAAACACCAAGACAGAGACAAACTCCGCGATCAAAAGACCGCGAAGCAAGCCCATTGTTGTCGTTCAAGGTATTTGATTCGACGCAGTGAGAGATAGAAAGATGATGGATGAAAGAAGTATATGTCAGTCCGACGGCTGCATAAGACGTATCCGCAACTTCAAGTAAAGTGCAGTTTGTGTTGAAGAGAAGGGTGCGGGAACCTTGAAATCGCCGAAGAAAAAGCTCAGGCAGAGTGACTCGTTGCCGCCCACGGACGCACATTTCCCCTGAGAACATGCAGAGCTGCCTAGCCAATCATTGGCATATCTGCCTTTCCAGCGGCTTCATTCCCGTTCAGCTGAAAGTCGACTGCTTTCAAGTTCTCGGTCAGAGAGGCACATAGCGTCGCCCTAACGCCAGTCCTATCAAATTTGCAGGGAAACTGTTAGCAGGGGTCGAGCGCCACTAACACGATCTCATTACAAATTTGCTGTGTGCACGTTAGTGCTTTGTGGCTGAAACAATGGGCGTTGTGGGGGATGGGTTGGGGCTCACGGATTCTGCAGCCATTCGGCGTTCAGAAAGCCGTTCCACGACGACGTCTCTTGGCAAACTCCCACTTGTGGTTCGAATTCGAAAGGTACTTAGAAGCGACTGAGCAGAGTTCCTTCCCCCCCGGCACTAGTTACGGCATGCGGCGCTGGTGAAAGGCGCTCTTTCTTTCACCGCTTTGGCAGGAACCCAACTTCGCACCTGCCCAACTTCAGGCCCACGCTTTGGGAGATTTGCTCAGCTGCATGGATGTTGCACTTTGCGAATGTTCCTGGCCCAAAATAGTTGCGCTATTGCGCACTATTTTTTGTGGAAGAAAGCTTAGTATAGGTTTCCGGGCTGTTCGTTGGTTGACAATCGAGATGCTGCAGGGTAAGCTCTTTTTGCAGGGTTAGATGCGCGCCAAATCCCCACTGGGACCAAGTCTCCGATGGTCTGGACCGGGATCAACAAACCCAGGCCGCTGGGTGAGGAACGGGAGGAATCAATGGTTTCAAGAAAGCTGTCCCGCTCCCGGACGGGGGGTTTCTTCCTCAAGCCTTCGCGAAGGTGATCACACTCGTTTAAACTGTCGCTCTTTTCGCTAGTTACAATGAAACAGGAATCGTTGGGTTGGTTACGGGCTTTGCCTGGATGCAGCTGGCAGCGACGAAGTGCTGCAACTGCAACAACCAATGCCTCAAAGGTGCGCAAGATACAGCCTCCCGAGGAAATTCGAGGTGGATGAGATGACTGACCGGTTTTCAGCAATCATCTCCGGCGTGGATGGCATCGCCGACTGCTCTGCCTATCTGGCCTCCACAGTCACGGTTGACTCCTTGTTAGTGACCAAAAGGATCACACATGTGGCTGTTTCGAGCTCACACATTTTGATAGCTTTACGAGTGCAGCCCCGATCGAGGACAGGACCATCACATTTACCGAAACGGCAACCGTCACGGAAACCACGATCGCGTCGACCGCCCGACTTGTCATCACGAGCACTGTGACCTCGGCGAGCACCGAAACGAGCGACGAGACCCTCACATCAACGACGACTGGCATAGTTCAAGGCGTGTTGGCTCCTCCATTTCGCTCCCCAGCTCGTTGCCCAGCTCGGCGCCAGCGTACCCGGCCTACGCTTCTGCAGTCTGCCCGTCTTGGGAGAGCTATGTGGCGGCCTGCGCGTGCGCCCGCGTCTCGCCGACCACCGTCACCGTCATCGGCGAAACCATCACGGTGGACGCCAGCAGTGTAAGTCCTTCCCCTGCTCCTCACGCATTGCGAGCCACGCCGGACACTAACAAACCTAGACCGTGACAAGCGAGGTCGATACCACCTCAACAGCCACCGAGACGTCCGTGACATCCGAGGCCACCACGACCGAGACCACCCAGACCAACATTGTCTCGGTCATAGTCACCACCTCCACCACCTCAACCGCCACCGAGACCCCCACCCTCACAACAACCGTCACCAGCACCGTAACCCAGACTATAGCGCCCCCTCCTCCAAAGGTCGCCTCCAACCCCTTCCGCATCAAGATCTGCGACACCGACACCTACTTCTCAACCAACTGGCCCGCCAAAAACTTCGTCAACTATGTGCTCGGGCCCCCCTCCCGCTCCCAGAAACTCGTTCATATTCCAAACTGACGAAGACGGCCTCCTCCGCGAGTTCTATCCCAATGTCTCTGGCGGTGAGCGGTGGTATACGTACTTTGTGTGGAATCCTCAGAACTGGGACGTCATGCGCGGCAGCGGCTGGGGGAGAGCATGTCACCGTTGCGGTGGATGCCGAGGGGGCCGTGACGTTTAGTGATTCGCATGGCGTGTACCGTATCGTCCATTGCTTGCCTTCGACGGGCGTTCTGGCTGATAATGTGTACTTGGAGTATGGGTACACCGTCCAAAACAAGGACTCTTGCCCGCCCGTGGAGTTTGTGGTTGAGTTTTTGCAACATTAGGGGGGAGGGGGACTGATGTTTGTGGGTATGAGGTCGTGTCTTGTCTCCTGTGTAGGAAGATAGATGTCTGGAGATCTTCGAGAGCGTTGCCTTTATCCTCAATACAAACCCACGTCGGCAGATAGCAGAGAACACTGTGTCACCACATCCCCGTCCGCATCTGGCACCCTCCCATTCCGTAAACATCCTCTTCCCGTCCTACTTCCCAAAAGCCTCCTCAAACCCCGTCAAGCAAAACCTATACTTCACATCCCCCTCCTCCAACCTCTTCAACGTCCTTCCCAACTCCCCCTCTCCAATCTTGACCTCCTCCACCCACGGTTTAATTCCCTTCTCCGCAGCCAAATCCAACATCTCCAACGCCTCCCTCCGACTCCCCAAATGCGAGCTCCCAAAAAAACACCCATTCCCCAAAAAGGTCTGATTCCGCACATTAATCCCATCCTCCCCCTCCGGCAGCCCCACGCTAACCCACTTGGCATGGACATCCAACAGACTCAGATACGCATCGATATCGAAACCCTCAAACGAGTTTGCCGTGTTGAGAATGAGGTCAAACGTCATGACGTGCGGGGCATTCCAGTTCTCGTCGGACGTGGCAAGGAATCCGTCGGCGCCCATGGTGAGGGCGTCGGCTTCTTTGGCGTGCGTGCGCGAGATTACGTAGACGGTGGCGCCGAGGGCTTTGGCGAAGAGGAGCCCGAAGTGCCCTATGCCGCCGAGGCCGACGATACCGACTTTTTTGCCGGGGCCGCAGCCGTTGCGGACGAGGGGGGAGTAGGCGGTGAGACCGGCGCAGAGCATGGGGGCGGCGAAGGTGGAGGGGAG
>Ga0247780_1000364_pt1 | contig 44866 bp, 26 predicted proteins | sample UWRJL079202R5_FD_179927 | JGI IMG/M metagenome (GOLD analysis project Ga0247780, IMG submission 179927) | Plant litter microbial communities from Arlington Agricultural Research Station in Wisconsin, United States - UWRJ-L079-202R-5 | ecosystem: Environmental > Terrestrial > Plant litter >...
AACCATACGTGAAGTTGCATTAGTTTTGGTGTAGTGGTGGTTGAATGGTGATGTTGTGGAATCTAGTGGTTTTGGTGGGTTTTGTGGTCGAAAGGGGGGGCGGTCAAAAAGCTGGTCACCCAACTTATAAAGGTTAGTTTCCCTCGCCACGTAAATACCGTTTTCTTATTCCACCCAAGCACCACCGTTAAATAGTTAGCTTTTAGGAATGTTAGAGTTCATGTCGGGCTCGGATTTGCAACATTATACTTTGGCGACCTTCATAACTTAATATATTAGGTACGCTTGTTCTTTTAGGATACTGTCACGACCCAAGTCATGACCTGGGGAGCACGGACCATACGGGGCAGGAGCGCACCACTCAAAGGGAGGCTCAGTCCGACCAATGAGGATGGACCCGCCGTCCCGACAGGAACTGAGCGGGACCACGGGACCCCGGACCAGTAAACACGGACCCGACGTCCCGTCGCATACGGAGCGGGACCACGGGACCATAAGGCACTCATAGTATAGATAGCTATCATCGTGTCTACGATGACGAGAAGAACTCTTATTCTTCACGCAAGTAATACACTGTTCTCTTGTTCATTATGCCTCACTTCCCAGCTTGCTCCGGTCATGTGAAATGTCCCCTGGTCGTCAGCTTATCAGGCTGGTTTAATGGTGCCGGAAGTGCTTCCATCTTAGTCGCGCATTAGACCCCACTTGCGCAACAAATCCATCAAGCTCCAGAGATGGACACATCAAACCACCAACAGGTCCGACCGAGGTGCCGGGACAATACCCGAGAATCCCGCTTTCCTCACAACGGCAGTTCCTGGGCGAGCCTAGCGAAGCGCTGGAATCCCAACCTCTGCGACACCTGCTACCAGCTTCTGTCAGGCAACACCGACGACCGCGGCCACGACGAAGAAGCAACTGCATGGCCCCACAGTGGCCTCAAGGACACGACAGATGGCTCGTGGCTCGTCGGTCTTTCAATCAAGGATAACTATCAATCCCGACAAGTCGGTTGCAAGTTTGCGTCGTTATCTTCAAAATTAGGCTCGCGGTTGGGATCTGGGAGCTCAGATCTGGGGACCAGGATGCCATGCCGGTTATGGCAGGCCCCGAATATGGCGTCATTCCTCCGGTGGCATATGACGAACTGCCTGTCCAACTCGTACCACGTCGACTGCAGCAACGCCGTCCAGCACCTTCTTGAAGATGAGGCATCACAGAATTGGCCTGCCCGGATCCTAAAAATTGTCAACAGCGCTACTATTATGTTAGTGGACTTTAACGTGACTGTAATCTCCAACAAATACGCCGCTCTAAGCTACTGTTAAGGTTCTAGGTCCGACCTGCCAAGGGGTAGTCCGGGTCCGTATATGGCAAACTCCAGCTCGTGGAAAGAACTACAGCAGGGCATTCCTGTTACAAACCTAGGCCTAACCCTCCAGCATGCCATCCAAGTATACAGCTGGCTCAATATTGAGTACATCTGGATCGACTCACTCTGCATTCTCCAGGACTCGCCAGCCGACTGGGAGATAGAAGCGGCAAAAATAGAGATGGTGTACACTATAGCGATAATTACCATAATCCCTTCGTCTACGGCCTCATCCAGTAGCGAATTCCTACATAATCAGCATAACGAGTCGGAACTGGGTTCTCAACTGCTCCGAGACATTGATCTATTTCTAGGTCACGGTCCGCTTTTTGCTCAGAGAGAGTATATCCGGCTTCCACGCAGACGATCGAGAAACCAAAACGGACCCACTCAAAGGCCACAGATAGACCTTCTAAGAGGAGATTTTATTATCAAGGTATATCAAGTTCATAAAGGATAATGTTCAGTGGAAATGTAATGCTGGGACAACCTGTGTATGCGGAGCCCGAGCGGATTATGGCTTTTATCGGCGGTACCTGGCGCGAAGTGATCATCATAACTCGAACGAGCCAATACTAGATCGTTAGCACAGTCTTATACGCCATTATACGCCTCGGCAGTTCACCGTTAAGACAGACCGACTTCTAGCAATTTCTAGCTTAGCAAAGCGACTGGCATCCAACTTCCAGTCATTAGAAATACCTCCATACTACGCTGGGATCTGGGGCGGCAATGCCTTATGAACACTTACACAGCTAGCATGGGAGACCTCCTCTAATAAGGCATTATTAGAGGATCGCAATCGGCTCCTGTCCAGGAACATACATCGCTCCAAGCTTCTCCTAAGCCTCTGTCATACTACCAAATCAGGGTAAATGGGTCACGTTTTCCAAACACGTGCAACAGGTTCACAACCTTAGTGAAATCCTGACTATTAATACCATTCTAACGCTCTAAAAACACCTATTCGGGAGAGTCAGGGCTAGATAAATGAAAATTTATGGCCCCCTTCTCCAGTGCGAAATAAAACATCAGTCTACTATCGGGACACCTGACAGGCTGCAGAGAGCGAATGTCACCTCTAACTTGAACCTCCCAAGCAGGCTGACCTACGATTTCCCAACTTTCCGGCTTGACTGTCCATTAGCCCCATTTACCAACCGGACAGGAAGCAAATCGGTGCAGCGATCAGACCGATAGGAGACATTTAAGGATACGATAGTCGTCACACTGGTATTATACTGCTCTAAGTAACAGCCATCCAAGTACCAGAGATATACCAGGGTAGATATTATAGTATGGTATTCTTATTTAGTCTTAGCGCCACGCCCAAAGGCTGGGACGTACCAGAGGATCGGGATCTTAGATATACGTATCATTCAGAGCTTCAGTTCAGGCGAGGCCTTCGGAGGGGAAGAGTATCTGGCCGGAGACCAACGAAAAACGATATATAATAAATAGGTTCGTTCTATACCAGTTGAAACAGTCCATATTAAGTAGGTAGGTAGGTACGCAGTTATAAAATCTCAGGAACATCAAGACGGGTGTTATAATTCCCACCCATTTCACATTTACGAAACCATTCAACAGTAAGCTCTCCCACCATTTAACAGCAAGCTCTCCCACCATTCGGGCACTTTAAGGTATACAGAGCAGCATACCAGGATGATGTGGAAGAGAACGATAAACACATCCATAACACTAACCCCATTTCTAGCTGCTTTCACTACCTCAAACCCCTACTGTTTAGTTTCTTACTTCTTCTGCAACCAACCCTGCACGTAAGTCGCGCTTCGAGGCTTATATTCCCCCTGCTCCCTTTCCCCCATCTCTACCCTATAATACATCACCTCCACCTTATAATGCTGCCTTTCCCTTTCTCACCACTGTCTTAACATCCCCGGTCTTTCCGTTTCCTTAGCCTACCTCATTAACACCACCACCAGTGTCTCCGTCTTCTACTCCCGCTCTCAGCTTCCCAGTCCCACCCCGTCCTCGCCAGGCTATTCCAAGTCTCCCGAAAACCTTTCCAACAATCTCCCACCCCCACCTCAGCCCCTACCCCAGCCTTAAGCCCCAGCCCTTCCACATACCACACGTAATTTAGACACTGGGGATTAATCCTACATCCGAATCCATCCCACTCCCTCCGTAAAGTCGCAGATGGCCTTTATATCCCATGCAGCGCGCAAGCTTGCTGTGGCAACGCTGGGCGCGTGAGAAGTAGAGTGAGGGGTGGGGAGTCTTACACACTTAACAGAACTTAGGTTACTTAAGGCTTTCCACCCTTTGGAATGAGTGCCAATGCCATTGATGGACACGATCGCAGCATTCAGAGCACTCAAGCTACGGATTCGATAAGTCGCGACACCTAGCCAACGTGTTAGCTCCTTCTAAATGCTTCGAGTGCGTTGGAAATCTCTAACTATTGTTATGTGAGACGAATCTCGGCTCACGAAATTTCCCTTTTTCGTACCTCGCCCACGTGACGTTGCTCACCCTGATTACCACTTTCGGCACGCTGCGCCACAGGCCGAATTGCTTCAACTCTAGCCAAGTGGCCCAGAATTGCTCCCATATCTTAAGATGGCCAAAATCGGACCCGGTTTTTAAAAGGGAGTGTCTTTCCGGGCTGTGACCTTTTGTTACAGCCTGCACCCGAGATAGGGTTAGTATTATTAGTAGTTATATTGGCGTATAGTATTCTGTTGAAATATAGCTGTGAGTACCCTGTGACGACTGTGTTGCAGGGTATCCTGCGCTGCAGGGTAGGCTGGCTTTGCCAGCTATACCGTGGCTGAAGGTGGCTGGAGCCACCTATACTAAGACTGGCAACTGTGACTCAGGACTCCACAGAATGTTCTACAACTGCCTGAGCACAGTGGCCTGTGGGCCCTGAGGGCCCACTGAAGATTCTGGAAATACAGAGGGTGACGTAATAGATTGGAAGCTTTACCCTCTGTAGTATAGTTGTTTCTGGGCATGGAAGGCTCTGGAGTTCCTCCAGAGCCTATAAGTAGACCTCTCCTCTCTCCTTTGTAAATAGTTCTTTCAAGCAAGCAGCAATCAAGCATTCAGCACCTTACCAAGCTCTGCTCTTATAAGTCTTGTTGCAGCGCCTTCGGCCCTACAACCACTGTATTACAGTGGTGCTTCTGCTTCCCTCAGCACTTCTGCTGTTGTAAGGAGACCTTCCGTGTTTCCACACCCACAGCTTCCGCTGCCGCCTACAGCTTCGCTGTAGTCACCTCGGAGAGTGCTGTACTACAGGCTCTCAGACCCTGAGCTTCAACAATTATCTAATAGGTCCGAATCATGGGCTACGATCCCGATTTTTAGCCCAGAATATTACCAGTATACGCCCTGAGTGGTATACAATATCCCAGCTCAAATTTTGGGATAGTACATGATGTCGCAGCTCGGGATGTAGGATGGTACATGATATACCAGCGCCGATGGGATGTCCCACAGTATACCAATACGTGATGGGATGTCTCAGAGTATACCAGTACATGCCATGGGTTAATTTGTTACGTTTGTCGCAGGACTATGTAGCATCTCGTTTGTGCACGGCGGCTAACTGCCTACCTAGTGATAACCAGCCTGCGGCTTAACCTAGTGAAGCAAACAGATTTGTTGGAGACATAGGTACGATAAAAGCAACCTACCCCCCCAAGATGACCATACTGTGACAGAGGGATAGTCCTTGTGCCGACACAGCTGGATGATCTCCCGCCAAGTTTGTTAGGCTGAAGCCAGTTGAGGAAGTAAGATTGGCAAAAAAACTTTAGGAGCAACAACCCATTTGCTGTCACAGCTATGTTGAATACTGTCATGCAGGCATATTCCAATGCGGCAAAATTCTGTGCAACAGTTATCCTGCTTCACCTACCCCCTCTCACATGGGATAGCACCCGATTTCGCCATTTTCCCGTATGGGTTTACCTAGTTTGCCTTTTAATGTACCACTCAGGGAGCTGGACATTAAATTTCACTTGGAAGTTAGGAATTGGGTAAGAAGAGAGAGTACGTTCCATGTGCTCGTATTGTCGGCCGCTGCGGCTATTTTTGTGGTACTAATGTCCAGTTCTTGGACCACAGATTGCCTATTGACCCTATTTCTGCCACTACAGCCAATTTTAGGCAACTGCACCAAATTCTGGCCCACTAACCCCAACTCTTGGCCATTGACTGTGCAGCTGCGGCGTAATTAGGGATTAAGGGAAAGCTCAGGGCAAATCGGCCACAGCTCACCCCAGCTCAGGAATGCGAACGAACAAGGGAATTTTGTGTGCCCAGATTCGTCGCAGACTATCAGGCTGTTATCCACGGGAAGGGCTTTTGGCAGCCGTCATGCACGACCAAGCGAGGATGCTGTGCATCACCAGCGGGACCAACATCTATCGTCCGAGTCGGAACAAAGTGGGAGTTTTGTGGTCCCTGGTCCTCAAGACACCGTTTCAGCCACATCTGGAGAAGCCGGAAGCAGTCGTCCGAGTTCGAGAAGGCGCTGACAGGTCGTCCTTTGATCCCCTGCCTAGATGTGCATCTTAGCGGATCTCTGCAGGACTAATGAGCAATCAACAGCATTGAGACGGGACGGGAACATACTTTTCGCCGGTCCCCCATTCCGGCCCGGTCCGGTCCAGGTATAATCCGAACACGGCGAGGTAAATTTCACGCCCAAGCCCCAACACACAACGCCTAACAGAATAGGGGGGGGGGGGGGGGGCCCCGCTGTGGCTTCGCATCCCCGCAGCCACGGGGGCGTTGCTCCAACACCCCTGAAAGTGCTCTCATTCAACACTTGAAACCCCACAACACCCTGAACATGATTAGAGGGCCACGAGCCAATTATTGCAATGTCGTTGCTGCTTTCTTGCAGTGCCCCTTTCTCTGTCATCCGTGATCTGACAGACAGATAGGTACTTAGGGTGGTATGTTCGCTCCAAGCTATGAGTCTAGCCATCCCCGACGAGCGTTGCCGCGTCTCGCGGCAACAAAATGATCACCTTCTAGTCCACATTCGCCCTACCAACCGGTCCATCCCTTGTGCAAGACCCAGACATCTGATCAACCTGGGAGAGAGCGCGAGGAAGATTAACGAGTCTATGCAGCGGGAAGGGACTGAGTCAAGATGGACGTTGACGTATTCGATGTACGCCAACATGGGTGGCTTCGTCATCCAGTTTCCGTCTCCAGCTTCATCTCCGCCGGTTGACGACGGACAGGGCAAAGGACCAGTATCAAAAATGGCTGCGCTGCTGATCTGCCAGACCGACACCATCGAGACAGCGGAGATAGCGAAGGAGGCTATGGTAAGAATTAAAAAAGAAGTCTTCCACGTGGGAAATTGCTTCTGAAGCCTAATGGCATTTCGAAGTGCGCGTTCGAGACCCTCGTCTCGATGCTGCACAAACACCTGGTTAAGGATTGTGCGCCGCCAACGCCAGGCTCTCTGTGCTGTAATGGACCATCCTACAAATATACAAAAGCGAGAACGAACATGGCCACAGCCCCAAGCTGCATGTTCTGGATAATGCGGTATTGTAAATCAAGATCGGCCTGTGTGGCATTCGCTCTCGGGCACCATGTGTCGTTGGCACCGATGGTCGAGGAGACGTTCTCCCCGTAAAGGTCTTTGTATATATCCTCAAGTCGGGAACGGCTATTCGTCGGCGTGCAGAGTTAGACTCCATCTTGAAAGGTGCACATACCGTAGTACCCAATCCGGACCTTGGTGTTGCACTGATCGAGGTTCAACTCGAGGATGTAAACTTCGGTGAGTCCGGGGACGTTGTAGATGCACCCGAGCAAGGAGAAAACTGCACACAGTGCGGTTAGTTTGCGTGTCTCGACAGTTGGATTTGGAGGGGCCGAGGTGGTACTCCACAAGTAGAGAGTCGTAACGGAGGTGACCGCTGATATTGTCTGCATGAGTTGCTGCCGCGTCGTGCCCTCCATCTTGTCGAATTTTTGATATCCTGATCCCTCTCGTATGCCTAACCCTCTCTGGGATGTGATTCCTGGACTTCCTTGCGCCGTCTGGCGCGCTGGTGTTGCATACGGAGGTTCCATGTTGAGGCTCGTGGCGAAAGGAAGCGAAGGGGCACCGGTGAGGGCTGCGGACATGGTACTTGTATTGCCTGACGAGAGGACGACAGCCCACATGCAGAGTTATCACGATCTTGGGAAGCGGTTGAAATGGATGCATCGTTGAACAATCCTCAGCTGTGTGATGGTCGAGAGCGGGCAGAGGATTTCCTGGCGAAGTGAGTTGGACGTTGATCCGAGAAACTGAGGCCGAGGGTAACGAGGGTTGAACAACCTCGCTCACAGGCCTGTGTCGGGAAGGCTGACCCAGAGGGTGGATGGATGACTCCGTGGCTGCATTGAGAGCAAAGCAACAGCATCAAGACAAGGGTTGAGAAAGCGACGAATGAACCTAGCTAAAAACCAAATGATAGGAGCCGGAGACATGGAGATACATCTGCCACTGTGGAAAGAACTGATGGGCTCCCTTACCATCCACTTCTTTTTCCAAGCATCACGCGCCGCCGGATCACAGCAAATTCCCGGAGTAGCATCCGTTCTTTGGCAATGGCATTGACGCAATGGTTACCGTCTTTGATACAACTATTTTAATCCCTGTATACCTCAGGCTAGACCTCCCCTCGTGTTATCTCTCTGCAAGTCGCATTTCATAGACCTGACGCGGCGCTCTTTCACCAAGCCAGCTTGGCGACAGAAGACGCTCCGTGCCACTTTGGCTACACTGTAATGGCTGTTATAAGACCCTAAAATCGACGAACATACCTGCTCATAGTCACGTGACGTTCGATCAGTCCAGATCAGCTCCGGCTCAGCTTCGGCTAATATTTGCCCATTGAACAGCACAGCTTTCCGAGAAGGTGCAGTTTTAGCCGAAGGGCCTAAAAATGGTTCCGTGTAATAGAGGGCCCAGAATTAGGACATTTGCACCCGCAATAACCGCCACCTAGAATTTCATGGACAGTTCGCCCAGGCCTTCCGCTTGGTAATGCTTATATCTATTACTAGTCGTTAATACAGGGATATTCAGGAGATCTTGCAGAATGTGTCTCTATCGCATGGAACGGCATCGAGGTGGCGAGTGCGGTCCCAATCCACCATATTCTCCACAGTTCCAGAGCGTCATGAATCGGCAAGACTTCGTCGAACACCTGCTGCACATACACCTGCCACAGCCAAGACAGGCACTCCAGGTTCTCCTTTTCTTTTGGAAAAGCTCGGCTAACGCGAGAGGCAGTCGTGGTCCGTTGGGCAATCGCGAAGCCCATTTCGATGAGTGGTATAACCGCAAGAAAAGAATCAGTTTTGCAGGCTGGATCGACCGCTGGAGAAGGCAGACACGCAGTGGAGTAGCATGACTTTCCCCCGAAACAAGACGGACACCCAACTCCAGGCCCAGCAGGACCAACAAGTCAAAGTTATCTAGGAGCATAATAATGAAGTCGATTAGGAATTCTCAAGTTAACCATGAATTGCTCCCTGAGATCCCCATGGACCTTTCAATGCACTCCAACAACTTCCTTCCATCAAGTGACTGTTTATCGATTGCATCCTCGAGATCCCCATGAGTAGTGAAAGTGCTAATCGTGGGCGTCATAGAGTCTAGGCCCATATGGCCTCCTCGAAACAGTGGTCTTCCCGATGGCCTTGCATTTACTTGCAGACGCCGCAGTCTTCCGGCTAGATCGTGGCTCGAGGTCCTCATGGTAATCTCCTCCATGCCGTCAAAGATTGGCTTTTCGGTCTGCCACTTAACGGAACCACTCCGCGGCGACATGGGGGATCCAGATACGGGGAGCGGACGCTTACCATACAACGCCTCTCCGTTTTCATCAATGCGGACGTCCCAGTCCTCTGGTAGAGTCCTCTTGATCGCTTTCAGTTTGTCAGTCGTATAGTTGTACTGCTCTGAGTAAGCTATCCAAGCGTTGTTCTCGTCCTCAGTGTAGACATCCCTCCACTGTTTAGGGATGCGGAACATGTAGGGCTCCGAAAAATAATCCTGGCCCATCGTGTTCATGATGGTGGCCCTGCCGCTGTGGCTAGCAACCCTAAAAGCATCAGAAAGATCCACCATATGCCGATTTGGGAGGCGTGCTGGCCATTTGCCAAAGAATAGAGCGTCGCTGTAGTCTCTAAAGGCATGCGTCATGTCCACAAGGAGCAGTTGAAGGCCTCTTGTAAATCGCAGCGCAAAGGCCATCTCCTGGGTAGTGACCAGCAACCCACTCTGGGCTCCATGTCTAGCCAGGAGTTCAATGATGTAGTTCTGCTGCGCCCGCCAATGTCGCACCTCGACTATGCCACCCTGGATGATCACTAGAGGTGCTTTAGCATACAAAGCGTAGATGGCAAGGTTCAATGGAGTTCTTCCAACTAAGTTCTCGAACAGCGGACGAGCAGCCTCATGTCCAGGTTGGACTTGCAGGTTGATATCCACGCCAGTCTTGAGGAGCAACTGAACGGCCGCGACGCTTCCATTCCAGGCCGCGTAGTGCAGGGGTGCCCAGCCGCGTCCGTCAACATGCTCGCAGCTTTGGGGGAACTTGTTGAAGAACAACGCCATCATAGTCTCCGCAGATCGAAAATCGGCAGCAGGGCCGAGAAGTGGTGTGTCCAGAAGTTTGTGCCAGAAGACCACGTCCTCTTCTACATAACGCATCTGTAGAACTTTGTTGCTTCGAGGTGGTTCACGCCGACGAACTGACTTTTCGAACGGCAATTGGAGCTTCCTCCTGGCGAGACATGGCTGATCTTCGACCGTATTTTCTAGGATCCAGCGGACAAGAGGTAGGGTTGATTGTGACCGGGTCATGCTCCAGTTGCTGACAGCCATGTGCAGGATGTTGAGCAGAGTTTCCACCGGTTTTTGCTCCAGCTTATCATCGACTTGCAGCAACTTATCGATCCCGTCCGATTGTTGCTTACGGTGCTCGAAGATGAATTTGGCACAGGCGAGTTGCCCATTCAGGAGGGCAAACGAGAGGGGAAGCAACCACAGTGGTCCATTTACCTCGAGGACTTCAGGAGTTTACTCGTAAAGCTTCTTGAGGAAGTAGTTGCCATGGCTGAATTGTGTAGCATAGCAAAACAGGGAGAGGTAATCTGGAGGAATGCGAACTGCGGCCAAGTAGGCATGCGTTAACAAGAGGTATTCGAAACAGCGCTTCGCATTCTTTTGGATGCAATATTTGAGCATGGCATGGATGTCTTCGTCTTTCCATGTGCAAATTGCGATGATTAGCTGAAGGTCAGATGGCTGATCTGTGTCGATAATCGAGTTGATGGCGGGTACAAGGCTTATATTAAGTCTTCCGAGCACGAGAATTGTTGATTTCCTCTGCGTCAAGGTTTCAGCCCCATGCGCTGCGACTCTGAGGAAAGGCCCCATGGAAGCCGGGCTCAGCGCTAATGACACGCTCAGATCTTTTGCGTTTGAGTCTAAACCGGTATGCGACGGCCCACAAAGATCGGGATGGGAGGATTGTGTTTGCAGGAGGCACTCCACCATGGCAGCGTAGTTGAGCAGAATTGCCAGCTCCAGAGTCTGTTTGAAATCGGGGATGCTGACATGGTGTTGCAGGTGAAGCTCAATGAGCTTATTGAAGACTCGCGGCCTCCCATAGAAGACCGCTGTGCAGAGAGGGGAAGTGTCGAAGGGGAGGGCGATAATACCGCCGATTCCAGTGCCCTCTCCTGGCCCGATCAAATCCAATTTCGCTCCCAAGTCGAAGAATGTTCCACTAAGCTCTGGGGCTAGCGGGTCGTCCAAGCTGGCCAGCCAGTGCAGGACATTCGTTCCCTCATGCGTGAAGTCTGAGACTCGACCCTGGTACGAATTCATGAATCTCTGAATCTCGTCAACTTGACATGTCGTAACAATATGCCTCAGATACTGCATTGAGTTGTTCAAGTCCTCTTCTGGTATTTGAGCGAGCTTTAGAAATTCCTCATTGATGAACTCGGAAACTTTTGCTGCCAGGGTAGGACTGTGTTGCTTTAGCTTTCTTCTCGCCGCCTCTGATCCTTCGAGAGTTAACCTAGTAAGCCAGAATTTGACAGGGAGGTTTTCCCAGTGGAAAGAGGTAGGAAGTTTGGGGGAACTGTCGAGGAAAGCCACAACTAGGCGAGTTGCGAAACTGTCCTCGTCTTCGCAAGCAATTTCGCAGATGGCTGAGAGTTGGAGCCATTTCAGGCCCTCAGAACTGTCTGTGTCGTTCCAGCTTTCCCACATTTTGGCTAGGCCAGCGAGCATGGCGTGTCGGGAAACAGCTTTCAGCACTGGAGCATCTTGATGACCGGTTAACCCCTGGACCAGCGTTCGAATTCTGGCTTGGACGACTTGAGGCCCTTGAAGTTCATCAATATTTTCGAGATGTTCACCTTCTAAGCCAAGCAGGGGATTAGCTTTGGCTGTAAGGAGCGCATGTATGATGTTTCGCCAATAGACGGGAGCGTTTCCGTATATGCGCCAAAACTATTTTTTTTCAGTACACTGATGTGAGGAAAGAGCTGCTGATCTTACCTCAAGGGCATATTTAACATTAGAGCTAGAAACATTAGTCATGCTCTCACCCTCCGAATTTCGGTCTTTGCGTTGGCTGGACAGTACAAAGATTAGAGAATGCTCTAAATATTGACAAGAATTAAAGACAACTTACTTCTCTGCCTCCTGCCGCGGCTCGACTTGGAGCCTAGCAAAGTGCTCGTCCATTATTTCACGAATCGTGAACCGATCCCATGAACATGATGCGAGCGTATTTTTCAAGATTGAGAGCACAACTGGCGCTAGGGCAGGGGTCACCCGTTCATTTAGAGCCTTCGAGAGAAGGCCGACCAAGCTATTCTCCGCATGGTCGACCTTCAGCTTCAGCCTCTCCCTTTCATCTTCCTTCTCTTCCTCTGGGAGTGTTTCAGATGGCACAAACTCCTCCATGCCGCATGTGGAGAAAGACGGACTGAGTTCATGAGCCCAAATCTCCGAAGTCCGCATCCAAATACTGGCAACGAGAAGGCCGTACGCATACACATCAGCTTTCCGCCAGTCAATGCTTGTCTGTTGAAGAAGCGCCTCCGGCGGACTCCATAGAGTCGTGAAATGGGACGGTCTGGCTTCCTTTCGTCCAACGTGGCAGACCCCTGAGAAATCCGTGATTTTGGCGACAATACCTCGTGTCTCATGGTGACAGACGAGAATGTTCTCGCATTTAAGGTCGCCGTGAGCGATGCCAGCGTCATGAAGAGTGCCCAATCCCGTGCCGATGTCCACGGTCATGTTGATCTTGTCATTGTCGGTAAGGCCGTCTCCAGGGCTGCGAAGGACGTAGTCGAGCGTGCCATAAAGGGCCAGTTCTACACCGAGTGTTGGGAAGGGAGAGTCTTCTCTGTAGCCAACGAAAAGGAGCGTGGCGATGTTTTCTTCGTCCTTGAATCTCGGAGAGGCCATGATCTCGACCTCTCGCTTGATCAAGTTGAAAATAGTGCCTTCCGAAACGTCCCCCGGGTCTTCAGTCCCATTGTGGAGTAAGTATTGCTTGATGGCAACGGCAGTTCCTTGCTTCAACTCGGGCTGGATATCCTCCTGAACTTCGTAGCGCCTCACGACGCACGTTAAGCCGTCCCCCAGGGCAGAGGTGGGCGTCCATGTCCCGGAGGCTGTAGGAGTACTTGGGAAGAAATAAGTCGCGACGTCATACTGTATGCAAGCTTCAAGAATATCGATAAGCCCGGTGTCGGCCACAGAATGTCTCAGAGTCGTTGAGAAAGAGGGCGGAAGTGGCGCGCCACCATCCGCCTCACTCGACTCATAGTCGAAGAATCCTCGGTTGCTTCTATCGTCCATTGGATGCCCGCTAGTGAGGGTAGAATGCTAATCTGACGATTATGTTGATTGATGCTGCAAAAAACCAGATAGCAGAACGGGCGCATCCAGTAACTTGGGGTACCAAGTCTGAAATGAACTCAGGATTTGCGGCTCAGGGTGCATCTGGTGTGTAGACAGAACTGACGTGAGATTGCAATAGTAGGTGTTAAAGGCTAGTTAATATTTGTCCGGCGGTGGAGTCTTCGGAGTGGCATTAGATAGTGTGTTGGGCGCAGTTTCCGCAGCTGAGTCCCCAAGTCGACGCCCTGTAGCGCCATACATTAGGCACCAGCGAATCAGGTGTCTATCGTTCAGCCACTACAGCGCACTGCCCTCTGCACAGTCGTATAGCAGCGAATCAGGTGTCCATTATTTCAGGTCCCCCCCGTGCCTGTCGCATTGGAAACCTCACAAGCCAAGAGCTGAGATAGCAACATGAGTCATAAAAAGACGTAAAACGCGCCACTGTCAGCATATTGTCTGGAGGAGCGCCAGTGTTCAAGAACAGACACTAGGCCACGATATATCTGCCGAGCAGGCCTGTCTGCAAATATCAATCTCACCTCTTCTTCCGCACTCCCTACAAGACAGCCACGTCCTACATATTCTCAAGATGGCGGCAGAGCCCGTTGGTGTAGCTCTAGGAGTTACGAGCATTGTCATTGCCCTTAAGGGCACCCTAGATTCCTTCAATCTGGTCGAGGGTATCATCAGAGGAGACCATGAGTCCGATCATCTGCATCTCCTATATGAGGCCAAGCGACAGAGCGTGGAGCTGTGGGCAGACGAAATGAGAGTCGGGACTGTCGATTCCGTCATCGAGAAACTCAACAAGCCCTCCATGAACTTGGTCAAGCAGACACTCATCGCAATCGAGCAGACGCACAAGGAGGCACAAAAATACCTCACCAGATATCCCAGTCGATACGACGGCTCGAAGGTCCTCGACACAGCCCTGGGGTATTCTAGTCTGAAAGACCAAGCAGACCGGCTCGCGGCCACAAAGCCACTCCACAAGTTTCGCTGGGCTATCCGCGATCGGGACAAATTCGCTACTGCTGTGAAGCTCCTTGGCGAGCATGTCGACACGCTGATCGCACTCACGAGCTCCGTGTCCAAGGAGGTCTTCGGACAGCTGGTAGCCGCAAAAGTTGTCTCCGCCATGCACGACCCGGCCGTGTTAAAGGACGCGGGAGACAGTAAGGGCGATGGTCTGAACCAAGTCCTTGCCATCGTGAAGCTGCTGCAGAGCGGTGCCGCGGATATTGTTGGCGAGCTTGAACCAGAGCCAGAAAGTGCCCTCACGCTGAAGAAGGGAGCCATATCGAACCTCATCCCTCAGCCTGCGACCTCAACTCAGCCCGGCCAGACAAATCAACCGACCAAAGTCTCAACAACAAATACAGAAACCCAAACGCTGTCTCTGGGTACATTCCAACCGCCAGGTAACGCACTGCCCATCCCAGTTTGGGTCGAGTGGAGATACATCACCTCCCATCTTCCTGAACCCCAGCGAGCTGCGATGAAGAGCCGCATCAAGCGGCTGGGATACCTACTCAAGAAGGTGAATTCTCAGCCAGTCTTCCGAGTCCCCAACTTCATTGGGCTTTACGAGGATCCAAACTATGGCCTTGGTACTGAAACGACGCGTTGGGGCTTTATGTTTTCCGTGCCGGAAGGAGACTTCGCACCCAGCATCTCGTCCACAATGACAAAAGGCTCTTTTCCGAATCCGCTCTCTCTCAAAGACTACATCAAAGGAGCCAAGATGGAGCACATCCCAACGTTGGGGCAGCGTGTCAAGCTGGCCGTGTCACTGTCCATCACTTTTGCGATGCTCCACTCGGCAGGCTGGTTATACAAGGGCTTTTCTTCTCAGACTGTGTGGTTCTTCACTCCCTTCAAGGGACGCGGTCAAGGTCCTCCGCCACTGGAGAATCCATACATCACGGGCTTCAGTTCCTCCCGGCCAAGCGACCACAAATCTCTGGAGAGGAAGCAAATTGGAGACCAATACTGGCTCCACCCGGCCACCTCCCGGGGATTCACCAAGAGACTTGATCTCTATAGCCTAGGAGTTGTCCTGTTGGAGATTGGACTCTGGTATTCAGCCATGGATCGAGTACCTAAGCAACATTCCGGATCGCCAGAGGCGTTCCATCAGTACTTGTCTACAAAGACGGTGAAGGAACTTGGCTTCCGAACCGGACGGCTGTACCAAGAAGTCGTGGAGACGCTGCTTAATATTGGCAACTTTCTCGCTGATGACGACGATGAAACTTTGACTCGAGAGCTTTTCCAAAGCGTCTTACGTCCGCTAATGAAGATCTCGGTTGACTCCTAGATCTGCTCGGACATGAGCTAGGGTAATCCGGTACGCTACCGCCGCACAGCCTCAATGGCCCCTTTTCAGTCCCCCCTAGCTAATGTTTCCTCTTAGTGGAAAGCAGACAACGTGTAACCTGTAAGAATAGCTCCCAGGTAGTAATTCAAATTATAACGTACACGTATTCTAGGTGTATGTGTGACTCGTCCCGAAAGCCCTATTGTTAAAGCTAAGTAACTCATATCTTACTAAAAAACTCAAAATAAACTACAAGGATCAAATAACACTAATCTTGACTGGAAAACGGGATTCTGTCGCTTCGCCAGACTTCACTTCTAGCAACTTGTGCGGGCACGCGCGCTAAAATTGCCAGGAGTAAAGTGACGCCAGCAACTTTAATGATAGCGGTGAGTTTGTAATAAAGTTTATTTTCATCATATAGAACTCCTGGCCTCGTCGATAATCGGGTACGAACAGTTCTACTAGGTTCGTACTTTTCTGCCAGCAGAAAACTATATAGCACCTAACTCTCATTCCTCCGTATTCTGTCCATTTTTATCAGCAAAATATGAGACCCAGTTCTCGGCCTTGAGCGCATATTTAGTTCCCTTTATGCGATTAATGCTAATTAAAATGTAGCCCAAATTTGGGACCGCGGTTGGAAACTGCTGATAGGCAACAGTGCCCTAATGGCCCGAATTTTGGCATAGAATATACCAGTATATACCCTGGAATGATACACAGCGCTCCAGCTCGGAATTTGGGATGGTCTATGATATCCTAACTCGGAACTTGGGATGGTCCATGGTATACCAACTCGAAATTTAGGATAGCACCGATGGGATATCCTATAGTATACCAGTACATAGAATATACTAGTATATGTCCTGGTATAGTGCGTAGTATTGAAAAAAAAAAAAAGCGTTTATAGTTCCTCTTCGGTCGCATAGGTTACACAGGTCGGTCGGCCTTAGATTGATCGCGTTAGGGTTGCTTTAATTAGTCAGTTCAATCGGTCCGTCAAATTGGATGGTCGCTACCAGGGTAATGAAGTAATCGAGGTTAAAAAAGCGATATAATTGATAGCCTTGGTGTTCTTCTCATAGACCAATCCGTAGGATCTAGCTTCGTCAACACCGTGGCTAAGGCTCCTAAACCCCGTTTCGTACACCCTTCTTTCTGACACAAAGAGACGTTCTCAGTTTGGGCCCGCTGTTGAAAACTGCTAAGAGGCGACAATGCCCTAAAGGCCCGAATCCTGGGCCCCGGTCCCGAATTTTGGCCTAGAATATGCCAGTACATACCCCGGGATGGTACACAATACCCCAGCTCGGAATTCGGGGTATTAGTACATGGTACCCCAGCTTAAAATTTAGGATAGTACATAATATACCAGCACTGATGGGATGGTACATGGCACCCCAGCTCAAAATTTAGGATGGTGCATAATAATATACTAGTGGTGCATAATAATATACTAGTACCGGTAGGATGTCGCACAGTATACTACCACATGCCCTAGGATAGTATATAAAATCCCCAGCTCGAGGGTATTCAAACTCGGAAATGGCGAACGGAGTTTACCCTATCTAAAGTTATCCTACACCGCCGATTCTCCAGGCGTAAATACTGTAAAACCTCTCGAAAAGTCTGCTCTACCGTATAGCTTGATGGGATGTAAGCATTTTAGGATGCTGGCCGCTTTCGACGACTGTAGTTTATTTTTTCCGCTCGTCCCTGTGAACACGTCAAATATAAGCCATCTTAGGGCGCACGATCATTTGGCCCACGTTCATTTTTGGTAGGAAACTACTTTAGTTTATTCTGTATAACCGGTCTTGTATCCTTGGAGTTATCGTAATGTAGGAGCTTGGGAAGTAGAATATTTATCGGTGCAAAATGCCCTGATCATTTGAACAGAGGAAACGGCTGGAAGAGCCAAGTTAAATACACGTTCTAAGTACCCTTGAACATCCAGACCATAGATTCTAATACGCCATGCACCCCCCCCAGGGGGCTGCCTACCTGGCCCAACTGGGTAACTTCATACCACGGGGCACCCCCCAAGGGTGCAGTAATAGTCAGCGAGGTGTGATCATCCTCACCGCCCTTCCGGATGGTCTAATCTGCTAGGTTAGAGTGGTCTATTTTGGCCATAGTAAGCGGGGGGTTCTGGTCCCCGTAAGGAATTGCTGTTCAGGCAGGCTAACTAGTTCCCCGAGAATATCTTAACAGGAGTGCTTCAATGCAGTTCAGAATTTTCAGACTTTCACCGTTCTTGCAAAAACGAATCTCTGTCTGAGGCACGACTTCCTTTAGAAGATTCAATCCACCAAAAAGGAACCCACCCTCACAGCCGCTTGTATTCATAATGCCTCACTGCCCAACTTAAATTGTCGCAAGGCTGAACCTACATGCAATCTAAGATTCAGGAGAGGCATATTACGGCCATTATACTAGAAACCTACTTATCAAACTTGGCCAGCCATATTATAAGGTACAGTTATCGCCGCCCTCTCTCCTCCATCACACATATACATGGAACTCAATTCATCCAACATATAGGAACAAAACTCAGGAAAACATCTCCCTCTCTATTCAGGGTCAGGTAACGACATAAGAGCGCTGCAGCAGCCTCAGAAGTCCTCGAGTTCGAGCCATCAGCAACAAGGAGGAATAGAGGGATGCATACGTAGTAGGCGCCTTTTTTAGAGTATGTGGTACATAGTCCTTGATATTTACCTGGAAGGGGCAGGAAACCTGGTCACTCTCGACGACGCGGGAATCCCATCGATCAGTTACAGGCATGGCACGCAGGTGGCAGGCGTACTCGCCAAACCCCTACTTCACCGCATGCCCCCTGAGGTTGTTAACAGCCTCACAAACGTCACCAGCCTTTCTAGGGGTATTAAGAAGCGATAGAGCAGTTGTAGTAGTGACTAGGGGTGTAAGTTAGCGCTCACGGGGAGGAAGGGGGGGGGGATCCCCTATCAGTGCCTCGGGGCCATAGAGTATTGCAGATGAATTTAATGGCCATATACCAGTCTTTTTGAAGCCGCTGTGTATATTAGAAACGCTACAGCCTCAGCAGGAGGCCTCCCTGTAGCAAAGAAGGAATCGCTACTTATTGGCCGGAGCTGGGGCTCTGCAGTGGGCGAGGAGCTTAGTATTCTGCCTGAAGTAGTTCTTCAAGGGCGAAAAAACGCTGCAGTCTAGGGGCTGTGACTTGTGTGAGCTGTAGGATGGTAGATAAAGTAGTTATACGTGGTTTTGTGTCACACTGTGTGGGCACCAACCGGCCACCATCGGCCGTGAGCGCCACGAGGTGGCCAACGTGCCAGGGTCCATCACCAACGAACTTCTTGGCAAGGAACTATTGGTCCCGCTAGGAAGGTTGGGCGGCTACGAAGCCACGGGCCCAAAAGATAATAGGGAGGATGGATCTCCCATTTCAGAATGTATCTAGCTTTTCTCTCTTCAAGGACGTTCGAGGCCATTGAAGATTATCGTGAATCAGAGACTGTTTTGGCGCCTGAATAGGGCCACTACCTTGTTCCAAGCCGCGGCGTACCCCTTGTTACATTTTGTTGGCAGATATACATGAATTTGATGGCATCGTGGCTGCTGTGTTCGTTAAGTACAAGAAGGCGCTAATCCTTAGGGTTCAAGGGCTTTGTTTCTGGCAAATAGACCTCCTTTAGCTACTTGATAGCTATCTTGGCGTTGCTCCAACCTGTAGGAGAGTGGGTATACTTCCAATCTCGAAGCTCCTCCTGATCCTTCAGCTATTTGGGGTACCATTACTACACGGGACCATTTTCAGGCCCTTCGGCTAAAACTGCACCTTCTCGGAAAGCTGTGCTGTTCAATAGACAAATATTAGCCGAAGCTGAGCCGGAGCTGATCTAGACTGATCAGACGTGACGAAGAGTCACGTGACTATGAGTATGGGTGGTGGCCATCCATGAACGTGTGGGGAGTGGGGGAGAGGGCAGGGGTCGTTCATTGGTCTGGAGGTAGCCTCCCATCCATTTAAGCTCCAACTTCAAAGTCCCTAAAGCTTGAGTCTTCAGGCAGCAATGCAGGTCTGAATACGCAGGCTTCAAATCGCCGCGATTCCCCTCTCCAAGCACGAGACATAGTTGGGCGTTGTCCAAGTGGTTTAATCTGTTTGAGAGTCGGCCGATTGTTTACAACCACAGGATTTTAACATTCCTGCTCCGTAGCGACGAGATGGCATCGGACGCTGGCAAGTCACCCTTGCCGCCTGATGATTGGCGGACCCATGCAAGCCATAGTGGATCGGCAACTAAGGTGAGTAGTAATTGTGCTCCCGATCCCCGCCCGCTCCATGCTGAAGAAGACGGGGCAGCTGATGCGCAACGACCTGATAGTACCCATCCATCTCTTTTTTTCAGCCAGGCGACAAGGTTTGGTATCTGCCGGCGCACGAGAGGGGCATGCTAGGGCCGTACACTATTGTACGCCATGATGGCGGCGAGATGTATGTGATCAAGGAAGAGGCCTCGGGGCGAGAGCACTCGTCTTTGGTGTCCAAGGGGGAGTTACAGCGACATTGAGAGGCTCTCGCCCGCTGCCCTATCGGGATTTGGCAACAAACAACGCCTTGGGTTATGGAGAAAAAGGCACGAAAGCGGCTTAGCAGATGCAGATATGCTTTATTTTCCACGTGACCCTAGTGCCCAAGTGCCACGTCAGTCCTCGAGGCTCGAGGGGTGCACAATACATTTTGATGAGTGCCAGCTTCATACCGCTTACATTTTTGGGGAGTCAAGGAATAGAGCACATCGGGCTTTTTTTTCCCCGTAATTGAAGATGCCAACGCAACCTCGCCTGATCGCAGGACTGCGAGCTCGGCTAAGGGGGATGTTCGCGGTGCTCACAGGGGTGTTACTCAGGCCCGATACGCAGAATCGTGAGCAGCCTGACATGGAGCTCCAACCAAGTGGTGGCGACCAAGGCGACGGCGAGAACGACGGCGACACGGAAGAAACGGACCGTCTCGGTGAGGACTGACTTTTCTTCGAGGCACAAATCCGTCCCCGTTCTGACGAGATGGTTGGCCGCTGGCAGTGGAGAGCTATCCTCGGGGATACCCACGACTCGCGGCCCTTCAGAGCAGCGACCCAGTATTTTCCATGTTTCGCAGGTTCGGGGTGCTGCACAACCGGTGCCTTCTCCTGCAGCAAGATGAGCTCTGCGTCCTTGAGCGGCAACTGGAAGACATTGACAGGGCTGAAAGGACGCAGCTTTACCTGAGCTCACGGCTGCACGATGACAACCGGGAGCGCCTCGCCCTGCTTGAGCAGATACAGCAGAAACTCCGGCAATACGGTGCGTCGGGGCGGTTTTTTTTCTTCGTCTTCCTTGCCATACGAAGAGCAAGTTACACCCAACGTGGCTTGCGTCTAATCATGAGCCACTGCTGCAGACGATGACCTGCTTCGATACTTGCGCTTGGCCGAGTGCAATGTCCCCACGCGTGGCAATGTCGACAGCTTCTCTCGGTGGATGAGGGCCGTAAAGCCGCTCATCCAGCCGGAAACGCGTTTTCTTCAGCATGCGGATGAATTCGTTACGGCAAACAGAGACACGGAGGAAGGTTTGATTGAGGAGACAGTAGAGAAGTTTGCGCGGAGGTATAGGATTGGCAATGGTGTATGTTGTGTGTAACATCTTGCGGGCGAGGGCCCTTCTAGTATTGGATGCTAACCCTCAATCCCTCGAATTCTAGTTCTTGAAGACTGAGGTAAGCTTGCATTGGCGAAACCTCTTAAGGCGTGGGGCGTTTCTGACCGGCGCCGAGGGTCGTCCAGAGAGAGCGCCGAAAGACGCTGGATCCCAACCTCCACTTCTACTCGGCAGAGAGAAGGCGGGTTGTTGTTCGGCTGCTGATGGCAGGTCTTGCTTCTGCCTCGTTATTGCTTCCGACCGTGCTCCTGTTCATCTTTCAAAATACTGGTGTCCGTCTCGCCACTATATCTGTTTTTGTCTTGATGTTTGCGTTCGGTATCGCGACCTTGACGCAGGCGAAACGCCACGAGATATTTGCGGCGACGGCGACGTGAGTAACCGGCTTTTTTACTCCCGGGCTGTATTATACAAGGAGCAGAAGCAGGCTAACGCTCGTAGCAGTTTCGCGGCCGTTTTGGTGGTCTTTGTCAGTAATATCCCTTAGTGACGTCACATCTCTGTGGTTGAGCGCGATGTAGTTAGTGGGTGTTGTGGGTATCAAAGCCGTGACGACTGTGAATGAACTACAGCAAGCGTCATTTATGGAAGTTTCTCGCCCGCCCTCACACTCTAGTAGTGCCATCGCCTCCATTTGCCACTCATTCCGTGCCACTCGGAGGGCTTTTCCTTTGGAACGCGGACGCGGTAAAAGCTAGCCGATGCAAGACTCCATCTCGAATTCCCTCTTGCCAGTGTGAGCGACCCTCAGGGAGCTGGCTCACGGCAAACTTGTCAAGGCCGTTCCCAGTAAGGCATGCCAAGACGGCCGCAGAGAAATCCTGACCCATTTGATATGCCAGTCTCTCCCGCGCGAGTATCACCAATTGGTCCCGCACCTCTGATGACCGTTTCAGACGTGCAAATTGATGTTTGTCGAGTGTTTTCACCGGCCTCCAAAACGCAACCTCAAGGAGTACGACACCCTATTAATAGTCCCTAGTTAGCAACAGTGCCCCCTTGAGCGCACCCAGACTTTTTTTTCTACGTGAGACAGACAGCAACGGCCCCCCTAGGCGGCGTGGTTAGTTAGGGGCAATGTACGTACTAGAGAGTATAGATCATGGAGTTTTGTGTATCCTTGCACCGGATAGCCCCACCGGTCAGGGTGTTTGTAGATGTTTCGGTCAAGTGAGAAGTCGGCCGAGGGCACCGACACTTCTGCATCGGACCGAGCATGGTCAAATCCCAGAACAACGGGAGCTGCGTAGTCACGGCCAAAGATGATAATCTTCTCGCTCCTCAACCCGTGGTGCAGCCATTCGACCCGGTGGAAATGGAAGAGGCATTCGGCGAGACTGTGAGCCAGCGCAGCGCGGTCATCTAGGCTGGGACGCGGATCACCATCGTAGCATTCAGAGAGCCTCTGGAAGTCGGCAGAACTTCTCCTTTGGAATACGGCACCATACCGCGAGTATTTGGTGTCATGGAAGGCTCCGAGACACGGGAGGATGTGGAATCGGGTCGGGTCCGCGCGGGCCAGAAGCGCGCAGATCTGCTGTATCTGGGACGAACTTCTCTTCGGCGGCCCGCCGTCGTCGTCCGGCTGGTAGTCGATATACTCTACCAGGACGCACGTGGATGATATCTGCCCGGCGGCTATATCGCGGTCTGGTCCCGGCGGCGAGGGGAAGTGCACGGGCTCGGTCAACTGGGGCAGGCTGAGAGCACTACCATCCATGTTGGATAGCAGCATATCGATGTCGTCCAAGATACCCATAGGGCTGGCGAGCTGGTTTTCGCGGAGGAGCATGAGATCTTCGCGTCGCAGCACGAGAGCGGCGTCTGACAGGACATCTAGCCCGTGCTCTGTAGCCTTGCTGAGATCTTGCACAAATGTCTCTGCCCTCCCTTTGGCTCTATTCAGGGGAGGGTGTGACAGTGGGAGGCCTTCTAGAAGCAGTTGGTCCACTGCATCCAGAGCCTCCTGTATCTCGGGAGCCGCAGAGCCTCGAAGAGCATCCATTGCCATCCCACCCGAAGAGTTTGTCGTGAAATCGGGGCGTGTTATCTCTAGCAACTGCTTGGTTCGGAGTAGGATCTGGTGGACCTCGACGCTAGATATGGCCGGCGGCGCGGCGCTTCTCAGCCACCGTGAGATCTGGTCAACTTGGGTCATTGAAGGGCGCTCCGACACCGAAACGGTAAACTTATATGTTGCCTCAGCTTCCGTTGCCTTTAGCGCAGGAGCCGCTATCCGAGGGAATCTTATACTGTCCCCCGACCCCCCGAGCGAGAAAAGAACAGGCGTTGTTCGAAGACCGTACTCGGCCTTTGACATTTGCGCATGCAGTTGTCTGATGGAGAAGGAGGACTTTGAGCTACAAGACAATGTCCTGATGGCCTTGATCAGTGTTTGCGTAAAGGAGTGTTTCCCTACGCCCGGAGTTCTGCAGCCCATTCCACAAGCCGCTAGGAGCTCGACCGTCTGGGAAACCCGCTCGCGGGCGGCCTGCGAAGCATGGCAGCAGTCCAAGATGATCAAAAAGTCCGTGTCAGCATCGTCAATGAGGCGCGATTGGATTCTGGTCCAGTCCAGGGTTGGTGGGCCCGCTCGTTTACTGCAATCCGATGCGCTCAGCTCCTGTAGCCAGCCTGGCAAAGATTTGCAAGCAGCAAGTAGCTGACAACTTACGCCGCCCACACCGAAGCCTGAGTCTGATCGTCCGCGTCGCCATGCCCGCCATAGTATATCATCGCTAGCGAGTTCGGAAGCGCTTTTTCGAATACGAAATCCGAGAGAGCCTTTTGGAGAGCCTGTTCTGGCCTTTCGCTGGGAATCGGAAACCGGACCGTGTTGAAGCCGCATTCGCTGGCCAAAAACTTGGCGAACTCGTCGTTCTCTGCCTCGAAACCAAGATCGTTTTCTTCCCAGTACAGGAGCAGCGCGTTTGCCGAGCTATAGCCGGTGTGGAAGCCATCCTCGAGACTACGCGCGAGACGCTTGACTAGGGCTGGTGGATCATCATCCATCACCACTTCCTCACCCGCCATGGCCATAAAAACTCCCTAAAAAGTGCACAAATAGTAAAGAAAAAGGAAAGGAAGAGAAATACGCTGCATGTCGGAATATTGGCTCACCGCTACTTAATGTGACACCAGACGGGGCGCATTGTAGGTCGGCTCCCCCGCATGGAGCGGCGTCTGCATTGAAAGGGGGAGGGGTAAGGGGAAGACTGGGGGGTAATGAGTCGTTTTTTCCCCCCTCAACAAGGCCCGGTATCGGAAAAGTAGGGTTCACGGCGGTCTTCCGTGCGAGCACCGACCAGCTCATATTGGCCATTTTGCCCCCATGTTTCCCAGAGCCCAAACAAGGCAGATAATACTCCAAAGAACGCCTACCCATCAAAGAAGTCCAGGGCAAAAGCTGGGCTCGTGTTCTCATGGCTACTTCCAACAACTTCTCCTCTTTTGACTCGTGGCCTAGTAGCGAAAGTTCCGGGCGACTCCTACAGGACACGCCATCAGCCGTGATTGAAGAAGCAGAGCGCGGCAGCTTTGTCGGCCTCCTGGGCTTCCTGGGTTTCTTACTTGGCAGCCCTTTTATTGATGATATGTCGTTTCCGGAAAACAGCGCGCCCGTTTTTGAACGAGCGTTGGGTAGAGGCGCATCTTTCACCGTTCGGCGTGCCAACCAGGGAAAGCGCGACCAGCGAGCCGAGCATCAACACGTCTTGAAAGGTGGCCGCGCTGGTGTCGCAAAGAATCTCCGGATCACCGCTTTGGCTAGGGAAGCCAGTGTTCTCAGCCATCCGGCGTTACACCTTCATCCGAACATTGTTCGGCTCCGAGGGGTCGCCTGGGAGCGCGACGAAGATGGTGCCGAAACGGTACTTCCGATGCTAGCGCTCGAGCTCGCGGCGCACGGTAACCTCGGTGCCTTTCTGAACCACAAGACCCTGCCACTGGAGCAACGCATTTCTCTCTGCTTTGGCGTTGCGTCGGGGCTGCGTAGCCTGCACCGTCTCGATATTGCCCACTGCGATATTAAGTGCGAAAACGTCATCATTTCCCCGCATTCGGAGTCGGGGTACATTGCCAAACTCACCGACTTTGGGTTTGCTGAGGTCTGCAAGGGCATACATGAAAGACGGCTAGGCAAAGGCTCGGTTCCTTGGAACGCCCCGGAGTGGTTGGACATCGTCAACGATAGGGTTTTTCTCAAGTCCGATATCTACTCCTTCGGGCTGCTCCTTTGGCGCTGCATCCTTGGTGGACAGAACCCTTTTGAGCTGCATCCATACTGCAACCTACCGGCAGCCGAGCGCAATCAGCTCGTGGAGGAACGAAAACGAGACGGTCAAGTCTTGGGAGATGCCATCTCTTCCCTCGACGCTGTCCAGGGAGCCGGGCAGAGCCTCAGGGATGCGCTTAGCCACCTCCTACAAGTTAGCCCCGAGAAACGCGCTCTGGACAGCTGCATGACCCTCATGCTACCCCAATCAGAGTTAAGGTATGCTCGTCCTCCATCCCCATCGGCGTTTTGCCGGCGTTATCATTATCATCATCACCATCATACTAAGAATGGGCGATAGCGGGCTAGATGCAGAGGACGACCTGCCACTCACATACCAGATTGGCCGGCAGATGCTAGTCGACGTTCTAGTCCCCAGCAGTGATCCTTTCCGTGCCACACACACTGCCGGCGCCTTCGCCACTGACTCGCAGATAAACCAAGAGGTATGGAATTTACTAATTGAATGACGAATGCAACTCTATTAAGCTGATGTTCGCGAGAAGATCAACAGCATCGGATCGGCGCTCAGGGACCATCTCGACAACGAGGAACTTCAGCAAGTAATTGACCAGCTCAAAGCGGTGACGGTGTCATGGAGTGCGGATGGTAGGGATGAAGGGTATACAGAATCCACACTCGAGGGGCCGACTCTTCATGAGGGCTGGATCGATCCGCTCGCCCACGTGTTGCCTATGGTGAAGCGAGGTATCTTCACGGAACTGCTAGAAAGTAGTCGCAATACCCTTGCTTCCAGCCAGGAGCGACGAAGCGCGGTCCTAGAGCAGCTTTCTATTTGCTACATCTCGGAATTTGGCACCCCAAGGAATGCCGCAAGCGCCATGGAAGCTCTCGCCGCGTCGGCAAAGTTGGGGAGCGTTGCTGCGCAAGCTATCATCAAAAGATTCGGTGATGCTCTGGCTCTGTCTATGGCGGCGGATCTGCCAATCCTCCAATGGCTGGTGGCTGGCGCCGAGAGCGGATCGCTGATTGCCCTGGAAGATCTCGAGCAAGTCGACCCGGCTGCCCATCAGGCTGCCTTACAAAAACTACGACGCCGCTTTTGTGGTTTGGGGCGACAAATTTTCAGCGACCACATCCTCGACCTCGTCTGTGATGGCAGGATAGCCGATCTGATAGCCGAGCTGGGCGGCCGTGTACAGCGTCTCAATTCTCGAGGAGACGGGCTTGTTCACTGCCTGGCGAGCTCTGCCCCCCCTGCTTCACTTGAAGAATTCCTTCGGGAGTTTCCCAAGTCAATCCATGAGAAAAACCTCGACGGTGAAACGCCACTCTATTTTGCTTGCCGGTCCGGCAACGCGGACAACACCAGGGTATTGCTCAAGGCGGGGGCCGATGCCTCAGCAAGAACCTCATCGGGGGCTACCCCGATGCACTGGCTCTCGAGCTTTGACGCCGCCGAGACTGAAACCATTGCCAGAGAGCTCTTGTTCGCTGGCGGCACAGCCCTGCTGTGGGTCGTCGCGGATAGGGATAAGTCTTGCTTCCCCCATTACTATAACGGCTTAGGGGAGGGAATACCGCTCCACCGCGCGGCGCAAAGGCGTCATGCAGCCGCCACACGCATACTACTAGAACTCGGCAGCTCTGCAACTGTGGGCTGGGGCCCTCGCTACCACATGTGGAGGACGTCAGCCTTTGGGTTCGCCTGTGCCTCGCATGACTCCGAGCTAATCCGTCTGTTCATCGAGTCCAAGAAGCTAACTCATGGATACATAGGCCTCAAGAGACGCGACGTCCCAAGGCTGAAGTCTTCTGAGTTGCTATGCCATCTTCTGCTCCTTGAATATGATACGGTGGAAACTTGGCTATCTAGAGCTTTCTCGAATTCCTCGCTATTCTTGGCCCTGAGCCCATTCGACATCCACAGAAGGCTGTGTATCCACGGGCCGCGATACAAGGCGCGGATGACGGAGACTGTCGATATTCTCCTCGCAGCAGGGGCTAGCCTAAGCGAAATCGCCACGGATGGCCAGACAGGCCTATTCGCTGCGGTGCAAGGATCCGATGCCGACATTGTGGATAAAGTGCTCTCCTTGGAGGGTGCCAAGCACCTCTACACCCCATGCACGGAGCTTGAGCGAATCCCGCTTCAGCAGGCCATGTTCCAGGACAGCAAAGACGTATTCTTCAAGCTCCTTGATCTCGGCCCCGTTCCGTTGGGAGCCGCTCCCGACGGCAACACAATGATCCAGACATACGCTTCCACCTGCCCCGTGGACACACTCTTTTTGGATGCCTTGGTCGACCGAGGCTGCCTCACCTCTGGCGCGCCCAGCTCTCTCTCTGCTTTCGTCGTCGCCGTGAATAACAAGTGCTTCGCTCTGGCGCTGGACCTTCTCCGACGTGGCGCTGACGTCAATGAGGGAATGAGCAGCCCACGCCATGCAACAGCCCTCCAGCTCGTCCTATCCAGCAGCGAGTACTCGCTGCACGGGCCGCTCCACTTCCTTCTCCATCTGCCCCCCGAGCATGACCATCTCGAGTGGCTCGTGGCCCAGGAAGACGGAGAAACCACCACCATCTTGCATTTTGCCTGCTTCGCGACCAAGCATTTTGAGCGCAACAATGCCGAGAGGGTATTCTCCGCCTTGCTGGAGAAGCCCGCTGCGGCGCATTATCTGGAGTGGCTCGACGAGTCGGGTGTCCGGCCTCTCGGGGCGGCCATCTTCTGCCGAAACCTTCCGGCTGTGAGATGCCTCTTAGCGGCCGGGGCGAAGCCAAACTACCTCGAGGGACCAACGGGAGGCGAGGAACAGGTTGGAATGCAGCCGCTGGATATTTTGCAGATGCAGGTCCTATTGACCATGGCTGGTGGTGCATCGGAGACCGAAGAAGATGAAGATGTGGGTGAGGAAGAGCGCTTGTCTGATCCTAGCGTACACTCCCCGGATAGCCAGGCTGGCCCAAATCATGAGCAGATACAGGGGTTCGACGCGGAGCTTGATGTCCCAAGTGGGTCTGAGGAATACGATAGCGACCGAGTCGCACGCGACGATATGTGGGAATTTCTAACAGGGGAGCATGAACAGGAAAGAAGCTTGGCGGTGCTGACGGAGATTTACGAGTGCCTTAGGGAGTTTGGGGCGAAGACTGCTGAAGAGCTGGCTGGAAACACGGATTAAGGTCTCTTCTCTCTTCTCCAAAGTTAGTATCTAGGCAAGTGGCAAGGAAGTGTGCTCAGTCAGGACTAACGTGGGCAAACTTTTAGAGAAGAATATCAGGAGAAACACAACTTATTGATACAGTTCGCCATAAAGTAGTGAAGCGAAGCATACGGGGTTTCTCGAGGCTGTCCCAAGAGATGCCCTTTTCGTACTCGCCGTAGTTTACCATGCAGTCCGAGCGGGCAGACTCCTCGCTGCTTCTGGATAATACTGCAGGCACTCAGAGCGGACGCCAGCGCTGCATGAGAACAAGGCTGGAGAGATTATGGATATGCCGAGGGATTTAGGATCTAGAAGGCGATTTGGGAGAGCGTGGTAGTGGCCTCCTATAGATACATGCACTCATTCAAGTAGGCACCGTCACATATACTGTCACACGTAGACGAGGACGGGGGTGTGAGAACGGGAGGGGCATCGGCACCTCGGCTACGGTTTCTGTTTCGACTCGCGTCCTTTAGGCTTGCTTGAGTCCTGCTGCGCAATACTTAGGCTGCTTTGTTCGCTATTGGCTATTGATTGCCTCAAGTTCCCAAATAAGCAAAAAACCATTGTTTTACCCCAAAGTTGCCTTTAGCAATTTCCATGTTCGTGTGTGATCATGAGGCGCTACTGAGCTAGGGTGAGCTATGGGTGGGTGAGCCTAACCTGCACAGCCGTGTGGCCCAAATTTTGGACTCTCGACTAAAGTTGTCATTTGGGGATTCCGGTGCGTTGGCCACCCCTAGCAGCGCTCAAAATGGATACCAAAATGCCATCTGAAGCGTTATCAGAACCTAGATCGTTGTCTATTTGGTATATATTATCTCTAGTGGATTTCAAAATGCTGCAAATAAACCAAATAAATCCAGGGTATAAAGCGCAGAGTTTTTCGTGTTTTTGTGCTTTAAAGCTAGATGGGTAGCCCAGGTTCTGTCAGGCTGGAAAGTTACGGGCCCAAAATTGAGCATGGTGTGGAATAGTACATGACATCCTAGTTTAGTCACCCTAGTTTAGTCCATAGCATAGGAACTGCCACATACGGAAGTAGAAGAAGAGTTATCTTGCAAATATAGAAGAGCAGCAATACAAGGAATTCACACTAGTGCACATCTTCCACAAAACGTGCTGCTGCAGTCTAACAAGTGGTCCCAGTTTTGGGCCACCTGTGTCCCAAAAATGGGGATAGGGGTGGTGCGGGTGACGGGGGTTGGTTAAGGCAACGTTAGGGTAAAACAACAGCGAGGGTAAGGGTCGTGGATGGATAGGCATTTAGAGAGGATTGGAAAGAGTTACCATGGTTCAAGAAGATTTGCGTTTGGTTATGGTATTTCGAGAAGTCGGAAATGCTGGGTTTGTTGACAGACGGGCCGCTATGGTTTGGCTATGGCATGGCGGCAGTGTTCACCGATCGGACATCATCGAATGACTACCTTAAGGAGAACCATGTTTGGGCCAGCGAGAAAGAGATCGGGAAAGAAGATGATATCGAGGGATTTAGTCAGTTGGTTCCTTTGTTGTTGGTTGCCGTTCCATTGTTGCAGGTGTTGTAGATCTATTGCGGTGAGTCTCACCACCCGTCGTCTTGAAGGGATAAAGGAACCAACACCTGAGTAGCAGAGTCAAGAGAACTCCAACTCAAGGAGAAACCAAGTGAGAGTGAAGAAGAGGGCTACGCTCTTGATGACATAACACGATCGACACACATAGTGGCAGGATGTTTCCTGGATGTCGGGGCTCCGCCGTTGGCGCAGGCGATGACGATCCGCCAAAGACGTCATTCGAACCCCAGTTAGGGACTTGGGAGTCAAGAATGAATAAACCATACCGACAAAGGTGGAGAACTTTGTTTTTCAACGGCATACCCGACGTTCTTCTGAGTCATACCGATTAATGTTGAGAGATGTGTCATGCTGGCCTACCGAGCCACACAGAACCTTGAAAATTGTGGAAAAAGGGAGGAGCTGCTTGAGGAAAGGAAGCCTCAGCTCTCATCATTAAGAAAGAGCAGTGTGCCTGTTTATCTTGCCAGAAGAAATTTCCATGCGAGTCCTTCGAGACCCTGAAAGACTCTATCGCAAAAGGGCGGGATGAATAGGTACCCACCTGTGGTAAGTAGGAGCAATCCTGCAACTGCAAGTGCGGGACAGTCATAAGTCGCGGAATGTTCCATGTTTGCTAGCGGTTTGCGGCCCAACTAATTAGTGCCTGACAAGGTTCGAGCTATCTGCCACCACCAGATTGCCCCCCTCAATACACCAGACGGTTTGATCACTAAACTCCCATATCCACAAGCCTGGCCGGAACTTAAGTATTATGGCGCCTCAAGAAGTCCTCGATGAGTTCTTCCGATATGTTCAAAATGAAATTCCTCTCCGTCTCATTTTCATCCCCGACATGAAGCCTGTGGATCGCTTTTTCGTGCAGGAGCATTACCTTCCCCGCATCACGGCAATAACAGAGGAAGACGTTGACGAGAAGGTGTCAAACACAGCTGACGGGGAGATTGCCACCAGAGAGTTAGTGCAGGAGGTGGTGCAATATGCCATTCTCTCCCACAGATGGCTCCCTCAGGGGGACCTACCTTCAAAGACATGGTGGACGGCACCGCTGCTGGACCTGGGCGTGAAAAGCTTTAGAAGTTTTGCGAGGTTGCCAACAACGACAGCGGCATATGCTTTGCTTCGTCAGACACATGTTGTATCGACAAGACGAGCTCCGCCGAGCTTGACGAGTCCATTCGCTTAATGTTCAGATGGTACCGAAATTCGACCACCTGCATCACATATCTCGCCCAGACCAGCAGCCTGGATAATTTGGAGTTGGATGAATGGTTTGAAAGGGGGTAGACGCTTCAGGAGCTACTGGCGCCGTCTGTGGCAAAGTTCTTCAATGCACACTGGGCGCCGTTGACCAAAACGACCAACGACAAGGACAACAAACTACTTTTGCGGTATCTCGCCGCTACTTCCGGATACCCCGAGCACCAACTCCACAATTTCAAGCCGGGCCCACACTATGTCGACGATAGGATGTCATAGGCAGCTAAGCGAAAAAGTACAAGGGCGGAGGACATAGCCTACTCTCTCATAGGGATTTTCGACGTCACCCTGCAGCCTGCATACGGCGAGGGGGCGGAAAGAGCGTTCAGCCGCCTTGTTGACATGATCATGCAGTTAAACGGCAACACGTCGGCCCTTAACTGGGCTGGCAAGGCAGCGATATTGCATAATTCTATGGCCTTACCCTCCTCGCCTCGCTGCTACCTGGGGCATCCGGGCATTAACTCGGTTCGGAGGCTGGACGTAGCCATGACGAGCCGTGGGCTGCGAATTCCGTTAGTTATACTTCCCATGACACTCCGTTCCATCGAGAGGGTCGGACGATCTAACAGCTAAGTGAACCTTTTATTTTCAGACGCCCGGTTTGCTAAAGAGACTGGTGGAATTTCTGTAGAGATACACGGGAGAGTGTCACATCTAAGGGAATGGCGCCGTTGGGTATTGGGCGTGTTCAACTATATGCCGCCGTATGGGAACCAAGTTATGGGTCATCCGGCTCTTCGGCGGAGGTCCGCCGCATACCTGTTGTGGCGCCGCAAAGAGCCCGTGGGTTAGACCGAGCTTTAGGTGAAAGACGGGCTGAAGGTCGAAGACGACTTGAGGTTCTATGGTTGGAAGAAAGCGTCTACAACGACGTTCGTCTACTTTGATCTAGAATCAATAGGGAGGTGGGAGGTGATGATTGTAAACAATAACCTTTTAGAAGTGGCATATCTGTGAGTAGCGTTGGCAACATTAAATTGAATCCGGTCGAATTCCTATGTACAAAGCATCCTAGTCTGCAAGTCACCGCTTATGTCTCGAGCTTACCGTCCCCCTGTATATGTCCCATAGAAGGAGCAAATTATTTGTGGTGACTTCGGCAGTTAAGAGGCTCTACATCGAAAATGCTATTTCAAGGCGACTAGCCCGATATGGAGCTCGAAGGCGACCACAATTCTTATAGTACGCTTTGGAGACGGTATTCCGACCTACAAACGCAGACCTGTCTCCCTCCTCTGTATCACCATCATCTCTCCGAGGGAACATGCCTGGAGTCTGCGATGGCGCAAGCCGTTGGTGACGATCCAATCGCCGCAAGGCCACGACGCAGACCCGCGACAGGAACCAACGAAGCCGATTATTTTGATGTATGCGCTAAGCGAAACTGCGGAACTGCACCGCCCGGCTCCCACCGCCGGCATATAAGTCACACACCAGCGAGACCTAGGTCCCTTTTCCTCGAGGGAAACTCTACCGGGGAGTGGAGAAAATGTTAGAACGAAATGGCATCGAGATTCTAGAGAGGACTACTACGGAGATGATGGCGACCTTCTGGATTCTGGATATTGCACCTGGTACCACCCAATGTCTTATCGGCTATCTGCGCCTGGCGAGACAAATGGTGACCTCGTAATACTTATCATCGCCGAGTGGGATGATGCCACGTCTCCAGTGAAGTGGGAACGAGCAGCCACGCAGCACGCAAAGCCAAAGGGAAAAAAGCCACAGATATCGACGCCATACCCGGCACCGGAAACAGCAAACCTAACCGTAATATTTGGGCTTACTCGGAAATGATTCACATCGGCAAAAAAACTCTGCTGGCCGAGTCGAAACTCTGTTCGAAACCCTATCAATTTGGAAAATGTTCGGACGAAGGGGCTGTCTTGGAAATAGCAATCTCATGACTTAATCAGGCTCGCAGAATTTGGCAGGTGCCCACCAAAAGTCAATTTTGTCCAAGTTTTGTGCAGAGTTATAAATGTGAAATCCCATCAACTAAACTTCAGCTGGCCCGCACTTATCTTCTCTGGTGCAGGAAGAACTCCTGCATTGTGGCACGGACCAAGAGGGGCACCTATTAGTCCGTGCGCTGTGTAGATTAGATTAAATTAGATAGGGAATCTGGATACGCTGTTAAGAAGCGCATTTACGGCACCCCTCCAGGTACCTTCTTCCTTTATTATTAATCTACTCTTTTACCACTAATACTATTATATTCTATTCTACCTCGTTAGACCCTACTAAATAGTAGCTTAAACAAGTAGCTTCCGCTAACAATAAAACTATACTAAAACTACCCTTATTGTCTTAAGACCTTAACCGAACCGCTGGAGCGTTATATAACGCGAACGCACTGCGTGTAGCCTCGACTCCTCGCCTTAAGCCATTGTAGCCCTATTGCTCTCGATAGCCGTAGCTACTGATTTATCGCGTGGTTGTGAAAGTAAGTAGATATTCCTGGCGAATTTAAGTAACTAAGGATATCTGTCCCCTGTTACTATTACAACCTGCACCCGACACAGGCCTCGAGAGGACTGGTGTGGGTTAAGACAGAACGTATGGCAGGACGCCAACAGGTAAGGGGCGTTCTGAAGACGGCTTGTTAAGCTAGCACTCTTAAACGGGGGGTTTAATGTCACTGTAAATCGTTATCACTATAATGCGTAGAGGTGAGTTTAAACAGTAAGACATAAATGAATAATTGAATACTAGTGTAAGGAACTAGAGTCCCTTACAGAGGTTGTAGGCATAATTATAGCTATCTTATACTAATTAACTAGGAGGTACTTTGTACCTTGCTCTGTTTGCTCTCTAGCTTAGCGGTAGAGCAGACAGAGCAACCTGCTCTGTCTGCTCTCCTGCTCTGTAACAGAGTAGCTAGAGTAACAGAGCAGCTTCTAATTAGTTATAAGGGTTTCGGGTCTTTACACCTCTGGCCTAGTGCGTAGTGCCATATGTACGGTTTCTCTGCACTGCTTAGTTTGCAGGGAATTCGTCGGGCTATGCCAGCCTAGATGCTGACCCTGTAAGGTCGTTACACGATTCCCCTTCTTTAACGTTCTTTTTCTATAAAGAACTTTTTCCCGTAAGTTACTCTTTCCTTCTGTAACTATGTGTGACGACCCTGCAGGCCGTCACTTGGGCCGGGGCGGCCCGACGAACCCTCCGCAGAAGGAACAGCGCAGGAGGACGGTGTACACTGTCCAAACGCACTGGGCCAGGGGTGTAATAACCCAAAGCCCCTACGACCAGTAAGAAAGTGCTTAGTGGTCTACAAAGACTAATAACACTAAGCACCGCTTAATTGACTGCTTAGCTATAACTGCATAGTGCACCACTAAGCACATTAAACTAAGTAAGGTATAAAATACCTCCCATCTAAGTAGTATAGATAGTTATAGTTATGCCTATAACCACCGTGAGGGACTCTGGTTCCTTACGCTAGTATTCAATTATTTATTTATGTCCTACTATTCAGACTTACCTTTATACATTATAGTAATAACGACCTACAGTGACATTAAACCCCCGTCTAAAAGTGCTAACTTAATAAACTATCTTTAAAACGCTCTTTACTTATTAGCGTCCTGTTATATATTCTGTCTTAACCCACACTAGTCCTTTTAAGGCCTATATCAGGTATAAGTTATAATATAATATTAATATTATAGTTTCAAACACTATTTATTAAATTCCCAGACACTACCTCCTACCACTAATATATTAACCTCTGGAAAAGGTAAGGAGCCTAAGGAAGTGTAAGCTTAGCCTCGGCTCCCTATTATTAATAAGTTAGCTGCACACCTTAAAAAGCTAAACCTTAACTAGTAAGGACTGGTTAAGGAACTTAATAAAGCCTTCCCTAGGGACATTAAAAGCCACATTAGTCTTATTAAAAAACTCTAAGTATAACTTAACACTGTTAAACTAGAGAATAATAACCTTAAGGGCTTATAGAAGAAATAAGTAAAGCTCTCCTTATTATTACGTTTTAAGGGAGATTTTACGTAATTAAAGTCTTAAATAGCCCAGCTCTAGAGTTACGTTACCTATTACGATAAGCAGTTTTTTAAAGAAGAAGGAAATGTTAAGTTTGCTAAAGCCTTATTAAATAAAGTAGCCGCTTATTAATATAAACCTTATATAAAGATAATTAATAACCTCTTTATAGACAGAGTATATAAGGAGGCCCCTGAGACTTAGGCCCTTTTTAATAACTTTAACATTTTTATTAACTAACTCCAGATTAAGTTTAAAGAACTAAACGCCTTAAGGCGGGCTAAGTAACGCCTTATAGCCTTAAAATAAACATCCTTAATCTTTAAATTCTCCACACGCTTTAAGTTAAAAGCTGTTAAGACTAAACTGTGACGACTCTGCAGGCCGTCACTTGGGCCGGAGCGGCCCGACGAATCCCCCGCAAGGAACAGTGCAGGAAGACAGTACGCACGGTACTGCGCACTGGGCCAGGGGTGCAAAGACCCGAAGCCCCTATAACCAACCAGCAGCTGCTCAGTCTTGGCAAAGGTGCTCACCTACTGAGCATCCGTGAGACCACTGAGCAAGAGGTGCTTAGTGGCAGGTTGCTCAGTTCCTCACTGAGCAACAGTCCACTAAGCAAGGTATAAGGTACCTCTGGCTAGTTAGTATAGATAGTCATGGTTGTGCCCACAACCACCGTGAGGGACTCTGGTTCCTTACGCTAGTATTTAATTATTCATTTATGTCCTACTATTCAGACTTACCTCTATGCATTATAGTGACAACAACCTACAGTGACATTAAACCCCCGTCTAGGAGTGCTAGCTTAATAAGCCGTCTTCGGAACGCCCCCTACCTGTTAACGTCTTACTATACGTTCTGTCTTAACCTGCACCAGTCCTCTTAAGGCCTGTGTTAGGTGTAGGTTATAATACGATATTAACGTCCCAGTTCTAAATACTGTTTGTTAAATTTCCAAACATTACCTCTTTCCTACTAACATGTTAACTTCCGGAAAAGGTAAGGAGATTAAGGAAGCATAAGCTTAATCTTAGCTCCTTACTATCGATAAGTTAGTTACACGCCTTAAAGACTTAAACCTTAATTAGTAAGGACTGGTTAAGGAACTTAACGAAGCTTTCCCCAGAGACATTAAAAGCCATATTAATTTTATCGAAAAACTCTAAGCCCGATTTAACGCTGTTAAGTTAGAAAATAATAACTTAAAAGGCTTGTAAAAGAAATAAGTAAAGTTTTTTCCACTATTGCACTTTAAGGGAGACTTAATATAGCTGGAGTTCTGGATAACTTAGCTTTAGAGCTATATTACTTATTATAATAAGTAGTTCTTCGAGGAAAAAGAAAAGGTTAGGTTTACTAGAGCTTTACTAGATAAAGTAACTGTTTATTAGTATAAACCTTATACGAAGATAATTAATAACCTCTTTATAAATAGAGTATGTAAAGAGGCCTTTAAGACTTAAGCCCTTTTCGATAACTTTAACGTTTTTATTAATTAACTCCGGACTAAGTTTGGAGAACTGGACGCCCTTAAGTAAGCTGAGTAACGCCTTATAGCCTTAAGGTAAACATCCTTAATTTTTAAGTTCTTTACTTACTTTAAGTTAGAAGTAATAAAGATTAAACTTAGTTAAAAGACCTTAGTAATGCTATTTTAAAGTAATTTAAAGGAGTATGTTATTAAAGACCTTTATTAAGAGAACTAACTAAACTGTCTTTAAGAGTTAGTTAAGATAACTATTAAGGTTAATAACTAGTATTATAATTACTATTATCGGAAGAACTACTAGAAGGAACAGACCCTTTATTAGCTAAGTAAATTAAAGAAGGGGAATTAGTTAATTACGATAAGTTATTACCCTAAGCTAATGGACATTAATATAATAAACCGTTAGAACTAACCTAACTATAATAAGCTGTAACGATAGTAGTAAAAGCAGCTTAAAGACTTATTATAGGTCTAGTGCTTTAACTGTGATAAGAAAAGATATATAGTATAGTAATACCTGTCGCTAAAGTAAGTCAGTTAAAAACCTGTCCTGGAAAGAGAAAAGTATGTTAAATTTAACTTAGGAGATGTTTATATTAGGATAGTAGGTAACGAAAAGGACTGTATTTAGATAGATAAGTGTAATTTAGGAGGTAAAGAAGAAGAAGAAGAACTTTAAGACGTAATGTATTTAGTCCTTAAGGGTATCTTAAAAGAGTTAGTTACGGAAGTGCAGGTTACAGAAGACTAACTCTAAGGTAGAAACTTAAAACCACTAAAAGTGCAGGTTATAAAAGACTGACTTTAGGAAGAGATGTTCTAGTTAGTTATAGTAGGTTTTAAAAAACTCACCCTGTAAGTTTAAGAACTAAGGAAATCTAAGAAGGACCCTGACTTAAACCTTACTAAGATAGTAAAGGGAGTTAAAGAACTAGCCCTCCAGGCTACTTAAGCAGTAAAGTAAGTTTTAGAAGATAAAAAAGAGTAAATTAAGAGAATTAAACTAGAGAAACGAAAGTTCTTCTTAATAGTACCCCTTAAGACTCTTAAGTACTTTAAATACGTTAAGTAGATTAGTACCCTCACCTCCTTAAAAGAAGGACAGCTTAAGTAACTGCCCCGCATTAAAGTTAATATGCTTTAGACTGGTACCTTAAAGGTTTCCTGAGAAGGCACGAAGTAAATACATTAGCGGAGGATTTAGAAGCTGGAGGAGAAATATTAAAAGTTAGTAGACGAAATAGAGGACTTATAAGTTAAAGGCTTTATTATAACATTAAAAGATAAAGTAGTAGAAATTGGGCTGTAACTTTATAATAGAGTTTGTTTCGCAAATTAGCTTAAATACCGCCTTGTTAAAGAAAACCGTTTTGTAGAAGAATAAGCCGGATTATTATTACCTAAGTTTTAGGAAGAGGTTTAAGAGAAATAACGTATACAGAGGTAAGTAGAAGAAGAAAAAGAATAAAGCATTACGTCTCTTATTCCGTATTCCATAACTGTAATACTAATAGTTAACATTAACTACTTTAACTATAAAGACATACTGTAGATTAACTGTATATATAATAACTGCACTTTTAACTGATACTGTAGACTTAAAGCCCTTTATAACCACTTCCCTAGCGTATAAAGACGGGATTATACTGTAATAAGGGTAAAGTTAGAACTGGCCTATTACTAAGTCTCTTACTTACCAATAAGAGAATCTAGTAACAAATGGAAGGTTACTGTGTTTAACTAAACCTTTACTACGTGTTAGTGAGAAGGAGTATTTAATAATTACCTAATTATAATATACTCGTTATATCTTAACGGAAAAGTTAAAGAATAGTAAAAGTGAGAAGATTACTAGCAGATCTAAAAATAAAAAGATATTGCTACGATCTAGTTTTACAAAGCGTACTATCGTTTTGTTAAAGATTTCTAAAATATTATACCGTTTAAAATCAACTGGACGCTAAAGTGTGAGAACTTAAGGAAAGTTAATCGTTAGGTCTATTAAAGCTACTTATTTTTCTAAAAAGAATTAAGAAAAGGCTGTAAGCCTTTTAAAAAGGCTGGAAACTAATAGTTCGCTAGTTAGTAAAAACCCTAAGAAGAAGGAGAGGTATTTAAAGGTTAAGTTATATAAGACCTTAAAGACAGATAATTATTATAACTTAAATATTAAAAAAGTATAAGTATTATTTTATTAATATCGATATAATAAACGGAAAAGGGAGGCCGTTTAAGGTAAAAGTAGTAATTAATAGTAAGAGTGCTTTTAACTTAATGCACCCCTTATTAGTTAACTGAAGGAAACTCCTTAACAAAGAGTATAAAAAGGCTATTCCTATACGAAATAGAGAAGGAGGCCTATATTAGTATAATAATAGTAAAGTTACTTACTACTTACTACTCTTAATTAAAGTAAATAAAGATAAATAATAAGTAGACTTTAACGTTATATTAGTTATAGGTTATAATATAATCTTAAGTTTACCCTAATTAAAGAAGTATAACCTTATAATTAACTAAAAGAGTAACTACTTTACTTTTAGTAAGTCCCTTAGCTGTAACTGTTATTTAGAGAAAACTAAAAAGGTACTAAACTGTTTTAAAGATATATAAAGCACTTAAAAGCACACTAAACCCTTAAAACCAAATACAGTTTAGGTTAGGTTTACTAAGACAGTTAAAGGATTAAAAGGTCTACTGTATTACTTAAGTAATAATTTAGAAAGTAGAAAGAAGTTAAAAGCTAATTTACAGATAAGTAAAAAAGTCGACTTATCTAAAGTACCCGCTAAATATAAAAAGTTTACCCTGTTTTAAAAAAAGATACTGTAACTACTAGATTACAGACCGTAAGACTACGAAATTAAGCTAAAGCTAAGAGTAAAGCTCCACAGCTTCTAACTTTACTATCTAAACCCTTAATAAGTTAAGGCTTTAAGGGAGTATATTAATAAAAACTTAAAAAATAGGTTTATCGTGGAGTTCCAGTCTTTAATAAGGTATTTAATGCTGTTTGTCTTAAGGAAGGGAGACAGTAAATTACATATAGTTATTAACTATTAAACGTTAAACGAAGATACGATTAAGAATCGTTACTTATTATTACTTATTATAGAAATATAAGAACGGATTACTAAAGTAAATTAGTTCTCTAGCCTCGATTTCCCTATAGGATTTAACCACGTTAGAGTAAAGAAAAAGGATAAGTATAAAACGGCTTTTCAGACTCGTAACGGGCATTACTAGTACTATGTTATGCCAATAGGATTAACAAACGCCCCTATAACTTTTTAAAGCCTTATTAACAGTGTTCTCTACCCTTTCCTTAATAAGTTTATCTTTATATATTTAAACGACATTCTAATCTATTCTGAAATTTTAAAAGAATATTAAAAGCACGTACGATAAGTTCTAACAGCTCTTAAAAAGGCAAAGCTAATAGTAAACTTAGAAAAAAGCTACTTTTACGTTTAGGAATTAAACTATCTAAAGTTTAGAGTAACTCCTAGAAAGCTTAAAATGTAAGTAAAGAAGATAAAAGTAATTAGGGATTAACCCACTCTGAAGAACTAAAAAGAGTTATAAACCTTTATTAGTTTCATAAACTTCTACTAATATTTCATTAGGTATTTTACAAGAGTTATAAGACTACTTTATAAACTTATAAGTAAAGGAAAGCCGTTTAAGTAAACTAATAAATAGTAGAAGGCGTTTAAAGACCTTAAATACGCCTTCGTTACAGCATTAGTTTTAACACTCCCCGATTTCTTAAAGCCCTTCCAAGTCGAAATAGACTCTTTAAAGTTCGTAATTAGCGGAGAACTTAACTAAGTCCAGGATAATAGAAAACGTTACCTAATTACCTTTTTATCGAAAGGAATTTATAAACCAGCTTTACAATATCTAATCTATAATAAGGAACTAATAGCGATTATTTAATACTTTATAAAGTAAGTACTGTATTTAAGCGGTATAAAAGAACCGGTTTAAGTCTTTTCAGACTATAATAACCTTTAATACTTCCTAACGAAGGAACTTAACTTACAGTAAGCATAATAAGTAGAGTTAATAGCCCCGTTCCACTTCTAGATTTACTATATTAAAGGAAAAGATAATAAGTAAACCGATACTCTTAATTAAAAACAGGACTATAAGGATATTAACCTAGCCCTAATCCCCGTCACTATATTTAATAAAGTAAAGAACAGCACTTTAAAACATACGCTATAAATATTAAATAACTAGACACTAAAACAAACTATTAACGTATATATAAACTTATAAATAAAGTATAACATTTATTAATAATAACAGGACTTTTAAGTAAGAAAGTTAACAGAAGAAACCTATAAATATAAGTACCCCTTAAGAGACTTCTCAGGGCACGTGTAAGATTACAGTAAAAAGTGCTTAATATATCTAAACTATAACGAAACTAGTTATTAACTAAAATAGCTGTTAGAAAGCGTAGACAGCACGCCTAAACTAAAAATAAAGCTCTAATATTAAGAGAAACTATATATTTATAACTTAGATAAGTAAAAAAAGTATATCTAGCAAGTCTATAAGTCTTAACTTAAAGGATATATAAGCCAAGCTAAGACTTTTACGTAAGCCTAATAAACGTACACCTTCTTAGGAATAAAGAAGTTAGTTAAGGAAGTGGTTAATAATTACAATATCTGCTATAGGAAGTAAAATTAACGTTACAAACTGTATAAACTTCTTAAACTACTCCCTATATTATAGGCGCTATAAAGCTCCATTTCACTTAACTTCGTTACGGGGATTTTAAAGTCTAAGGACCTTACTATAAGAGTTACTTATAATTAAATCTTTATAATAGTTAATAGATTAATAAAGTAAGTTTACTTCCTGTTAACCTCAAAGGATATAACAGTAAAGTAACTTACTTATATTTTTAAGAAAGAGGTAATTTTACAATATCTTTAGCTAGATAATATTATTATAAATTAAGATAAGCTAATTATGTCGAAGTTCTAGTAAGGACTAATGTAAAGAATAGGTATAAAAAGTAAGCTTTCAATAGTATTCTACTTACAGACAGATAGTTAAACGGAGTAAGTTAACTAAATACTTATAACGTATTTTTAAACTTACATTAACTTTAAATAAGATAATTAGCTTAAACTATTACTAACAGTATAGATAGTTTATAATATAACGTTAGTTAAGTTAATAAGTATATTACTATTCTTTACTAATTACGGTAAGGAGCTTAAGCTCTGTTAAAGCTTACTTACTAACGCCCTTTAAGCTACAGTTTATGTAAACTGAATGTAGGAACTATATAACTATCTGTAAGCCAAACTTAAGTTTACATGCAAACAAATAAAGAAGTTTATTAATAAATACCGAACTAAGTAACTAATGCTTAAGAAAGGACTCTATTACAATGGCGAATAAGTTAAGGGACTGACTTTTTAAGAGGGGGACTATATCTACCTTTTTTCACAAAACTTACATTTGAAATAACTTAGTAAGAAGCTTAACTTTAAAAAGTACAGACTGTTTTAAGTTAAGAAGAAGGTTACTACTTTTAATTACAAATTAAACTTACCTGCTAATATAAAGGTGTGGACTAAGGTTTTTCACATCTCACTTTTAAAACCTGCCCTAAAGGGAGTTCCTCTGGAAAAGAAGATCAAGGTTAATGCTAACGAAGATAAGTACGACGTTAAGGAAGTTATAGATTTATAAAAGGGAAAGAACATGTTTAAGTATCTTATTAAGTAGTTAAACTACAGCCCTGAAAGTAATTTATAAGAATTAGTTAAAAATCTTAAATGCCTAAACCTAATTACGGAGTTCTACTGAAAGAATCTAGACTAATTAAAACTAACAATAAGAACTAGAAATAAGATAAGATCTAACATTTAAATTACTATACTGAAAAGTAAGACTATTATAAGACTTAAAGCCTAAGAAGCGGTAAGAAACTCCTTAGTAAGTACGGAAGGATATTTGTTAAAACTGTTAGCTAGGGTTATAAGGACCTTAGACCCAGTAAGAAGGCTAGGCCTCCAGAGCCTTTAGAAAGCTCCACATGAGGAATAAGTGCTGTTAAGGAAAAGAAGTTAGCAAAAGAAAATAAATAAGCACGCTACTACGTTAAAGAGCCGTTTTATTTATTTAAAGAAAGTTATAAATTAAGTTAAAAGGAGGTTGTCAGTTAAGGCGACTTCTTAGAAAAAGAACCAGCAGGTGTTCCTACTAAAAAGCCTCCCCAGTTAAAGGATTTGCTAATTTTAGGAAGAGCAGCTAGATAGGCCTCCTCCTGCTCCTGGAAGCGAAAGATCTCTACCTCCTAACCAAACGTAGAAAAAGCTTACTCCTCTGTCCGGTAGTGCTGGACTTTAATCTGTTCAAGTTAGGTAGCAGCTTTACAGAACTCTTAAGTTTTTAACTTTAAGTTCCACGTAGTAACGTTATACTTAGTATTAAGATAGCGCTTTTTAGAAAGGAGCCGTTAAAGGAAAACGTTACTGTGACCGAACGCGTTACATAAAAACGAAACCTTTATTAGTAAACATTTAAAGTAACTATCCGATTATATAGTAACGAGACAGGAAAGTAATTTTAAAGAATAATAACTATAAGGTGATATTTATAATCTAAAAGTCAAAGTAAAGTCTGTAAAGTTACGGCGACGAGAAGTACTGTTTTTCAAAATACGCTTTTACATACAGTTAGCAGGTATAGTTACGTTAAGAAAGAAGGAACGCTTTTACTAAGGTTCTTTATGGAAAAAGAATGTTAAAGAGGGGGAATTGTGTGATAACCCTGCAGGCTGTCACTTAGGCCGGAGCAGCCCGATAAATCCCCCGTAAGGAACAGTACAGGAAGACAGTACGCACGGTACTGCACACTAGGCCAGGGGTGTAAAGACCCGAAGCCCTTACAACTAACTAGCAGCTGCTTAATCTTAATAAAGGTGCTCACCTACTAAGTATCCGTAAGACCACTAAGTAAGAGGTACTTAGTAACAGGTTACTTAGTTCCTTACTAAGTAACAGTCTATTAAGTAAAGTACGAGGTACTTCTGGTTAGTTAATATAGATAGTTATAGTTATACCCATAACCACCGTAAGGGACTCTAGTTCCTCACGCTAGTATTTAATTATTCATTTGTGTCCTACTGTTCAGACTTACCTCTATGCATTATAATGACAACAACCTACAGTGACATTAAACCCCTATCTAGGAGTGCTAGCTTAATAAGCTGTCTTCGGAACACCCCCTACCTGTTGGCGTCCTGCTATACGTTCTGTCTTAACCCACACCAGTCCTCTCAAGGCCTGTGTCGGGTGCAGGTCGTAATATAAACTTAATTAAGAAGCTTTAGTAATACTATTCTAGAGCAGCCTAAAGGAGCATATCACTGGAAACCTTTACTAAGAGGACCGACTAAACCGTCTTTAAGAGCTAATTAAGATAGTTATTAAGGCTAATAACTAGTATTATAATTACTATTATTAGAAGAACTTTTAAAAGGAACGAACTCCCTATTAGCTAAGTAAACTTAAGAAGGAGAATTAGTTAACTGTAACAGGGCACCACCTTAAATTCATAGACATTAGTATAGTAAACTGTTAAAACCAACCTAACTGTAATTGTTGAAATGCAAAAGGGGTTAAGGCATTGGAAAGCAGTGTGTGTTGAAGGTGATTGATTCTTTCTATCTTTGAGAGTGGAAGCCGTGTTATTATAGCCGTGAGGGTGGCCAGTGCACGGAGTGCATTGGCCACACTCGCTTCTGCGAAGC
>Ga0247780_1000365_pt1 | contig 44843 bp, 41 predicted proteins | sample UWRJL079202R5_FD_179927 | JGI IMG/M metagenome (GOLD analysis project Ga0247780, IMG submission 179927) | Plant litter microbial communities from Arlington Agricultural Research Station in Wisconsin, United States - UWRJ-L079-202R-5 | ecosystem: Environmental > Terrestrial > Plant litter >...
TGTTCTTTTTTTTTTTTTTTTTGAAGTAGTCTACACTCATTACAATCAAAACGTTGCGCGCGCAAATCATGCAATCTCCAGATGAAAGAAAAAGGGGGTGTATTTTGATGGCAAGCTCGGACTGCGCTTTCAGAGGCTGAGCTGTGTCCCCCACGCCCCCCGCGTTTGCGTTCAAAAGTTCTAAAACCACCAACCACAGGCCCGATAAATGCGATAAATGCGCAGGATCTTGAACAAGCGGCAACCACCCGCTCGTCGGAGCGCGCCGACCACCGTAGGCCATTCCTGGCGACCGACGGTTGGGCGGTTGTCGATCATGGACCTTATCGGGCTGGGTCACTTATCTCTTCAGCGCCTTTACACCCTCCTGAGCGCCCCCAAGATACTGTTCGACAGTCGTCTGTCCGCCTGGTCAATGCTGTGCAGCTGATAACGCACTGGTAATGCGTTTCTATCCCCTTTCCGGTCGGAACGTCGCGACTGTCCTTGCCATCGCTGGACAACCTGAGGCGACGATGATGGGATGAGGCCGCGAAGTGAATCCTCTGTGATCACCGATTAGCATCATGAGCCGGCGCGTGGCCGCCCCTTGGTTGCTTCATCACTGAGTCGCCCTTTCCCCACCATCGAGCTGAGGCAAGGCTTCGTCGTTCTTGCCTTCATCTTTTGACGAACATTTATACGCCCCTGGTCTTGTGGCCTCGGATGCGAAACACCCTCCCATTGACGCGATTTAACCACCGACGACCAAGAACTACCGCTTTCTGTAATTAATCACTCGCCGTCGGGCGATGCCGCAGCCCGAAACCCGGCACAGACCAAGCAATCTGCCGGGAACTCGTTGATTCCGAGGCTCCTTCCTATTATTACGCTCCCGCTCCTGCCCAAGATGATCTCTCCCACGATCGGGGAAGGTTACGACATGAGTCTCGCAGCGTGCGCTTGGGCGCTGTGGGCGCTGGCCCTCGTGGCTATTGTTTGTCGGTTTGTTTCACGGCGGCTCCTCTCGGGGTCTAGGTTTTGGAAAGATCTCAAGTGGGACGACTACTTAATGATGCTCGCGCTGGTATCGCTCGCAGGCGTGGCCTACTCGTCGAACGAAGTCGCCGCCAACGGAAGCAACTACGTCCCTGAGGGTTCCACGGACGACTGGACTCCTCAGCAGGTCGCCCGGGCTGAATGGGGAAGCAAGATGCTCGTCGCTCTGGAGGAATTTATGATATCTACTCTATGGCTGGTGAAAGCCTGCTTGCTGATCCTGTATGCGAGGATGACGTAGGTATTTCTGTCTACGGCTTGGTTGTCGAGAATATTGCGGTGTTGACCAACTTCACGCAGGTCCGGACTGAGAGAGAGCATCGCCGTGAAGGTCACGGCCGGCTACTGCGTCGTGAGCTACGTTCTCGTCCAGGTCCTCTACCTGGGCGTTTGGTGTAGACCGATAACCAACTATTGGGCTGTCCCTATCCCCCCTGGAAACGGTACTTGAGTTTCCCATCCTTTCCTCCTTGCAGCAGCCAACTGATAGCTCTGTCTCCTAGATCAATGCAAGAACTACCACCACCACCTTATCACCCTCACTATCGTCCATGTTTCCTCGGACCTGATAATGCTCGCTATCCCCATACCCATGATCGCACGCACGCGCCTCCCGCTCCGCCAGAAGATTGTCCTCTGTGGCGTGTTCAGCCTCGGCGTACTCGTTGTTCTCTTGGCCATCCTGAATCGCACTTTCAACTTCGCAATGCCACACAACCTCGTATTCCTGGCATGGTATAACGGAGAGGCCAGCACAGCAGTGATCATCGCCAACGTTCCCTTCTGCTGGGCACTGGTGCGCCGCTTGTTCAAACTCGAGTCATGGGGTGGGGGGAGCTCGACGGATCCGAGGAGAATCAGGAGGAGACTTGGAGAGAATGATAACGAGCCGCCACCAACGATTGGAAGCGCTGAGCCAAAGAGGGGCAGGCTTGGGGGGCTGAGGAAGGGGGATTCACTGTTTGATACTGTGTTGACGAGGCATGACAGTGGGAGTGAGAGTGTGCAGAGGATGACGGCGAAGGATGAAGTCGAGGTGTACAATCACGACATAGAGCTGGGAGAACGGCCAAGGCGTTCTGATAGATTGGAGGTTTGACGGGAGATTCAAGGCGTTGCAGGCTGGGCTGGGCTGGTTTGGCTGGAGGTGTAATTGTTGGAGAAGTCGGTTTCCTATTATGGGGTCAAGTTTCCTACATATACCAGGCGTGCCGTTGATATGGGAAGATGGAGGCTTGAAATATTGCAATTTTGCAATATTGTAGCGTGGGACACAGGGAAACCCGTTGGTGTTACCTCCTTCGCGAGACAGACACATGATGTCTGCCATTATTTTGCATCTCTTCTCTCTTCTAGCTGTATATAATCTCGATGCAGTAAAGGACTGGTGGACGTACGAGTTAGCACAATCCCCTAGGAAGCGTACAGACAAGCACGAGAACCCGGTCATTCCGGCTTTCCTCTCCGTCGTATGTTTGAGCTGCGGAACGGACTGTATCATCCGTCTCTTTGCACCATATCCCAAATATCGAAACCCGTTCCGAATCTTACAACAGGCCTACTTATAGGTATTCTCTCACGGCCTTTTCTGATGAAAGCGAGGCCTCTAAATATGCGAACCAGGCCTCTAACCATGCGAATGAGGCCTTTCTTGGAATACCTAAGTTTAGGCTCTGTTGCCTTGAAACAAGGTGTTTAAGGGATTCTACAACGCAGTTTTACAAGTACCCTGTATACCAAGGGACGGATATCACGGGATATATTCTTATCACAACGACGAGCTCTGAAGACCCTTCTCTGACACACCGAATATCTATTGACTGTCTATTCCTATTTTAAAATTCCTACAATGTATCCCTTCCTCCTAGAACCATCTCTGGTAGCTATCTCAGTCCTTCCAGTACAGATGCAAGGTAAGGTACAGAAAACTCTCAACGCTACCGCTAATGCGCGTCTCTCGTGCTAAAATCAAATTACCTAGATAGGGTGTGCGACTCTACCCACACCGGCGTAGCCGGTCATAAAGCATCCTTTTGTCCAACATTTCGTCTAGTCGCTCACAAAGAATCGAAGTCAAATAATCTCACACCCAGAATCCTCTTCCTAGGGATTCTCACCGGGCTCAACTTCAGAGAGTTCATTAGCCAATTGCTCGACTCCCTCCATGTCATCCGCATCAGCGCCATTGACAGGGCGCTTGTTGGCGTCACTCTTGTCGTCGCCGGAAGAGGCGTCGACGTGCCGATCCTCCCCATCAGCACCATAGGGGTTGTCGCCGTGATGGATGGAGACTCCCCGGTTGCTTTGCGCGTGGTATCCATCGTTTCTCTCAGCAGAGATACCATGATTGTGCTGCATGTGGTTACTGTGAGCACTGCCTTCGCGGTTTCTCCACGCATATGGATCAGCGCTATGCCGAGCGGAAAAATCTCCGGGATTGTTCTGCGGGAAGCCTCCTCCTCCTCCGCCGTGCCCGGGCCCCAATAGCAACCAAAGCTGTCGCGCGGAGCATCGTAGCGCAAATGCGGAGGCGGCGGCGGCGGAGGAGCCATCGGGTGCAGGTAAGGCTGCTCCAGCCGACGGATATGCTCCTCTCCCGTGAACTGGGGCGGGGTGCGCGGAACAGGAGCGTACCGCTCACGGCGGAACTGCTCGGTCAAGACCCATAGCATCTGCGTCCAGTGGGTGAAGGTAACCTCGTTCGTGCCGTCGTAGTGTGCGAGGACGCGGGCGTTGTAGTCGGCGATGTTGTTGAGGTACTCCATGGCGCGGGAGACGTTTAGGGCCTCGGCTCTCATGCGGTCTCTGCGGTGGGCCTCGGGTTCGTGGTGTGGGTTGGGGTAGAACGATGGCTCATGGGTGAGAGCATGTTGGTTGAATCCTCCTGCGAGACCGCGGTATTCGTCGCCGCGGGGATCGCGGATGTACTCTATCGGCTCCAGGCGGGGCGGATTGCTGCTATGTCGGGATGAGGGCCGGGAAGTGTTCTGGAGATGGAAGCCTTCCTGCTGGATGCGCCGAGAGGCGGCGGCTGCCAGAGTCAAAAGATGCTCGGTAGCCGCGGCACCGACGGCAGAGGCACCGGCCGGATTAGGCTGAGACTCGGAGTGGGTGTTGTTTACTCCCATTTGCGCGCGGGGCGAGGCTGTGCGCTGGGAATTGCGAGAGCGCGACGTCTGCCGAAGACCAGCATCCCTATCGGGGACAGAACTGTTCGCGGAAGGAGGCCGACTATAGGGCGCATATCGCTGCTGACGACGGCCCCCGGCCTGACCTTGGGCGCTTCCGTGTTTTCGGTTGGTCGGCGATGCGGTGGCCTGGCGACTGGGGCCTCTCGGTTTGAAACCAGCATCGAGATAGGACAGCTGAGGGGGCACGGTGCGAGGAGGCTGGCCACGGGGCGCAGTGCGCCGAATGCCTCTTTCGGTCTGGGCCTGGTCTCCTCCCTTCGCCTGGCGGGGCATGGTTTCGTCGAGGGTTTTAGGTTGGCGCTGCGGTCTGTTGAGTTGCTGTCGCAGCTCGGGGAGGAAATTCCTAGCTACCTTTGCTGTTGCGCGAGACTTTGCTCGCTTCTTTGGGCTTGTCATTAAGGTATACCAACCAACTCTTTTCCACTCTTGCCCTTCTTCACTGGTTGCGGAAATTGTGTCTCCTGGATACGGGAATCAGCTGGAACCATCAAGTCAGCACTTCTTTTCTTTCAAAATCCACACCTCGATCCCTTGAATTCAAACTTTGAATATGGATGGAATAGAGACTTACCACACAGTATCAGTCTGCTCTAGGCTGTATCGTACTTTTCTTGGCCGTCAGCTGCTGCGAAGCGGTTGAGCGAAGGTTAGGCGGGGAAAACTCGCTGGAAGTTGATTGCGAAAATCTTTTATGCTTGCAAAGCTGAGAAATTCAGAGCGGGCAATTCACTTGCTGCTTGAAAAGACTGACCTTCATCCGAAAGTTGGTCAGGTTGCGTCGCGTCAACACGCGTTGGCAAGGCCAAACAAAGAGAATGTCCATTTGCACCGTAGTCTCCGTCTCTTTGCACCGTAATATCGTTTCTCTGCAAATTCTCTACCAGTTTCGACCACCTTATAGGTGTGCGATTAAATGACTTCAAATCTACACCCCACCCTCACCTGCGCCATTGGCGCTAAGAGTTTATTTTCTAAATCTCACACTTGCCTGCCACCCATTCTATCCCCCAGCACTGACATGTCCATTTCCCGTAATCTAAAGCAGCTAGCTATTTTATATTACTCATTCCATCCGTTTCTTCGCCATTTTTAATATTGCAATTTTACAGCAGCTACCCTTCATCCTACTTATGAAAAGCAACATTAAGCTAACGTGTTGGGGTGTCACAGGACTAAACTGCCTTCGGGAGCCATGTGTTAGAAAGAAGCGTCTGGAAACCACTAGAACTGTGCATTTGTAATAGGTTGCTACAGCCACGTAAACTGACACGCAATGGCTTGCTACCATTTAGAACTATAATAGAGGCACTCTGGCTTTGCCAGAGAGTTATAACGTAGGAACATAATGAAGCAGTTGCAGGAAGACTTATATGCCTCCTACTACTTTCTACGAAATAACTAAGCTGAAGTAAGATAGATTACTGCAATCACTAAACGTCATTCCTAACGAGCATAACATTCGGGCCGGCTCCTAGCGCGTTGGCATATGCCAATCCGTTGGGTTTTCTTAATGGTAACGGGGTTAGTAACCTACGTTAGCCATAGTGGCTGTTCTGCAGGCCATCAAGAGCTTGGCCGCAAAAAAGGATGTGCTTCGGTATTGAGCACATATCGATCAAGGCTAATGAGATCGGGGGGAGAGAAGGCGAGATAGAAATACTTCAATGTTTCGGCAATCCAGAAGCTCTGCAAAGGTTAGAATACCGCCTAGAGCAAGGGGGCAATTGATAGAGCGGAACAGACCTCCATATAGTCTTCATTCTCTACCACCGGCTTTGTGACGGTTACGTCCTTCACTGACGCGCTGCCAAAGTCTGCTGTCGTCGCGTTCACAACGGCTGTGAACATTTGCCAAGCAGATTCTTGCCACTCATCCTTTCCGGTAATACGCCACAGATAAAACACGCTTTCAATCGCCTCCGGCCTAAGTATGTATCGGGGATCTTTCGCCGTTGTGAATCCCTTTGGTAGGTATGACTTGTACTCTCGTCTTTTCTTCGTCTCCTTTATCCATTTCTCCTCATCCCATCTGCATCTCCTATCGTTGGCATCATCGTCACATACAACCATGTTGTATCTTTCCGGCATGATCCCGGTCGGGAAAGCCCGGTACGCGTAGGCGCAGCCCCTGGCCAATCTTGCTCCAATTTCAACATCCTCCTCTCTGTTCAGCACTTTCCCCGCCAGCGCCAAAGTGCCACCAATGAAGCAGGTCAAGTGCTCACTTTCCGGGTCCAGATGAGGTACCCCTTCAGAGTCTACATCCACGTTTCCGCTGATCAGGATGTCGACGGAATATTCGTCCGGGATCATGGGCTGGAAGAAGAGGTGTTTCTTTGCCGCCTCAATAAACCCGAAGGTCAACCCGACCCCCGACCTGGCAGAGTCGAAATGGATATTGTCTACCGGCATGCGGTTGGGCGTATTGAATCCGCCGTAGATCAATTCTCCCAGCTCGATCGCCTTGGATAGCAGTATGCCGCGTTTGCTAAGGTCGTAGGCCGCCAGCAGTCCTCCTAGGTACCGGATATTTGTCTCAAAGATGTTGATGTGCTCCGACGAAGACACCCTCCCAAAATCAATCTCGGCTACAGCGGCCACGGCCTCGTCGAATTCGTCGCGCAGCCCCATAATCCACAGCGTGTCGAGAGAGTCCACCAGGGTGGCGGCCGCCGCCAGAAATTGGCAGGAGAGCGTCACGTTTCCAGGCGTACCTGCGGTACGCCCTCCAGCAATGTATGGTCAGGTTGCGGACGGCATCCCTGCGCTTCTCTCGTTCGACGCGCCTCAGAGAAGGTTCGGGCCCGAATTGGTGCTGAATTTTGGGTAAAAGCTTGCCGCCTGGTTTGGGAAGAGTGGTTAAGGGTCGTTCTGGGGGATATCGGCATTCGATGCTGCCCCAGTCCACAGTGCTTTTGACAGGGCTGACATGATATCGCGAAGGCCCAGAGTTCATATACCGCTCAAGACTGATCGCCTCGGCAGTTAATTGACCCTTGGGTTCGGAGTGTCTCAGGATAAAGAAAAGAAAGAAGCAGACGACGGCGGCGGCGGCAATAACATGGCGACCGCGCAAGCTTGTCTGCCGGGTAAGAGCGCGCACCGGTTGCCTCATAATTTTTCGGGTTTTGATGGGGTGTTAGCCTAGCTTTGATTGCTAGGGGATAAGGACGGAAGACAACCGATCAAGAAACAGAGAAATCCAACACTCGGCACCTGCTAGCCAACGCAAGCGACAGTTGAGGAATCAGGGTTCTTTAGGTTGCGTTGCTTGGCGCGCTGCATGAAACTTGACCAGCTGAGGTTCGACTGATGAGGGTGATGGAGGAAAAATTGGTATCTGATGGTGGTAGTGACGAAACTTAGGTATTTGCTTGCTTCGTTCGGCAGGAAACCCGTGGAACTCGTGGCACGGCCTGAAATAAAACGTTATTGCGCCAGACTGAAACAAAGGGCTAGCCCAGTCCCCTTGACAGACTTAGCCTAAGCCAAGTTTTCCCCCGGGGGAAAATGATGCCTTCGAGGTCACATCCGGGTTTTGATGCGGCCCCGAGATGATCCCATTTATGGCTCGTGGTTCTCTCCCTCCCTTCCCCCCTATCTGCTCTCCGTTACCTACCTACACTTGCCTTTTTATATTCTTCTCAAAACCTCGTCAAACAGATGTATCGATGAAGCCAGACACTAAAATCAGCCTAATTGCTAGCTGTGCTGTCTTCTTTGCCCCATATGTCGAAGCAGGGCCTTGCGCACCCGTGCTGGTGAATCTCCGGATTGGAAATGTCACTCTCCCAAATAACTCGACCGCACGGGGCGCCGAAATATGGATTGGTACTCCAGCACAGCAATTTGCCGTCCTCCCGCAATGGTAGGTTTTCCATTCTCCTTGTAACTCTTAGCTCGTGCCAACACTTCAGGCCGCTGAACAACACGCTCCTTTACAGTACATCCGGGTTTTGTATCATGAACCAACACGCCCTTGCGCAGGAAGGATGTATAACCTTTCGAGGGGGCCAATACAACAGCTTCATGTCTACGTCTCGCACATCCCCATCCTTGGATGCGTACCCGGCCGACGCAGCGCCCTACCCACAGATGAGTTTCGTCGCAGATACTCTCACCCTTAACTCCAACACAACACTCAGCAATTTTCCTATGGGCATTGCCCTTAACAACTGGGGCGAGCAAGGATACCACCCCCAAGTGGCTATCGGTATGGGCACCAACTCGACCTTCCTCACCTACTTGAGGAGCTCCAAAACGATCGGCTCTCGCACCTTTGGGATGTTCTGGGGCCGGCAGGTCGTCAACGTCAACACCCAACTCGACGGCAGCATTGTCTTTGGCGGATACGACCGCGCCAAGGTTACCGGGCGGCCCCTCAAGCAGCCCCTAACAACAAATCGTTCCGTCTGCCCCACTGGAATGCTTGTAACAATCGTCGATCTCATCCTCAACTTCCCCAACGGTACGAATGCGAGCCTGTTCTCTCCATCCAAGTCAACCTCCATCTCGGCCTGCATTGTGCCCGATTACCCCGTCCTCATGACCTTGCCGTTGGATCCGTATTTTCAGAACTTCAGAAACCGAAGAAAGGCTACGATCCCATCCCGTTCCCTCGGACTCAACTTCTTCGCTATGCGGTATGCGGACAATCTAGGAGACCAGCCCTACGCCGGAGATCTCACCATCAAACTCCAGTCCGGTTTTGAGGCTCGCGTGCCAAACGACCAACTTGTCCTTCCCGATGTGTACGCCGACCCGCAGACAGGACAATGGGTGGTGAACGCGTCAGACCCAACAATAGTGATCAACGCGATCCAGGACACCAACGCGAATGACCTCATGCAGTTGGGGAGGCAGTTTCTGGGCGCCGTGTACCTCTTTGTGAATGAGGACACGCAGGAGTTCAGGCTATGGGTGGCAAACCCCACTGCTAAGCAAGACCTAATCGCTGTTGACGAAAACGGGCAAGAGACAGATTTGTTTTGTGTGCCCGGGAAGGATTCGGGGAATGAAAACCCCATCACAGCGCCAACATTATTGCCTCTTGTATCTGGACTGTCCCCTGGGGCTATTTCCGGTATAGTCGTTGCCATCGTCGTATCTGCCGGGGGCCTAGTTGGGGCATGGTGGCTTTGGCGGAGGAGGAAGAGGTGTGCTGACGAAGCTGGACTTGGAAAGGCACAGGTTCAATCGGTGGGACGGGCGGGAGAGCATCAAGTGGGTATGAATGCGGTGGAACCCTGGCTAGAGTTCAAACCTGAGCTCGAAGCGGACCAGACTCGGCCGGTCACGCGATATGAGCTCCCAGCGCATTGACCCCATAGAGTGCGAGAAGTAGCATAACCTCCAACCTGGCGCTGAGGTGTACGTTGCAAGTGTTACCACGACGTTATATAAGTCTATGTGAATGGTCAAGGTGTTCCATTGATTGGTCTTTTCCCCGTAGAAATGGAATATGAACCTGCCTTAGCAATACTGCAGGGTATTTGTGTGAAGAAACGTTGAAGAGCACTTGAACTCCTTACATGAAAATAGCGGTGCCTAGATTATGAGGTGCATCAGAGAGAGGCCTTATTTGCGTTGTTGGATGCCTCAATTACATTGCAAGAGGTCACATCCACATCATAGGAGGCCGAGGTTGCCTTGTAATAAGGCGCCAGAGGATGCAGGAAGGCCCCTTGAAAATGTAATAAAGCTTGCTGTAATACCAAGCAGGGATGGGCTTCGAAATTAGGGGAACGGTGCGAATAAACGTTCTCTTTCTCTTCGTCTGTCCTCGGTATCGGTGTTCCTTATTATTCAAGACGCGACATGTGCCGAGGGGTCTTCAAAAGTTACCGACTCAAAACAAATGGCATCCTAGGCCGTCAGGTTAACTTGAATCACATGCTTGCTCGCGAGCAACCAATGAATTTCCGATACCCAGGAAGGGAGACATGAGTTCATGGACAAAAGGCGTTGACGATAATGTGGCACCGCTGATGATAGCATAACCCATGGCCTGCCTGGTTTGATGGTAGTGGCCATTTACTGCGCAACTAGTCAGCCTCTTTTTAAACTCTGGCTCTTTCATAGCTACCACCTCCGTACCTATACAATCAAGAAATCACCTCCCTCTTATCTGACCCCGGGAGGTGTCTTCCAAGCCCCCTTGAAGAAATGCCTAACCAGTGCATTCCGTCCCTTCCGCCAGCTCACTCCCCAGTCGTCAAGATAATCCGCCCTGAAGGTCTCCAAAGGCAAGACCGAAACATCCCCGTAGTACCTCGGCCCACCCATGCGCATCAAATCCCCATACCCCTTCACCCTCCCATCAACTTCCTGGAGAAGCTGGAAAACCACCTCCGTCCAAGCCACCGGGCCCGTCGTATTTACCACGTCAAAATCCGAGAGGTATGCCTTGCCCAACGTGGTGCTTTGGTGATCGGCCACATCTTGTAGGCCTGCCAGCATTCGGTCAACCATCCTTGCGAAAACGGTGTGGTTGGGCGCTGCGGCGATGGTCCACTGGCAGAACTGGACCGGGTAAACAAAGTCGGATGGGTTCGGTTCCTCCGCCTCGTCGTATTCAAGGGCCAACAGGAGCCGGACTTCCCGTCGCTTTTGGGCAGGGACCCAGGCATCCAGACGGACGAGAGGCTTGGTATCGGCGTCGCTGTAGATGCCGCCGTGGATATACAGCAGTAGGTAGCGGAGAACATCGGACTTGAGGGCTGGGTTCTTTAAGGCGTGGTATGTGCTGGCGATCTCGGGTCGGTCCGCGAAATGGGCGGCGAGGAAAGCTTCAGCCTCAGTGCTCCCGACGAAGGTGTATGTGTAACCGGGGGCCATCTCGATCCATTTGTTGGCATGCATGAAGCCATCTTCGATAATGGTGGTGCCAGGAGGGGGGAAGAAGACCTGCTAGATCCGCTTGGGAATGGAGATTTCTGAGTCTGGCGGCTGGTTGAGGTCGATCGGGGTGTCTGGGTTGGGCTTATACAGAAGCAGTCTCGCCTGAGGTGCCCAGGCAATGATGATAACGCAAGAAACGGTGATTGCGAGCCACAGAATGAGGGCGCGAAGGCGCGCACGAATTACCGCGATCATGTTTTACGAGCGAGGCAGCAGAATGTGGAAGAGTTGATGGCGACGACTGCTTTTATTGCCCAATAGTTGGGAAAGAGCAAACAGCGACCCTGGGAACGGGCCCCACTCGAGCAAACAGCTCGGAATCGTTGCCCTGTCAGAGGCGTGACACGTCGTACAGGATCCAAGTCGACAAATACGACACATGACCATAGTTTCCATCTCATCTTGGAAAACGGAGCTCCTATTGCCGTTGCCCACAAAGAAAGTTCTCAAACGTCGGATGTGACGTTGAAAGACCAAGTTTTCTCAACCTAATAGTTACATTGCCGTTGCCCACGGCTTAGAGGCATGGCAAATTTGGAGCTGTACGGCAGGAGTGCTCCAGCCGAAGCAAAGGGTGGCTCTTCCCTGTGCAAAAAGGTGTCGAAAGTGTCTAAGAGCTCATGCAAGGACACAAAGGCTTGGTTGTTGGCATTGTGCAAGCCTTGTTCGCGTCGTGATAGGTCTTGGTTGCATTGATACAGGCTACAAGAGCAAACTATGAGACATGTCCAGAACGGAATTCAGCCTGGTAGGACATGCGATGAGATACACCCCATAGTTTCATGTCGATACGTGCATGCGGTGCTCGATTTGTTGGATTCGTGGCCATAGTCTGATAATTATGTTCGCGAAGATGGCTTTTTGGCTGCCCCTCGAAGAGTTTCTAACAACCAATCAAGGCAGTATCAAGATTTGTTACCCTTTTGTTGGCTTTGGGTACATTAGAGTTGGTATATTTGCTTCCGACATAGCTAGCTGTACATATGTACAGCCTGGAAGTACGGATACTCAACGTCGCACACAAGTCTTGTTCTGGGACGGCAAGGCCTGGACTTACCACATCATAGGCCTTTTTAAAATGCAGCAATGTTTTTTTAGAATACAAGAAGGCCTTTTCAGAATGCGGGAAGGCATTTTCAGTATTCATGTACGTGTTTCAGAATGGGTGATAGCCTGTAATAACGAGAGCTATGGGCGGCCTTTAGAGTAAGAAGGCATTCTTCGCACTGGCTCAGGGGTCCCTTTCTTTTGGTCCAAGCCTTCGTATGTATTCTCGATTGACTACCAGCCCTAATGGCTAACGGCAGTGCTATGCAACTATCTATGTTTCAGACTTTGTAGTAGTTATCAAACAAGGCCAATTGATCATGCAATGCAGACGCCTCTGATCATGACGCCCATCATAACCATCCCAAACACTATGCTCAAAAAGAGGGAGCATAACATATGTACAAATCTATAGTGCTCCCACTTGTAATGTGGTACTGTTCATTATCGTTCAGCTGAGATCCCAGGCCTGGTGTCCGTCTCAGCTGATGTGACTCCATAACGCCGTTCTCTTCCCGACCAATTATCTGCCCAGGTCTATCCCAACGCCTCTAGCTCATGGGCAGCCTGCAGTAGCGGCTGCGTGATATACTGCCTCCGACTCTGCTCCCTTGCCCACCTTCTCAGTCTCAGCCTCAACCGACCGGCGGCATACAGGACAGGTGTTGTGTTGCTTCAGCCACGGGGTAACACACTCGCCATGGAAGAAGTGAGTGCATGGGAGAACCGACGCCTTCTCACCAACACTCATCTCATCAACGCAAATAACGCAGCGCGATTTGTTTTCGCCGCCAAGCATCTTCTCGTCTAGCTCCCGAACTTCGAGCTTGTCGATGGCGGCTTGTGAAGCCGGAGGTGCGCCGCCCTGTCCGCTTTGCTCACGAAGCTGGCTAATGATGCGGTCCAATGCCTCCTGAGAGTAGACCGCATCGCCGAAAGTGGCGGCGGCAGGGTTGAAGATCGATGAGAGGAGAGCTCCGATGACGGGTAGAGGCACAGAGCCCATGGGCATTCCGGCGGGCGGGCGCGCCGCATGTTGCTGCTGCTCTTCTGAGCGGGAATTCTCCTGGGTGGTGTTGTCGGTCTGTCCCGGGGTGGTCGTTCCGGTCGGCGGGGGTGCTGCCGGCGCGGAGACGTGGGGCATGTGGGGCATCGGCGGGAAAAAGAAGTTCATGCCAAAGTGGGCCACCGGCGGTCCCCGTGGTCCAGCCGTATTGGGGGGAGGAACATGGGTGTCGCTTACAACCGTGGTGAAGACGGTAACGGCAGGCTGGGGGAACATGAAGACAAACGACGGATGCTGAGCATGCGGCAGCTGAGTCTGTTCTTGTCCCTGCGCCTGTGACTGGGTCTCGTTGCTTGGATTTTGCGCTTGGGTGGTTGTCGGCGCTGGTGGTGCGTCCCTCATTTCTTGGTCGGGGCTGCTAGTGCTGGGAGCATCAGCGCTGAGTGTGGGCTGAGGCTCGACAGGCGCATTGCTCTCGGGCGATTGCCGGCTGTGAAAGCGGCGCGGGTCATTCTCAGAAGTGATCTGTGTTTGAGTTAGCGATGGATGCCTCGGCGGTGATGGGAGGGACTCGCGAACAATCTCTGTGGATGCACTGCGACAAGCAGGACATTCAATAGCATCTGCCTGCTGCTGCCAAGTGTTGTGGCAAGCGTGACAGTACATCGCCATGGTGTTGTTGTCGGACATCTTGTCGTCCCTCTTCTCAATGATGTGTAAGCAGGAATGCGGTTTTGTGGATTCGGCTAGCGAGTAGTGCAAATGTACGCCGGTGTCAAATCTCAAAAGACAGTTCCAATAATAGATTCGCTTGCAGATGCAGTTTTTTGCGGTTTTTGCGAAAATGGAAAGAGGGAGGGTGCAAGAGTATGACAAACGCTACTCTGTTCTGAGGATTTAAAGAGCCTGAGCGAGGGCGAAATGAGCATGGCCACATGTGACGTCGACGAGATTCTGGAAGTTGCCATAGCCAGCTGAGCGATTCCAGCTGCAGCATGTGGGTCAGATTTCAGCCAATCGCAGCGCGCCACTGTATCGCCTCTTGTTCCTGGCGTGACGCCAAGAATCTTGGGGAAGTCGAAAGAATTCCACACCCAAGCACCTGATATCTTCGAGCCAGCAAAGCTAATGGACCAGCTGGTATCGCAGCCGTCCGCCTGCATCAACCAAGGCGACGCGTTTGCGAAGCCCTCTCAAGCAGGAAGAGGTACCGGTACTGTGTGCAGGCGGCCTACAGGTCCAGAAGAACCCTTGCTGAGGGGCTCTCCATGGTCAGCTGACATGCACTTTCCCGCATTCTACGGAATACGTATCAAAAGAATAGGATTGCATAACAGCATAACCACGAGCACGCCTCATCGTCTCTCTTCCCGGGATCTTGCCTGGGTTGTACTCCAGTTGCTGGATCGGATGCCGTCAAGGCTGATCGAATTGATCGGGGCTTCTCGGAGCGTAGCGCTAGATCTCCGATCTCCACATCATCATCACTCCCGCATTCCCAGCCCCATGCAGCAAAGGTTACCCATGCGACAAACAAGTCAAGTGACCCACCGTGACGCCGTAATGGTTCGGTCCAGGGCAGAAGCAGAAGAGGCCCCAAGCTCAAGCTACCGGTAGGATTGGAATGGAATTGATACCTACAGAATATTGTTCCTCCCTCCATTAACGGTCGGGGAGCGGTGCGGGATCTTTCTCCCACTGGTGACCATGTCGGGCCAGGCAATATACTGTTCTGGTCAAGCCGGATACAACTGCAACCCGTTGAATGCTGGCACAGCTATTTTCTGTCACGTGACTTTCTGGCTGAGTGGCCGGGCTGTCGTGCTCCCCGAAGCACTTGAGGGTATCGCTCATCGTCTTTCTGTGTACAAAGGTTTATCTACCTAATCAGTCTGGCTGTCGTGGAATGCGCCTACTTATATCCGCCGGCTTTTTATCACGTGTCTCGTGTTCCTCAGTCGATAATTGAATCCCGATCTGGCCGATGGCTGATTGTCGTTCAGGACGTTACGCGTTCGGCATGAGGCGGCCTCGGATAAGGAGGGGTAGGTGACGAATCCCAGCCCTAGTTGTCGCATAGCAGCCAGTCAGAGTCGAGGACTTGGCGGCAAGCGATAGCGCTCCCATGTAAGGGAGGGCGCCTGGTAAGACGGATACTAAACAGGCCGATACACTTCAAAATCACACCATGAGCGTTGCGTTTTGACATCACCCCATACATCGCACCACAGGCCAAAAAGGTCAAATCGAGCTGTTTATCGACTGACGCGCCGCACCTGTCCAGGGCAAGACTTGATGACCGCGATCACCTTTTATCGCTAGAGCAGACCAAACCATTACCACAATCATCACCATCCTCAGATCCCTGGTATGGACAACAAAACACTAGCTGCGATGAGCAGCATCACTCCAAACTACAGGTTTGGCCACCGCCAAACCGTCCCCGTCGCCGACGAAATTGCTCCAGAAGCACCACCTTCCTACGAATTAGCTACCAACTCCTCCCAGGGCGGCCAAACCAGTCGCACCCCAGCTTCACCTACAAGGCCCGCAACCGTCTCTTCCCTCTCCTCCTCAGCGGCATCCGAGCAGCGCGTTATGCTCTCACAAACACCCTCGCACACCTCCCGAAACTCCTCGCCTCACCGCGCGCAGTACCAACCCCCAAAGCCCATGAAAGTCTATTACGAGATGGACGACGTGACAAGAACAACGCTGGAGAATACGCCGGGCTGTTGCTTCAGCACAACGGGCGGGTGCTGTTTCAGCCAGATGGGCGGGTGTTGCTTCAGCGATACAGCAGGGTGCTGCTTCTCTTCAAACGCGGGGTGCTGCTTCAGCGACACTGCGGGGTGCTGCTTTAGCGACAATGGGGGGTGCTGCTTCAGTACCAATGGGGGTTGTTGCTTTACGGATGGGGCTGCGCCACCGGGGAGTACTTGGGGGCAGAGCGAATGTCAAAGATAGGATGTATGGCGATATTTGAGGCGGTGTTGGTGTTTGGTGTTTGGGCTTGGTGAGATGATACCTGTGCTTGGTCGATTGATTTCATTGGTGCTCAGGGTTGGATGCGAAATGGTGTTCAAGAGGGATGGATGGGCAAGTGAAATTAACCTATGTCATGAAGAGAATTAGATCTTGCTGCAATAAAATCTAATTATTCTGCTCTTAAACTGTGCATTCCTCCAAACACTCAATCAACTAGGAATTTGATAGATTCCGAGTTCTTTTCGCAGCCTCGCCCGTATCTTTGAAGAGAGTGTCCCTTTACACCGTGGACCTACAGGGTATTTGTGCGAAAATGCGGCAGAGAAACCCTCAAACCCTGTATTAGAGTCATAAGGTCTTAAGTTTTTACATGAAAGGGCTTATTCCCATTGTTAGAGGCCTTAGCTGCATTATCATGTGCCGCTGGAGAATGCGGGAAGGCCTCTTTCAAATGCAAAAAGGCATGCTGTAATAGTTGTAGCAATACATTTCGACATAGGGCTGAGCTGCAAAATACCTAGCTACTCTCTCTGAATGCGAAAGGAAAAGTTTACGTGAGGTACTACCGTACTTGGCATAACCCTTGGGCCTTCAATAAGAAACTCGCCGACAAGCAGCAGCAATACCCGCTACTTGTGACACATACTCACATTTGTGTTTTGGTATAGCCACTCCTATGGCCGCTGTAAGACTTCGGCTATCGCTGGTTCACGATTCGCGAGTTTGAAGGATCCGGCACTCCGGTTCATTCCTGGTCGGGGCAAACGATTTCGGACTCTTCGCCAATCTGTCGTCAACACTCTATACGCGTTTCCATCTTACTTGCATTGCAGTTGGAACATGATTTGATAGCGAGCTAACTGTGAGTTGGGTTGTAAAGGCCCAACGTTGCGTGAGATTGCACGTGTTCTCATTGTATTTGCAAGCAACCAAGACAAACAAAAACGCCTTCCACTGACAGCGGCTCATCTCCGTGCCCCATTGGACCGGGGTACCGCCTGTGCGGCGGAGCTGGACCCTGGGGCTCGGAGCCGACTGCAGTTCACAGGTCCGATGCTCAGCCCCTGAACGCCAAGCCAATCATCCACCAACCCTGACCTGGCCCCCGTCGAAGCAGGAGCTAATTCAAGATGGGCTCGTACTGCGCTGTTTCACCGTCTGACTCAGATTCAGCTCCAAAACATCAGCCATTCAAAAAGACAACGGCACTCCCCAACGTCCGATCCGTCTCACCATCTACAGATCCAGCTTATAGCAGTCCAGGTCGCTTCGCACAGGCTGAACCAGGGAGCTACACCTTTCCGACCTAAGACAATCCAGGACCCACAAATGGCGGACAGCTCACTCGACCGCCGGCTTCGCGCCGCAACATGCACGCAGGTCCTTGAGATTCTGGAGAACGCGCTCAAGACGACAAATGCCGCGTCGCTGACCTCGCACCTGCTCTCCGCCACCGAGACGGGTGCCCTCCCGCCTTTGATTCTACAGCTCTACATTTCCCGGAGTCGCGACCCGCACGCCCTCGCCGCAGCTCTCAAACAGACGCATAGCGCGTCTATCCGACGTGCAGCAATCAGTCAGCTCGAAAATGCTTTGCGGGCCGGGCCTGAGTTTCGCGTCACATGGGACGCGCTCGGAGGCGCAGCGGGAATCGCGGCCCTGCTGCGCGAGCTCAGCGTCCACGACGTTGAAGCACTGTGCACCGCGATCGGCGCCGTTAGTCCTAAACGGGATGCTTCAGCCACAGCAGAGAGGGAGGCGGCTATCGTCGAATTGTACAGCCTAGTCTACAAGGGTAGCCCGGACGACGAGCTTGCCGAGGATCGCGACGAGAGACCGTTGCGCAGCTCATACAGGCGACTCTTCGGAGCTTGCACGGCCGAGTTCCGGGTGCAATGGCACCGCAAAGAGACCATCGACACGGCCGCAGCAACTCCGTCTTTTAGTCAAGGGGCGGGAAGTAGTGCTTACCCCGACTACCTGCTGCCCCGCCAGGAAGAGAAGCTTCAGGGGCCTAGGAAAAGATTGACCAAATTGGATGGCGTGCAATGGTTATTGAGCCAGGACAAACTGAGGCTAGTCCAGAAGGTCGCTGCCGAGAGGATTGACGAATGCCACGCCAGGGACTTGAAAATCGACCCAACTGAGTTCTACAGAAACATCTTGCTGGACTTGGTAGTTCGCATGGGACGGAAGAAACTCACTAGTGGCTCACGAGACAAGGTGTGGGAAATGGTTCTTGCGTGTTTCAAGAGGTGGCCCGAACTTGTCCACGAACTGAATTTCGACGGAAGTGGACTCCTGTACCAGGCCATCCGCTGGTGGAACTACGTCCCCACAGAGGAGCGTCATGCCAAGGCTGGGGCTGTTTTGCGAGCTCTGTTGGACCTTGTGCCGGCATCCATGTTGCCGGCGATTGTCGATTATCCGGAAATCTTGCGCGTCCAGTTGCCATACAGGTGGGAGTTGTTTGTCTGGCTGCTTCGCAACCCAAAGAAGTACGGGATCAACGTCGAGTCGCCAAGTGACGGGGACAAAGCGAAACTGAAGGGGCTGAAGAGCACCGTCAGCATCCCTTCGCAATTGTTTGTTTTGCTACCCGCCGACAAATCAGTCGGCTTATTGAACCTACTGTCCGAAGCACGACCCGACAACACCTTCCTCTCGCCACGATGGGGTGGAAATACGGTGTTGTCACAAGCCGCGGATTCGGGACCAAGTCCACGAGGAGACTTTCCGCTGGTTCACAGTGTCGCTGTCACGCGACTGGATCCTCGAGACCCGAGAAGGGTCAACTCGGAGGTGCTCAACAATATCGAGGATCTCATAAAGCCCCGGTTACTTAAAGCGAGCCAGAGCCGGGACTGGGGTGACCGTCTGTTCTGGGCCAAGTCAGCCCTCTTCCTGAGCATTGCATCCGGCTCTCTCGACCTCTACTCCAAGACACTCCGCTGGGCAAGGCGATTTGATAAGGACCCTCAAACTGTGAGCCGTCTATACCAGCACGACGTTCTTGTGACGAGAGAGGGGCTTAATCTTCTTACTTCGATCCCTTCGACTAACCAGCTGTCTGTGGTACCTGTTGCAACGGTCAAGGCCGGTATCGTGGAGGCAAACAACGTGGTCATTCAACTGCTTGAGACAGCTACGGCGGCGCTGCAGGAGCCGGGGTACAACGCGCACTCGTGGAGCGCGGTCAGGAGGCTCGCATTCACCGTCGTCAAGGAGCGAATTCAGCTTGCCAACGCTTTTCAGTCACATCACAATTTATCTGACAGCGATATATATGATATAGTCTGGCGGCCAACTATCTCTATGCTCGTCGACGCTGAGAAGCTCGCTCTTGCAGAGGAGCATGCTGGACTACACCTGGCGAGCCAGCGTGGCATGTTAGACACTCTCACTGTTACCTCGCTTGAGGATCATACTTGGCGATTTATCGACGATCTTGCCAAGGCCAGAGACGAGTTGTGGCGGAAAGAACGGGTCAAGAGGTGTCCAGCTGTTCTGACCCTGGGTGAGCCCTGGCCCAAGGGGCTTCCAGTGCAAGCTCTGTGTCAATTTCTCTTCGGGGAAGCAACTGTCAAGCTTCCTTACGTGGTCTCGAGAGCCAAAGCGGTGGTGTTCGCCGATCAAAAGTCTCTTCGCAACGCAATCCCCACGGATGAAGAGTCACGCAGCGTTATTCTGAGTTTCGTCGATCACTACAAAGTCTGCGTGGAGATATACGTCAACGCTGGGGGTGACGAAGCCGATCGCAAGGAGAGAGTGGCCCTGGCATGGCGTCATGCGACGGAAGAGCTGAGCGGAGACATCATAACTGATGAGCAACAAGCTCGCACATTCTGGAGTCGCTGGGCGTTTGGGTCTTTGCTAAAGTGGGTGCCCGGGCCTTCTGGATCTAGTAGGAACTCAAAGCCAGGGCCCGTCTTCCCAAAACTTGAGGGTCCTAGCGAGCCCTTTGAGTGGCATCCGGACCCGATGGCCAAAGCAACGCCAAGCTCAGAGCACGAGCTCCCCGGTCCTGTCTCCTGCCTGGAACTCATGCTCGAGGGTGCGGATACAAGCCGTCCATGGAGTATTCCTCCATTGCCAATGAAGAAGACCGCGGTTGTTCAATCTGTCCCCGGTTTCTGGACCCCGGAAAGATACGACGCTCCGCTCTCTGGAGAGACGCAGGACGTGTATATCGCTGCTGCGATGCTCTATATCAACAGCCAAGTCGGATCCGATTCTTCTCTGTTCATGAAGCCCTATCCATCAGCCAAAAATCCTCGATTCCCTGCTGTCTACCTCGCCGATGAGTTCTTGGAACAGTCGAAGCCGGGCAGTCTTTTTGTGTGTTTCTCCATCCTACAAACATACCAAGAGAGGGTACCCCCGGAGTTGCTCTTGCGTCTTGCCCGCTCAATGCTTCAAAGGTTGAAAACGGCAGAAAAGGTGCATGCAGACCATCTCAAGTTGACAATGGATGTTATCATCCTCCTTTCAAGGGGTGAACGGCCTTTGATCGCTTGCGATGTGATCCGTGATATACTTGTTGATGGACAAGGCGACAGCTCATGGCATCGCCACCTCTTCAATAACGGTTTTCTTGCGTTACTGCCAGCACCTGAGGTCAAGCGCTTCCTCAACAATATGGCGGACGCCATGACCGACAAACTGGCGCAAGCGAAGAAAAGCAAGGCGTCCGCACCAACTGGAGAGACCCCTGCGGCTACAAGCGTGCAGCCCTTCATCAAAATCACCACGGTGAAGATGTTGGCGCAAACACTTCGCGGCTCACATGTTGTCGATGAGCAAACAACCTGTTCCATTCTGGCTAAGATTCTCAGCAACTCTGATCACATGGATATCAAGATCGCCGGCATTGAGAGTCTCGTTGAAGTCTTCACCAGCACCAAGGACATCAAGCTCAAGCTCAGGATCATGGAAGTCTTGCGTAACCGCGTGGCTCCTATCGCTGCGGCTCTCAACGAGCGCCGTCCGATGACAGAGGAAGACTGGTCCAAGGCCGAGGCGGACGGGACCGTCCCAGAGATAGCAGACGTGTCCCCTACTGAGCGGCCTCTGCTGAATTTGCTCTTCCATATCGGCCTGGACACCAACTTGAAGTTAACCCCAGAGTGGAACAGAAAGTGGGTTGAGACCGTCTTGTTTGATATCTTGGAGCAAGCCACGAAGAACAATCAACGATGGATCGCGCTCTTTGAGAAGGCGAACTCTCTCAGCCGCCCGGCCGGCGAGTCTCTGCCAGTGGTTCCTGTGGTCGCTCGCATGTACAATGATCTTCTCAGGGACAGGCCCGAGTACGTGAGCGTCCAGATCTTCGAGCGCATCAAGCAACACGTCATGGCAAATATCTCCCCACCTCCCGGCATTGCTTCTATCAACGCCAAGATCAAGAATGACGCCGGCCTCTCAGCGTCAAAAGGCGCGCGGCACTGGCGCTCGCTGTTTGGGAACGGGAACATGGGCGCACTGTATCTTGGTATCGACACTGCCGCAGCGCTGCTCAACAGACCCGCCTCCGTCTGGGCGAACTTCCCTGCCGATGGTATCACAGTCCCACTTCTGCAAAAGTTCCTTCTTTCGGTCGCCGATGTCTTCATCGATGCTTCGGATATGCGCTCTCTGAACCACCTCGAGGTAGCCCTCAGCACGGTCCCCTCTTGGGGTTTCAACCGCAAACACTGCCGCGAGGCTCAAATTGCCAACACCGTACCCGTTTTGGAGGGGATTGTATCCCGCGTCGGAAGCCTCCGCACTCCAGAGTGGCAGCGCAATCGCCATCGCCATCCCAGACGCCTGCCCGATATCTTCGAAACTCGTCTACGGATATTGCCCTACCCATCTACATCGTTCAATAACCACTCCGAGCCCGCCCCAGACGCGGAAATCACCACATTTGCCACTGAAGTCATATCCCTTGTCGAAGAGCTCGTTCGTCGTGGTACTCCCTATCATGATGACTGGAACGCCCTCAAGGCAGCCATCTGCCGCAGCCCGGTCAGCAAATCTGACTTCCTGCGCATCGCGCTAATACTCGGTCAAGGTATAGCCGACCCCGACGACGTGCGTGAGCCGACCTTGACCGAATACATGCGCGCCGAGTTGGCCCGCGAGCTGATTCGCAAGGGCGAAGACCCGAAGGACCGGGCGGTGCTGCGGCGAACCCGGGATTTGCTTGTGCTACAGTGGAAGCACAGCCATAACGAAGTAATACGCGAGCGGGCCAGGGCAACCATCAAAGGGCTCAAGGAGAGTGCCAAGACACGACGGGACGGGAATCAGTTCTGGGCCAAGTACGCAGAGGAGTGGAATTCTGCCGTCGCGGCAGCCGTTGCAGCTTTTGGTGCTAAGGGCTCCAGGGCGAAACGGGATGGCTGGATGGGCGAGGATAGCTCCGATGATGAGTCTTGAGCGATGAACGTGTCCCGGGTCTGGGCTAGAGAAAGGGGAGTGATTTTAAAGTGGCTTCTAGAGCCAGATTTGAATTTGCATGAGATGTTGTCATTTATTCTCCCCATCTATTGAAATATATCCAGTTTTCTACCTACACGGGTGTGCATCATCGTATCTCGCCATCTCAATGATACGACGCCAGACCTGCGAATCAAACTGGAAGAGCAAAAAAGAAGGTATACGCTCATGGACTTTGTGTTGCTGGTCAGTGAGAACCAAAATGCCGAGATGATGTGAGAAATAGATGCCTTTCGCTCCCTCCTACTCCTGCCCCAAAGACATCCTGGAAAAAGACTCCAGCAAGCCCCCTACCACCTGTGCGTCCACCGCGACCTCGCCAGCAGCGGAAGACTCCTCCGAGCGGACCTTAAGAAACGCCTGCACGACTATTTCTGCAAACCTGTCCACTGTGGGCTTGCGGGTGTCCTCCGCCCAGTCTTTCGCTATCAACTGTGCAGCTTTCCGAATCAGCGCTTGGAACTCTTCCGGAGACTTTATGCGCTGCTGCGTTGTGAGGTTGTTGCTCATTGCCGGAGTTTCGGAGAGTCTATTCTTGATTTCCTTGGCGAGGGACGGATACATCGCGGGGTCGGCGACGATGCCGGGGATCAGGCTCAAGCGGTTGTGAGCTCTGGTTAAGGGGTTGGAGTCATCCATTCTGACAGGTGTTGAGTCATCCATTCTGATAAGTGGTCGAGTTTGGGTAGTTTGAAGCCTTGCTAAAGTTGCTCCGCTGACGGTTATCCTGCGGATGTGGTGAGTGAAGGTAGAAGAGAGGAGAAGAATGCTGCGTAACCGAGTCGTCTGGGAACTAAAATACCTGGCTGACCCCGTGATACGGTGGCGCATTTTCATCGTAGAGTTTCGGCGCAAAGGATAATAATTCTTTTTTGAGAAGTGAGTTATTTCTAACTTTGATAAGGAACAGAGCCATATGCTGCTAACATTTCAGTCCCACATTATCCAGTCGGCTACCATGCGCCACATCTCGAATTGTTTCAGACGGATATCGCGGATTTGGTTCTTTGTCTCAGAGTTGTGCCACACTTCGACTCGTGGCGGCCGTCGATGCCACTGCTGATGGGGCGTCAGCAGCCCCTCAGTCTGTCGGTCTGTAGAAACACTGTGCGAGGGTAAACTGCTCAGGTAGGGACTTTTGTATCTATTGGACAACAGCAAGGCTGGCCCGCCCCTCGGACCTCGGACATTGAATGCTCGATCCGAGCGAGATCTGAGCAGCAATCTGTCACCATGCGATCGACGCTAACTCGCCGCCGTGGGATTTGAGCGACAGAGTGCAGCTCGGAAACATCAGTTTGCCGAGTTGCGAGTGTAGGAAAACACTTCCTACATCCGAAGAAAATGAGGACTTGGAGGGAAATAGGCTTCCGGAGCTAATTCTAATGTGCCCATGGAATTAAAACCGGCCGATGCCGAGCCTTGATTGTTTTCCATTTGAGGCAAGGGCTGGTACAACAAAGAGGAGAACGCCCGGCTTATTAATGCGTGCCTGGGAGGTTCCGCTTCGGGGCCGCGGGTTTGAGCTCAAGCGGCAGAGAGCCGCCCAGACCAACCCAATGCGGAAAACAATCTTCTACATGTTTGCGAACGACTGTGCTCCCGATGCGGGCAACAATCTTCGCCAGGCTAAGCATTGGTGTGAGCTAAGCGATTTTGGGAAACATCGACAGCGCCGCGCCGGGTTTCAATGACTCCGATGGAATTGGGACTGGTACGTCCGTACATTCCTCAACATACATATAGTCACCTGCTTCAGCCTCCAGTCTGCCCTTGCTGGATTCCATCTCTACCCGCAACTTCGAGCAGCAGCACTTCACCTCAGTCCACCGATCAATGCCTACGATGTCTTCTGCACCCAAGTCCCGCTCCTTCGAGCTCAGCCCCCCCACCAAGGGCATAGGGAGAATATTTCTCGAGTCGCAGTTTTGCGTCAAGCCGCAAAAGGTCCTCCTCACCCCGGAGACCTCGCTCTCTGGGAAAACAGCCTTGATTACCGTGAGTACTACATCAGATAGGATCCCCCCGTTCTGTCCTATTCCCTTTTGTCTCAGGAGTCCTGAGACAAGTGGCTCCTCTTCAGACATGAAGGATTATCACAGATTGGAGAATATTCGCTCATATTTTACAAAGGGAGGAAGCGATGGCCTCGGTCTCCTCGCTGGGCGGCATCTTCTCTCGCTCAATCTCTCTCGGCTCATCCTTGCCGTTCGATCTGCAGAAAAGGGCGAGCGTGTCGCAGCACAGTTCCGAAAAGACTTCCCCTCAGCCCTCATTGAAGTCTGGCCGCTTGAGATGACCTCGTACGACTCCGTCCAAGCGCTCGCCAAGCGCGCCACGGCCGAGTTCTCAGGCAACAAGCGACTTGATATCGCCATACTAAACGCCGCCGTGATCAGCCCGCAGCTGGATGTGGTCAAGGCCACCGGCCACTGTAACGTCATCCAAGTCAACTACATCTCCACTGTCCTGCTCGCCATCTTACTCATCCCGGTGCTCCGCTACAGACCTGTCGGCGACAAGGCGGATTGTTCCCCGGGGCGACTGAGCATCGTCAACTCTGGAATGGCCTACGCGGGAAAGTTTGCAAATAAGGACAAACGACCATTCCTCGCCTCGTTCGACGACCCCAAAACCTGGGACGCATCAAACCAATACGCCGAGTCCAAGACGCTGGGACATTTGTTCCTCGTACGCCTCCTCGATCACTTGCCGGCTGGTATTGAGGATGAGGTGGTCATAAATCTTGTCGATCCTGGACTTTGCAAGGGGACGGCTCTGCATCGCGATGCCAATGGATTTATGGCCTTTTTTCTCAATGTGAGCAAGGCGCTAACGGGACGGTCGTTGGAGGACGGTGCCTGGACGTATGTGGATGCTATTTTGACTAAGGGGAAGGAGTCGCATGGATGTTTCATTATGGATTGGGAGATTCGCCCGTAAGTTCTTGACTCGATGTTTTCTGTTCAGCCAGAAGCTAACTACTCGGTTTGTCAGTTTCGCGACGTTTGCGTATGGCGCAGCTGGTCAAAAGCTGATGGATGATTTGTGGGACGAGACCATGGCGGAGCTGTCGTTTGCTAGGTTGGAAAAGGTTCTGGAGTCGTTGAAACACTGATCTCTTTGTCTTTTTGTCTCTTTTGTTGATGCATCCTGGCGTTGTGGTCTTCCATCTTCTTCGATAATACCTGAGCGGCACAATCCCATTGCTTCTTTCATAATGAAATTGGCCCCGCTTTGAGGCTTCTCGTGGGATCGCCAAGCGCAGTAGGCCGACAATAGCACTTGGCGATGCGGTGTGTTTATTCACCTTCCTGATGCGGCTTCCGTATACCCTCCGTTTCAACCGCATTCTCGGGGGAGCTGCACGTCCACTAGCTCTATCTTCCCGCAATCGTAAAGCTTGTTTACCGAAGCTTGTTTCTTCCGAGGTCTACGGAAGGAACACGAACCCAGAAGCGAAGAGCATGCGGTCTAGCGGCGGGAACCCCTTTGGCCCTTCGGGTGCTGTAGCCTTTAGCCGCGCATCGTGCCCGGTCGCCGTATTGGGGTCATTATTCCCCCTCTAGCTCGTTATTATCTCGACAGACTCGAACCTCCGCCCAAGTCTACCAAAACTTTTTTGCCTCGCATTGTTTCAATCCCCGGTAACAATATCGGCCGGGAGCGCAAGGTCGACCACCCACGGAAGCTGCGTCTCTTCCTCCCCATCAACCGGTTCGATGGCCGCATTGACAAACAACGTCTGCCGGCCCCGCTCAATAGGGTGCTCATCTGACGACCCTCCGACATGGTTCGTTCGACGATAACCATCCGCCATAAGCCCCCGCACCCTCGCTTCCTTCTCCCGTATCATCTCAGGGGCCTCCCACTTCCCCGGGCGGAGCGTCGCCAGAGACTCCACAACAACCGACGCCCCATTATCAATGTCCGTAAAATGCGAAGGATTCTCGCTCGCCGTCTCCCCGCGCCAGGTAACAAGCTTCGCGCCCCAGCCCTCATGAATATGCCCGAAGCAATGCAGTCGAGGCCGCGCCGCAGCCACCGCAGCAAAGAGATGCTCGCAGCCCCCGCGATGCTTGGACCCGCGAATGTTATCGAGAATTCCCTTTGGCGGGCTGTGCGTGATGGCGACGTCGACGGTGTTGTCCATTGCGAAGGAGTGGCTTTCGCCGCGCTTGAACTGGAAGCCCCAGTCGGCTTCGAGCGAGGAGGTGAAGGGGCTGGCGTAGACGGTTAGCTTGGCGCCGTTGTGCAGGGAGAAGCGGGGGATACCCTCGTCGAGGAAGACGATGTTGTCTTGCTGCTGCTACGCGGCGAGAGTGAAGAGCTGCTGCGCGGAGCCGGGGTGGCCGTATTCCTTGGCGATGAGCGAGGGGGAAATACCGAGCTTTTCGCGGGAGTAGGCCGCTTTGGTCTCAAAGGTGGGGGTGTCGAGGGTGAAGTCGTGGTTGCCGGCGATGACGAGCTTGAGGGGGGCGTTGATGGTTCGGAGAAGAGAGAGGGTGGTGCGGAATTCGTCGAGCTTGGACTCTTCGGTTAGGTCGCCGCAGTGGATTGCCACATCGACGGGAACGTCGGGGGCGGAGATGCTCTTGGTGGCATGGGTGTCTGAGAGGATGAGAAATCGGGTCTTGATCTCTGCCATGTTGGAGACTGGCCGGATGGGGATTTGGATGAAGGGGTGTAGTTAGAGCGCAGAAAGATCTGATTTCACGACTGTTGTAAATGTTGCGAGTTGCGGTTTGGAAAGCCGGGCAGCGGCGTAATTTATATGTAGAGAAACGTGAATTTCATGAAACTCAAAAGTATCGACGCTCGTAGGTTTGTCAGCCGCTAGCAAAACCTTCGACGTGCGAGTATTTGTAAACTCAACTACACATGCCAGGGAGAAGTTATACGGAATACTACTATATCAGACTATTCTCAAGACCTGTCCCCTTCGAGCCCGCGCAGCACAACTTTGTCCAGAACCCTGGCGAAGCCGGGTTACTTGCACATGTCATGTGAGGTAGAATAAAGACCACCGTCCTAAAGATTCCCAAGAACGAAAGTGATCCATATCAATCCCGGCCATCATGGTTCCCCAGTACCGCCTATCTTCTCATATGAGTGGTCCGTGGCACCAAAGATATCGACGGTGTCTGTTACACGAGAGTACAAAAGGGCCCTCGCCAAAGAACGGGTCCTTTACCCGACTGCGTGCGAAAAGACCTCGAACTCCTCTCACAACTCGTTCCGGAGAATATTCGTAACTCCATTGGAGCCAGTGTCACCCCCCTCCTCACCCCTCAACATTTATCATCCTCGTCCCGTCCCACTTCATCCCCCGCTCGCACATCATCCCATCCCAGCAACATTCCCCCTATCCAAACCTCAATGCCCCCCTCAGAATGACGGCCCCGAAGGCCCTCACCCTTCTCTTCTCCTCCCTCGCCCTCTCCCTCGGTGCCCCATCCAACGCCCTCGCCTCCGCCGAGCACATCAAGCTCTGCTTCTCCACGACCATCGACGACAAAACCTCCAGCGGCTCCCCGCTCATCGCAGACTGCGCGCAAATGGCCACCAACATCGCCAACGACGGCACCTGGACGTTCGAGAGCGTCTACCAGCGCCAGCTCGTGCAGTACGGGTCGTGCGCCTTCGGCATCAAGACGGTGGAGGCGCTCCCGGGGTTGTTGACCATCATTGGGAATGGGGATATTGTTGATGCGGTGAATGGGTCGATTGAGCTGTTTTCGTGGAATGGGCTGGTGGGTGCGAGTGGGCAGACGGCGTGTCCGGAGTGGTCGGCCACGTTTGGGCCGGTGAGGGTGGAGTGGGGGCTTTATCATACTTGATTGTGTGGGTGGGGAGGGAGACAGGGAGGTGCGCAGGCTCGGGGGGGGAAGGAAAGGGGGTTTCTCGGCTGTGTGAGACTGGGCTGTGGGAATGCTCACGCAGTTTTGTTTCGGGATATGTTGAAATGGTTGTAAAGGTGCTGGACCGAGCTGATTTGATTTCAAGGCGCGGTGGCCAATGGAGGAAGGTACGGATCTCTGCTGGGGCACAAGGCCTGTTCAGCAGACATCAAGGCCTACTTGTTACATTCTAGGCCTTGATGGCGTTGTAAGAGGCCCTAGTTACATTTGGACAGGCAGTTGTTGGAGAATACAGGATGATCTTTTCACAACTGGAGGTGGCCTATAGCAAGAAAGGCGGCCTGGTGGGGCGGAAGGTTCGGGGGGTTTGTTGACGTTCCATCTGTCGGGTCCGGGGAGTGGGGATGGTCGGATCTCGGGCGAACTAGCATGCATCTCTCAGTCCTGGGCTGACGTAGAGCGGTCAGGGAAAATTGGCTTAGCTCCGGTTAAAGTGCAGAGTGGGTTCGTGTTCTTTGCCGGAAAGGGGTTGTTTGGCATTCTTCTGGCGCTACTGCGTTCTGAAGGGGCCGATTCAATGTAATTCAGGTCCACGGTGCTGCAAGTTAGGCCTTCCAGAATCCAACCCGGACTTTTCGGGGACATACGAGCTCTGTGAGCCTATCAATCTCTCACGAATTTCACGAGGAGACAAGACCCATTCTTTTGGCCAAGGGATTCGAGGGAAGGAGTTGGCTTTTTTGCTGGTAATGTGACGCATGCCAGCCAGTCGGATACCGCCGGGGCTTGGCCCCGAGTGCGGAAACGGATGCGGAGACACCGCCGGCCGACGACTTCCGTTCGGCGCATTGGTGCCCGAATTGACCGAGACGCAGAGCCAACACGCAACAAAACGAACAGCGCCGCTGGTCTTTTCTGAGAATCTCGTTCCATTGCGAACCCAATTGATAACCACAACTTCCAACATGACGCCCCCAACACCAAAGAAATGCCTACGGGTGCAGGGCACCGAGATCGTCGACGGCGATGGCCAGCGGGTCATCCTCAAGGGCACGGCCACAGGCGGCCACACCAACATGGAGAACTTCATCACCGGCTACCCCGGCCACGAGTCTGAGATGCGGGCGGCCATGCTGGAGGTGCTCGGGCAGGAGAAGTACGACTTCTTCTTCGACAAGTTCCTCGAGTACTTCTTCACATCCGAGGACGCCAAGTTCCTCGCCTCGCTCGGCCTCAACTGCATCCGCATCCCCATCAACTACCGGCACTTCATCGACGACCTCAACCCGTCGACCATCCGGCCCGGCGCCTTCAAGCTCGTCGACAGCATCGTCGACGCGTGCGCAGCCGAGGGCCTCTACACCATCATCGACCTGCACACCTTCCCTGGCGGCCAGAACCAGGGCTGGCACAGCGACTCGGGCATCCACAAAGCGCTCTTCTGGGACTTCAAGGACTTCCAAGACCGCGCGACCAACCTCTGGGTCGAGATCGCCACGCACTACAAAGGCAACCCCTGGGTGGCTGGGTACAACCCGATGAACGAGCCCGGCGACCCGGCCCACACCAACCTGCAGGCCTGGTACGCCCGTGTCGAGAAGGCCATCCGCGCCGTCGACCCCGACCACATCCTCTTCCTCGACGGTAATACCTACGCCATGGACTTCTCTGCCTTCAAGACCGTCCTGCCCAACTGCGTCTACGCCATCCACGACTACGCCACCATGGGCTTCCCCGCCGGCGAGCCCTACCTCGGCACCCCCGCCCAGAACGCCCACCTCCGCCACACCTACGAGCGCAAAGTCGAGTTCATGAAGGCCCACGGCGTGCCCATCTGGAACGGCGAGTTCGGCCCCGTCTACGCCGCCCCGACCGCGCCCGACCACGACACCATCAACCAGCAGCGGTACAACCTCCTCGGCGAGCAGCTCACCATCTACAAAGCCGACCAGATCGCCTGGTCCATCTGGCTCTACAAGGATATCGGCTTCCAAGGCATGGTCTACACCGCCCCGGACACGCCCTACATCCGCCTGCTCGCCCCCTTCCTCGAGAAAAAAAAGCGCCTCGGCCTCGACAAGTGGGGCCGCGACGACACCCACGTGGGCCACATCTACGCCCCCGTGATCGCGCATATGAAGGCCGAGATCCCAGAGGAGTTTCTGAACAAGCGGTACCCGGAGGTGTGGAAGATCGAGGGGCATGTGCATCGCGTGATTCGGGAGACGCTGTTTAGTGAGATTATGTGCTGGGAATATGCGAGTTACTTTAAGGGGAAGAGCTTTGAGGAGCTGGAGGCGCTGGCGGCGAGTTTTAAGCTGGAGAATTGTGTGAGGAGGGATGGGCTGAATGAGATTTTGCGGAGGGATGCTGAGGAGAAGTGAGGGGGGCGGTGGTGCAGGATTGAGGGCTGGATATATACATTGGATACCTAGCTACACTGCCTATCGAAATGGCCTGGATTTTGAGAGTCGTTTTCATGGATGCAATGTCACCCGCGTGATGTGAGAAGCACAGGAAAAAAAGAACAGAAAGATGGGGATGTTTTCTTCCCCGCGAGCCCAGGTATCCAGACTGCGCAGTGAAAAAAGAAGAATGAAAAAAGAAGAAAAACGTGTTTGTTGTTTGTGTCCCACCGAACACAGACTTGGAGAGAGTGTAATACCAAGCCTGTGAGAAAAAGAATTCAAAAATTGGTTCCCGCCCCAGCGTAGGAAGGAGATGCCATGACTCAGACATCTCCAATCTCACAAAGTGACCTAGGGAGACTGAAAGTGACAAAAGACTCGCGGTGCAATGCCCTCCCGGTCTCCAGCATACCCCGGCACACGGTACAACGGGGATGAAAATAGACTTTTCTAACGCGACGGATCAGCAAGGGTAAAGTTCCTCGGTTCCCCGGCGGCGTGAAACATGCTGCCCACGCTCCATCATATAGTGTAGTCCAGCCACCAACACGCCAGGGTCTCAAGAGCAACCTCGTTTGCGACAGAGCACCATAATTCCACTGCAGATATCGCCCGCCCTGTCCCCTCCCCCCCTCCGCGAAGGAAGAAAAGGAAGACAAGACAGGCGGTCCACCCTCTCACCCCGTTCTCGAGGATCATGGTCCAAGGCGTGGTCTGCTTCCGGCGTGGGCATGGGTCTGAGTTGGCGTCCTCGTGTGCCGGCTACCAAAACACAATCTGAGCGCTATACCCCCGGCAGGAAGAGAGCGGGAACCACCCCCCGTCATTCCTCAACGCCGGGAAGTCCAGGGACTATACCACGGGTCGGGGGCCCGTAGGCAAAACCGAACTAAGTCCGGGGCCGTCCCCCCGGGCAGGGACCCCCACGGCCTTGAACACCCCCTGAGGAGGCCCACCCAGGATATCGGTTTGTGTTTGAGCGCGTGCAGAAGGTCAGGTGCTGGGGAGGGAAGGATATGGGTCTGGTTGAGTTCGGCTGAGGTGGGGAGAACTCGGTGCAAATCGTTGGCGACTTGCCTCTGAGAAAATAGAAATTACCAGACCCGGATCCGCGGCGGGGTGCCCAGTTGCTGGCAACCGGACAGCCCCGCCGCAGGTTGGAGGGGAAGATAGGAAGAAAAGTGTTGGTGGGTGCAGGTGGTGGAATGTTGGAAAGGTGGTTGAAGAAGAAGGGAAGGGAAGGAAGGAACGTAGGGCAAGGGTAGCTCGAAAAAAAAAGAACCAACCGCTGATGGAGGCGACCGGCACTTTTGGGGTTGGAAGTGGAGGGAGGAAGAATGGAGTAGAAAGAAGGGACCGAAAACAAGAGGGAAGGATTGTTGGCGGTCTGAAAGTTGTTGTTGTTTGTGGAAGAGTTGGGAGCAGAAGTTGAGAGAAGGAAGGGAAATATTTATCCTCGAAAGAGAAGGCCCAAGCTTTGAGAATCAGAATAAGATCGAAATCTGGAGAGAGAACAATAGGAATTTGAAAAGAGCTATCCGAAAATGGAAAGCATGCTGAAAAGTGTGGAGTGGGGCTTTGAAGTCGAGGCGGGTGATTTCGCCAAGTTTGGGAAAAGGCTTCGCAAAGGAAGGTACCCGAGGACGAGATAGATCTCGTATCAGAGGGAGCCAACCTACCTAGTGAGCCAGTGTGTTCAGTGATGGTTTAAATCTTGTTTTGGAGATCTGCTAGTTTATATTCGTAAAGGCTCAGTTCAAAAGAAAAAGCGTCCCTTCAGTCGGCGTAAGGATTCCCACGCAGCAGAGGTTTTTCTTTTCGCTGGAGCCTTCCTTTTCGTAAAACCGGGTGTGCATTGTGGTACTCAGTCCTCCGACGAGGTCGGCGCCGTTTCCATCACCTTTCTGTAGCTGGGACCAAAATAAAACGGTATGGCTGTTGGGCTCAAAGCACATGACTGTCATTATCTCGCTCTTGAAAAGTAACGACTCGAAGTTTCAATCCAAATTCAAGTTTGCCAACTTCAAGTAATCTTGTCGCCGTCTACGGATCGTACCTGAATGTCCATCTAGAAGCCAGGACGGCCTCTAGGCTTGGGAAACACGAGCGCCTTCATTTTGACAGGGTAATCGATGGCTCCATCTTAGCATCACAGCGCTCTTCTTCCTCTTTATCATTCTCAGCGGGCCCATTTCTGTTATCAAAATTGACTTTCGGCAATTCCTTCCGAGTCACCGGCGTGACGGTGTCCACGTAGAAACAACGACGTGTCGGTACGACTCGCAAACTCAATAAACCTCAATATTCTCAGCGGCGTGTCGGGTGTGACGTTGAAACCCAGCGTCTTTTAAACTTATAATTACACCCACGCGAGCGTGGAGCCACGGGGACGGAAGTCTTGGACTATCAAACAATGCTGCGGGTCCACCGTCACTAAGCGAGCTACAGTTGCAGTTGATATGAGGACTTAAAAATGTTTTTGACGAGGCACCCAGCAACATCAAGTATTCTTCAGTCCGCGGCCATGGCCTCCGTTTCTGAATGTCAGCTTGTCTCTTCGCCCAGCCCAAATGACGCGTAGTCAGTACTACGGCTTGGCTGTCAGCGAATATTCCTGAGCGGCGTCCCTTCAATGATCCGAGAGTGTGATCCCTAATCTCACCGAATCGGGTGCCAGCAGACTTGTGTGCTACTTGTCTTGCAGCTGAGTGGCTTCCTGTGGTATTACCGTCGAGTCTCTCTTGGGAAACCCCCTAAAATCACACAGCCTATCAACGGTTTGGCGTATGCTAGGGTTCAAGATCGATGGCGTGCATCCCAGGTGCGGATACCCCCACGTAGTCAGCTCGCAGCAAGGCGAATTACAGATAAGGTTGCCGAGCTCAGTCAGCGGCGTGCGCTATCGTTGATGACCAGGGGAGATATCTATCTGGACAGAGCCCAGTCTCCACATGGGCTGATCAAAGCTCCAAATTCTCCAAGTGGTCGTTTGGCTTGGTTTGCTGGTTTCGATGCGGTGGACTGTTGCCCGCAGCTTGCCCGGAGCTAGCGTTTTTGATGGGATGATGTCTCTGCAGAGCGGCAAGATGCGGAGAGCTCCATCAGGGTGATGGCTGCGGAGAGGCGGTCGTGCGGGGATATTTCCGCGTCCAGGCCCTCCAATATTTGGGGGTGTGGCGAGCGATGTCAACAGACAGATGGCAGCCATGGGAAATCCAGGCCGGACGACCGCTCAGCACATCCACTGCTTTCTAGAGCTTCGCGAGGGGCGACGGAGTTAGGTAATAGCTCTTGACCTGCTAGGCTAGGATCGTAATCGATGAATAAAGCTATTTGGTATTGCTGATGCCCATTGGGCTCGAAGTAGTACCCAGCGCAAATGTGTGACCTCCGTCGCACATCAGTAACTGAGAAGCTACCGCTTGGTGGTAGTAGTCTGGGAGGGGCTGTTCTTAGGCCCCCATAGGTCGATAATCTCATCCCTGCCTACTCCAATTCGAGTTGGGAGGTCGACATGCAAAGGATTGTTGCATTGCACAGGCCTGAAGTTCCGAGGCGCCCAATGGACGCTTATCATTGGCGGCCGGTGACTTGCTCGGGGAGCGGGAAGACGCAGACTGCGAAACAGTTGCTGGAAATGGAGGGGCGGGCTCACGAATGGGGAAGACACACCGAGTTGAGCATCCAGGACATCGGAAATTGGAACCTATCCTGCAAGAAGGTCCGATCTTGATGAGGTTGACATCTCGTGTTGTGGCTCGAGGTCTGTAGCACTGGCATGAACAAGCGCGACTTGGACGCCACAAGAAACGACGCAAGAGGCAGGATGACACGCGAGTCGACCGAACTCGATGATCCAAATGCCTCAAGCCATTTGTCTTGCACTAGCATTCTGCTCATTCGCATTTTACTGGAATTGGAAATATTTACCTTCGCCGACGCTACCCATGCACACTATCCTCGCTGTGGTCCTTACCACGACCAGCAACACGCGGGCATGTGAAATGGGTTGGCAGCTTTGTGGGGGAATCGAGCTGCATCACGCCCCGGGCAGACCGATGGCACCCTCGGAGCGGGTGAAGCAGCGCTAATAATGCCCGGCCGTGGGTGGTGGACCTCGGTGTCCCTTCAGGGAAGCTGTGGGGTCTGTGTGTGCTGCGACGGCACGTCCACGCCACCTGCCGCACCGCCAACTGCCAGAATCGCCATTTCCAAGACAACCGATATGAACAACACTGCCGCAACTTCTTTCAAGCCTGCAGCGCATTAGTGGGAGTCGGTAATAGGTAATAATTCGATCGTCCCTTGGTTATGGTGCTCGGCTGATATCAATGACGGGAAAGGATTGGCTGGCACGCATGGGAGCAACGTTGAGCTATTCCGCATCAGAGCTTTATCGGCTTATCAGCAAGCGTCCGTTTGATGGCCAATCCCCACTTCCCGTTTGGCTGCTCCGTTTCGACGGTCCCCCACGAACCCCCATTTGCGCAGTAAATTACCCATTTGGAGAAAGTGCCACATTCGATCATCGATGTGCTTTGGGCGGACGCAGGATATAGGACGCGATCCAGCTCGGCCTGCGAACTGGCATGAAATAACATGAGTTGAGATGAGGTGACTTCAGCGGCTTCCAGATAAGGAGGCGGCAACCTGCCCAGAAAGCAGCGGTGCTTTTGGAGGCCAAACCGAACTCAGATAAGACTGAAATCCTTCATCTGTGGCTGCCGGGTGGATCCTATTGATTGGCGGGGTCACCTCCCACCTGCCGTTACAGGCTTCGGGTGCCAAGAACGGCCAAGAAACGCCCACAGCCACCAACCGCACCCACCCCTGTCTGCCCCGCTGTGGATTTAGTGAATGCCCCGACATTGCCTGGGCACGCCGAACGGGGAAGCTCACAAGAGCTCCCAAGACACCAAGGCTTGCCCAAATGCTTGATTTTCCGCGACGAAGCGTTCTCTGGTCACATTCCGCATTTCTGCTGTCCTGTCTTAAATCCTTTGCAACCCGTTCGTCTGGTTGACTAGGTCAGACCCTAGGAGCTATCAGAATGAGGCGGTCGATTCGTCGACGACATCCGACTGTCAGGCGAGGGAACATGCAACACATGCCAGCAGCTGAGCTGGTGCCCGAGCTGCTGTGATGCTCCCGCGGCACTTGCAGCCTCAAAGCGCCACAAATGTCAAGCAGGCCTGGCCGCACCGGGATACCGCCGGCTTGGCCACCTAACGCCCCTCTCCCCACGAACAACGTTTCTCGTTGAACCGTCGAGAGCAAAGTCTCGTCTCATTGACCACCCCACCTCTGTCGCGAACGTTTGCGCAAGCATCCTCGGAACGGCTGGAGAAACGCGCTCGCCATCTTCAAGTTCGTCTACCTATCTTCCTTTACACGACAGGCGGTTCTGAGGACTGACAGGTGGGTCCTACTGTAGATGCGTGATACAATACAGCCTCGTGCTCTTTGCGGAAGCTACTGCATCGCTCGCCTAACTGTTCTGCCGTGCGGAAACAGGGAACTGCCTATCGCAGCCACCAGCCTCCCACACCTCGCTCGTTCAGCGGCTTGCTGAACGGTCATCGGTGGCGGGGAAGATCTGTGGGCTTGTCTTGGCGGCTTGTACCACTGGCCACTCGCTTGACAAATTGGAATCCTGATGTTTGGTTTGCGCTGTGGCTCTCATTGGTGTCATCAAACACAAACACCTCTGAGCGAAGTGATGAAGGGCCTGTAGGTGGCTGTGGGAGCTTTTTGGATCGCAGAATCTGGGGGAGCGGGCGGCACAGCGGGCGGCACGTAACGATCGCCCTGGTGAGTTCCGTTTTTGTTCGCCGTTTCGCAATGACGCACCCTGACCCTCACTGGATGAGACCGACACAGGGGTCAAATCACGGCGATACCCAGCCCTCCATGGACTCATCAGGGCACATCTTGTCCCAAGCTGTGTTGGAAAAGCCCTGCTCCGAGGACGCGCTCACGGGCGCTGTCTCTGGCCGTCCTGGTAGACGCTTGTCATCGTTCCGTTGCGCGCGTCGGCCAAGGTTGGATGGAGATCCCGGAGTAGTCTGGCCACCCCTCACGCGCCCCTCATCCAATGCCCCCTCCACTGTCCACGCCCGCCGTCGTCCTGCAGCCATCCCACACGATGGTGATCCGAGGCACCTCACCTTCGCACGGTATTCTTAGGTTTGCATCGCAACCTAGCCTGAGTACTGTCGGTGTCCGCTTTGGCTCCTACCCTTTCAGGCGGCCACCCCACCACCTCTCCCAGTTCCGTCATGCTCGGACGGAAGCTATTGGCCTAGCCGTGTCGTAGGTAGGGCCCGTTTTCTTCTGCGCAGCTTCTAGGCCGTTTCCATGCGTCCCTCCACCTCGTTGCATACCCTGGTCCCTCCTGTGCTCCCCTCGGTGCTGCCAGAGCTCCCCTCCACCTTCCACACATAAATCCGCCGCGTCCCCCGTCCCCGTCCCCGTCCCTCGGTCGGACGATCTCCTGCTGTCTCAAACCTGACTCCCGGGGAGCAGCAACCAGCTCTTTGCACCTGCCTATTTTCTAGACTTCCTTCCCGTCCCCAAGATCGTGAGACGACAAAAGCTATGTCGTCAACAGAGGAGAAGGGCCAGGCCGCCTTCACTCCTGAGAAGGAGGCTCCCCCGGCCTTCGATGGCGCTCCTCGCGCCGGGGAAGTTCGGGCGCGCGACACGGAAGACTTTCGGACTCGCAATGGCCTCAACCTCAAGTCTTTCCAGCGGCGCCCTGTCGCCGAGGGCGACATCATCGACTCGCTCGACCGCTCTATGAAGGGCCGCCACCTGCAGATGATTGCCATCGGAGGTTCAATTGGTGCCGGTTTCTTCGTCGGCTCTGGCGGCGCTCTCCGCCAGGGTGGCCCGGGATGGGTGCTTATCGACTTCCTTATCATCGGCATCATGATGTTCAACACTGTCTATGCCCTCGGCGAGCTCGCCGTTATGTATCCTGTCTCCGGTGGTTTCTACACGTACTCTACACGCTTCATTGACCCCTCCTGGGGGTTTGCCATGGGCTGGAACTACGTAATGCAATGGGCCGTCGTGTTACCGCTTGAGCTTACGGTTTGCGGTGTGACGGTCGGTTACTGGAACAAGGAGATCAACGTTGGTAAGTCCATTGCGCCCCGCCCACCACACCTGCAGCATATGAGTGTTTAGCTGACGTCTGGCAGCCGCTTGGATCACGCTGTTTTTGGTGTTTATCATCGGCATCAACGTGTTTGGTACTTTGGGCTACGCTGAGGAGGAATTTTGGTCCTCGTGCCTAAAGCTTGCGGCCACCGTTATCTTCATGATTATTGCGCTTGTCCTCGTCCTCGGCGGTGGACCGGAGGGCAGCCGATATGACCATTACACGGGCGCCCATCTTTGGTACGACCCCGGCGCGTTCAAGAATGGCTTCAAGGGCTTCTGCGCCATCTTCGTCACTGCCGCCTTCTCGTTCAGCGGAACGGAGCTTGTTGGTCTGGCCGCCGCTGAGGCTCACAATCCCGTCAAGTCACTTCCTGGTGCCATCAAGCAGGTTTTCTGGCGTATCACGCTCTTCTACATCCTCGGCCTTTTCTTCGTTGGCTTGCTCGTCCCTCATGACGACCCTGGTCTCATTGGCGCCGCCGACCAAGCTTACGCTGATGCCAATACGTCTCCGTTCGTCCTGGTTGGCAAGTACGCGAATCTTAAGGGGTTCGACTCATTCATGAACGTCATTATTCTGGTCTCGGTCGTTTCCATCGGTGTGTCGGCTGTCTACGGCGGCTCGCGTACTCTTACCGCCCTCGCCCAGCAAGGTTATGCTCCCAAGTTCTTTGCCTATATTGACCGATCTGGCCGCCCACTGTATAGTGTGCTGTTCATTTTGGCCTTCGGACCCCTCGCCTACGTCAATCTGGATGCCGATGGCCCGACCGTCTTCAACTGGCTTCTCGCGCTGTCCGGTCTTGCCGCTCTCTTCACCTGGGGCAGCATCTGCCTAGCACATATCCGCTTCCGTACCGCATGGGCCCGCCAAGGTCACAGCTTGGACGAAATCCCGTTCAAAGCCATCGGCGGCGTGTACGGTAGCTGGTTGGGTCTCATTCTTAACGTGATCGTCTTGGTTGCCAATGTATGTCACACACCTTCTCGAGCCATACTTTTGTTTTTACTAACAGTTGTCGCAACCCAGCTTTACATCGCCATTTCTCCCATTGGCTCGGATCTCAACACGGCCGAGGGCTTCTTCATGGCATACCTCGCCTTGCCCGTCGTCATCCTTTTCTGGATCGGCGGCTTCATCTGGAAGCGTACCGGTTGGCTCACGATCGACCAGATTGATCTTGACTCAGGCCGCCGCGAGCTCCCGTGGGATGAAATCAACGAGTATCGGGCTTCACTCGCGCAGATGCCGGCGTGGAAGAGAATCCTCCATATTGTCTTCGTGTAGGAGATATGTGGTTGGGACACGCGGATGATGATGATTAATGTGTGACAGGAGATGATAAGGGGAGAGGCGGCGGTATACCAATGATGCGATGCTTTCGAGCGAGCTGACTCAACTATTTATGATCGTTCGGGCGGGCTGATTTGGATTCTCTTTTTCTCCCTTCTAAGATACCACGATACCAGCATTACCGTGAATTTCAATGGCATATATGATTCCCCATTGCATGCTGCGTACGATCGGCTGCGGCGTAGACTCTAGGTGTTCAAAACCTTCGATTATGCGAGAGAATCCCCTTGCATGATGTCTCACCTGCGCCATATCTCTCGCACTACTCCCACACAGTTGTATTGGTAGCCTTAGGACCAGAACAGCAAGGCTTAGGTGATTACGCGACATTATCAGCAGGACGAGAACTAGCAAAGGCACGCCTGAAGGTAACGAGGCTCGCGCTTTCTTGTCGAGGCTGAGTACCAAGACGACGAGGATGCTGCGGCCTTGATGAAGCTCTTGATAGAAACCAGACAACCACCGCATAATCTTAAGTCTATAGTTTATTGATATTTCTCTTACAATAATCAATCTACTTAACCCAACCTTTAGAACCAGAGGCTTGAACTGGCTCCACCCCAATACCTTACCAAGCTGCTCGGCTAGTCCTTCCACAACTACAGTTTGATCCCCTCTCAAATTCCGCTTGAGGAAAATGCCATCTTGTCCTTCTAGGTAGACTTGTCGATTTCTCTGTTCCCTGTTCCTGCTCTGCTCGACCCTTTTCGTTTCCAGCTCACTGTTGTTCCACCAGGCTTCGTGGAATGCCGTGACGGGGTTGACAGTTTGCGTTCTTTTTTGAGAATTCCCTGGGCGGGGGTTGTTGGCGGCTTTGCGTAAGGTGCCAGATGGTCTCCTTGTCCTGTGCTCAACTTGTTCACTTTCTGCTGGAGGTACTTGTTATCCTCTTTCTCCTGTGCCGTGGGCTAGGTGTGCTTGTATTCGCTGCCTTTTGTTCTTGCTTTGGCCTTTGTTGTTGTTGCTGTTGTTGTCTTCCTCCTGGATTTCTGTTTGCATCATAATCTCCTCAGTTCTTATTTACGCTGTGAATCCCTAAACTCATATTCAGCCACATTAGTAACGTCATCAGTCTAAAACAGTATGGCCTAGGTGATTACATCACAGGCCATACCTGTAAAGACCTTACCAACATCGTGAGAGGTTCTATACGCATGGAAAAAGCATTAAACCTACCTAGGTATCATTAGAGGCATGTCTCACATTGTGAAAGGCCGCGATGTTATATAAATATGCTATTAAAAAAATGCGGCAAAGTCGTTTCCAAATGCCATACGACTTATTATCTCAAGGTGTATGGCCGTCTTGAACAGCACGACCGTATCTTCTGCATAACGGGTACCGCGAAAATCTCGTTCTCCTAGACTCGTTCTCCTGGAAATAGTCAGAAACGGGATGATCAGCCTCGTGGGCATTCGTACCTCCGTGAACTTCCGCAAAAGCCAAACAATTCACCAAGTTGGTACGCACACTCATTAGTAATGACGCCCAGAGCAACTCAACCACGCTCGGCAAAAACAACACTCAGCGGACCAGCTTTTAAGATGAGATTGTTCCTAGCCTCGCGACGAATCGCCGTCCCGTCTTCGCCCGGAGCCAAATCAAACCGGTAGGTATAAACCGTATAACTCAGCACAAGTCGGAGGACCATCATCGCCAGCCGTCTACCCACGCAATTATTCGGCCCTGGAGGTTCATTTTAGCACCTACACATGTCTTTGGCAGCAACGGTGAGAAACATACCGACAATAAACGGCATAAAAGCGGCCCGATCAATAACCAATTCAGGACGAGTCGTCCACCGCTCAGGGATGAACTCATCAGCCTGAACAAACGCCTTCTCGCTCCGCTGCATCGCGTAGCCCGGGACGCGTACGCCCACCCCGCCAGGGATAAACACCCCGTCGACGACGATTCCCTCGGGAGGCGTCAGACGAGCCGCGTTGTTGCACACGGGGTTGTCGAGCCTCAATGTTTCGTTGATTATGGCATCGAGGTATTCGACTTGGGACACGTCGTTGTGAAAAAACTGGCCGGGGACGGTCTTCCCAAAGAGGGGACCGATTTCGTTGTAGAGGGCTGTCTGGGCGTCCGGGTGCGTGGCGAGGTGGTAGAATGCGTAGGACAGAGCAGCGGCGATGGTGTCAGTGGCGCCAACGAGGATGAGACCGGCGTCAGCGTAGAGGATGCTTCGGTTGAACAGGGCGATTGGTTTTTTGGCGCGGAAATCTTGAATCAGATACTTGAGGATGTCGTGCTTGTCGTCGGTGTCGTCTTGTTCTCGCCTGTCGGTCATTTGTTTGGCGAGCTCGTCGAACTCGGCTGATTCACCGCCGACGTTGAAGCCCTGGAGGATGGCTATCGGCCAGGCCAGCTCGCCCAACTGAGCAACCTGGCCGAATAGGACTTCAAGGAGGCGTAACATGTGGTTTTCTTTGCCCTCGTCGACGGTGTGGAACTCGTGGGTGAAGCCAATCTTGCCCATGTGATCAAAGGTGATGAGCCGCGAGAACAACGATGTGTCGATTGGTCGTCCGTTGAAGGAAGCCACCTTGTTGAGCCAGCTGCGGCATACCTCGCGGGTGCTGGCCTCGTAGCCGGCCAGGGCGGTCGTGGTCATGGCACGCTCCCACACCTGTCGTCGCCACCGGTGCTCTTCGCGATCCAGGATGGTGTCAAGGTTGTACTCCCCCTTGTAGTGTACAACATTGTAGACGCCCGCGTTTCGCTTGCGGCATCCGCTCTTTGCCGCGTGGATCTTTGGGATGGCATCGGTCGAGAGGATGGCGAGTTCGTTCGGGGCTATCCTCACAATGTTGCCGTGCTTTGGAAATAGCTTGTTTTGCTCTATGTGCATCTGCCCGTAGCGGTTCGTCCAGGGGCCGTAGAGCTTGGTCACCCTGGCAAACAGCGGGCCCGGGAAACGACTGAGAGGATGAAGGAAGAGGCGGTAGACAATGATGCTAGCGAACAAAGCGGCTAGATACGACGCAAAGACGGCCGTCGATGTAATGAAGCCTGTTCTGACCCCCATCTGCATCACCGACGCTACCGCCAAGGTCGCGTATATAGAGGTGTGTGCGATGAGGATGCCGTAAGCGCTGGTGACATGGTATCCGCGGATGAAGTAGATCAAATGTGTGAGGATACCCGTAACAGCGGCCACAAGGCATCTCTGTGCCATGATGCCACCGCTGGCCCAAGGGACGACGAGCATGTCCATTCTCATGAGTCGGCCAGCTAGCTCATACGGTAGGTAAGATCAGAGAAACTGGGAGACATGTCTGTTGTACAGCACCATTTTTAAGAGACCTGCTCTGAATGGGTTGCCCCCCATCTTGAATCCCCGCACCTTGCAGCCGATGTCACACAGCTGATGACTGTCGCGATCACAGTGCAACCCCGCAACGTTCGACACCAGGCAAGGGCGTATTCGCAGTGTATTGTTGCCTAGATGCGGGATGAAAACCGGGCATCCGTACGGGGATTACGTGAGCTGCACATTGCAGGTAGTGACATGTAGCTCGTTGAGCGCGAAAGATACCGGATAAGGCGTGATAGGCGAGGGAGGATGGCCTCTCTACCTACCGGATCGTGCAGATCTATCCAAGAGTATATAGTGTGGAGCGGATATTCCTTAGGTGCGCGATGACGTGAGATCTTGTGCAATAGACGGGAAGAAACCCCGATACCCCGCTGGCGATCCCCGAACACGGGACAAGTGGAGCCCAACGAGCACTTCACATGCGCTTTCTACTCGCACCTTCTCTCCGACGACTTTCGAATTTCCCTGTCTAGGCCATCCTTGTCAGGAGACACGTATCGTAGTATGTACTTGCTCGCCCTCTAGGAACAATTTCTCACTGGGAGCACCAGTTTGGTACTGAACTAAAAGCATTCATCAACTGACATGCCATTAGAAACTCAACCGCGACTTATAGAATACCCGACAGCATCATAACATTGAAACTTTCGAGCACGCTGACTCAAACCCGGCCAACGCAAAAGCATCTCAACTCACCCAAATCGTCACCATCCCTCGTAGCCTACTACTACTAATCCAACACGGCACCCCTAGAGTCTCCTCACACCCTTCGCCAGACCTCCCTCTATCCCCTCACCTTCCCCAATCCATCTCCTTATCCAGCCCATCATCCCGTCTCTTTATCGGCACAAAGCCATCCCCATCATCACCACTCTCACTCCTCGCCCGTCGACCCCAGGGTGTATCCCCTGTGATACGAACCGAGTCTGGATCGTCACGCTTGCCCCAATGGGTATCATCCGTTCCGTCCCCCGTGATACGAACTGAGTCGGTATCATCTCCCCTAGCGATTACAGCTGGGTTGCGGCTGTGGAAGCGCGGGTTGTCGATGTAATCTCTTGCGCTGAGACGTTCCGGCTGAGCTAGAGGGGCAGCAACCGCTACTCCCAGGCAGACGGCCGAGAAGGAGGCGAGTAGAATGGCAGTTTTGGCGAGCATGATGTTGCTTTGAGGTAGGTGCTTCCTTTTGTGGCGGTTGGTGGATGGGTATGGAGGCTCAGAGACGAAAATCGCAATGTTAGTTCTTTGAAGAATGACCTTCTGAAAATCTGGAAGTTAAGCTGAGCCAACTTAGGGCGGAGAGGCTCACTTTTCTTGGTTGCCGGCTGGTGATGCTTACAGCGACCCGGCGTAACTACAGCCCGGTACCGTGTCAGTCTGTCAGACCTCCACCCACCCAATATATTTGCCACTGACGGTGCCGAAGTTGCAACGGACCGGCTCGTATGCTTGGATTACTACCCATTGCAGTCCGGAATCGGAATCTCATTGGTTGGTGGCGAACAGGTGAGGCATCGTCGCCTTGGCTTTGCATTGTATCATCGGGAGAGAATGTTACCAATTCAGATGCTGTCAGGTCCATACGGTACTTTTACTCTTGTGAGCATGAGAGGGACATGGTGGGATTTTGATGACATCCACAGTTTCCACTCGGCGGATCGTACTAGCCAGGCGTATGCCTTTCGGTTCATGTTTGCTGATTGCGGCATAGTGTAGCCGTGACGGATTTGTCCTCTCCACCTAGCCAACCGCGAATATCCCAATACTCAGATTCCTGGCCGGTCAAACTGGTCAGACGAGCGTGTGTGGGTGGGGGGATGAAGGTAACTTTTGGATGTTTGTTTTGATGCCTTGCAGCTCATGAATAGAAAATGAACAATCGGCATCAATGTTTGATCTTTAGCATGAATGGCTTATATAATGTCACTCGATATCATCAGTAGTAGAGTGGCTTTGTGCCGTGGGAGTTTAGCTAGGAATTTCCTGGCCCTGTTTTGTTTCTGCGGCCAAGCCTTGCCGATAGTGAGCCGGCGGCGACGGCCTTGGCTGGAGTTAGCAGGAAGGATACCAAGGGT
>Ga0247780_1000366_pt1 | contig 44833 bp, 38 predicted proteins | sample UWRJL079202R5_FD_179927 | JGI IMG/M metagenome (GOLD analysis project Ga0247780, IMG submission 179927) | Plant litter microbial communities from Arlington Agricultural Research Station in Wisconsin, United States - UWRJ-L079-202R-5 | ecosystem: Environmental > Terrestrial > Plant litter >...
CCCTCGCCGCCCCTCTAATAATCCCCTCCAAATCCTCCCCCTCCTCCCCCGTCATAACCACCGTACTAATCCTCCCCCCCGGATACGCCCTCCTCGTATCCCCCTCCAATTCCCTCAACACCTCCCCATTCCTCCCCAGCGCGATCACCCCAGCCCCCAGCGCAAGCGCAACACTCACCGCGGCGCCGCCAAACGAGCCCGTCGCTGGTGCTACGAGCACCACCTCCCCCGCGCGAACGTCTACGTCTCGCAGGCCGCCGTAGACAATCATCAGCGATTGCAAGTACCCGAGGTCATCGAGGGTGTATCCAAGCTCGTTGAACAGCCGGTGTTCGTCTAGCAAGTGCACATTCCCTGCCGGAACGCGAACTACCTCCCCCCAGCTACCGTTGCGCCATTCCCTTGCTGCAAGAGCCTTCCCCGCAGCGGAGGGACCGGAGTTGAGGCCGTGCAGGATGGACGTAGGAGAGTTGTCGGATGCGCGGATGACGGGGGAGACGAAGACGAGATGGCTGGGTGACTGGAGCGTGGGCGCGTCAGAGGAGGCGGAGAGGATTCGCCCGATGGTGGTGGAGCCGGGGACGAGGGGGAGGGGGTAGTGGTATCCGCGGGGGTTGGAGAGGGTGAAGATTGAGCGGGTGTAGGCGAAGAGGTTTGCGCGGAGGGGACGGATGAGGGCGGTTGAGGCTGTTAGGGGGGGTGTTGGGAGGGAGACGAGGGAAGGAGGGGTGGTGGAAGAGGTGAATTGGAGGGCACGGTAGGTTGGGGGGACGGAGGGGGCTGCCATTTTTGAGAAGCGGGTGGTTGGGTTGGTTGGTTGATGGCTTGTTGGCTGGTTGATGGTGAGATGATAGGGGGGAATGTATCGACAGTCTTGGCGTGGTGTTTTGCCAGTTTTTGATCTGCCGGATGTTCCAAGATCCCGGGCCGTTGCTCTACTTATATCAAACGGATTGGTGTTTTGAGACGGGAAAATCTCGGTTTCTCACTAAGGTAGATCTGGTTCTTAGTAAGTCCAACATCTGCTCCGGTAACACAACAGGAGTGACTTATGAACCGTGCTTACAAAGAAGCGCCAACCATTGGGGGTTTAGTTTTCCCACAATGCCATTTCGGATCAGGTGGTCTTGTGCATATTCTCAGCGCCAGTGGCAGCCGCCGACTCCTCATCACCAACACCGTTGCTGTCCGTCCTGGTCTCGGCAACGCCATCGCGGTAGCCATGCAGCCCAATCTCGGTCGTTGTGAAGGCATCCACAGTGTTTCTGTACCAAGGCCAGAAGTTGACGGCCAGGGCATAGCTCCAGGCGCCAACGAAGAAGCACAGCGGTACCACCATAGACAACGCTGACCCGTGCCGATCGGCCACAGCACCCGTCAGGGGCGGTACGCAAGCACTGCCAAATACACCAGCGACGATGAACCCAGATCCACGTTTTGTGTGTCGGCCTAATCCACGCATGCCGAGCGCCATGATGGTTGAGAAACAAATGGATTCGAAGAATAGTGTGGCGTACAGTATGCTCAAACCGATGTTGTCACGCTGAGTGATCGACGGCGCAATGAAGACAATACACATTGTCAGAAACACGAAAAATACCTTGCGCGGCTTGACGAAATGCATAACGGCAGCGCCACCGAAACGGCCGATTGCGAAAGCTGCCCGCGCGCCAGCCAGGAACTTGGAGCCAAGTGCTGAGCTGGTGTTGGGGCGTGTCTCGGTCACGTAGTTGATGAAAAATCTATCGCACTGTTAGTTTCACTGTGGGAGACACCAGTCGCAGGAACACCAGCTCACGAAGAAATCGCGACCTGCGCACCGGTGTAGCAGAACTGAGCGAACGAGGCGTGGAATAGTCTATACTGCTTTCTGAACGGGAGGTCCTCGCCAGAATGGGTCTTGGCCGCCTGGAATTCATGTCGGCGTCGGTGATCTCGGGGATATGTGAGAGGTAGAACACCGCTGCTAAGCCAAAGACAAAGCATGCGATGGAGAGATACACCAACTCCACATTCTTCAACGCAGCGTCCTCATCGAAGACGAAGAATACATATGACCCCAGAACCGGCGCAACAACAGCCCCAATGCCGTTGAAGGCTTGAGCGATGTTGAGTCGAAAACTCCGAGTACTTCGGCGGACCGCAGACTCAACGAGACGTCAGTGGGAGAACTCTGTCCCCGGGGTTTTAAAATGATCCAATTTACCACCGATATACGGATTTGCTGCCGTTTCAAGAGATCCAAGTCCATTGCCTGTGGTGACAGGTTCAGCGAGTGTTCCTCCCACATTCGCCGAAATCCCCTGGACTAACCGATAATGAAGATGCATATGCAGAACCCGGCAAACGAGTGATGGGTGATAGACGGGATGGCAAGTAGGGCACCAATCCCGTAGAGAAAGAGACCCCACATGAATACGGCGCGGTACCCAAAGTGCCGCAAGATCCACGCTGCATGACCCACGCTGCCGCCAGAAAACGACATCAGCTCTGCTTTACCGACGTCTCAAACTTTTGAGGATGAATGAACCTACCCAAAATAAGCTACCTGTAGACCCGAAGATCGCGCGCGGTTGATGCTGAGCGTGTTCTGGAAGTGCTTGTTGAGCGTATCGAGAAGGCCGTAGCTGAATCCCCACAGGAAGAACAAGACGGTCACGAAGCAGAGGGGCACGAGCGACTCTCGCAGCGATCGCCTCTGCCAGAACTGTTTGCTGAACGCCATCGTCAATTGTGGGCCGTCTAGTGTCCCAGCAGCGACATTGAAAGGTTGAGGTCGGACGACAACAGGCCGTCATTTCGTTCTCATTCCAAACTAGAGATGAGCAGTGCGGAGGTTGCACCAACCATCCCCTCAAATCATTCTGTGCGCAGGGAGGCCCAGCTGCCCTCGTCGCACCTGCCCCTCCAGCGAAGCCCCCCTGCGTTCTACGGTAGGTAGGTAGCTTCATCTGCCCGGGCTGTCTGGAGAGCATGTGCAGGCCGACGAAAGACATTCAATTCCGTCACTCGGGCATAGTTAAGAGAGCCGAGAACCGAAACCTATCTCATCCAACGAATATGACACTAGAGATCACGTATGACTGCTTGCCAAGACTGGATATTGAATATTGAACCGTCCAGCTTCCCTCATCTTCAGCCCTAGATAGACTCTACTGTCAACTTGAGCTTTTAAAATCCTCGTATGGTCTTATCGCAATGAAGCACTGGCTTTGGTAGCTACGATTCAACGGCTTTGCCGAGTTTCTAGACTGAGCTGTCCGCCAGGCCTTTGGATCCAAAGCAGCTCAAACCTGACGCGAGGTTCCAGGTGGAGTTGCAGGGAATGGCAGGTAGAAGTATGATGGGTAAGCGCAGCCAAGCCCTGCGCGGGAGACGGACAAAAGCTTAAACTCAGTCCCTTTCTTCCATGGCGGGTCTTTGGACCGATTCGAACGTGCATTCCACTTTTCCCGCACATTTCGCATGAGGGTCTCTTTTCGTTCAACTTGAAAACGATTGGTCACTCCAGCGCAATGGTTTCCGCATCGCAGCTTCTCGGATTATCCATCAACCGACAGTTTCTAACGTTTCACAGGTTCTAGAAGTTTAGCGACAATCGCCGGCTTTACAAGGCGCTCCAAGTTTGTGGCCCAAAGATGTGCGAAACCTCGCTTCTTCGGTTCACAGCGTCAGTCTTCCCGAGACACAACGGCAAGCGATCTTGATTTGTCCAACCGCTGCTATGCGGGGAGTTCAAAGGCGAATGCGAGTTCCTCACTCCGAGGGGAAGGCCGGCCATAACGCTGACGTTGCTGCCCGAGCCCGGGCTCGCAGAGCCTCTTGGCACATGCATGCAATATCACCAACGCCGGCCGGTAAAATACGAAGCGAGCACGTCCGGACAAGACGCCATGGCAGCGGGACTTGTTTCCCCAGGACCTGTCAGGACCTGCCAAAAAATGTTCCGTCTTACACGACAGGTTGGCCTTGTCGCTCTGAGTATCTCCCCTGATCTGAGCTGGTAACGCTTGTCAATCACCGCAGTTGACAGGAGAAACTGTCTTGTGCGAGTTCGCTTTTAAAAGGTTACACCGGCAGAGCTACGTACTTTATGGCCGGGTACTTTATGATCAGTCACATCCAGTACACCAGCGGACTCCGTGCCTGGCGGCTCCCATGCCCGTTGCACCCTCCTCGAGCGACGGCCCGTTGAGAGAGGGAATGAAGGCCGGCAATCCGTATCATACAGAGTCGAAAGGCATTCTCACATCCGTCCGCAACGAGCGCGTTTGCCGTCACTCGGCAGCCAACGCCTCGTAGCCGACATATTATACACGTTATCATACCCCAAATGCACCCCGAAAACGGCAAAAACAGACGAATGGCGGCACCAGCCCGATGGTGGATCGAATTTCACTCCAACTTGACCGACTCAATCTGGGTGCCTCGTCCACATAATTGCAGCACAATCTCAACCTCCTCGGCCCGATGGCCCACTCCGCTTGCTACCCCAACAGCCATTTCTCCTGATCTTCTCCGCCAATCGAAATAGTACGATTGCAGACGACGTGCCTACGCACAGCGTGTGCCGACCTGACGGGACATGGAAGGAAACGCGCAATACGGCAATTTGATGTATCCTTGCAAGTTCAATATGCGCTTACTCGACCTACATTCCAATTACCTAGGCAGGGAAGCCGATGATTACTTAGGCGCTGACACCTCTCTTCCCAGCCGTTCGGGTAAGTTTTCCTTCCCCAGACTTCTCGGCTCATGTCCTGTGTAACCTGTTACACAAACTGCACGGCGGCCGATAAGGGCAAGCGAGGAGGGTGCTGGGCCCGGGAAATCAGATGGAAAGAGCTGCAAACGCGGCACAGTCGACCCCAACGTTGAAGCGAATTTCTGGGGCGGAGAGCTTGTCCCGGGCACCCACGTATAAGTTCCGACGGATATTATCTAGGTACGTACAACTGTATATCAACTATACTCCCTCCCCCGCCATTAATCAAAACCCGTGCTCCTGGATGGAGCCTGCATGCGATTCGGTCCCGACGGCCTCGCTACCTACATGCGGCCCTGTCGGGTATTTCTCTTTCTCCCCGTTGGCGACGGATGTTTTGGGAAAATACCAGTAAATCTCCGACTCGCAGCTGCCTAACAGCAAGCTTCTGTTTCTGCAAGATTGACGCCTAATCTGGAATAATCTAGCCCGTCCATGTCGAATTGCAGGAAAGATTTGCATATGCTCAAGGAGGCGGGAGTTATGGGCCAACAACAACACAGTCAGATAGGTAACCTCTGACTCCGGGTGAACCACAGGTTTGGTTACAGCTGGTTCATGCATATGCGGCAGTAAGATGTACCGTCCCAAAACGCCCACTTCTCACAGCCTTACAGCCCCTGATTTGACGACTGTCTGACAATCGGGAGGCAGACCCGGCTTTGAACCAGAACCCTGTAGCAAGGTGACATTGAGACGAAGCAAAGAAAACGGTGAGATCTGATCTCACGTACACATCATGTGACTGACCAAAGATCCGAACAACACATCCTGATCGCAGCCAATGAAACGGCATGATCACTCAGGCGGTCAGGCCCGCGCATGTGCTCGGAACCAACAACGTAGAAATTCGGGATTGCGGAGCCATCCGCAAGGATTTCAACTCAATCTGTGACAATCTGACATGTCTGTCCGACAGACCCAACCTCACCACCAGCCAACTCCCCTGCCTCCCCAACCTCTCATGATGTAAAACACGGGCATGCTCGTGACGCCGCCAATAGGACGATAACTCATTTCCACTGCAGTCACATTCTACACGGTAGCGCCCGCTGCTCCAAAGTGCAGTGTTCTTTGAGATTTGATGCGCTGAGATGTGAGTCGTAAGTCTGACAGTGTCTGACAACCTAGGTAGGAAATAATTCCTAGTTTGTCAAGTGGAGACTGTGAGAAAGAGCTGCACCAGGTAAAAAATACCCTAATTCACTACCCCACGACACTAGCCAATAACAGCAGCAATCGAGATACTAGACCGGTGAGCAGGGCGGTTGGTTATCTTTTCTCCAAAGTCACCCCTGCCCCCTGCGCATTGGAGACTTGGCGGTCAGCAATTGTGAGACCGAATCTCACTTCAAATTTTTAAACAAGACAGGCAAGCAAAGCGCGCAGAATCAAGGGTACTGGGATTTGGTGAGGTTATCTTGTCATGTCGGGAAAAAAAGACGAGGTCGAAATATTGACAGGGAAACTCACAATTGGAAATGACACCATCGTTTCATAACAGCGGGAACGAGAAAGTGAAGCGGATATGTAGAGTCTTGAATTATGATCAGGTTAACCCAAACTCCTTTGCTGTGAAACCAAGAAGCAAAAGAGTCCCTGCCGTTCCGTCCGCGGAACCTAATGCCCGTTCTGGTTCATCCATCATGTGTAAAGGCACGCAAAGACGACTATCTCTCTCAAAAGCCAGCAACACAAGCCCACAACACACACCCCTCAAATGCCGACCAGCCGCATTCATCATGGCCTGGCCCGCACCTGGCGTGTTTGCACAGATTACAGTCTACTTGTAGTATGCCACCATACAATCAACGCATCCACCATGGCAATGTCTATCCTTGGACTCCTTTACAGCTTCAGCTGGCCAATAACCTCGTGGTAGTTGTCCAGGATTTGCTTGCCGCGCGCGGCAGACCGTGGCTTGAAGTCGAGCTGGAAGGGGCTGGGCTCAAGAATGACGTGACTGTTGGTGGCCTGGGTATCGATGGGGATGAGCTCGCCAGTACGCGAGTTCCGTTTTTGTGCCGAGTTGAAAGCCCAGAGTGTCGCAGCGCCAAAGACAAACATCTCGTCATCGACAATGTTCTGACCCAGGCACGTCCTGCGGCCCCAGCCGAAGGTGTGCATGGCTTGACCCTCGCGGAAGTTGGGGTAACGGGTGAGGGGCTCCTGGAAAGTGGGCCAGCCGGCCTCGAGCCAGCGCTCAGGGCGGAAGTTGTCACCGTCGGGGTAGATATCGGGAAGGCGGTTGATGGTCCTGGAAACGGAGTGTTAGAGAGGTTATCAAGGGGGAAAAGTAACATGCAAACACATACCATTCGCAAGCAAGGATGATCGTTCCCTTCTTGATCTTGACACCGCGGTACTCGTCATCCTTCTCGGCCTGATGGGGAACGCCAAGTGGCACACCAGACCTCCAGCGGACAGTCTCCTTGAGGCAGGCGCGGACGGTGGGAAGGTTGGGGAAGTCGGCCATGGTGGGCATGCGGTCGCCGCAGACGCGATCGATCTCATCCTGCGCCTTCTTCTGCCATTCGGGGTGGAGTGCCATCGACATGAGGAAGAACTTGCAGGGGCCGCTAATGGTGACGACACCGACGAGGTTGAGGAAACCGATCATGCAGCTGGCAAAGATTTCTTGGTCTTCGGGCTGGTCGACGTTCTCGTTGTTTTGCTCGCGCTTGATCTGCTCGAAGTAGCGGTAGGCCCAGGTGTCGTTGGGAAGCTCGCCGCGCCTGAACTTGTCCTTGGCGAGACGGAAGTTGTTGAGCCACCAGGCGCGCTGCGTGCTCTCGCGCTGGATCTCGAACTGGTACCAAGGGTTCATGAAAGCGGGCAGTTGCCAAAGCGGGCTGACGGTGTTGACGATGGGTCCGGAAACGCTCATGCAGTGGAGGGTCTGATCGGCACTGTCGCCATTGGTCTTGCCTTGTGTAGCATCGTCCCAGGCGAGGCGAGACATGACACGGCCACAGTACTCACGGGTGTAGTCAAGGAAGCGAGCGGGATCCATAAGCATGAGACCAAGGAAGCGCTTCATCTCCATCTCGACGTGTCCGTAGAAGTGATGCTTGTAGGCCTCGGCCATGGCGGCATGGCACCACTTGCGCTGGGCCTTCCAGATGTCTGTGGCACAACGGTTAGATCGAAGCTGTGGGAGCACGGGCAACTGAGCGGCGACTTACCATGGCGATCCATGAGGGCGGAATAGGCGGGGCCATCCTTGTGCTTGATCAGTGCCCTGATCTGCGGGCGACCAGAGTAGATGTGGCCTCTCTTGACCAGAAGCTCCTCGGCAATCTTGACGTCGGACACGATGATAAAGGCGGTGTCGAGGGCGTGTGTCTCGTAGATAGGTCCATGCTCGTCCGCCCACTCCTTGAACTTCAGCCACAGGGAAAACCGGGGCAAATCATGGATGCGGCCGACGATAGGGAACTGCCTCGGACCGGGGAACTTGGGCTCGGAGGCCTTCTTCCTGGACGAGAGGAATTTCTGGATGGCGGAGAAGAAAAGACTGGGGATGGCGACGTAGAGTAGGATGAGAGCGAGACCCTCCATCTTGGCGGTGTTCTGTGGTCCAATGGCCACTCACTTCCTAGATCGGATGGCGATTGTTGAAAATCCAGAAGCAAGATCAATCCTCGGGAGGGGGTTCCTTCTGGAAGGGGGAACCTTCAGCGTTATAAGAGCCGTGAGCTTGAATGCCCAAAATAGCCAAGAAAGAGGGACCCAGGTGAGTGGGATGCGTGGTGACCTTGGTTATATCCTGTCTCTGCCGCTCCCTGCGTCTCCTCCGGGATCCGAAGCAGGTCCCCATGCGGTGCGAGTGGGAGAGGCCGAGAGCCTGCTGCCCGAAAAAGAATGGCTGCCCCCTGGACACGTCGTACATCAGCTCGATATTTTGCCAGGGGCGAGGTGCCGTGGGCTGAGCCCTGCTCGGCCCGCCTGGGTGGCAGGACGTCAGAAACGGCGCCGCGCTTGGAGCTGGGCGTGGAGGGTGTCCGTAATCCGTAATCCGTAATCCGCATTCCATTCTCGCGACTGGCTGTGGACGCTGGAGCGTGGTCCGTATTGCACCAGCACCCACTGGCCACCCACTGGCCACCCACTGACGGCGCGTATCCTGGTTTATGGGATTGCCCCGCAAAATGCAACATCCCGTGCGCGTGCCGACTGTCCGTTTCCCAGCGAGCGCCCGCTAGCAGGCGAACAGCAGGCGAAGGCGCTCACTAGAGAACGGAGCATTGCCAGAGTGCGGGCCTGTGAGGCCCTGATTCAGCCTATAATGCAGCGAGCCATGGCAACGGTTCTCGCACTGCGGCTCCTGCTATCCGCATGGACAGATTCAAGGTCATCGAGGGCAGCTTCGCGTGTCCCCGGAATAGAGTGCGTGCATGCGCAAATAGGGGGTGGTCAATGTAATTTGTCCCGGCCGTCGTGAGCATGGTTCATGCCAATTCGGATTTGGCACAGGCAGGCACACCATCCTCGCCCGTCCCCCACAACGATTCGACGCGACCCGGGAAATTTTGGGGGGGACGGCGCTGCCAGCATTGCCAGTGGCAGTACACTGCGCTAGCATGGGTGCAGCTCTGATCCAAGTTTAGCGACGGGTATTCATGTCGTCCTTTCGCTCCAACAGTCCCGTCCGCTGTTGACTCTTGCGCTAAAACTGACGTTCTGCCAGTGTCAGAGCCATTGACTTTTTTATTGCGTGGTGTAGGCGTTGACGAATGATAACGCCGCGAACGGACGCCGGCTAGTAGGGTGCACTGGTCAAATATTGAACAGCACAGCGCCCAACCGATTGTCATCGACAATGAATACTCCCCGGGGCTGGGCGTTCGAAACGGAGGCAGTGAAGGCGGGCTGGTTTGGGGCTTGCTTGTCCGTTATGTGAGAATCGTGTCTCACCCAGACAGGGATTGTGCGAATCCCCTTGCTGTGTGGGGCGGGGGTCTGGACATTGCTTGGGGATGTCCGTAGCAGGTCGCCTGTCAGGGCCAATCAGCCAGCAGGCTGCGCCATGGCACTTCTCCGAGGCCTAGAAATGATTCGCCCAGCGCCTGCATGGGTGGACTTTGGCAGGCGGGTTGCTGCGAGTGCTGATAATAACGAGACGTCATGCCCGTATCTTCGGGACTCTTCATCTCAAAGGGCTGACGGACATCTGACAGCAGATTTGAGTACGGGATGAGGGCCGTTCAGATGATCCGTGGTTTGGGTTGGGGTTACCAGCGGAGATTCCGGATCCGAAACGGGACACACCGTGTGTGATCAACTTGGATGCCCGCGTCAACACTGCGATTGTGGAATCTGCAGACTGCAGTGCGGAACAAACGACAGTGCGCGTGCTGGGCGTTTGGCTTGGTGAACCCTGGATGATCGCCAGATAGGAGATAGGATAGGGCCCAGCTCAGAAGCTGAGCCGCGACTAGGCCAGAAGTACCGCCCTTGCCCTATCCTGGGATGGCGGCAGCTACAGACAAGGGCGAAAACTCCTAGCGCTGGAGGCGTCGGTTCTGCCAGCCATCTCATCCCGGACCGTTTCAGACGGAACGAACATCTCTCGCAGCGTGCTGGTGATCGCCAGCTGTGCTGTCGATGCCACAGCCTGCCAATTCGGGTAAATCAACACAGATATGCATGCGTCAGCACCTCCGGACGAGTGCAGATGTTCGGGTTTCCTGCGTACTGCGATGGTGAATTTGCCGTGCCATCCGCAAGCATGTAAATACCCATCTGCCGCAGGAATTGACACGTGATGTTCTGAGAACTGCGCTGAGATCTTGGAGAGCCGGCCGATGTGAGCTGCGGGTTGAGGGTTGCGGAGTGCGCAGCTGGGTGGTGTGGGACAATGTCCGGAGAATGCGCCGAGACCTCTGAAACGGGTTCACACCACAACAAAGCTGTTCGTGATGAAGGCCAATGTTCTGGATGGCGTTTCCACTCTGGACGGCGGCTTCTCGGACCTCTTGCTGCTCTCTTTATTTCTTGTCACAGCGTGCATCGCCAAGACAGGTTGTTGAGGTAAAGTTGATCATCCACTGCATGTCTTGCAGCTCCGTTGACCGCTCCAGCAGAAAGAGGTACTTTTTGAGGGCTGGAACCCTGCTAACACTTTCCCGACAGGTTTCGCTGGTGGCATCTTAGTGCTCCCGGGGTGGAAACGACCCAAACGGCCAAGGCTTGCCTTGCGCTAGCGCAAGCGCCACTGGCCCAAGTCTTCCGTTTTCTCAACAACCAGTGCTGGCGTGCACTCGTAACTGGCCGCATCTTCGACTTGAGTCCCAACCAGTCGCCTCTGGCAGCCCGCACCGCTTCGTGTGTTGCACGGCGTCAGGACGACAGATCGCGATGCAACACAGCGAAACGTCAACCAATGCGAAGCCAGCAGGAGGGGCACCAGAGCGCCATCAACCCACTTTATGATCGCCGCCGAGCCTCAGCTGCTCGCCCAGCCCATCGATAGCTCGCAGGCGGTGTCCAGGCGCCGATGGCCGGTGGGCTTTTGGTGGCCCTAACAGTATCGTCGGGACCGAAGGGTGCATCAAATCCGGCCAATTGCTCGCCACGCGAGGTATTAATGCCCAAGCCCTACGGACACTGTAACGGAGGCGTCCAGAGGGGCATCCCACATTTCGACACTCAACCAGCAAATCCCGCGCCTTGCCATTCGGTGGGCAGATATGTCTTGGGGGGTCCGACGACGGCATGCGAAACTCCGTATCTGCGCAGTCGCCGACCACCGTTCGGCCTCTAAACGCCGGGATTTTCGGTTCTCGAATGCCAGCTCACTGCTCACCGCAGAAATGTCAGGCCCGGATCCTGGTCTTGGGTCTCCGCCGGCGTCCGCCCGCGTCCACGGCCATACTTGTAGGGCGGCTGTCTCAGTCACATCGGTACTCAGATTCCGTGATTCCGACAGGGAGTGTGCTGACTGCAAGTCCCGAAGGCATGCAACTCTGGCGAGCGACGCCGGGGGGCTGGAGCAGATAGTGGGTAAGACGCTTCCGGTTCGTCCGTTTTGCTGGTGCCACTGCACCAGTAGCGCTTCGAACGGGTGCTGTGTCTTGCATCACCGCCGGCTCTTAGCTGAGACGTCTTGTGCAGATGCAGCAGGCGGTCGGTTGTTCGACCATCGGAGGCGGAGCGGTGTTTGCTGTGTGGGCGGTGAGAGCCGCTCCATAATAAGTAACGACGGGAAGCTGTCTCCCGTGTCGAGTTTGCTGGGCTTGGCTTCAGTTCAGAAGAAGATAATCACGCCCGAAAAAGAAACCGCAGGAGGGCTTGTGCTGATGGTCAAGACAGCTGCAATATGGAGGCTGACGCCGACCATTAAATATAAACCCTCGAGGGCAACGACCGAAGTTGGCATCCTTCGGCCATCTCTCCTCATCAGTAGTCTAGTGTGGGGGCCGCTGACAGGCGTACGCAAGATGCTGATTCTTCGGTGAGAACGGTGAAAACGGCAAAACTGCCGACGACATAGTGGTTTTTGAGACGAAAGTTCCCGCTGCATGCAGAGCTAGCTACCTAGTAGATCGTTGATTTGCAGAGGTGAGCATTGAGCAAATCGACCTGAGGAAGTCGCGAGATAGACCCAACGGTGAGGCGCCAACTGATTGCCAACGAGGCGATGGGTTACCCTAACCCTGGTGCCTTGCCAAGTCAGAGTGCCAAGTAAAAGCCACCAGCTGACGCGCAGGCGCCAAGCCTGGTGCCACCTGCCTATCTCCATTCCCCACAACTCGAACCCCGCCAAAGTCCGGGCCGCCGCCGCCTGATGTCATGGCGTTTTGCGACACGAACTCCGCGCGAGCTCTCCCCCGCCAACGTTGTCTCCTTGTGCGTGTCAATCTCCAGATGGCGACGTGAGTATCACTGCGGCCAGCGCCGGGTCCGGGGTGACGAGCTAACGGCCATGCAGCTCCAACCTGTCGCTTCCGTTCCGGAAGTCGACACAAATGTCGCTTGCCACGCCAATCCAGCAGTACATCTCCAAGAAGTACGACCAGCACCCCGACATGTTCCGCCATGACCTCGATGTCATCGATACCCTGCGCCGCGACGCCATCAACGTGCGCGAGGTCCACCAGAGCGGTATCAAGAAGCTGCAGACCTACGCCGGCCAGCTGGTGTGGATGGGCGGGAAGTTCCCCATCGATGTGAGCATGCATGGATAGCCTCCGAATCGCACCCCATGGCTGACCGGTGTCCATACTCACCCCGTAGATCGGCGCCGACTTTACCTGGTATCCCGCTCTCGGCTACCACACCGAGCACCCGCTGGTGCAGAATAATCTGAAGTACGAGCTGATGAACATCCTCTACAACCTCGCCGCGCTGTACTCGCAACTTGCCATCTCTTCCAACCGTGGCGCGACGGAGGGCCTAAAGATGGCCGCTCACTGGTTCTCCCAGGCGGCCGGCGTTCTTACGCATATGAGAACCGAGATACTGCCCGAGCTTCGAATGGCGAACCCACCTGATGACATGGACGATCCTACCCTGGAGTCGTTGATACAGCTGCTGCTCGCGCAAAGCCAGGAGTGTTTCTGGATGAGGGCCGTCATGGATGGCTACAAAGATGCCTTTATTGCCAAGCTCGCCGCTCGCGTGTCGGACTTGTATAACCTAGCAGGGGAGGCCGCCATGCGGAGCGAAGCCATCAGTTCGGCTTGGATCCACCACATGAGCGCGAAGCACCATCACTTCGCCGCTGCCGCACAGTATCGGGCAGCATGCGACTGCCTAGAGAAGAGGAAATATGGCGAGGAGGTGGCGCGGCTGACAGATGCCGTTGCCTGCGTCAACCAGGGGTTGAAGGAGTGCAAGGGCGGCTACCTTAGCAAGGCTGTCGTGGATGACCTTAACGGTTTGAAGAAGCGTGTCGAAGATGACCTCAAGCGAGCGGAGAGGGACAACGATGTGATCTATCTACGTGAGTGTTTTGTACGGCCTGATGTGGTCCCTTCGCTAACCATGTTCAAGAGGCTGTCCCACCCAAACCCGAGCTGAAGATACTCGACCGAGCGAACATAGCTATTGCCCAGGTTCCGCCCGAAGTCGCGGAGCCGTACAAGTTCTTCGGTGATCATGCTGAATTCGGGCCTGCCCTTTTCACCAAGTTGGTTCCCTTCGCCGTGCATATCGCAGTCTCGATCTACGAAGAGCGGAGGGATCGGCTGGTAAACAACAGCATCATTACTGAGCTCGAAGCCCTGACGGACAGGCTGCATGAGATCCTTTCGAGTTTAAACCTTCCCGGCTCGCTCCAGGCGCTGGAAAAGCCATTGGGCCTACCAGGTCCCCTCGTTCAACATGCAGAGGAGATCCGGCAGGCAGATGCGCTGAGTAGGCTTCAGCGTGGATTTGCAGACATCGAGAAGCTCTGCGCAAGTGACCGGGCCGTGTTTGACGAGGGAAAGGCGCTTCTCATGGCAGAGGAGGAAGAGGACAACGCGATGAGGTTGAAGCACGGAACACGCGGATGGACTCGGCCTGAATCGAGGGCCGACCCAAGTCGCGACGGGGGCGCGAAACTGTGGAACCAAGCGGCCGAAATTGAGGGTTACTTCGCCTCCAGCACCTCTAGTGATGCTGTTGTGCGGCAGAAGTTTGCGGCGGTCAAGGAGACGCTCGCCATCCTTGCTGGCCCGGATAGGGGCATGATGGATTACATTCCGAACAGTCGGAGGACCGAGATCCCCGAATCCCTGAAGCCTGCGCTCGGGAGGCTGAGGGGCGCCTATAACGATGTGTTGCGCCTTGAGTCGAGGCGACGAAAGCGGGTAGAGACGCTGAAGAACAAGAGTCGTGCCGACGACATCAAGGGGGATATCCTCGGGGAGGCGGCTCGCCTTGAGAGAACCTACCCCAGCACGGCGATTGTGCCGGCTCATTTTGAAGACTTCTTTGAGAAGCGCCTGGACTCCCTCTATGAAGCTGATCTCGAGGGTCTCGAAAAGGAGCGTGTGGACCAGGAGAAGGCGCTTGCCGAGGTTGAGCGAGCGAACCGCGAGTTTGAAGCACAAAAGAGAAGCGTAGGGGACCGAGGCAACGCAGAGCGCGAGAAAGCTCTTCAACGACTAGATAACGCGTACTACAAGTACAAGGAGATTGTCAGTAATATCGAGGTTGGGAGGAAGTTCTACAACGACCTTAGTCAGATCTTGGAGCAGTTTCGCAACCAAGCAAGGCAGTGGGTGAACGAGAGGCGAAAGGATGCTCGGAGTCTTGAAGAGTAAGTTCATGATCCAGCCGTGCCACGCGATGGGAAAACTGACCGTTTCGCAGTGAACTCTACATGCCGCCACTGGCTTCCATGGCCATTAGCCCAGCCCCAGCTCCAGCGCCTCTTACCCAAAACTACGCGTCCCCGAATGCGAGCTCCTACTATCCGCCACAACCGCAACCACAGCCAATCCGCCAGTCCCACCACAACCCACCAGTCGAGGCACCGATACAGAGTTGGGCCGACAACGTGGCGCAGCAGCAGCCCAAGCCGATGACTCCCCTTGCCGCCCCAGTTGCGAATATGCAGGGTACGTGGATGCCGGGTATGGGCATTAAGTTTGGGCCATCGCCGAGCGGGGGGGCAAATCCGAATGAGCAACAGGGCAGTGGGAATGCGCAACCAGTCAAAGGGACGTGGGAACCATCGAAGGGAATCCGCTTTGGTTGAGCCGGGGAGGTCAGCGATGGTTGTGATATCACCCGCTAGAGCGGCTCGCTCCTGGAGAAGGGATCATCTAGGGGGCAGCGGCAAGGTTACATACGTAGCACGAGAGACACGAGCGTTCGTTTCTGTTCTTGGAATATTTATTTGGCGTGAACACGAGCGAGCGGTACGGACTCCAGCTGATGAAGAAAACGGTCCTCTAAGCTAAAAAGATGCTCTCTTGCTGTGATGGAAGGCCTCTCGCAATGTGTGAAAGCCTGCAATGTTGTAAGCCACTCGGTTATGGGACTAAAGGCCGAATTGCAGTCTCAACAAGGCCTCCTCCAGCTGCTAAGCCTATCCCAATGTAACAGAGGCCCATCCGGCACAAACGAGGCCTACGATGTAAAAAGCGAGCCCTCGCTGTTCTGGCACAAAGCTATGTGAGGGTTGCTACAACGCATCCTCGCACGAAGCGGCGAGACCCCTCCAGTCCACCTGGCCTTTGTAAAAACACACGACGAACTGTTTGTAGCCTTCCTGGGGATGAGAAATGTATTTCACGGATCGGCCAAGCCTCCCCGTCCTCAACTCAAGGCTTCTTCACCATGATTGTCACCACAATGCCGAAGCCGCTGCGGCTCTCCCAAACGCCAAAGTCATTCTCCTTACGAAACGTGACTTCCTGAGCTCGAACTACCATGCTCACGCGGTCATCGCCCTGCACGATCGGCGCTGCTCCCAAAGGCGACAAGGACGATCCCTTCTCCGGCGGGGGACTTGCAACTTGAGGCGACAACGGCGACGCGGGCGACGAAGACTCGCTCTTCTTGCGCCCCCACCAGAACCCCTTGTCCTTCTTTGCGTCCACGACCGCCTGCTGGATCTGCTTCCGCTCAACCAAGACTTCGGCCTTCGGTTGCAAGTACCCCGCCAGCCGCCGGGCCATGCGCTCGTCGCGGAAGTACGTCCCGGCTCCAACTTCCGCCAGTGTGTCCTCGTCTCCGTCGTTGAAGCGGCCCCATTCGTCGAATCCTTCTGAGCGAGAGCCCGTGTAGGTGTATCCCCCGTCATCATCGTCGTCGTCGTTCGCAGAGGAGGGGTTGAATCGGGAAGACCCTTTTTTCCCGCTTTTTCTGTCCCCGTTGGCCTTGCTCCCACCCTTGGAATCCGATGTCGTCTCCGAAGTGAGACCCTCCACGCGCACAATCCGCACGATCTCGCCCTCACGCCGGCGCTCTGCACCCCCGCTTAGCGCCCACCCGCGCGGGACGGCCGAGGCGGGGACGAGTGTGAGTTCTGCTAGAGGCGGGGGGCCGCGGGAGGGGTTGGTTCCCAGGTCGCGCAGGAAGGCCTCGATGGCTGGCGCGAGGACGGTGATGGTCTCTAAATCGCGCGCGGCTTGCTCGTTGGCGTGGGCTTGCTGCGAGGAGCGCATGCGCGCTGGGAGGGTCTCGAGGTGGAAGGCGATGGGGGAGGTGAAGGTGCTGGTTAGCGAGGAGGGGAGGAACGCGCCATTGTTGCTGCTGCTGCTGCTGCCCCTCGGGCCGGAGAGGGGGGTGGATGATGGAGAGTTGGAGGTGGTCGCTTCGGAATAGGATGGGGGGAAGTCGGCGTCGCCTCCGACAAAGTCTTCGACGACGGAGAGGAATTCGGCCATGGTGTTGACGGCGAGGAGAGTTGGGGGAGTTCCCGGTTGATAGGAGGCAGTTTACGATCTTCAAGGCACACCTGCGTGGAAGGTGGGGTTAAGGTCGGCGGTATCGCAGACCCCGATGTCAGATGACCTGGGCTCACTCAGTTACGCCCGTTCGTTGGTAAGGCAGATGGATTGCTGGAACTCTGTTTGTCTTCAGGTGTGGGATGATGAGCCATTAAGGTTTGCTGGTGGTCTTCAGCTCACACCACGTGAGGTGGCTTCGATAGCACTTTCCTAAAGGATTTCCGAAGTGGTGGGATCTCGGCGCCCTCCGGTGCGGTGCTTCCAGGTTCTTGGGGCTCGACCAGGCAGTCTCATGGGATGATCAAGGTGCCCCCAAAGTCCTACTAGGTTCTAGTGGGCGATGAAAGTCCCAAGCCATGCACCAGTGCTCCAATGGTCTTGGAAGATGAGTCTTGAACGAAATGCAGTGCGCCAATGCTGAGGTGCGGGGGTACAACAAGGGCGAAGTGGCACGTGGTGAGGCTGTGCTAGCCCGTCCACTGACATGTCGTTAGTGTCGTCCAGCCCTGTTTGGCGCTAACCGTGTGGAGATTGGAGAAAACAACAATGACCAGGCTGACACCCCTGATATCGCTGTTGCTATGTTCCTCCGCTCGCATCCAAAACCGCATTCGACAAAGCGCTCGCTGCTCAGCCTGGCGCCCGATCTCACCCTTTTAAGCCGTCTGATGCATCCCCAACGGCTGCGGGATGCCTCGCGTATTTTGTCACCGATTGGGAGACAAGTTGAGACCATCACCGCTGCCATTCTTCAGAGGTAGCCATCGGTATCCGAATCGGTCGGGCAGGCGGGGCGGGGTGGAGTTGGTCCCAGCCCAGGCGGATATTCGGCTCGCAAAGAAGTCATGCCGTCTTACCGCGCCGCTCCAGAATCCGACGTTGAAGGATACCCCACCATTTCGTCACTCCAATCATTTGGCGGCACTTTGCGTCCGTAACAAAGGGATATTCTTCATGATAGCACTAATGCTCGGGTTTAATCTGCGGACACATGCGGTTGATACGGACGAAGATGCGCTTTTCGGGTACGGGATGAACAATTGAGCGGCAGGCAGTGCACCATTATGCCCTGGAAAGACCACTGGGTGAAGAATGGTTTGTGCTTCTCCAGCAGTGACTCCAGGGCACGTCCGTGTCATTTCCACAGTGAGGGTCTCCGCACTGCCACGGCAGGGTTTCCCAGGGGTGTGTCAAGGCAGACCACTAACAACTAGCGCAAGCCGCCCCATGCCGCTAAGGCACGTTTATCCAGGCTGTCACGAAGAATGAAACTGAGGGGCCCAACAAGGCTGTGCAACCTCATCGCTCGCCGGATTGGCGCATCGCAACGAATCGAATACCGAGACCGCAAAGGTCGCGGTCAAGCTTGAAAATTGGTATATAGATATCATTGGCGTAAACCGCCATCTTTCTCTCACCTGCTTTGCTCCTGCATCTATCGCCAGTCAACCCACTCACTCGGTGTTTGGCACCCCATCTTACCTTATTCCATCTTAACTCCGTTCTAGTCACGTTTCCTGGTTTGTGGCTGCATCACATCACCCGTTTGTTTGACTTTTAAGCTCAGCAACCTTCCGGTCTACCATTGGGCCATTCACTTGCGTTCGATTGACATAAAACACCTTCCTTCCCTCCTTCCCTACGCATCTTAGGGTTCGCCGCACACCAATCGGGTCTTTTCTCTCTCACCAAACTACTCACCTCACAAGAATCAAAATGGCGTCCTACAGGATTGCGGCTCCCGACGAGTATCTTGCCATTACTGGCATGAACGTCAAGAGCGGTGAGTGGTTGCCGTCGCCTGCGTTATCTAAGGCGGACACGCGCTGACAATTCAAACAGTTAAAATCACCAAAGCAGCATGGGTATGGCCCTTCCAGCGATGCATGCGCTTCAGCGTGCAGCCCCATGATTATGGCATGAACCTGCAGGCCATGACCAAGGAGAAGCTCCAGTTCCTACTCCCCGTGGTCTTCACAATTGGTCCCGATGTCAACCAGCGCGGCGCAAACGCCAAGGCCGGAGACGTATCGCACGACGCAGCTTCCCAGCACGCCGTCTCCCAGCACGCAGATGACGACCACCACCATAACCTCGACGGTCGTGAGGACCGCGGCGACGCCCTGATGAAGTACGCCATGCTTTTGGCAGACTCGGGCAGCAAGGACAAGGGTGACCACCAGTTTCTCGAGAACATCGTCAAGGGCATCATCGAGGGTGAGACCCGTGTTCTGGTCTCCAGCATGACCATGGAGGAGATCTTCACCGAGCGCGAGGTTTTTGTGAGTTATCCTGCAGCTGCTTCTTGACCATGAGACATGTATGTTAACCTCGCTTTAATAGAAGCGCCGGATCTTTCGCAACATTCAGAGCGAGCTCGGACAGTTCGGCCTGAAGATCTACAACGCGAACGTCAAGGAGCTTAAGGATGCCCCCAACTCGATCTACTTCGAGTCTCTCAGCCGCAAGGCTCACGAGGGTGCTACGAATCAGGCGAGGATTGATGTGGCCGCCGCGCAGCTCCGTGGTAACGTTGGTGAGGCCCAACGCAAGGGCGAGCAGGACCGAGAGATTGCCAAGATCAACGCCGAGACAGCCGTCCAGAAGACCGAGCGTGATATCGAGCGCGCTTCGGCCGAGGCCGTGCTCGCGACCCGGAAGACGGAGCTCAACCGTGATGTCGAGATGGCCCGCATCGCCGCGTCGCGCAGGACCGAGGCGCAGGATGAGGAGCTCAAGAAGGAGGTCGAAATCAAGCGTGCAGGCGCTGAGGTCGAACGCCTGCGTGCCACCGACGTTGTCAAGGCCACCATTGCTCGTGAGGCAAAGCAGCAGGCCGCCGATGCGCACGCTTACGAGATTGAGGCTGAAGCCAAGGCCAACTTCGAGCGCCAAAAGCAGCTGACGGACGCCGCGGCCTACAAGACTAAGCAGGATGCCGAGGCGTTTGCCTTTGCCGCCATCAAAAAGGCCGAGGCGGAGCTTCAGCTCAAGCTCAAGGAGGCTGAGGGTATGGCCGCTATGGCTGAGGCCTACGCCAAGATGGGCCAGGCATTCGGTGGTCCGGCCGGTCTCATGCAGTATATGATGATTGAGAAGGGCACGTACGTCGAGCTCGCGAAGGCCAACGGTCAGGCCATCCACGGCCTCCAGCCCAAGATCAGCATCTGGAACACGGGTGCCGAGGCCGGCGCCGATGGCGGCGCTCAGGGCGCTGGCAACCAGAGCAGCGTGGCTACCATGCGAAACATCTACCAGATGCTCCCGCCTCTCATGAGCACAATCAACGACCAGACGGGCATTACACTCCCCGAATGGCAATTTGGCAGACTCGCCAACGAAGTCGCCACCCCCGCCCCCCAGACCAACGGGAAGCGCCTCGAGTAAGACTGATACGTTGATCATTCGCCCTATCATACCAAACTAAGCACCCTCGTTTCTTTCCTTTTTCTCGTCATCTCGGTGAAGGATACCCAGAAGGGAAGTTTGGATTTGTGGATATCAGACGACGGAGGCGTTCTCGTGGCTTTCCTTGCGGGTGCATTTCTGGGACGGCAAACCTCAATTCTTTGATGATACCTCATTTGTTAGCCAACGGCTTGTTCCAGTAACGATTTTCTTTGTCTCTAATTATGTACTATCAACGGATCTCATAGAGAGAGCCTAAGCAGAAAAGAGGGGACTTGGTGGACACCTGTTCTACATGGAGGCCCCGGAGCAAAAATAACAGCCTGGTAATCTGCGACGAATCTGGGCACACAAAATTTCTTTTTTCTTTCGTAATCCTGAGCTGGGGTGAGCTATGGCTGACTTGTCCTGAGCTTTTCTCAATTTTTCCCTGAGGTACGGTAATCCCATATGCCGCCGCTGCACAGCCTCACCTAAGAGGCCCGTTTTCAGTCCCCTGGCTAGAGTTTCCTTTCGATGTCTCCCGTAGTGTCTACGTTTCTAGCATATACTGGTACATGATGTGGGACAGTACGTTGCATCCTAGCCTAATTCTTAAGATAGTACGTAGTATCCTGGTACCAAAACTGGGATGGGACGTAGTATCTTGGTACTAAAATTGGGATGGTATTTAGCATACTAGTAAAATCTGGCAATTAATTTACATAAACACAATGCTCATAGCATCATTACCCCCGTCACTCTTCACCTTCCTCTTCCTCTTCGTCCCCTCGTCTCTGAGCTGCAATGATCTTCGAAATAGCAATAAGTCCAGCCTCCCCGGTATCCTCCTTACCTCCTTGGGGTTGGGTATCGCGATCGGTTCCGGGCAGAGGCGGGATATTCTCTGGGAATGATGTGTCATGGCCGATTTCTTCCGCGAGCGCGAGAAGAAGCGCCCGATTGAGATATCATCCTCGCGTAATATCCTTTCTCTGCAAACTGTCTACCGGTTTCCGCCACCTTCAAGGTGTGTGATTAAACAAACTTCCAACACCCCACCCTCGCTCGCGCCATTAGCGCCAACTGTTTAATTTTTGAAAATGTTCCATTTCTTCGCCACTCATTTTTATCTTTAGCATTAATTCGCCTCCGTATCGCCAAGAAGGCGGCTACCAGTTTATACCTACTCATATCTTCCGTTTCTTCACCGTCTCATATGGCAATTTCTACGCAGTTCCCCTTTACCCCACTTATACCTTAAATAAAGGCAGCAGCTAACCGGAGGTTTTAAAACTATTTTTCGAAAATAATCCACTTTAGAAATAACTTGAAGTCGCCTGCAAAATCGGTTTCGCGCCTTTCCACTGGAAAAAGACCTCAGCACGGTTAAGTTGATGCTGTCACGCCTCATAAGTTGAAGTTTAATAACTATTCCCCGGGATAGAATAATGGGCATATACGGCGGGATCCTCGCTTAGCGTCCTGAGTTCCTCCTAGAAAAATCGGTCAGCAGCGGCAAGCCCGTCGATACTACTTCATAGGATGCGAACCTTTGTCAGCTTTCTGGCGGCATACAGGATCAATCTGTCGTTTGATATCTGCGACATTATGTCAGACGGTCAGACTGCGAGAAGCGGATTTGCGGTCAAAAACTCAACATACCTTAAGCTCAAATTGTTCGCTTCCGTAAATTCTTGTCAGACGGGCTACAAGGTCGTCTGTGTCAATGTATGCGCATCTCAATGGTAAAGCCTGCTGTTTATTGAGCTTGGTTCTAGAGCCGATGGTCGAGGCCTCGGGTTGCTGTTCGTGTTTGGATGGGTCTTCAATGTCCATTTCCGCCGATACCGATGGTGTCAACCGAGTCGGATGAGTGATTTCGGTAGAAATTGATGCTGGCATCGGGCGTGTCATCTCGGTCGAAACGGATGCTGCCACCGAGCTTTTTGCCTTAGCAAAAGTTGATAATACCATCAAGCGCCTCTTCACGAGTTCGGTGGCCGACTCAGGGATGTCGACCGTCTGCGGTGTCTCGAGGATCGGGTCTGGTAGTGACCCCGAGGCTGGCTTTGTGAAATAACCGTCGTTCTGTCCTTTCCAGACTATAATGTCCAGCTTTTTAGCGAGCCTGAAGCAATCAATGCGAGCTTTGTCATCCGAGGGTTCCTTGTCATGCCCTTTTGCTCCCGACCCTCCCAGTGTTGTCTTTTTGCGCTCGATAACCAGCATGTCGTATAGAATGATGTCCAGGATGTCATTGATGAACACGGATGATCCTATTCTTAGCGTGCCGATGAGCTGCATGCAGTATCAGCCACTCCAAATACTTCTTATTCCAGCCTTGAAAGACTGAGTGTCATACCTTTTTCACTGCCGGGTTTAGCTCAAATTTCGTGGTGTCCTTTCCCTTGACCACGTGATAGAATGTATCTTGGATGGTGCCCTCCAAGCTCCTGTTGGTCCTTTGCAGGTACCGTGCATGGTGAAAGACTTCGACGGGGTTGGTGGTTCCTGAGCCGCCTTGGACCAGCCAGCAGATAAACTCGAGGAATACACAGCCGAGACCCCAGATATCGAAGGCCCGAGAATCCCCGTTTCCAGTCCACTCTACCTCGGGTGCAGCGTAGGATTTCGTAGACCGCCGCATATTGTGACTTGATCCTGTCTCTGCATGGTGCAACTTACTATTACCAAAGTCAGACAGCTGAAGAATACCGAAGGAGCCTTTGCTTTCTTGTCCCCGCGGGCTGCCCTCTAGAGCTGCACTGTCTTGAGCTGCCTGGGCACCGTTAGGTCCTGCCCACTCCTTATACCAGAGGAAGTTCTCTGGCTTAATATCACCATGAATGCCGTATAGCGTGTCGCCCGTATTATTGATCCTGTCATCATCCTCGTATTTAAGACTGTGTACTTCGCGCTGATGCTGATGGTGTAACTTGCAAAGTGCCCACGCCAGACCGTAAAGCTGTTTCGCGACCCAAGGGGCATATGTGGCTGTGTTAGTCCCCTCTGGATGGGGGAAGTTTCGCTCCCAAAACTGTCTTAAATTACTATCCGCAAATGGGAACACAAGGAAAAAGCTGCTGTTATGTCCAGGTTGACCGAGAATCTCTATGGCGAGAAGGAGCTTAACCAGGTGCGGATCGTTGCACTTGTTGAGTTGAGTAAGTATGTTTACTTCATTCTGGAAGGTCTTTCTGTCCGCGGCAAGGAGGCGCTTGATCGCAAGGGCAGGATTCTCTTCATTACCCTGGTTTTGGACAGTGTTAAAACCGAAAAGTAAGTATGTGGGGGGATCCCTTACTCTATATGACGGTAGGCTGTGTTGCCCTTGGCAAATCCTCACCTTCCACACTTTGCCGTGGCCGCCCTTCATCGAGTGGAAGGGGCCTTGGAAGAAATCACTCCTGGGGCTGCCAATATTAGTGGGTCTTTCTTCGCGTTTGCTGGTATCGGTACCCTCTGGTATGATCTCGAAGGGGAGTGGGTGGCGCCATGAAAGTTGGTAAAGGCGAACTAGGTTATCCTCATTTATCCCCATCGAAAAAAACGGGGCCAGCGTCTCCCATTGTTTATTCTCAAACATTTCGATATCGTAATCCTTCCACTCTTGAAACAGACGTATTGACTCTTCGTTGTTGGAATAGGAAAGCTGGACTGGTCTACCAGTTCCCACTTTTCGCAATGGAAGTTGAGCATCAGTGACCTCCTCTTTGACGAACTCGACAATACTGTCCGCTTTTTTAATGAGTACCAAAATGGCGAAGATTCTGCGGTATGATTTTGGCATTTCATGCTCTCCTCTATAACGGCCCAAGATTTCTTGAGCCATTCGGTCGACTGAGTCAGGCGTGCCGTTCTTGATGACGCAAGGGAGGATCTGTCTAATTGCGTCAAGAGTTACAATCGAGTGCAAAGCGTCCACGGGGATGTAGTGTCCGGGTCCCTCGAAAGGTTCTCGGGACGTCCGGCGTAGTTCGTCATCCATTTCCACTAGCTTCCGCTTTGCGATTACCTCTGGGTCATCCTTGCAGTCCGACCCTGTGATAGCGTTTGGCCGCCGGAGGGACTTTTGATATTCGAACTGGGATCCGGCAAGGAGCGTCGCTGCTTCCGTCGACAGTTCGGTTCGAGCGACTTCATCCCTCGCTTCGAAAAGGAGCTCACTACCCCCATCGTCGCACGTCCTTGGCGCCCCATGGGTAGGAACCCCTTTGACTCCCCAAATTTCGTTCCCGTGGATTGCATCTATTGCAGGCTCTCCATCTCCAGGACCGGGCGTGGGTACAAGCAGTTTTCTCGCGTTTGTACTCCCAAGGAGGTTGCGGATCTAAGTAAGTAGCTTGTTAGAAACCGCTCAGGAACTTAGTGTATGCTGTCGGGTTGGAATTATACCAACCTTTCCAACGAGGGGCTTGGCTAGGGCTTTTAGGAGAGAGTCTTTGTCATCTGTAGCGTATTTGAGACTGTCACCGCTAGGAATATTCGAAATTCGTTGCATCTTTGTCTCGAGGTGACCAGGGCCGTTGTCGAGGGGTGTTTTGGTAGGGAGGAGGCCATCCGTCATGAACACAACATCATCGGTGCCAACAACTTCCGAAATATGCTGCATGGTTCTGTCGAGTGGAACGACGTAAAGATCGCCCAATGGACTGACCGCAATGACGTACCCGTATACTAGGTGAGTTTCTGAATCGATGATGAGGGCCCCGGAATTGCCCTGGGTGAGTGCTAAGATGAAAGCAGTTTCTGTTAGGCGTTGCCTCATCCACTGGCAGATGGGAGTAACGAAGGTGCTTTGGCACTCACTTATCTTCCCTGAAAGAGTCACGGTCCATAGTTCAAAGGCGCGTTTTGACTGGTCCCAGTGATAGGTGATGACCGGCGGGCGGAAACAGATGTAGCCCCTGAGTGGTTCCGTATATGGCGAGGTCATCACCGTCACAGCCCGTAACCCTTGCTCTGCCGGCGGGATACCTTTGAACGGACTGAGTTTATTCTCAAGATATCGATTGGCCTTCCAGCGAATCATTGGATCCAGTTCCAATAAGGCCCAGTCTGTTCCGGATTGAGATGAATCTCTGGCCTGGTGGGTGCCCCGAGAAAGATAACTAACCCGGCAAGATTGGGCTATATCTGGATATCGTAGTTGTACGTCTCTGAAATTGCTGTTTTCAGCTGCATCGGCCTCGCTGTCGCTAGGATCAATGTCCGTCTCACTGTCATCCGCGTCCGGAGCCCCTTCCAGGTCCCAACGACCATCCAACACGCCAAACGGATGACCCGCTGTCAGCGCATAGGGTTTGCCATTGATAGCTAGCAGGCACGATATCATGCAAACTTGTTGACGTTGGTCATCTGGGCTGTGCCGAAAAACTGGACAGGCGCATAAAGACAATCCCTGCTCAAACAAGATGTCGACGTCATCTGTGACAAGGCCGAAAAGTCTGTCTGAGCCTAGGCAGAGCACCTGGAACGGTGGGTCGCATTGTTCCACCATATGGGGCTCCTCGATTATCTGTCTGACACGTTTCTTTAGCCCCCGAGGAGCGGAAATCACAATGGTTGGCCTGGCATCTTCCGAACAGCTACCAGCCATGATGAGTTTGAACGCAACAGGCCAGAGGTTGAGTTCTTCATCGTCTTCAAAACTGATCATGAGGTACTCTTTGACGACATATTCAAATCGAGATCTGTGATCGGAGGTTATATGACCCTCCGCAAGGGGGAAATAGCGCAGTTTGGGCCCAACAGGTGCCGAGAATATGACTTTCGACAAACTAAACGGCCCAGTCTCTTGCGCCTGCTCCCTAGTTGCCGCGGGGGAATTTTCTTGCTGTTTGTGCGGCTCCGCGATCGCAATTGGTGGTTTGTTCATTGTATTTCGTACCCGAGTGAAGAGACGATCGATTTTCGACTCTTTCTTGGTTTCGTGGCTGGTGACCGTGGCACATGAAGCATCGAGAGGCCGTTTGGGAAACATTTCCATAGGGATTCCACGCCCGCTCCGTGGCTGGGGAGGTGTAAGAAACTCCATCATTCAGCGGTTTTAGTGGAGGTGAGGTGAATGCACACCAAGGTCAAGAGAGGCTGACCTGAACGCCAGCCCAGAAAATCATCATGTCGCATGTTCATCCTGAGGGTAAAGTAAGTGGGAAAAGGCGGTGAAGCGAGACCCCGCATTTTTTGCAGATTGGGCGGCCTCCAACAGAGCCGACACGCTACTTGTGGCTTGCATGCCACCCACCATCCTCGAGAAATGTGTGCGTGTTCTCCGCCTATCATCCCGCCTAAACGCCAAGAAGCAGTTTGCTTATATTGAAGCCAGACCGATTGGCCGCCTCTCATCGGTGGAGCCTCTGGCAGGTAAACACATTTATGCATTTATGCTGAAAGTGAAGCATTGCATTCAAGATTGTATGCATGTAACCATGATGCCTAAATGCTCCAATTCCAAGACCCCAACGCTTTGCCTTACTTTCAAAAATTTGAACCACTTTTCCGAGTCAAAGACGAACAATGGGCCTGCAACTACCCACTCACGACGAGAAATGCGGGCTTTTATCTGTGCTCTGTCATTTACGAGAGCCCAAGCCCGAGGAGTTTAGCGCTTTTCTCAACTTCTACGAGAGTAGAATCTGCTCCGAGGAGGAACTGGACATTGCGCTTACCATCACGCCTTCAGCCATCGACTCCCACCAGCTCATTTGGGAGGCATCGGCCTCTACTCGCCTCAAGATATCGTCAGCAAAGACAAAGAGGGAGATCGAAACGGAGCTGTATCCCAACGCCGACGAGGCCGAGCGCCATCGATACATGAGAATAATCGTCCAACTTACCTTTCTACTGGACTGTGCCTCTTGCGATAACTTCTCGAGTAGTTTCAAGCGACTAAACAACGAGGCCTTTCCCACGAAGTGGGTCGATGGCAAGACATTTCCCGAGTTCTTCAACCTGGCATTCCCCAGCGACATTCCGCTCCAGGTGTCTGAGGTCGGTAAGAGCCTCAAGGCGTGGAAGCTCCAAAGCCGGTACCAAATCAAGATTGTCCCAACCAACGACCTGGTCCAGCATCTCGTCTACAACAAAAAGGCCAGGACCCTCAGTGTATTCCATCAAATTGCCTATCTCAAGGCTCACATAAAGCACTCTTCTACATTAGCACTATCTGCGCCGATCGAAGAAAGTCTCAAACAGTATGCCTTGGACATGGTCTTTCATCAAGCCTCACTCATCCCGAAATACTAACCCATGGTAAAGCGGAACGCTGGCGCCACAACTTCTCATAGAGACACTTTACACAATTCACTACATCTTGTTCCCGCTTCACGACAAAAAGTCTGCGAGGCTGCTGAGGAGACTAGTTAACGGTGACAACAAACGGCTAAGAGAGGGCTTCGACTCTGAGGTCACCTCGTATGACGGCCTAATTCGACCGCCATCTGACTTGGATGACTTCGAGCTTTTCTACTGGGCGAAGAGAATCAGGGCGCTACAGGAGATTGTGGCAAACCCACCCCCAACACACAAGGTGATCTCATGGATTGAGAGACACACTTCAGAACGGAACGCACTTACTGTAGCTCTTCTTGGCTTGTTCCTTGCAGCTCTGTTTGGGCTTCTTGGCTTGCTTGTTGGAATAGCTCAGCTAGTTGTCTCCATTCTCGCTTGGAAGTACCCGAGCTCTGAATAGGATGGTTGGAATGCGAAAGCCGCGCTAGATCCCGTTTGAGTGTTTCCTGCTTCTAATAAGTTTTCAACAAACTCAAAGCCTGGTCATAGACATGCATTAGCTAGTATGGATACCATCATCGTGCCTGCGATGAGCGTGAGGACTCTTGTTCCTCACGCTAGTAATTTATTGTTTATTTGTGTGCTGCTATTCAGACTCACACTCTGTGCTCTTTGTGAGAGCGATCTACAGTGACATTATATCCCCCCGTCTGCGAGTAGGAGCCCAACAATCAGTCTTTGGACCACCCCTTAAATATTGACGTCCTACCATACGCTCTGTCTTAACATAACCAGCCCCTTACCGGATTGTGCCAGGTGCAGGTCGTAACAAAACCCCCGTCTAAAATTGCCAGGAGCGAAAATGAGGAATGGAGTACCCCGTAGGGAAGCGAAGCGACAGCAGCAATTTTATGTAAAACAGGTGTACGCGTAAACTAACAGGGTTCTAAGGAGTCTGTGAATCTTTTCTTACTATTATTTACACCGTTAAGAGAGGCCTGTCTAACGGTACCTGAGGAGGTTTTTTCTTTTGAGAATGTCTAGGTGTACAATAATCCACATTTTTTTCCATACATAACCCTAACCCTGCGTGATCGCATTCGCGACTGCATTTGCAATCGCGTTTCAATTGAAATCAACGCAAACAGGCCCAAATCAACCAATTCTACAATAAAATTACAATTGACTACGTACAAATAATCGCTGACTAAGCCGCCCCTGAACCCCCTGAAGCTGGCTCAAGGGCCTGCAACCGCGTGGCTTGTGTCTTCTTCGTTACCCCTGTTACGGCCAATGCCTTCTGGGCTCCAGAGGGTGTTTCTTGGGCCTCTCACAGTCCTTCTTGATCTCTAGGTTATCCGCGACACTGCGTGGCGGGCTGTTCTCGGCCATCTACGCACCCAGTTAGCCTGGCAAACGGTGCAGCGAATGAATACCTACCTTTGGGCGACGGAAGCGAAAAAAATCACATGGCCGAATTGATGGTTTGTGTGGTTATGGTTCAGGGGTTAGGGTTATGTATGGTAAAAAAGAAAGGTGGCCCCATATCGCTACTTGTTCGGTTGTTAGATTATCGGGTAGGTCAGGGACAATAGCGATAGCACCGTTATTAAGAGCCGACTCTACGTCAGATTGAAGTAGCAGACCATTTTATAGCTGGAGTTAATAATGAAAAATTAGTAAGCAATATATAAGAAGGCCGAGTAATACATACCGTTATCAACTCCCCTTCAACGTCTTCATTAAAGAACGAAACCAAAACATCAAGACTAAGCTTATAAGGAAATAAATACGCAGCAGTAACCTGTAACTTAAGAAGCTTACAGCCAGTAGTAGTATTATAGACAGGTATAATAACCTTTAGTTTATTAGGCCGTACCGTTACCGCACTATAAGACTGGATCAGATCGTCCTTAAACCTCGCTTGCTCTGATCTCTTGCGCGGGCCCATGCCCACCTTCTCGGCACAGATTCCCAGCTGGCTGGTTATAAATATAGCTTAAAAAGCTCGTCGAATCGGACCGCTTTAGTGAATCCTCTCAGCTTATCTTATGTATAGCGCCTTTTCTAATATAGCCGCTTTAATTTGCTCAATGATGTGGCGTGCCTCGTTAGTCGCCCACCACGACGCTGTAGGTTTTTCCCCTTTATCTATCCAGTCTCGGACCGCAAGTTTAGTTTCGGCGCGGAGATACGCGGTCGATGCCTCACATACAGCTGCAGCTGATATCCAATAAGTTAAAGGGGGGGGTTCCGGAACACCCCCTGTTTCGGAACAAGCCACACTCAGGGGTCACAAACACCAACCTCCAATATCAAACCTCCTTCCTTCGATCAATTCTTTTCCGTTTCTCTCCATATTTTCTTCATTTTGAAGCTCTTTCAATGGCCAAACAGTACACCGAAGAAGATATGCGCCACGCCTGCGCAGAAGCCGTCAGAACCAACAACCTCCGCGCCTCTGCTCGCATCTGGGCTATTCCTCCCGCCTCCTTACACCGTCGGCTTAATGGTGCTCTCCCCTATTCAGTGGCTTACTAAAACTACCAAAGGCTCTCCGTGACGCAGGAGAATAGTCTAGCTAACTGGGTACGCATTTAACAAGCCCTAGGGATTCCCCCTACCTATTAACAGATTAGGGAGCTGGCTGACCGCGTATACATCAAACGTGGTAACTCTCTAACTCTTAGCCACTTGGTATTAAGTGGATGCAGGGTTTCCTCACCAGATATCCTTTTATAAAGACCTAAAGAGCTAAAGTAATCAATTTAAAGCGTATCTATAGAGCTACAGAAGCTAGAATCCAGCTTTAGTTTAACCTATTTAAGATTCTGGAGGTCCAAGCTATTCTTCCAGAAAATCGCTAGAATAAGGACAAAGCCAGTATTATAAAAGGCTGTGGATTAAATAGATTAGTTATTAAGACCTCCGATCATAAGGCTTTATAGAAGAAACAGCCTGGTAGCTGTACTTAGACCTTTTTCATTAAGTGTATCTCAGTTACAGGCCGTTTCTTTCCCCTACTTATGATTTTTAAGGGGAAGACAGTTTAACAACAGTGGTTTCCTTCAGATTTATAGCCTTTTAAGGGACTGGAAGTTTACAGCTACTGAAAAGGGGTAGACTGATAACGAAACCAGCTTAAAATGGCTAAAATCTGTATTTATACCCCTAACTAGGCCAGTATAATCTAACCAGAAGCGCCTTATTATTATTAACAGCCACGGCAGCCATATTATAATAAAATACATATATTAGGCTTTTATTAACAATATCCATCTTATCTACCTACCTGCGCACACTTCCCACGTCCTCCAGCTTTTAGATTTATCGATTTTCAGCCCCCTTAAACATACCTATCGTAACCAGCTTAATCGCCTCCTCTCTATAGCTATTAATAATACCTCTGTATTAACAAGCGTACCTTTCTCAAATACTATCACCAGGCCAGGTTTATAACTTTTACTAAGGCTAATATCAAGGCTGGATAGCAAGCAACTAACTTTTAGCCCCTTTCCCTAAATAAGCCCCTGATAAGCCCCCTTCTCCTTAAGAATGCTAACAAGCCAAACACTCCCCAAGCCGCTAAGGTATCCTCAGATATCCGTACACTAAAGACACTTATTCTAGAGTATTACAGAGGGGAGAGGGTAATATAGTCGACACTAAGGAGGGCTTGAGATTACACTAAGCAGGTTAGAAGATTTGCAGCCTCAATCAAAACCGTGTCAAACAACCGCCTCTTTCTCAGGAAGGTTGGGAAGGCTATAGATAATTAAACCTTCAAATTGGCTACCTGTAAGCGAAAATTGCAGGCACTGGAGCAAGAGGTGGATAGATTACAGCGCACAAAGAAGAGGAAGGTTGAGGAGGATCCGAATACCCTCTTTATAAGTATCCGGACTGTTGGAGATGCGCAGAGGCTTGTGGGGCGCCAGCCGATTGCAGATTTGGATTCATAAGAAGAAGGCGATTCTTCTGATGCCCAGGATTGTATAGAAGTGTTGTGAATAGGATCTGTTTTGGCCTTCGTTATGTGGTGTGTCTTGTTGTGACCCCTGAGTGTGGCTTGTTCCGAAACAGGGGGTGTTCCGGAACCCCCCCCTTTAACTTATTGAGCGTCAAAGCTGGTCGACGGTCGGACTTTCTTTTTGGCTTCCTCGAGCTTAACGCCCAGATGATGATAATGATACTCTTTCTCAAGATCGTTTCTCGTTCGTTTGCTCAACGTTCGCTTGGGAATCGCTGGCGGGTCGCTGCCGCTGCCGCTTGGTCCCGCTGCTGACGACGACATTGTGATGCAGGTTTTCCCTTCGCAGGGCGGGTTTTTGTCGATTGGCCGTAAAATGCTGAAGGATAGATTCTAAGCGATTGAGGAATTGAAATTTGGGATTGTTTTGCGGAGGAAGAGATTTTTTAAGTTGTGCTGGCTCGCCAGATGTCAAGTTCAAATGTGGTCTATTCTAAATTCACGTGGCCCGAGCATCCGAACTCTGAATAGTACAAAAAAATGGGTTATGGTTAGGGTTAGGGGTTAAGGTTTGACACATTTTTGACCACCTTTATATACTTACATTCTGAGGCGGAGTCGATTGTTACCGCTCCGCGGCCATTGGACCAGAACTCACAGGCCCTGCCGGAATCCGAGCCTATCTTGTCAAATGAGCTCGAAGATGAAGGCTGCAAAAGCTTTATAAGCCTTGAAGAACTCCAGAAGCTTACGTTCCGCGACGGCGCGGGTAAGCTCTTGCACCCACTCCCTGTGGTGGACGTCATGATGGTGGAGCGAACAGGGGAGAAGTCGGTGTGCCGGATAAGCGTTGGTTGGTTATATCTTACTTCTTGAATAAGAGCTGAGCCGAAGTTCGGGACTGTCTTTCTAGAGTAGTAGTCGATGACGCTGTCTCTCACAAATGACCCGGTGAATGTCTATCTACCAGTCAAGGCTTCATCGAAGACAATTGTATCTTAGTATTATTTCAGCCAGACTGTCCATGTGTACGAATATACCCGGGATCAAGACAGCGTAAGTTTCCCCTCCAATGCCTTGATAGGTTACTCTCTGAGTTCTAAACTAATAAGATTTGTGTCGAACTGCACTTTCGCTACTCCCATGAGCTCCGTACCCTCAGTGAAACGTTCCACAATTTGTAAAACCACCGACATATCCCATACGACAATTCTCGGCGAGGTGATAAAGACATCGCAAATGCTGCATTACGCTCTGATAGCCACAGTCGTCAGCCTCTTTTACCAACTGCTAAGCTTTACCACAGTAAGTACAGGCCATCCTACCACGCTACTCCGTTTATGTTTCCCTCGTCTTACTGCCATTCTTATAAGGGGTTGTTCGCATTGGACCTACTTGTTTGACTGCAACGACTCCACACAAATCAGATCCTTCGTATCAACAATCGCAATGGTAGCGGGCAGCACATATGCATTTTCTGGACTTATTTGGACTGTGAGGGACCCGAGACGAATGGAGACACTTCAAAAAGTGGCTTCTATCAACATTTGCAAGGAGCTCTATTATAAGATTCCGGAGCGTTGGAGACCAACGATGTAAACTGCTGTAGGCAGGCAGCATTAGGAAGAAGGATATGGACACATTGTAACCACCAACGGCGCTGGCCGTCAAAGAGATATAACACAGTGGTGATCCCCCCAGCGTATTCAACACGCTCTTGATCTGCACCGCGGGCCCCAACTCGCGCATATCCAGGAAATTATCCACGATCCCCACCCGACTCGGCGGGTTATTCCGGAAGGCAATATTACCATTGACCTTGTCTTCTTCGGATAGGTGCGGGGCCTGTCATATCCAGTACAGACGATCGATAATGGCATGGTGGAGATAAAAAGCCGGGCTGTTGAGCGAGGTGAAGACGTCGGACCTACCACCGCCCATGGTGTAGTGCCCCGGCCCATGCAGATAAAGCCTACCCAGCGGCCCCTGGAGTTTGTCCTGGAAGTAGCCGACCGTAGCTAAGGCCTCACCAAACGTAATATTAAAGAGTTTAAAGCTGTAAAGGTAGATGTCGAAGCTGCTATCATCAGATCCCGTCGCTGGTAGCGTAGGTTATAACTTTTAATATCGGTAAAGACCTGGATGTAACCTTGTATTTCCGGCTGGACGGGGCCGATATTAATGGTAAAATGTACAAAATCTCCAGATTTCACGCATCCGCCTCCCGCGCCAAAGGGGAACCAGATACGCCCTGCGCCAACTACGGAACCGTCATGCGCTACGAATGCGCCATCGCCGCCGAGGGAGGTATCACTACCGCCGAAGACTGGGGATTTGTTGAATTCCGTCTGGTGCTTGAACCACTTCCAGTAAGGGAGGTCGCCTTTGTCGTTGCATGGCGGGTAGCGCAGCTTCTGCTCCCACAGGTAATCAGGTACCGGTGCTAGGTTAGGAAGTCGGCCGTCCCGTAGATCGTGTTGGTCTAGTTCATGTGCACGACTACGTAGTCGTCGAAGTGGTTTTGTGCTGCCGAGAAGGTCGGGTCGACGGAGGAGAGGGTCCAGAGGCATTTTACTGCGCGGATGTACTCCTTTCTTGAGGAGTCGGAGAGGGGATCCCTGAGAGTTTGTATTTTAGTATCTTGTCATTGAGTGTGGATGGGTGGATGGATGGATAGGATGTATGTACCGATCTCTGCGAATGGCCGCCTTGGCGAGCATGCACTGTTTGCCGCTTAAGCCAGACTCTGACCCTGGGAGTTTTCCCTGGGATTTCAAGACGGCTTCCACCTGCTTCCGCAGATTGTTAAATCTGACGTTTTTAGTTCTAGTTTTATACTGAATTATAACGATTTGTCGAGATATGTTGATGAATTCAGGATTAAATAACAAGAGGAGTGTTTGTAGGGGGTGTAAGTGCGAGACTTGGAGGACAGAAATCTCCAGCGCTCTGGTAAGTAATACGAATACATAAGACTTAGTTTCAAAAATGGGACATATTTTAGCCATCTTTATATATGGTACCAGTTCTAGGCCCCCTCGCCTAGAGTTGAAGTGATTCGGCAGACTGCGCCGCAGCCTGCCGAAAATAGTAATTAGGGTGAGCAAATCCTGAGCAGGGACTGAGCCGAGGGTGAGCAACGCCACGTGCGCGAGGTACGAAAAGGAAATTTCGTTCGTAGTCCTGAACTGGGGTGAGCTGAGGCTGATTTATCCTGAGCTTTCCCTGATTCTTCCCTGAGCTAGGGTGATCCCATTCTACGCCGCTTCACAGCCTTAGAGGCCCGTTTTCAGTCCTTCCGGCTAAAGTTCCCTTTCGATCTCCCCCACGGTGTCCACGTTTCTGGAATATACTATTACGTGTTGTGGGATAATACATAATATCCTAGTCTAATTCCTATAATAGTACGTAATATCCTGGTACCAAAACTGGGATGGTATTTATCATACCAGTATAACGTCTGTGATAAGCGAGCCGTACAGACAAGCGAGCCGTACCCTTTCCACTACCCCATCATAGCTATCCTCAATTACACAACCACAACACTAGGAAATAATAATAACTGAATCAGAAACAGATAAATCAGACGATTCTGCAGCCTCTTTACACGTGCGTGCATTGTGGCCAGGCTTGCCGCACACGCTACAGCATCGAATCTTCGTACAAGACCCCCCTGTACCACTACCATTTTATCGTGTTTCCTAAACTAACTGCTCACCTACAGCCTTCTGATCTAGTAGATCCTGTGCTTCTTATACAGTAAGTGACCCTCCAAGCTACACACGTGTTTTTTTAACTTTCCGTCACTTACTAAGCTCCTTATTAGCCTTTCGTAATGCTAAGACCTCTGTATGTAGAAGAGCTACCTTATACATAACAGCCATTATACCTTTAGCTAATCGATCTACGGCAGTTAGTATTAAGCTTAAAGAGTTACCCTAATAGTTAGAAATTTGAGTTTTAATAAATGCTAACTATAAGGTAGCCTCTTAAGGGTTATATGGCGTTTGGGAGACCTAAGGTAGTACTGTACCTAGGCTTAAGGCTGGGGGTATTAGGGTCCGAATACGCATATCTAGCTTGGATATTACCCTCTCTAGGTTATACAGTATAAGGCCGGCTTTGGCAAAACCCCCTTAGATATTTTTTTCTGTAATTAAAGTAAAAAATGCCTTTTTAAACGTATAAAGAAATTCCAACTTGCTAATATGTATAATGTTTATCCACATTAACTGCTTAATTTAGCAGCTATACGCCTTTTTTAACAGCTTAAAATAACTAACATCTAATAGCTAAAGTAGGTGTAAGGAGTGTGGAGGTATATAAAGTGTGATAATGTTATTCTTCTGGTAGTAGGTCTTAAATTCTTCAGAGTAGTAGCTATCGTGGCTGTTAAGGATAAGCAGCCGATATTTACCCTTTATACAAGATGCTGTGTGGAAATCGAAGTGCTAAATCCAATCTATACCTTTCTTATTAGTAATCTACCCGTTATCAGTTATCACAATGCGCTAGGAGGCTGGAAGGTTACACTCTTAATATTAATTAGTAAGGTGGTATTACCTAGCTAAGATGATAAATGGTGGGATAGCTTAACCTAAGGCATTAACTCCTTAAATAACTGTAGCCCACTCTCGATTGCCAAGCTGGGCCTGTTTAGCCCTACTACAGCCATCTAAGGTAGTAACTACCATAAAGGTAATGATAATGCCTATTATAAACCTAGTCTTATCGAAGTTATACAAATCGTTATTAAGAATACCATATTTAACCTTAATATTATACATAAGTGTAAACCACTTACGAATAACTGTTAGATCTTCGCATTTAGCCCTCTAGTAGTCGTATTTACGCGTAAAACACGTTTAAAGTTCTGGTTGGCGCTTAACGAAGTTATAAGCCCATCGTACGCTAACAGGTAGTGCGTCACGTTCGCGTAACAATCGATTAGCCATATCTTCTACGTATAAGAGCCGAGGATAGAATGCGCGTGTATATAGCTTAATTATGTATTGAATAATCGTTTTCTCTTCCAGATCTGTAAGTTTGCGCGAATTGGCTGGGGTATTGCATCGCGCAGGCCGACCGGCGCGTCGATCGGAGAGGGTCATTGGCAGCACGTTGTAGATTGTAGCTGCGCGTCGAAGACTAAGCTTTGGGTCTTTTTTTAAAGCTTCGAGGGCCAGAATAATTCGAGATTCGGTTAGAAGTGAATCAATGGCGAATTGGTAGTAAGATTGGTGAAAGAAGTTAGAAGGTTGCGTTATGCTAAGAAAGTGTACGGCTCGCTTGTCTGTACGGCTCACTTATCATAGACGTTATTAGATAGGTATGGTATATAATATACTAGTACTTAGAATATACCAGTACATGATGTACTAGCTTAAAGTATACTAGTACATAACATACCAGCTTAGAAAATCGAAGTTCCGACATCGGAGACGTTGAGAAGCCTTTTATTAGGTGATTTTAGTAAGAGTTGTAGAATTAATTCCATAATTCTCCCCAAAACATTGACAGCCCCAGATTGACACCCTCTGCCCATGATGCTCCCTCAAAAATTGACAGCAGATTGACACCCCGCTCCCAAAAATTGGCAGCCAAAAATTGACAGCCAAAATTCACGCTCCGACCGAACCATCAGCCCAACGGCACTTTACGCAAATGAACCTTCACAATGGCACGCGATAATGCGCTAGATCGCACGCTGACAATAGCGCTACAGACAATCGCGCTAACAATTGCGCTACAAAATACGCCCCGCGGCCGGCCCTAGGCACACAGACAGTCGCACTGCCCCAGATTGAGCAAAGCCTCGGTCACAAAGTTTTGTTCCACGGCCCGACCCGTTGGGCCTCGGTGGAGTGACATTGCTTGTCAAAAAGACTGTGGAACCCAATCAACGGCCCGAAGCGCTGCGGCATTGACAACCCATGTGATTTCCACCACCTAAGTGGGTCTCCCACAATTGCTTGCGTGAAACTGCAGTCACTACAATGGTAGCCCCACGCAAAGGGTTGACAGCAGGGGCGCAGTTCATTTCCCCCGTGGATTGGGGGCTTGTTGCCTAGGCGATGCATGAAAAGCCAAAGTCAACTGTGGGAGGAAGTGTGCATTAGATCGGATCGAGGAGATGCGTCCGAGAATTGAGGAACAAAGAGCCACGCGCAGCAGAGTGAGGTCATGGGACCGTACCCCGCTCGCTGTATGTACTCCGCGAGGTTTCACCCCACATGAAATTTTCCAACCTTTTTTCTCTCGATTTCTGCGCCTTTCTCTCACCAACGCAAAAACCTTTTCAGACGCCTTCTCTTTCAGTCTCGGTTTCTGCACGCACTCCTCCCACCGACGCAAGATTTTCTCTCTTGATACCGTCATCCCGATTTCTGCACGCCCTTCTCCCACCAACTTTTCTCTCGATACTGTCTGTCTCACGCAAAACCCTTTTCTGGCGCCCTCTTTACTAACGCATTTCTGACACAGGTCGCAAGATTTTCTGCCCCAAGATGGCCAGCGGTTCGAAGCAGCTGCTGCTTCTCTTAGACGAGGACCCGGCGAAAATTCCGTTCATCCTCAAGTTCCTCCAGGACACACCGCCACGCGCCGAAATCCAGGACTTGATCCCCCTAGACGAGCTCGCTATCCGAGTCGAGCTCATCGCATCGATCGTCAAGAAGCTGCAAGAGGGTTTCGCAATGGCATTAAACGACATCAACGACTTTTCTTTTGCGTCTCTACTTGTCACGCCCCTCCACGTCCTGCGACGACTCAACCAGGACAGAACACAGCACATCTTTCTGGGCGAACTGCTGGACGCGACAGAGGACCCCAACCCTCACACGGTGAAGGGAGTTTTGGACATTTTTCTCGCCAAAAACATTGATCGACGCGGCGGCACCAAGTCGGGCTCCGTCACCACAGGCTCCGTCGCTAAGTCGGGCTCGGCCAAGCGCGCCACTACCCAAACTAGGTCAGACGAGCCCGCCAAGAGAATAAGGGTGGACGTAAAGGGCAAAGGGCTCGACACGGGAGAGAATCAGAAGCCAGAGGCGCCAAGCAAGGTGGTCAAGGGCTTGTCAAAGTCCAACGAAGCGGAAAAGGGCAAGAGACGCAGGCACGACGGCAACGCCTGCAAGGTGCTGAACACCGCCAACCCCGAAGTCTGCCACATCATCCCATGGTTGTCCAGCAAGGACACAGCCGTTATCGCGACCTTCCGACTTGGGCTTTGGAAGATGATGCAGATGCTCGAGCTCGTCACCAGCAATGACAGCAGCAACCCGGAGGCAGACTCGTTACAAATATTGGCTGAGGCTAAAGGACTCACTGGCCTTTTCTGCAGTGAGCCCGGTTGTAGCGACAAGGCTTGGAATATGGTTTGTCTGAACCGCCAGTTGCATGATTGGTGGGGACGGGCACAGATCGGTTTCCGGCCTTTAGGCATTGTCGATGGAGACAATACAGAGGAGAAAAAGGTGCAAGTCCAGCTGTACTGGATGCCCACCAACCTTCGCTCGAACCGAGCTGCCGTGCCGTACGAAGCCAAGGTTCTCCCGCGAGACGTGGACAAGCTTAAAGAACGACTTAACGAGATCCATACGAGACCCCAAGCAGCAGCAGAGGCAGGAGGGTGGTACGCCGTCTGTCGCACAGCGCTGGGTGACCCGTCTTTACCCGGTCATCCTGTCATGACGGGCGATATCTTCGAGTGGTCCGTCAAGACGGCCGATGCCTGGAAGATGAAGAGGGCTTTCGAGCTGCAGTGGGCCTTGATACGGATTGCGGCTATTGCGGGTGGGGCAGGACCAGCAACTTTGGACGAGGACGACGAGGACCACGGCTCAGCGGTGGAGGCGTGGGTCGCCAGTCTTCCGGGACCCGAACGGATGGTAGACCCGTCGATTCCCGTCATCACGCCCATCATCTCTCCCCTATCGCCCAGGCCTTCGCTCCCGTTACAAGCCCTGCGGCCTCAGCCTGCAGCACGAGAGGACTTGCCCAGCACTGCCGCGGAAAAGGCGCCCTCGAGTCCGACAAAGTCAGAAGTCCAGCGACGAGGGGAAAACGAGCCCTCGAAGTAAACGGCACAGTATCGGTCCGTGGCCTTGGGCACGCCACTAAAAACCCCCGCTATCAGGTCATAGGTAGTGTCTTTTGGCCTGGGGAAGAAAATACCCAGGCCGGTGGGGGCTTGCACAACCGAGTGCACTGCCACGCCCCGGCAGGTCACAGCCGGAGCACCTACCACCGCCTCCCACCACCTGGGGTGTCACACCGTCTGGGAGCACTGAATGCGAGTGAGCCGCCTCGCAGTGTAGCCTAGTCAGGAGGCACAGGCTGCTGTTGATCTGGACCCCAGTGGCGGATGCGAATGGCAACATCCAGAGGGCATAAATGCACAGATCCCCTGCAGACGTACTACAGGGGAGAACTCGGGTTAGACGGTAATTTTTCTCGGGTTACCATTTGGGGAGATGATCCGTTTGTTATCTATAGTAATAAGTTGTAGCGTTTATATGTTTCTGTCCGTCAAATGGCAACACGCAAGGCAAAACACGCAGGCAAAACACGCAGGCAAAACACGCAGGCAAACACGCAAGCAAAACACGTAAGGATAAAAGAGACACAGAACAGTGAAATCAATTAAAACTTCCCAGTTGTCAGGAAATGACTTCCCAGTCGTCCTCCTCACTTAGCTGTCCTTATCAGAGGTAGAGGCGTCCTCTATAAGGTATCGGAGGAGTTGTCATCGGAAGCGTTCTCTAACGTATCTGACAAGTCGTTATCGGAGTCCTCTACTAACGTATCCGAGTTGTCATTAGAGTCCTCCACTGACGTAACTAAGGAGACGTTATTAAAGGCGTTAGGTTTAGGATACTTAGGGCTAGGGAGGTAGCGTTATATAAACCTACGGTAAAGCTTATGCTATTACTTTTAAAGCTTTCACTAAGGTGTTTTACTAACTTAGTTGTGATCTTAACCTTGTTAAGGTCTATCTTACGTGTTATACTTTAGGAACTTATAGGGCTGTAGTACAGCAGCTGTAGCTCAGAGGAAGAAGTGCGTACTGATCTAAGCCGTACTACAGTGCCAACGGCACTGTAGGAAGCAAACAAAGGCCTGAATTACAGGGTAGTGCCACTGTAAATAAAGGTATCACAGCGAATATTAACGCTGGAAATAAGAGGATCTGAAAGGCAGTGCCTTATACAATGACTAGAGTAGAATGAAGTTACTTACTTAACTAGAATTAGATACGGGAGAGGAAAGAGCTTGTTATTAACTTGGGGCTTTTGTTCGGGCCGACCCTGTCGTTCTTTTTAGGCTCTGTGTGTAATATTACTGTAGCCGTTTATGTACATAGCGATGCGTTCTCTGGCGCGTGCTACCGTTAAAAAGGGGCCGCGCCGCGCGGTTCTTTGAACCGTGCTTCTTTCAATTAAGCATCGATCCGACGATTTTCACTACGAAGACCTCCCATTGAAAGCCCAGTGACATTCTAGCCCTTCGATTGAAGGAAGATGACCTGATCTACAGTCGCGTTTCCTTTATTATTCCATGCTAGGCTCCGTTCCATGCTAGTCTCCGTTATATATTAAGTTTTATTCTATACTAGGTACGTATCTGTTTTTCTATGTCAGTCGCATTTGTGTCCCTCTGACCGGAGGACCAGTAATCTGGGAGTCAGCCTTCCAGGCCGACTGCAACGTTCTGTAAGTGTGGTTCTCTTTATAATTTCTTCTTTATTACGTTACCACACCAGTTCACTACGTTAATTACATTTATGTCCTTCTAATTAGAGGATTAGTAGTCTGGGAGTCAGCCTGGAAAGCCGACTGCGACGTTCTGTAGGTATGGTTCTCTTTATAGTTTTAGGCTACAGATTGTAACAGGATGGCTAGAGGCTGACCTTTTACACTAATTAGATAAAGGCCCTTTAATTAAAGAAAGCTAGCTGTCTTAGCTGTATTGTGGAGGTAAAGGAAACTAAATATACCATGTTAATGTAATACTAACAGCGATAGCGTAATAGTATCTAGATAAAGTAAGAATAGTATAAGGAGCTTATAACTGTACTTCTGATTTAAGATAAGCTATATTTTAATTAAATTATATACACATACTTACCCCTTATAACACTAACCACTTAATTTTATAACCTCTCTTCAATTACCCTTACACCTTTACGTTACAGAGCCTTAGATTCCCGTAAACTATATAAGGGCTGATCTTAAAGTAGTCTCTTGTAAGCCTCTCCTTTTAACCTGCACCCGACACAGGCCTCGAGAGGACTGGCGCGGGTTAAGACAGAACGTATGGCAAGACGCCAACAGGTAGGGGGCGTTCCGAAGACGGCTTGTTGAGCTAGCACTCCTAGACGGGGGGGGGGTTCAATGTCACTGCAGGTCGCTGTCACTATAATGCACAAAGGTGAGTCTGAACAGTAGGACACAAATGAACAATTGAATACTAGCGTGAGGAACCAGAGTCCCTCACGGTGGTTGTGGGCACAACCATAGCTATCTATACTAACTAGACGGGAGGTACATCGTACCTTGCTTGGTCCGTTGTGCTTGGTGGTGCACCACGCAGTTACGGCCAAGCAGTCGACTGAGCGGTGCTTGGTGTTGTCAGTCCTTGTGGACCACCAAGCACTTCCTTACTGGTCGTAGGGGCTTTAGGTCTTTGCACCCCTGGCCCAGTGCGTTTGGACGGTGTACACCGTCCTTCTGCACTGTTTCTTCTGCGGGGGATTCGTCGGGCCGCCCCGGCCCAAGTGACGGCCTGCAGGGTCGTCATAGGTATCTGCTGAATTAGACATCTTTAATTCTAATTCTATTCTATACCTTATTGTTTTTTAAAGGTGATAATGAATTCAGGATGTTAAACAACAGAAGTAGGAGTGCTTTAAAGAAAATAAAGGTATAAGAGTTAAAAGGTAAAGGCTAAGTCCCCGGGGGTCGGGAAAGTAACACGAAAAAATACAAGAGTTAAAGGCGAGACTGTTCATTTTCAAAATAAGGACTAATTTTAGCCATCTTTATATATGGGACCAAATCTGGGCTTACTCAGCTAGAGTTGAAGCATTTCAGCATGCTGCGGCGCAGCGTGCCGAAAATGGTACTTAGCCTAAGCAAGCCTAAGCAAATCCTGAGCCAGCCCTGAGCCAATCCTGAGCCGGGTTGAGCAGTGTCACGTGGGCGGGGTGCTAAAAAAGGAAATTTTGTAAGCCCAGATTCGTCTCATATAACAGCCTAGCAACACCTCGTCGTCCTCGAGTCTTTTGGCAGAGACTGGCTCGACGTCCATCGCGGTGCTCTAATGGAGTGACTGCAAATTGCGCGGTAGAGTGTGCGGCCTGGTGTTTATAGAATCAACAACTGACAAGCCTGTAATGGACGTGGCAGGCTGTTTCGTGGCGTTGGAGTTGCTCGGCAGGGTAAGGATAGACCTCGCAAAAGACACAACCGCACTCGCCATGTTGTGACAACACGCAATGGGCCCCGAGGTGGATGTACAGGGAGGATATTTACCTAGGGATCAAAGACCAAGGAGGAAAGGAAGGAAATGTTTTTGTCTTATTGAATGGACAACGGAAATCAGTAAGGTAATCACCGCCGGAGAGCTACTGACTACATCAACAACCTTTACAAAGCGCTATCCCCTCTTTACCTTAGCCAAGCCGACCGAAGAAAAAAAAGAAGGGAAAAATTACCACAGATGTGAGGGCTTAGCCGCATGTGTGTGCTAGCTGGTCGCATCCAATTTCCACCCCCACCCTTTCATCCCCCTCCCTGTCCAATCATCCAAGCACAACCGACCGTAAACTGAAGAATCGATGGCCGAATCGATTATTAGTACGATCCCGCCCGCGGCCAAAATTCTTCAAGGCTGCTTGGACACTTGCAAGCTGTTCAGTGAAGCGAGAGAGCTGGGCAACGAGTGAACAGAAGCCAAACGTTGTGTTGGGTGCCTTGCGCCAAGTTGAGCGACGGGAACCAGCCAGCCGCTGCAAATCTCCAAAGGGGCTTTGGCGCTATCGAACGCCACAGCAACCATTATTTGCGCACGCTCAGTTGTTGCCGAAGCGTTCATACCTTAATTAGGGCGTGTTCGATAGCCCCTTTTTGACTTGTTTTGCCTCGGAAATAGCCCACCCACGCATTCTGTTCGGCAGCCCCTTTTGAGCTCGAGCCCGCTCGGAATGGGAAATCCAGTCTGGGAATCAAAAGTGCCCCCGCCCCCCAAGATGAAAAGATAGTGTCAGTCGAACTGCTCCTCCAACCAATGCGTGACCAAGCTGCCTTTTGCGCCTTCACCATCGCATTCGCCTTCGAGCCACCGTGGCCATGATGCAGGCCGTTCCCCAGCAGCAGCCAGTCGGGTACATGTAACAGATGCCTCCGGGTTTCATGCCCTCCGCTACTGATGGTCCGTATGGCTATCTCGCACCCGGACCCGGACCATCACCAGCTGGCGCCCCGTTGGACAAGTTTGCGCACCTCCGCGGCGTCCCCATGTTCCGGCTCAGCGCCGCCTCCGATATCCCATACCACTCCCTCCGCATCAACGATGCGGCCTACCAGATAACGAAGCACATGAAGATGTACCGGTCGGTCCTGACCCGTTGGTCCACGCCCACAGGCGGCCATGCCGTCGTCGTCGTCGACGTGTACCAGATCCGCAACCCCTTTTCCATGGGTGCGAGCCCTTTCCAGGTGCACGTCAACCGCGATTGCCGGATCCGTCTCGGCGGGAAATTTGACGTGAGCGCGCGGCGCGGCAGGGTATGGAGCAAGCATTTCACGAGGCAACCGATCGAGGAGGTAGTAGCGCTAATGGACGGCATCGCGATTCCGCTGGAGGTTGTTGAGCGCAAGGAGGAGAGGGTCGCGCCGGAAGAGAACGAGGCCGTCAAGAAGCGGTTTCGCTTGTGGTCTATACCGGCTTAAATGTTAATTAGCGCGCACCGGTCCCGCCGACAGCGCCCGCAGCTCATTGGGGCTGTAAAGTCTAGACTATGCTCGCGGCAGGATCCTCCGGCTGTGCAAAAACCTGGAATCCATTTCTCGTTCTATTGGCGGT
>Ga0247780_1000367_pt1 | contig 44788 bp, 42 predicted proteins | sample UWRJL079202R5_FD_179927 | JGI IMG/M metagenome (GOLD analysis project Ga0247780, IMG submission 179927) | Plant litter microbial communities from Arlington Agricultural Research Station in Wisconsin, United States - UWRJ-L079-202R-5 | ecosystem: Environmental > Terrestrial > Plant litter >...
AGGGTTTGGGGAGAAGGATGGTGGGGAGGGGGAGAGTTTGTTGAAGGAGGTTTTGGAAGGGGGGTTTGGGGAGAAGATGTCGGCGTGGAAACTGGCGCGGAGAAATCTGGATATGAGGGTAAAGGAGGTGTTTAAGTTGGGATGATGATGGGTTCCTGAAAAAGCTCAAGTTAGTTAGAGTATCATCCCCTCCTGTAGTGAGTTCGTTTCTCAGGTCGCCTCGGTTGTATTTGTGACAACAATGGTATCGCAACGTCTGAGGGCACGAAGTCTCGCGGGGAGTCTCAGCCCTCTCGGTGAGACTACCTAACATTTGGACCATCATGTAAGGTAGGATGTCGCATGGAATCCGACGGCTGGTGTTATGATTACTGATCAGCCATGAGGATGGAGACAGACCTATCGGACGAGATTCCACCTGATTTTGCCGTGCTGCTGCCTGTTCCGTGAAGCTGGATGCAATCGGATAATTCCGGTTGCATCCAAAGATGGTGTAGGTACATCAGGTGATACCGTGCATATTTGGCGTTCCCAGCTCATGCACGCACGCGCGTCAACCATTCAGACTGCCTTGATCATCAGGCAGCGGCCACCCATCCAAACAACCAACGTGCATCTCTTCCACACCCTCATTGGGGGTCGGTCTGGTTTTATGCCGTACCCAGGATTGCTTACTCGATGGTCGATGAGCTTGGGATATAAGAAAGGGTGATTTTCGGACCGGGTCCAATCGCCCCTACAACAGCCGCAGTGGCAAACAACCCGAGCCCTTCCATCATTCATAACTTGAACTAGCCGCAAAAACTCACCATGGTCGGAAAGGTAATCTACTCCCATCACAAACAACTCGCAACCAAAGCTGTGCTAACTTCCGGCAGATCGTCAGCCGCGAGGAGTGGGAGACTGCCCGCAAGGCCCTCGCCGAGGAAGAGACGGCAGCGCAGCGCACGTTGGGAGAACTTGCTGCCAAACGGCGCCAGCTTCCGATGGTCAAAATCGAAAAGCCTTACACATTTCACGGTCCAGGCGGCTCAGTCCTGTCGCTCGAGGACTTGTTCGGCGGTAAAGACCAGCTCATCGTCTACCACTTCATGTTTGCGCCCGAGAATGAGCGCGGATGTAGCGGTTGCGCCTTCGTGGGTAAGTCTTTCTACCTGCATCGCATCCGATTGATTCGCCAAGTACCGCATTGACTGATGCACACGCACAGGTGAACACATCCCCGACCTCCGCCACTTGGGCTCGCGCAACACAGCCATGGCAGTGATATCGCGCGCACCCTTCGAAAAGATTGCGGCTTGGAAGGAGAAGCTTGGCTGGAAATTCCCCTGGTACTCGAGCAGTGGGTCTGACTTCAACAGGGACTTTGGCGCGACTGTGGATGGCGCCGACCAGGCGAATCTGAGCGTCTTCTATCGGAAGGATGGCGATGTCTACCAGAGCTACTCCATCTTTCCGGGAGGGGTGATGAACTTGCTCGGGACTTACCAGTTGCTTGATCTGACGCCCTTGGGTCCCCAGGATGGACCCCACGGGCCGGCTGGGTTTAAGCTCAATTATGAGTATGAGGAGAGCAATTGATGCGGCATGTATTTGAGATGCATTTCTCTAGCAATGTGTCTTCAAAATGGCACGCTGTTGTTCACGATTGTTGTGGAAGTGGTGAGAAGCTGCTACCCGCTTGCCTCTATCCGCCGTGCCTGATTCCAACCATCCCCCAGGTGTGCTCTCTAAACGCGTTTCCCCAATCCTCAAAGCTTCGAGATATTAGTCTAGAGTAGGATGCTCATTTCTGCAAGGTATGCTTACGCACAAAGAGCGTATTCGCTTCCACAATCGTTCAGTCACGTCTGCCGAACCCCGAGTCAGGGTATTTGGGGAAACCTGTAACTCCAAGCCACCACTGAAAGTGCCTCCATCCCCAGTACGAATATATTATGGGACGCATGTATGTGGAGTTGGTACCCGTGCCGCATTACGACTGGGTGTGGAGTGTGGAAGTTTTTTACCCATATAACCCTAACCCTGGTGGGGATGCGTGCTCAGGGTGCCCGTCTAATAGATGCCTTTTGTTTATTATCTGCCGTTGTCTCTTTTAACTATCTTTTTGCCCCCCTGCGTCGTCTCTTCTCGGCCCCTGACGCGGCGGTGTGCGCTGTTGCCGTTCGCAGCGAAGAGGAGGTTAAGAGGCGTTTCACCAATTTAGGATGTGACAATCTGGGTCGTGGAAAATGCCAGCCATCGGCAAGGGGGCGGGCCACTTATCCATTCCGATGCAAGCTTAAAATTTAGCGCAAGTGGTCGGACCCTCCCCCATGCATCGGTGCGATTTGGTTGGTAGCCTTGCCACCGAAAGAGTGCTAACAACAAGGTCTTGCTCAGCTCCTCTGCGCGAAGCGCCTGGACCTGCAGCCTCCCTGATGTGGCGTCGAACTATCCAAGCAGGAATGGAACACCCGATATTTCTCCACTGAATAAAAGGCCGACTTCCGCCGTTTATCCAAAAATGTCGAAGGAAGACCATATAGCTCGCTGTTTACTTCTTTCTCGGTTTCGCCTGTCCTCATGCCTTCCTCTTGCTGAGGCGTTTCAGCTCCACCGCCAGCCATTCTTTCAGGGACTCTGCAAGCTTCGGGCTTTCTGATTGCCAAGAGGCCGAGCCAACGGGACGCTATCATTTTGGTGCGTAACTACGAAGGGACCGTACACCGTCTGGAGCATTAGCCCTTAACACGCCGGCTGTTTCATAGGAGGTTGTCGCAATGACACGGTGCAACTTATTCCTTCACCGCAGCAGCCCATGGCCGATTCTGGTCCTCATCGCCCAGGCTAGGCCAACCCTCAGCTTGACGGCCCATATCGACGGATGGCTCAAGGATCCCGGCTACGAACAAGGAGGGACTATCCAGGAACAGATCCGCTGCTACGCCCTCCCATTCGGTGCGATTGGTTTCGCGAGCCACATTCTCACGTACCTCACGGTCCTCTGCTTGGCCACGGGTCGCAGCCCGTTCTGGCCACCGCGCAAACTCACAGGGCGCAAGCTCAACTTAGCAATCGGCTTCATAGGACTGGCCGTGACGCTTCCTCTCACGGTGTTGGTCATGGTGAGGTGTCGCAATAGCCGTTCGTTCATTCTCATCGCCGTCTGGAAGCTTATTCTATCCGTCACCCTCTCCTTCATGACCATCCATTCAGCAAGGCTCATCGACGACCGAAGGGCAAAAGGCCGCCGTATAACTGAAGGTACCTACGAACGGGTTTACGGGGATTTTCCGGGCACACCTAAGGCGGCAAGCCATCCGAGGGTGAACCCGTTCGGCAAGATCATGTGGTGGTCGATTCTGTATTTCGCCGGTGCCATCATAGGCTTCGTCGGCGTCATGAACCTGGTTCGGCTCAACTTCTCGGCCATCCGGGAGCTGCGCATTATCACGTACGCTTTTAGCGGCGTGCTGCTGGCAGCCCCGATATTGTCCATGCTGGTCTTCTTCTGCCGGAGAGGAGGCGGTGGAGGCTTCATCAACGCGTTGTCCGGGCTGGGAATTACAATTTTTGCTGGCTTTGTCATCCTTACCGCTCTAATCGCCCTCTACACCGACTGGGTGCTGGCAGCGCTGGCCGGAGATTGGGTCGGCGTGCCGTCGTCGGACAATCAAGTGTTTTATTGGACGTATTTTGCAGCGAAGAGGCTACCCATAATTTCATTTTGATCGGAGGAATCCGAGTTCGGATGGGCACACTACCTATATATACCAAAGCTACAGGGACAAATTTTGAAGAATAGGTACCTTTCGATTCTTCGCCAGTTCCTTTAAAACATATGGCCTACTTCGTGACCATGGATTAAGGCCCTGGTCTTGATGTCACTTTGGTTCGTAAAAATGGAGGACGGAGGAGTATCAACAAGGTACATCAGAACAATTTCCAGCAGGTCCTACGAAATGCCTGCACACAGAAACCGCAAAGTCTACCTTGATAAAATGTCTACTCTCACTCATCGACTTCGATCTTTCTTGCAGGCGCCGAGGATTTCCACGTGCCTGAAGGCCGCGCAATCTTTGTCGGCGACCATACTTCTTCTCTTCTAGTCAGCTCCAAAGTTACGTCATCCTATAGGAATGCAAACCCCTCAGTTTAGGAGATATGCCGGTCCATAGATCCAAACGTTGAGTCCAAGTTCAGCTCTTTCACACCCATTGCAATAGTCACGTGATATCATGCTGTCAAAGATCGCGACCGGCTCCACTTCGGCTAATATCTGCTCGGAAGAGCCACAGCACACCGCACTGACTGCTGGACCTATCGGCGCCTGCAACACAGGCGTGCCAGCTTCCTCCGGAGCAGCTGCATGGCTACCTAACGTGGCTATCTAACCTCCCTCGTTTCGTTTGTCGGGGAAAATGCCTCTCAACTTTTTACCTTTCAAGCTCTTTGACTATAAACACATCGCAGTCATTTATTTAATCCACTCATCGCTTCTACGGCCATCAATACTACCCCCTCCCATCACAAATCCGACAAATGGATCCGATCTCTGCCTTTTCCCTGGCGGCCAATGTCGTCGGCGTGGTTGACGTGGCCGTCAAAACGAGCAAGACACTGCACGAGCTGTACAAGTCAACTTCCGGCTTCACCAAGGAAACAGAGGAGCTTATCCGGGCTACCAGCCGGTTTGAAAAGGCGCTCGAATGTCTGGATTCTGCGCAGAGCCAGCTTGCCACTGCTCAAAGTCCTGGAAGCCACGATACTACCGCTGCAGCTGCTAAGAAATGCAGCGAGACGATTCAGGCTGTCAAAACCATTCTCGACCAGTGCAGATCCGGCAGGTCGTCCTCAGCCCGCGCCGCCTTGAAGGGTTGGTTCAGATACAGCATCACCCATAGGGGGAAGCTTGAGGAGCTGCAGGCAGCCCTAGAATCCGCAACACGCGAGCTGAAAACTTCACTGGCGATTGCAACGAGGTAAGCTCTGGACTTGATTGGTATCTATCTAGGTATATATTCTTCCTCGCAGTGTGCTAACTTGGAGCCAGAACCGACATAGCATGAGTAATGCAGCTCCTTGACGCCTCGGACAAAGTCCAGGCGCAGTTGGCCGCCAAGCTGCAAGCAATCGGCGAAGAACTTCCCAGGCTTGTCGAAAACCTGAAACTCCTGGAAACGATCGAAGCTGCCATCACCTTATCCGAGGATTCATTCAATGCGATCAATCACGCTGCGATTCTCCGCGCCCTCCGGCCAGCTACGGCCGACAAGCGATTCGAGGAGATCAACGATCCAGCTGCTAGCACATTTTCCTGGATCCTCGATGGGCCTCAGAGTCTCAGTGATGTAAATTCTGAGGCCTCCCAACTCGGATATGCTCTCAAATCCGAAGTGTCATCAAAATTCACAGACTGGCTAAAAGCGGGCTCGGGTGTCTTCCACATCGTAGGAAAACCCGGATGCGGTAAGTCGACTTTGATGAAGTACTTGGTTGCACACGACTCGTCTCGCCACTTTCTGGAACAGTGGGCGAGCAACAGTGGGAAGCAGCTCATTTGCTCAGGCTTTTTCTTCTGGAGACTGGGATCTGATGAGCAAAAGACGATGCGCGGTTTGCGGAGGGGAATCCTCTATGATGTCCTTAGGGGTAATCCCGAAGCAGCAAGGTTGGCTTTCCCAGAGCACAGAGTACCAAAACGACTTGCCTCACAACTCTGGGCACGACTACCGGAGCTCAGCATATCTGAAATCGAGGTCAAGGCCGCCCTTGACAGGTTCCTGGACTCGGTAAAAAGAGTTTCCCGCTTTAAGATATGTCTGTTCATCGACGGGCTTGATGAATTTGATGAGCCGGCCGAATCCCTCTGGGGTTTCTCCAGCAAACTGCAGACATGGGCGGAGTGCGAGGATGTCAAGCTCTGCGTCTCAAGTCGCGAAGAGACACCTATACTCCGAGCGTTGTCTTCTGCTCACCGCATCACCCTCCACACGCTGACCAGGTCAGATGTCGAAATACTGGTGCACAGCCGGCTCGAATCGAACTCGAATTTTCAGATCCTAGCTCGATCAGATCCCGCTGCCGAAGGAAGCTCAAGGCTGAAATCGTCGATCGTCGATAATGCCGAGGGGGTCTTTCTGTGGGTAGTGCTTCTGTTGAAGTGGATGGAAGAAGAACTCGCAACGGGCGCAGTGTCATTCCAAGCGCTCCAACGGATTGTTGAGACAGCACCACAGGAACTAGATCAATTTTTCACACGGATCCTGAAGAGTATCCCTAAGCACCATTCTCGAGGAGCCTATTTCGTCTTCGCTATGATGTTAAGAACTCGAGGTTACTGCATCGATCACGAGGGCTACAAGGATACTAAAAAGCGGAATGGCGATTTCTACGAACTGTCAATATTCAGCCTCTCTTACATCTTTGACGGCTTCGAGAGCGCTAAAATAGGCGATGGAAATAGGCGCATTGCGTTCTCTGCTGCCACTTGTGCTGAAAGGAACGAATATCGTGATCGGCAACTAAAGATGGTTTCAAGACTACAGAGTTGGTGCAAGAGCCTTGCTGAGGTCAAAGGAATGGGGAATCGGCGATATGCAACGTTTACACATCGCTCCGTGCCCGAATTTCTGTCCAGCGCACTGCAGGACATTGCACCAAGGTGGGGTATCAATGACAACTGGATTGCAGAAGGAATTCTCACAACTTGCTTGGCTGAGTCAAAAGCCCAGTATATCACTGACGACCCCGGCACTGAAACAATAACGATTCGGCTAGGCTGGGCGATGGAAATCATTGCGAGAACTGGGTACGCGGTGTCTGGCCCGTCGGAATCACGAATCTTCACCTTATTGGATGAGATTGAGACCACCAGGCAGGGTTTAAGACACGGGGCACCCGCTGGCGTTGGCAATGTAAGCCCGCCAAGCTTGTTCCTCGGCACACCACACTGGGAGTGTTCCCCGACTCACGGAGTGCTTACCCCGGTGTTCGCAGTCGCAAGTTCTGCAGCGGTCCCAATGACCAGCTATATCATGCGGAAGCTACAGGATCCTCGAATCCTAAACGACCCTGTCAACCAGTTGATCATGCTCGCGGCATTTCTTTATGGTACCTTCAGCAGACATGTCGAATGCAAGTTTCCGGACGTCTCGGCAATTCTAAGGACTATTCTGGCAAGTGGTATATCTGCAAATGTCGAATACCCACAATTTCCCCAAAGAAAGTACCAGAATTTCACGTTTGTCGAATGGCACGAATATCTGGCGTCAGGGCAGAAAGACTGGGTGGCTGGTAACAACAAGTCGCCTTGGAGGGATACACTCTCTATCTTTCTATCACTCATCGCATTTTCCGACAAAGGCACGGTTCCCGACTCGATATGGAACGAACTTGAAGTCTGGCTTGAGTACGGCGCGGAAGTACCTGCCGACGTACTTATAATGACGATAGACCATTGGAAAGCTGCAGTCGGATTCCGATTTCCAACCGAGGAGGCAGAGGTGGCTGTCCGTTCCCTCCCAGCCCACGAGAACTTCAACAAAGCAGCGCAAATGGAGTATTTTCAGACCTTCAAAAGCACTACCATGAGCAGCATGATCAGGTGGCATAACCCTCCAAATCTGGAAGTCCTGCTGAGGTACACAGACCAGGCTAGCACCTTGGCAGAAAATCCGCAGGAGTGGAGGCCACCGCCACTTACGAGCCAAAGCTTTAGTGATGGAAGATATAGTCGCGGTTCTTTTAAATACAATTCCCAACTTGGGTATCGTGGCGCAGGACTTGTTTGGAGGTACGGTCTTTCTTGGAGAGCAAGTCTTCATGCATGGGTTCCCAAGGGTTACCAGGCCTGAACAACCAATTCGGTTAAGTTCGAATGAAGACGGCGCTACTGAGGATATTGTCAACTGAAGGCTGTGAATTTATCTCTTAGTATGTCTTAGGTGTTTATTGCTATCTTTTGCACTATACAGAACATAGACTGTTTTAAGAAATAGTCACCCGGTGTTGGAGCTGTGATATTATGTACTATGTCATGGATTAAACTAGAAAACTATCCCCTACACTGCACCAGCCTATAAGGATTAATTTTAAGCTTATTTAGTTAAAGTTAACGTAATTTAATATGCTGTGGTATAACGTGCCGAAAATGGCACTTAACTTAAGTAAAGGTGAGTAAGCCTAAGCAAATCCTAAGCTGGGCCTGAGCTGGGGTGAGTAGTGTTATGTAGGTGAAGTATAAAAAAGGAAATTCGGTGTGCCCAGATTCGTCTTATATAACAGCCTGGTTATTACCTAGAAAAATACAATCTACATAACCTCCCCACCCCCTTTCTACTTCCCCTCCCCCTTCTCCTCCGCCACATCCCTCACATTCGTCGCCCCCCTAACCCTTAACCCCCCCGCCGCCACCACCGCAGCGACACTACATCCCATCAACACCCAAAACTCTAACCTATACCCCTCGGCAAACGCCAGCTTCACCCTCGCCTCCCGCTCTGGGCCAAGCCTGTTGATGGCCTCGAGCGTCTCGGAAATTTCACCGAACTCGAGGGGGGTGAGGACACCAGTGAGCGAGGCGAGCAGGTTGTTGCGCAGTGTGGCGGAGCAGATTGCGAGGGCGACGGTGCCGCCGAGGATGCGGACTTGGGTTAGGGCGGAGAGGAGGACTCCTGGGGGGGGGGGAGTTAGTCGTCAGTGGGTTAAGGGGGAGGAGGAGGAGAGAAAAGGCGGAGTAAAGGGGGTAGAAAAGGGGTAGCACCATACCTGCGTCTCTTCTGTCCACGAGGAGTTGGCCCAGCGTGAGGACTGTGCTCAAGGACAGTCCAAAACCGACGCCCATCATGGCCTCAAAGCCGTATTGCTTTGCTGAGATGGAGTTGCCTGTCAAAGGGATGGTGATGGCCAGTCCGACGGCGAGGGCGCCGATGGCGGAGCCGATGATGATGAGATAGGCGGGAGGTATGTTGAAGGTGGATGTGAGAACCCCTGAGAAGGCGGTTGCGGCGGGAGATGTCAGGAGGAGGGGGAGGACGGATAAGCTGGCTTGCACTGGAGACACGCCGTAGACGGCTTGGGCGTGTTGCGGGATGAGGAAGAGAATCGTGACGAAGGGGAAGCCGGTGAAGAAGGTGTTGAACATCATGCTTGTTAGCTGGCGGTCTTTCAACAGCCGCATGGGAAAAATAGGCTCCTGGGCTGTGTTAGTCTTTTCGAGGTAGAGTTCCCAGGTGATGAAGAGAATCCATGACAGCCCTGACAAGGTGAATGTTGCGATGATCGGTGCGCTATTCCATGGATATTGGCTACCGCCCGACTCGAGGGCGAACACGAGGAGGACAGATGCCGCGAGGAGGGAGAGGCAGCCTAGTATATCCACCCGCTGGGTTGTCTCCCGCGAGAACTTGGCGCGCAGCCGGGCGGAGAAGGTCAAGTTGGTGTCGACCTTGCTGGCAGGGAGGAAGATGGCAATCATTAGAATTGCGACGACGCCTGGGGGGCCACTGCCGGTAGGTACTTGTCAGCGTCGCAGTCTTATATGCATCCCTGTGGTGCACTCACTTCAGCAGAAACACCCATCTCCAGCTGGTGTTTGTCGCAATAGCACCACCGACAAGCGGCCCTGTGATGCTCGCGAGGGCAAAGACAGATGAGATGATACCAATGTACTTCCCGTACTCAGTCACCGGGACGAGCTTGGGCGCAATCACCAAAACCATCGAGTAAATTCCGGAACCACCGATGCCCTGGAAAGCTCGCAAGATGATCAGCTGTGTCATAGTGTGGGCTGAACCACAGGCAATAGAAAACACGGTGAATATTGTTAGAGCTAGGATGAACATGGTTTTGGTTCCGAAAATGCTAGACAGCTTGGCGTAGATGACGAGAAAGCCGGTGTAAGTCAGAAAGTAAGCCGTGACAACCCAGTTGCGCTCATTGAAGCCGTTCAGGGAGTCGGCGATGGAGACCAGCGAGGTGCTCACGATAGTGGTCTCGAGAGTGGACAGAAACAACGAGATCCATATCCCTGCCGTGAGCGTGTAGAGTCTCCATCCCTTCATGTACTCTGGCTTGGCGTCAGTCTGTTCTGTGCCAGATGGTGATGATGTGGGCGAGATGTCGATTCTGGCATTTTGAGATGCAATTTCTTTCGTGGCGTCCAGTCGAGGGGGTGTTGTCGCGCCGTCGATTCGAGCCACGGCATCTTGGTTGGATGTCGTGTTGGCAACGCCGGGGTTTTCCATGCCAGGCGTTGACGGACGTTGATGTTGCGGAAATGCACCGCAGACTGAACAAGTGAAAAAATCGCAGTCCAAAGGGCAACTCTCGTTGCGCAGTGTCGCGCGCTCAGGAGGTCGACTGGTAACGTGAGGTCGACTGGTAACGTGAGGTCGACTGGTAACGTGGCCAATGTCGACCGCGAATGACAATGCGAATTTCATCGGAGACGGTGGCTTTTCGACACGGGATGCCCCCTGCGCGGACGTGGGTAATCAGACAGGGATGTGAATCCTTCGGGGCGAGTAAAGCGGCCGCGTTCCGACAGCATGGCAGAGCCCCGGAGGATCACCACCGGGCCAGGAAATCTAGCAACAACACATCGCCGTTTCCGGCCCAAAGTTCGCCCAAAATTCGACGCGGAACTTGGACCGGTTACTTTGGATGCGGGTTGTTTCCAGGCATTTTCTTCGTACTAGTCGCACCCTCCACACTCACCGTGCTAGTGGTGCCCCCCTGGTCATGATGTTGCCGCCTGGCTCAGGGGCTGCTACTAATCTTCACGTGCTCGGTGTATAATGTATTTTGGAGGGAACTATTTGCCCATTGTATGGCAATCGAGATTTGTTTTCGATACCTAGGTACCTAGCTACTAGAGAGAGAGTGTGTGGAGAGTGGAGAGATCCGGTAAAACAAAAGGGGGGGCAGTCTTCTCTGCCACCAAAATACGGTGCATTCTCAACATTGCCCGAATTATACCCCAGGTTCAATCATGACTCGCAAATCAATGAAGGGAGGGAAACCCTTTGCCAAAACAGTTGAGGTGTGGCATAAGGGAAAATCAAATAATTAAAGGGAATGAGCGGAGAGGCAGCAAAGAGGAAGAAAAGGCTTGGTAGCGAGTCAAGGCAAGTAGGTGCCAGACGACTGCGCAGACGTGTACTGAATCGGGGTGTACATATAGGTCCGGCCGTCTGGGGCTGACGGCATGTTGCTTGGACTCTGCTTGAAGGAGTAATTAGGGACGTTTGTCGGCGCGGCATACGTCGGACTGTCGAAGAGGCGATCCCGGAGGGTGTCCAAGTGGGTAACGTGCTCAAGGCCGCCCAGGGCGTAAGAGGCAGCGTGCGTCAGCCCTGAGCGTTGGACTGTCGTGGCGAAGACGTCCTGTGCGCCTCTCTTGAACTCTCGCTGGAGTGGGATTCTGGGCTCGGGCAGACCGCGTCGCATCCGCTCGCTCTCGATAACGGCCGCGCGTGCAAAGCTGCTGGCCGCTTTGCCGCTGTGGTTGGCGGCCGATGTGAACTGGAGGAACGCCAACTTGCCGCTCAACCCCCCCGTGTGCAGTGTAAGCGCGGTGGAGACGCCGGCGATGCCTGCGGTGGGCAAGATGGCCCCGGACTCTGCGAGGAACTTCATCTTGGCTCGGCGCTCGGCCTCCATCACATGGAGGTCGTTCGCGTTCTCGTACCTCTGTTTGCGACTGAGGTCGGATATTCCGCGGCTGACCATCGCCTTCTTGAGATCACGGCGCTCGAGCGGGAGGGGTTTCGTCATCTGCGCATTGTCCCACGCGGCCGAGGCGATGTCTCGACCGTTCTCATAAGTGGCATGGGCCTTCTTGCTGACCGTGTTGGTGACCTCGGCCTCTAGCTTGTCCATGGTGCGCTCGAACTTCTGGAACGCCTTTTTGACTGTCTTGAGAGGCATGGTTGAGTTGAGGAATGGCTGGATTGTGAAGATAAGGTGGGTAGCTATACAAGGGTCTGTGTGTGATGTTTGCGTTGATCAGGCAGAGCAAAATATCTGGACAAATCGGCAGAGTTAAAACGAAGAAACCTGCACAACGATAGGGAGTAGAAGAAAAAGAAGCCAGGAAAGGAGAGGGGGGAATTTCCTCGGCTTATATCTACCACGTCCATTCGTTGATGCCTCGCAGCACAATCGAGAGGCCATATCCTCAACTCCGGAATTCCGGATAAGCCTTTTACCAGTGCCAATGCAACAAATCGGCGATAAAACCAAATCTGGAATGGTCGGAGCTGCACGTCAACGCCACATTTCAAGTTTGGACGACACCCAACCATTTCGGCCGCCCTGCAGTACTGTCCGGGCTTGGCATGATGTTGGGGAGTCCAGACCTGTGTGAATTTGTGTAATCCGAAGAGGACAAAGCATCTGGTCACCCTTCCCCATGTCTGCCTAGATAGATGCGAGGCATTCATTCCGGGTGTGAACTGATATCGGCGCTGAACACATATCTGCCTTGCTTGGTTTTTTACACAGCCCGCCAACCGCACCGTCCTCAAACCCTCTCCAAATCTGTCAACCAGTCCAAGTAAAATGGAGGCCTACAAGGGCGAGATCCTCAAGCTTTACATTGTCGACAAAGGGACACAGGAAAATGTGCTAGAGCTCCTGAAAAGCCACCGACTCAAGGTCAAGTAAGTGTTCAGTAGCCAGAGAATCGAGCCCCGCCGAACCACCGCTCACACCGTCGCCCCCAGGCCCGCGGATCTCCAATCGCAACTAACACAGTGGGGTTTCACAAAGAATCTGAAGCGGGGAGAGGTCGTGGAAATCTTGCGGGCCAAGGCCAGTCGCGATACTGCAGGCAAGGAGTCTGTCTTCACCCTCCGAGGATGGCCCGTCAGTCTGGAGCAGGTCGAGAAGCACCGCAAGAAATTCGGAATACCCGCCATCAAACCCGGCTCCCTCAGCGCTTCTCACGACAGTAGCGACACCTCTTCGCAGGACATCGTGTGCCGGACACCGCCTCCTTCGCCCCATGCCTCCCTGCCCGTGGTAGAAGCCCGGCGGGTGCCCGAGAAGCTGCTGTACGACATCGACGTCCTCGTAAAGGGCTCCTTCGAGGCCGGGCGCTGGAAGTTCGTCAGCAACGACCTCCTCATCGTCAGCTCCGAGCACCAGACGGCGGAAAAGCTCGCCATCCACGACTTCCTCGGGAATATCATCAACGCATCAGCCACAGCAAAGCGGCGAGACTACGACCTTGCCTTCGAGCGCTGGAGCCAGGCCTGCGTCAAGGTCGACCGCCTCGTAACAGGCCGATGCCACGACATCATCCCCAACCTGATCCAGCAGCTCAACGACCTCAACCGCGAGGACCTCGGGCCCGTAGCCGCCAGCCTCAAAAAATACATCGCCGAAGCCAGCGCCGTGCACGGCGACCCGAACGAGCCAACAACAACCATCCTCTCCCAAATCGGCAAACTCGACATGTCCCTGCTGGCCGCCGCTGAGGAGCGCATCATGGCCCACTTCCACCGCCTCTTCACCCAATACCTCGGCTACCGCTGCTACAACACCTTCGTGATGATGATGGACGGCGCCCGCCGCCGCCTCCTTTACGACAAGTGGGCCACCTTCACCGACTGCCTCCCCTCCCTCGCCCACTTAGACACTTTATTCGGCCCAACCGACCGCCGCCCCCTCGACATGATCGGTCTGCGTCTGGAAATCCTCAAAGACAGAGGCATCCCTGCCCAGGCTGAGAGGGAAGCGGCCGAGTTGATCCGCCGCGCAGAGAACATAGAGAATGATGACTGGCAGCGCGCGTATCACCTCACGCGCGGCTGGTATTTTCGAGGCTGGGCGCAGTATTCGATGCCGGGGAAGCGGGGCCAGGCTGTGGAGAGTTTTGAGACGGCGATGAGGTGTGATGATGAGCTTTGTGCGATTGATGACTTTCATATTTTTGTGCCGGAGCGGGTGGCGATGGTGGGTTATCTCCGGGAGTTGAGAGGGGCTGCCAGTGGTGATTCTTCTGTGGTGGGGGCGGGGGAGTGAGTCTTTGTCTGACCGTGAGATGAAGGAAGGTAGGCCTGTTTGACGGAGTTCTTGGTTTTCTTAGATGGCGCTATTGGTACCGATCCTGATGGTTCGTGAAAGTCTGGTATTCGACATTGACTTGGGGTGTTGGTGTTGGTCTGCGCGCGGAGCCCCTGTTGCAGTGGACCCAGAGCCCCTGAATTGGCATCGTTGCCGTGACGGGAGGGCAACAATTGGTAGGTACGTGCGGTCAGAGGCTATACCACTGTGAAAGGTCTCCTCCACGCGCCTCACACTCTTGAATATCGTCTTTAGATTATCGATTGCCCCTTTGTTTCTGACCCCCATACTGCGGCTTCCGCCGAACTTCATTTTTGTGGTGTGGTCCGTCTATACATCCCCGATGTGACAACTGTTTCTGTGCAGGCTTTACCGGCTATTACCGCCTGCTTGCAGTGCATTAGGGGATGAGAGATTCAGCTTCCATTCAATCACTCGAATGTTTTTACTGCACTAGTACTGCATTGGTACCCTATGCATGTCTTGGGCCTGAATTTCCAACGAATCTGCACGGGACGCGTATTCGGGCCCCTAATTGGCGGTGCAGTGTGGGTGGAAGCGTCGGGCTCTTGAAATATCTTCATCAAACATCCCAGACACGGACCATTTTTTCCTTGACTCGCACACTTGTTAATATACCCCTGACATTCCATTATTGACCGAGCAACTAATCCCCCGCCAGGCACTGAGTCAAATAAGAGGAACATGACGATGGTCTTCTTCGACTTGGCTGGTATCATGGGTCGGATCGAGCCAAAGCTCCAGGGTCTCAATAAAAAGGTATGTAGCTCTTTTATAAACTCGGAACGCTAGCTGTATCTGAGCCCCACAGGTCTATGAGCACCCAGAGCTGGCCTTCGACGAAGTCATGGCCCATGACGCGACCTGTAACTTCTTTCGAGAGCTGAAAGAAGCTGAGAGGCTTGGTATCGAGGTCTACCGATCTGCGTATACGCTTCCCACATGCTTCATGATCAGGGGAGTTGTGAGTGGATCTTCTGGGCTAGCGAGAACAGTCGTGTTCAACGCCGAGTACGATGCCCTTCCCGGAAAGGGGCAGGCCTGCGGGCAAAATCTCATCCTGTCGTCCTCGATTTGGGCCTTCCTCGGTTGTTTGGTACGCCTCAAATCATCGTGTGGTGGAGGAAAACGTTGCGAAAGGTAGAGAGGGTGGGGTGGCGGAAAATTATCCGTTCGCTTATATTATCCGTTCGCTTATAAAATACGTTAATGAAACATGGTTGGCCAGCTTTCAGCCACCAACACAGCAGGGATAATATTTTCAAGGGCGGAATTGAAGAAGCAGAAAAAGAAAAGAAACTCCCAAAACAATCTTCGTTCCTCGTTCAAATTTTCAAGGACACCATGCCTTATCACTGAGGGCTATTTTTGTCTTGCACCGATCACATTCGCAACATGAGCCTTTGTTTATCGTGCCAACGTTTTGATATTCAGTTTCTGTCTCAGGCGTCGTACCAATGGAGGAATATTCCATCAGAGGCGGTGTTGAGAGCGGCCGAAGATGGCTGTACCTTTTGCTGCTTGCTGGTTACCTCGCTGGGAGAGGGTTTCCGTGAAAATATGATAAGATCCTCCTGGGTTCGTGTCTACTTTGAGAGACTCAGAGAGACTCGCAGCGAAGAAGCCAACACTATCAAGCGTGAAAGTCCTCTTAGGGTCCGTTGGCTCTGGGTCACGCTCTGTTCCACATTGAGGCCGTTTCCTCTGACCGAGAGAGACCCTGATTTTATACTGCACGTTGCTGCCGACGAGGGTATGTTTGGCATCCTATGTCACTCTGCTATCTTCGTAACTTTTTTCTAACTTTTGGTGTTGCTCAGGTACCCCTGCAGCAACTTCTGGGGATATACAAGGTCGATATGTGGAAGAGTCTCACCCGTTAAGCTGCATTCAAATGATCAAAGATTGGTGGCTCAGCTGTGAAACCAACCGTCAAAACCACCCACGCTGCTCACGATCACTCTCAGGCAGTGATATAATTGATCCCAACCGAACACCGCTTCCAAAACGCTGCGTTCGGGTAACCTCTGTTTTCGCCGATGCTGTCGACCCCAACGAGTTTGACATCAAACTGAGGCTCGAGGAGACTCAAGACAACTATGGACAATACATCTGTTTGTCCCACCGATGGATCCAGCCTGTCACACAGCAGTCGCCGACAACAGAGTCCAACTACAATGATCGCCTTTCCGGAAAGGGATTTGACCAATTGTTCCCTTTATTCGTTCATGCTTTTCGAGCAGCCGTCAAATTCGGGGTCCAGTATGTATGGATCGACAGTCTCTGCATCATCCAGGATAACGCCGAAGACTGGACTCAAGAGTCGGTCAGGATGGGGAGATATTACCAGCTCGCCACCTTTACCATGATGTCGACCTTTTCCCCCGAAGATACGGCGTTATTCGCTGGATACTCACCGCCAACCCCTGACAGGATTGTCCGCCTTCCCTACAGAGACAAGACGGGGGTACAGAGGGGCCACTTCTACGTCTACCCTCGCACTAGACGGTCTCTGTTAGCGAAAAAGTGGGCTAGCCACATCAACAATAGCCAACTCCTCACCCGCGGCTGGATCTTCCAGGAGTGGCTCCTCAGCCGGCGCATCATCTGCCTCACCCCATCGGGCGTATACGTGCAATGCCAGTGTCGCGACCAGACGGCTGCGCAGAACCACTACGGCGAAGATGTCGGCTGGTTTCCGCCTCGTCCGGAATGTCGAGGGTTTCTCTCAATCAAGGCCTCGCTACGTCTAAATTTCGATAATATTCACGACGTGTATTGTAGTTGAGAGGCCGTGGTCGAGCACTAGAGCAGCCTCAGATTATCGGAGCCGGAAAAAGACCGCATCGCCGCCCTGACGTGTGTAGCCGGCGAGTTTGCCGCGGCACTAGGATCCCTCGGGAAACGGGCGGCATGGTCTACCTTCGTCGCCGGTTTGTGGACTGGCGACATATACCGTGGATTGCTTTGGATTCAGGCATCCCCCGGACGTTACAGGCGTTTGGGCAGCTTCCCGACCTGGTCTTGGGCTTCCATCGATGCTCCTGTGAGATGGCCCTCGCGATCGTGGGAAGAGGTTGAAATTCTCCGAAAGCTGGCAAATTCAGGATTTCTCGGAGGATACCATGAGTGGCTCTGTGAAAGCGCAGTGACAAATATCAGGCTCAAGGCTGCCATTTTCGGCGAACGGCATTGCCTCCCGGCACCTAGCTCTCAGCTATCGACCACCCCAAGAGTCGTTCGCGATGCGGCTGCTACGATTTCTACATCTGATCCCAGCGGCAGTATACCGCCCAGAATCATTCTTAACCTTCGCGGGCGCCTGCAGCCCGTCTTCATCAGGGATCACTATTGTAAATGGAGTGGGGAGCTGGAAGATGACGCCAGGAGGGCTGAACCAACTACAGGAAACCAAGCAATACCACAAGCACCCGAAATAACTACAGTGGGAACATCAAGCCCAAAACAATGCAAACACCGAATTGTCAGTATCCCCGGCGACCGACCCCTCATCAGCGGCTGGGCCTCGCTCGAGCTCCCCGATTTTCAGGATGAGAATCTCTTTATTCCCTTCCCGGCTTCACTCTTACCGTCAAGCTCAATTCTTTCTCCAACTTCCGTCCCAAAAAGCCCCAGCAGTATCAAACCCCAAACGCTACTTTTTGCCCTCCTAATCTCAACACAATCTACGCCCGCATCCGCTTTAGAAAAAGGAAAATACAGACGAGGGCCAAACTTCGCAGCCCCAACCAGAGAAGAGTTTAATGTGTTGTACTTGCGAGGCTGTCCGGAGCGGACTCGGATATTTAATGGGTACGAGAGGGTTGGTGTAGGGATTCTGTACGGAGAACATGTGAAAAAGGGATTCGAGCTTGCGACAGAGAGAAAGGTGCAGCTTGTCTAGTAGTCACCATTTCTAGGTTGTTAAAAAATAATCAGTTCTCAACAGACTCAAAGCTACGTCCATGAGCAGAAGTAATATAATCAATCAGTTGCAGCCCCAATCAATTCTCCCGAACCCAGTTGCAATGTTTCTGACAATTTAGCTACACGCTGAAGAAGAAGTGAATATTTTTATCCGCAGCCCACCCTGACCTCCATTCCCCGCTCGGCTCATGCGGGGCTCACCAAAATCGCGATGTTTCAGCATGTGGGCTGCGCTGTAAACACGCTGAGCTTCTGTTTAGGGTCCGGGTGGAAGGATTGAAGTAATCGACATACGCCAGCTCGCCCACGTCTCTGGCCGCGAGTTCTCCGAAGCGCCGGAAGAGGGTGCCGAGCGTAACGTACAGCTCACACATGGCCAGGTTCTGGCCGATGCAGCTACTCGAACCCCGCGAGAAGTGGACGAGGCATTTGTTGGCTACGGCGAGCATGGGGTTGCTCCCATGACGGTCTAGGGGATTGCTTTAGAACGGAAAGAGGGTAGGCAGGGATAGAGAAGAGAAATTATCCCACGTACCCCTATCAAAAAGAATGGGGGGTTCTGGCCGGAGGCCAGAACACCATGGAAGTGTGGTCATACGAGCTGAGGTGTGACCATGGCAGCTGAACTCAGCTCAGCTAGTGTGGGCCACTATTTGCTACCATTTGCTGCCATCCACATTTATAAGAATTAGCTCTTTGGCAAAGCCAGAGAGCGAGGACAAGCAATACAATCACACTGTTGCAATCTAGAGTGCCGTGCATCTGATGACCCCTTCCGAGAGGTCGAACCCGTTAAACTCGGCGCCGCCCCGGAGCTCTACCCGCGGGAGCCAACCAATAACGCCGTACAGTAGTCGTTATACTAACGTATAGTACTATTTTGTGAAAATAAGCTAGAAATAATAAGTAAGAGAGGAATAAAAAATGTATTAGTTAAGAAAATATAGGAGAAGAAAAAAGAGAAAAGCGTAAGCGAGTTCTAAATAGTTATTAACCTAAGGTAAATTTAATAAGGTATTATTGACTTGGGGTAGTGACCAGTTCAAGGGACAGTTCGGGGACCAACTGTGGGCCTTGCGCTAGTTTGTGTTTGTACGTAGCCTTCTTTTTTTTGTTTTGTTCTTGCCCGGGCACCCCAAGAAAAGAGTCGTGCGAGGGGGCTTTTCGTAGATTTCTTCTTTTAATCAACCAACCTTTTTGGCGAAAAACACGAAGCCGTACGGCTGTGACGAACCCTCCGCCCCTTCGATCGATTGAAGATACTATCGCCTTGATGGATTGAATCGCAAGACTTGCACGCTGATGTCGTTGCTGCTGTTTTTGTTGTTGTTGTTGTTGTTGTTGTTGTTGTTGTTGTTGTTGATGTTGTCGGAGTTGACGTTGTCGGAGTTGACGTTGTCGGAGCCGCTCTCTGGCAGCAACCCGCTGGGCGTTGGCAGTAACACCCACGTTATTGGTACGTAGCCCCTTTTCCTATGTTTTGAATGACCTTCAATCGATCGGTCGTAAGATCGAGATTCCGTGGGAGTGGTTTGTTTGCGTGTCACGGTAGCCACGGTACACCTGTTCAACATATTGGCCAAGATGCTACTCTACAGGGGCTGGAAGTACCCTCTTGGCGCCGAACCGGCTGTTGTACGGTTTGCGAAAAGATCTGCCCTGGCGAATCTGCTGACATGAAAAAACTACAAGCCCAAGTCCCAGGGCCACCATCGCCATCTGTTTTCCTTCCCAGATACTCGTCTCGGTGTAAGGAATAAAAAAGCTGCTCTTCTGAACATTCAAGACGCGAAACACCCAACCCCGAAGGACATACCACAAAAGAAAAAAGGGGAGATACATCAAAAACATGATGACCATGATCGGGAGCATGACGACCGCCCACGGCACCGCCAGCCAGATCGCGGACGTGAGGAAATATCCTCCAAGGTTGCTCTCCTTGCTCTCCAGCCACTCGTCGCCAATCCCGACAAACGCCGCCAGGAGAACGATGACGCAGAATACCATCTCGACGCCGAGGATACCCCAGTACCCGAGCCATAGCTTCCAGAGGGGATTGCGGCAGATGTGTTTCTCAACCCACTTGTGACAGTGCTCAAAGAATTGCTCGTTGAAGCTGAAAAAGGTGAATGCTGTGATGACCACGCACATTAGGGCTGTGATGGCAATCGACATAATTAGGAGCGAGTGCATGCTCGCGCCCATACCATCCCAATATACCGCCGGCATATAGTCGGCTGGGATAATGGCGGCCAGCTTCGACTCGACCGTCACTCCCCCCAACCAGATCCACTTATTGAAGGTCAATAGCCCTAATGCTAATGTCGGTAGGACTAGACCGACCCCTTCAACAGCAAGCAGACGCATGTGGTCGGCGATTCTGACATTCTCGCGCTGTTTCTGGGTCTGCTTCTGCGCGGCATCGGGGTAGGATGTGCGCCACGACCGAGTCGGTGTTTCGGGCTTAATCCGTACTAGGCATAAGATTACCCTCTACACGGCTGCCGCAAGCTCTCAAGTTAACATGATGAATGGCGGTCCCATAGCGCCAGCATGGGTAACCCACCCTACGTCTTGGCGGACCAGAAGTCGCTCCATCTTAACATACCCAATGAGAAGATCCCAGGCTGCGCGGTTCATTCCGGCTAGCGTGGTGAGAATGGCGAGATACAACAGTGGGATGCGCAGCAAGGGAAACTTTGCGAAACTCCTCTTGAGTCTGGGGAGGAGGGTGGCGAGTTTTCCCTTGGACGTTGTCGGCTCGAACTCATCGGGCCGCACCCGCTGAGACGGCGGGCCGAGATGGAGCTGGAGAACCGCCACAAAGGCCATCAGGTTGAGCAGGACGGATGGACCGGGGCCGTAGTACCACTGCACATTGTGAATGCCGAGGGGATCAGAGGTTTCCGGAGCGGCGCCATTGGGGAAAGTTGGGATCTTGGTTGGGATGCGGGTGGTGGTGGCAGTAGTGGTGGTGGTGGTGGTGGTGGTGGTGGTGGCGGTTGGGAGGGCACGTTGGGTGAAGGGTGGGAACAAATGAAGGGGATATTCGTCTGGGAGTTTCGGGGCTGTGAATGTCGCTGTGATGATCTGAGCTGGGTTGGTGCAGGGCGTTGCGACGAGAACGGTTGTCGGGAGACGGGCCTAGATATCAAGAGAGGTAAGGCCAGGCATGGGACGGTGGAGCGCCGTCTTGAAAGCCCCGTCGGAGTCGAGAATCGTCGAATCCGCTACAAGCCTCCCATCCTGTCGGGAGAGGCCCATAAGGATCGCAAACCCCAGCGCAGGCAGCTGCCTAGAAGCCAGTGCCCCAATTTTAGGGCTCCGGTCGCTCCGGTACGTAGATCTCGTGGCCAGTCATGACCTCGAAAATGCGTCGGTCCCTATTCCCACTAGTTGGGAAGTCACGCTACAACCACGTCCACGTCAATGGCCATGGGCGCCTCGTTGCTCAGTGGGTCGATGATCAGGCTAGGCTCCGACGTAAGGACCATCCTGTGGGTATCCTGGACACTCGTAGACGTCTTGCTCTAGCTCGCACGCGTGCTCTGCCGGCGAGGAGGAGGCGAACGGCCAGCCTTGTTGAATCGTCGACACCAGAAATCAACTGGTGATGAAGTGGCCGGACACGAGGATGGAAACGGGTCATCGGTATAGCGTTCCCAAAGTCCCCAACCTTGACGAATCCCGATAGTGCAAGCTGACGAAGTACCTTCTGTTGGGAACTCTCATCTCCAGCTGTACAATCAAGAACCCACATGCTGTGCGCCGTTCTAGAGAATGTCGGCGAGACAGAATATGGTCTCCGGCGTGTTTTCCGCCATGGCCACGGCAGTGACGAGAATTTCATCGGACATGCCAACCAAGACCATTTTGGTCGGCTGAAGGGAATCAAACCCTAGGGTAGCAAACGAATAGATCTCATCATTGGACCGGGCCTCGAGCCCCTGGACGAAGACGCCGAGTTGGGAATCCCACCGTTTGGCGAACTTGGGATAGATGCGAACCAACTCCACACCTGCAAGCTATCATATGACAATCACGCAGCATTAAAGTAACCTAAACAGCCATAGAAAATGTATTTAAACGTAAATTTTTTTATACATACACCCATGCTCCACTTATGCCGTAATCAGCGAAATCAATAATCTCTGCCGGTAGGACACGACTACGTATGTTAATTTTATACTCAGTTATAGCTGTAAAGTGGTGTGAAAGTTCGTCGTACTGCATGTAATTGTTCTATCGCGCAATGTGGTACCTTAAAGAGGGACTTCCTTCCGTAGAAACCTTCGAATGTATTCTCTCTTCCGTGGATGAGGTTTTGGCAATGCAGGCGCTGAATGTCAGGGAGCTGAATGATGCGGACCTGGGGTCCATGACAGCTGTAGACTTTGTGAAAATGATCTCACCGGTTTCACTGCGTGGGATCTTCGACTTCAGGACCACGTATGTGTCAAAGTTGGATGTATTTGGCCCGCTTTCGGCCACGCCTCACACAAAAAATTGATAGAAGGGAAACCCCGTTTAACGTTAGTGTTCTATAAGATCTAGAAACCATGAATTTGTGGTCTAGTATCGACTATCCCGTCCGACGAAGCCTTGTCGAAGACGGGGTGCATTACCCACTCCACAGACGCCCAGACGGAGAACTTAAATTCGAGGAAACTACAGTTCATATAGCTTTCCTATACATGGATAAAGACTCAACAGCATGATTAGATTACTCTTGGGGTAACACTCGGGACGGAGTAGATACCAGCGCGTATGTATCAAAGCATATATTGAAAGTGGCGTGAAGCAACGGATAGTAGACTCGGTCTCGAACAAATTCCGCAAGCAGGTTACAATTTATTAATGATCGTAACTTTGGGGAAGAGCACGGCGAGAGCACCTCGGCAATGGACTTTCTTTTAAGATGTGTCCATTTCATTTAGCAGTAATCTTGACATTTTTTTACAGACACTCTTGGATGTCAGAGAAATATCGCTATCGCCATCGATAAAAGCATGGAAATGCTGAGAACCAGTCCGGGCTCAAGTCGAAGCGAGTGGGAATTCACGCTGCTTCCGCCTGTAACCCCAACGTTGCATTCCTGAGCATTAGGGCAGTTGACAACCGTGCCTGGACCATTCGAAATAGTCGTGCTTCCTGGACTGCCACCGGAACCACCACCAGAACCTTCCGGCGTCGCACCTCCCGTATCCGTTGAACCAGGTGATTGGGCTGTGGTTCTTGCCGTCGACGTTGACTGCGACAGAATTAAGTTTTATGATTGATGGAAGATCAGAGGATGAACTTACAGCTGGACTGGATGCCGGCAAGATGGCCAGTTGCGCATCACAGAAAGTGTTGAACCAGTCGACGGTAGCCTGCGGCGTAACCGTGTCCTTTATTCCGCACAAGTTCTGAACCCCATCCTTGATCCACTTGGTTCGCTTTTGTCGGTAGTTCTGGTCGCAGAAACATCCCATGGTTTGACAGCCGGATGCGTAGACGACGGCCGTTGTGTACCAGCAGGGCGTGGTTTCTGGAAGTGTGACAATCTTGCAAGATCCGCATGCTTTGAGGTTGTGGAGTGATGGGTCTGCTTTGAGAACCTCTTTGATGTCATCTTGGTCTGCGAGCACTGACTCTATAAGGAGGAGCAAAGTCCAGAAGGGTAGACGATTCATCATCATAGCGAGTACGAGCGGTGCCTTTGCACCGAGAGCGATGCTGAAGACACGCGGTTATGCTAAGACGTGAGAGTGGATTATTACCTTTGTCAGTTCGGCAGGGCTGTTGCTCATCTTTCAATTCCCAAGACCAGTTCCTCACGCTCGAAAACTTGCTGAGACAGCATGCGGCTGAGCCCAAGCCACAGGCGGTCGTCAAATCAGCGATGTTGAAGCCAAGACATGCAAATGCAGTGCTGATCTGGAACACACGCCTTTGCCACCGCTAGCAGGGCATGGTCACTAGCCTCTGCAGTCAAAAGTTGATCATGCGCCTCCAAAAGCGGTTCTCCGCACCTGATATGCTGATAGTGAAAACGCCTCGTAAGGCCTCGCCAACCCTTTTGTGAATCTAGACCCTTTGAAAGCCTTTGCTCGCTAAACAGTGAGCATCAAGAGAGTGCTGAATAAGCCCCATTCAGGTTTGAAATTTACGCCATCTCTATCAAATGCCGGTCCTAGAACTAGCATACTGCGGCGAGTAACCGAGTGAAGCCTCCAGTTATTTCTCCTACAAGCTTATCAGTTTCTCCCGAGATTCATCCCGACCCTGTGATATTCATAGAAGTCATGCTACACGAAAAGAGCGACAACTGAGATCAATACTGCCGTGCCCATCTGCTTCCCTGCGCTGCTTCCACACCAACTATTGCATACCGTTCGTGACACATAATTTGCGCTGTTGGCTCGGTCCCTACCGACACCTCTTCCTCTGCTCCCTTTGCTTGGGCTTTTTTCTGTCGGTGATTCTTCCACTTGCGGCACGCCAGAATAAGAGTGACAATGCCAGCAATCGCCCCGGGGATAGCGAGTCCAATGGCGATCTTGTTTGCCGTCGTGAGCCCTCCGCTCTCCGTGTCCTTACTGCGGGCCGTCCCACCGCCATTATCGATTGTTACGCCTCCACCACCGACGCTGAGGGTTGAAGTTGCGTCGGAGATAACCACGTCGCGCTTTTTGGTTAGGTTGTCGTCGGTTGTGGGAGTCGGGAGAAAGCGTGCCAGTGTGTGGTTGTCAATGCGATCGAGAGTATACCCATTGACTGCTAGATAGTTTTAGCTTGCTCCAGATATAGCATAACGGGTCGGTAACGCCTACCCCTCTTTCGGGACTGGGTTGTCGTCTTCGAGAGTGGCGATGCTTCAGTCGTCTCCAGCGCGATACAGAGAAGAATCAACAAGATCGTGGCGAGCGAATGGTGGTATCTATTTCGTGCCATAGTTATGGAAAGCTTTTGAGAGCAGCTCCATGTACGAGTGCCAAAAATTGATGAAAGTTGAGTGTTTTGCCAGAGCCTCGGGGTCCTTCTCGGGTTGAAGAACTCCCCCCAGACGCAGATGCCGCCTCTGCACAAGTCCGAACATTTGCAGTAAGGCGCCTGTGCGTGACAACAAGAGCCTCTGTTCATTTGCCCATTGAATCCTGCAGAATGGGCTGTGGAACAACACCAAGGCTACATGTCATTGGGCCAGGATTCAGCCCCGACAGAGAAGTTGACTGTGGCGTCCAATGGCGGCGGGACAGCTTCGCAACCCAAAAACAATCGCCAATCCCGGGGGTCTAGATTCTGCGGACCCTGGACATGCAGCTGCTGTTGTTTGGGCCCAGACCAGGGAATGCTGCAAATACGTGTCACATCTAAAGCGCCTCTTGACGCCACGCCGCGACTTGGGCAAACTGCAAGCACTCGGACAAAGAAGGCTCCAAGTTCTGTTTCTATGACTGGTCAAAGTCCCGGAGATACACGTTGAAGGCCCCTCCGGAAGGCCCCGCAGTTCTTGGCGACGGTGGAAGCAACTGCAAGCGCGTCGACCCGAGGTTGATGGAGCTTTTTCTTCCCCTCTTCCCCCTCCCTAACCCCGACATTATTTTGTGCGAGTATCCAAAGTCGTGATGTTGGCAGCGTTCCTATCTGTTGCGGCTCTGGCTGCTACGGGAGCAGCGGCTGTACAAAGTCCAAGCCTCCCTCACATCACGACTCCCCCAACCAACTTCCCGACCGTAATGCGGCTTGGTTTCCCGACGCAAACCCCCACAGCCCCTGAAGGCGATCTGAAGAGACGGCAGAATGCGCAAACTTGCGCATTCCTGAACGGCAATCCAGGTGAGTCCCAGGCCGAAACCTGCCAGTACAAGATCAGTCATGTGCCAGTCTCGCCAGTTCTAATGAATGACAAGCTGCCCCCCTCTACTGCACCTCCGGTCTGCAATGCACCGCCAACACCCATCTCGGCCAAGCAGGATGCTGTCCTCAGGGCCAGGCCTGCGCAGTCGCCACGGCATGTGTCCCGTATATGTCCATGGGTCTCTGCGGCAGCAGCTGCTTCGATGACCCAGTCATGATTAAATGGTGGGAGTACCTAACCTCTCAAACATGAATGGTGAGGGTGGTAGTGATGTAGGATCGATCTAACCAGTTCATATTATAGCTTCAACCCAACCTTCCCCGACTGCGTCACCATCACCATGCACGTCGGCGCCGGCACGGCCATGTATTACGACTGCGGAGTTGCTGGCCTGGGCGGAGCATACGCTGCACAGTGGGCCCCTACCCAAGGGGCGGTCCCGGTGAGTCGTGGTGTTCGATGCCGAACCTACCGGATACGTACAGATCAAGGCTGACAATCCTGATCTTGGCAGCAAGCAACAACCCAGGGGGCGACCGCTGGAGGCGTGGGGGGTACGCCGACAGTGACCATGTCTGTGGGGGGTGCGAACAACCAAGGCATCGGGGGCAACGGAGCGAATGTAAACGGGAATGGGAATACCGTGATTTACAATAGTGGCGCGGGTCAAATGGTGGCAGCGTCGAATGTTCTTATGGGCGGTCCCTGGGCGGTGGTGTTGATGGCGCTGTTTCTTTGTTAGCGGGAGTCCTAATTGAAAGTGTGGCAGGTTATTTTGTCAAATATATGCTATTTACAAACGAGACTAGCAAGTGTTGAGTGGAGAGAAAACGAGGGCCTGAATTATTCGGCAGTTGGGCTCTGTGGAAAAAGAAGCAGGCCTGGGAGATTGAACGAGGGGACCTGAATAACGGTATTGTGAGGCTTCTACTCGAGGAAGGCGTGCGGAGGTGAAATTAAAGATCGGTACGGTTGGGGTCTAGTTAAAAGTTTCTAATCTACTGTAATAATTACCTAAAGCTGAAAGTTATGTTTTATATAAGTAAGTTAAGTGGACAGTTTAGTATTTTTACTAGTAAATTTAAGCGGTTAGCTAGTCTTAAGGTTCCTAATTAGTTATTAAGAGGCTAATGACTTGGGGCGTTTGTTCAGGTTGACCCTGTTGTTCTTTTTTTTGGGGGGCTTTGTGTGTAATGTTACTGTAGCCGTTTATATACATAGCGATGCGTTCTCTGGCGCGTGCCACTGTTAAAAAGGGGCCGCGCCGTGTGGTTCTTTGAACCGTGCTTCTTTCAATTAACAATCGATCCGACGATTTTCACCACGAAGACCTCCCATTGAAAGCCCAGTGACATTCTGGCCCTTTGATTGAAGGAAGATGACTTGATCCACGGTTGCGTTTCCTTTGTTGTTCCATGCTAGGCTCCGTTCCATGCTAGGCACCGTCACATACTAGGTTTTGTTTCATACTAGGTACGTATCTGTTTTTCTACGTCAGTTGCATTTGTGTTCCTCCGATTGGAGGACCAGTAGTCTGGGTGTCGGCCTTTCAGGCCGATAATAACGTTCTGTGGGTGTGGTTCTCTTTGTGGTTTCTTCCCTGTTGCGCCATCGCACTAGTTCACTATGTATGGATTGCGTTTTAAAGCTATTATCCCCAGATCAGCCCTTCGAACCGGGGTCCTGTCAGTAGGCGTGGGGTGGCCTTATGCGAGTGCATGTGGCAGCATTAACATATATTGTAAACTCTTATCTCTTCCGCACAAGTTAGATTACTTAACTGTCTTCTAAATGTTAATACCACAAGAAATATGCCCAAGCACCCCAGAGCCGAGAATCGGTAATATTCCTAAGCCGTCTCTTGTAATCAATTTAAGGTGTAAGTTCCTTAACAGACTGCACTTAAGATAGCGCACGGATGGTGATTAGGCCGTTCGGTCTAGAACAGGGTGGGTGGCGAATGAAAATATTTGTGTATTTGTCAGTAATAATTCCTTATTTGGAATATCGCAAATATCGACGAATATCGTGTGCTTAGTCAGCTGGCCTGCAGCCAACTAAGGAATATCTAGCTCTGGCTGCCTAAAGCAGCCTAACCACCAAAACTTCACCAATTTAACAACTCCTTTAACAATAAAGATGTCTTTCATTTCTGAGGATTCTTTAATAGATGTAAGCCGAACCCCGAACCCAATTCTGGAGCATACTCGGCTCCCTTAAGATAGAGAACCCATATGGAAGGGTAAAAGCCTTATATATTACTGTAAATACTGCATAGTATAGAGTATTTAAAATACGATAAACCTCCAGTAACATCTTTAATCTAAATACGGAATCATCACTATTAGTTAATTAAGAAGAATTGACACTTTTAGTAATACTATATTATAATCTCTTTATGAGAAAGTAATAGTAATTAATTAGACTTTTAAACTTGATGCTTAAATCTTTAAATGAGCGTTAAATAAGGAGATTATCATATAAGCGACTATTTCACTTATTATTATTAAGAATCTTTCTTTCCAGATTATTAAAAGCCCTTATTTTCACACCCTTTACAAAGCCTTTAACCTAGTAGCATTAAACGAAGTTATATCGTCACATTTAATAATTAAAAAGTATATTAGAAAATCCTGGCTCTTTTATAAAGATATCGTTTAAAAGAAACTTTAATCATCCTATTTAACAATTCACCTTTCTATTAATATCTGGATTTCTCTGAATTAGAAGTTATTTCTAGTAATTTATACTTATTTTATAAATCTTAAATTAGAAACCCTTTAAAAAGCACTTATCGGTCTTCTATCTATTTAATTATATTATGTAATATCTTAATATAAAGCTCTCTTTTATGTTCTTTAAGATTATAATATCATTTTGAAGATTAGGATAATTATCAGTAATAATACTTTAATAAATAATAAGCTTTACAGGCTCCTTAAAGTAACCCTTAACGAAAAGGCTATTCCCTAGTTATTATTAGATAATTAAATTTAATATAATGGGTATATTATTAACCTTATTATCTAGGCATTTTTATTCTAGGATGTAAATTAAGATAAAGATTTAAAGCTAAAAGAGGCTTAGATTACTCTTAATCTTAACCCTTTGATTAAACGGTATAATATTATTAACTATATTAGAGGGTCTTTTAGTTAAATAAATTAATTTATTTAACTTGCTGGTTGAATGATTCCTTTAGATAATTTTACACGATAGAACAGTTAGTATTTAATGATTTAAACTACACTTGAGAAAGAAAGTGTAATTAATTTATATATTAAATTGTGGTATGAACCTCTTTAAAAGGATTATCTTTCTCCAGATGATTAGGAATATCATTAATTAATATCGGCTTTTTTACATTTATTTTATTAAGTAATAAAAGTAATTAAAGGAGATTAGGTAATAATTAATCGGGTTTTATTTACTATAGATATTCTTATTTAGCACTTTAAGAAAAGCTTTTTAATATATAAATTAAATCCTTTCTTATTTTGTTAAATTGATAAAAACTAAGTGATATTTGATAAATATTATATAAAGACTGAGGAGTCTCTATTTTACGTAGTAGTTGTGATCTTTTATTTATCACGACGAGTTTTATATCTTAAATATAATTAGGAGAAAAAATAGACACGACTAGTAATTAACTCTGTCAAAAAGTTTTAGGAAGAGTATAGAGATTAGACAGTAAATTTGTCTTTAATAATACTATTAATTTAAATTAATGACAATTTTAATAAGTTTAATATCCTTATTTAAAATCTTAATGTTCTTCTAATATAGTAAATTAAAGATAAGTTCGAAGAGTATATCTTAAAGGCTGTAATTCTAATTTAAACTTCAGTATTAACTTAGTGGCTAAATCTATAATAATAATAATGTTAGCTAAGACTGTTTTAACTGGTAATTAACATGTTATTAATCCTAGTAATAAGTGCTGAATTAGAAAGAGTGTTTTTAGGGAGTTGTCGTATAATATCTTGGGAAAGAATGTAACTGGATGAAGATATTATTGAATTTCTTAAGTGTTTAAAGTATTAGATGAGGTTAGGGCTTGTAAATATTCAGCTGGGGGGGATGGAAGTGGATCACTTTACAGATTAGATAGGGGTTTGGAATATTGGAATTGATTACTTAGTAATTTGACGAATATCGTCGATTTGTCAGCGAATATTTCACGAATATCCGATATTTGATTCGTCAGCTGACGAATATATCGTCGCCTACCCTGGTCTAGAACCTGGTTTTACCCCAGGTCTCCTGATGCGTTGCTTAATAGTTTTAAGACTCTCACGTTGCCCCCTAGGGACGTGCGCAGATCTGGCTATTAACCCTTTACGCTCTTCTACTGGTTGAGTGATCTGGGCTTAGCGGCCCGAGCGATTAGGATTTGCATAATCGCTGAGCTGAGTGGTTCACCAGGACCAGGGCTCTCGGGGAGTTGACTGAATCTAGGTGTGATCGGGTCCGCTTAGAGTTAAGTTTAGATATCGCTACTAAGCTTGTGTGGCCAGAGCCCCAGTGGTGAGGATATGAAACCTTTTCATCTACATATCACAATTATAACCACGACTAATGCAGTAAGTTGGCGGGCTGTGTGACGATTAGCAATACCGATGTGCCGGCTGCACGGGCTTCATTAGCAGACTTGACGTAAGGTGAGGTTTTAACTGGGAAAAGTGCTAGGAAGGACCCTGACGGCTTGGGGTTTTTACTGGCATTGAAGTCCTAACGCCACAGAGATCTAAGTAACGACTTACTTAGTAATAGTCGTTTCGGCCGCCTTGGTTGATATGACTGGCCCTAGTGTGCTAAGGGAGGTAATGTGATCTGTAAAGGTTATAGACGTTATACACTGATAGGAATTCGAGCCTAGATTTAGCAAAAGCCCCGTTTGTAATGTTAAGGCCACGGAGCGTTGTGATAGGATCTAGAGAAATGTAATGAACCCCTTTAAGAGCGTAATCTTACACTTAAAAAGCTTACTAATAATACAACAGGAGGCTTCTTACAGACTAGTCACCGGACGCTATATTTTAGAGAACTGTAAATAAGGACTGAGTTTTTTATTAACGGGATTAATATCGCCCGCAATTCTTAAAGGCACCTACTTAGCTAAAACCTTTAAAGCCCCTAGAAACGCCAGAAAAGCATCCCTCCTAGTAATGGGTTAGGCAATCCCTGTCACGTTAGGATCACCACTAACGAAATTTACCAGGAAGCCGATATTGAAAGGCTTAAGATTCTTAAGGAAATCGACATGTTCGTCAGCCAAAGTGATGCCCAGGGCCTTAATGTTATCATAGAGCTGCTTAACCCTTCTACCTCCAATCACCGGGAAAATGTTATAAACGCCGTACTATACCGCCTTCTTAAAGACGTAGGCCAAAGCAATCCTCGCAACCAAGTCAGTTCCGTATTCAGCAGCGACTTTAAACAGCGACTCGCTGATTTCGACTTCCTTATCCGACTAAGATGTATTAAAAAACAGACAGATAGTGTCTCCCTCCTTCTTTTTATCTTCGATGGCCTTTAACGTCTACTACTATCCACCACCTAACACTCCCTATAGAGCCAGCGCCATTCTAAAGCTCCAAGCCATAGGCAGGATGTCCCGCTTAAAGTCGCGGTCCAGAACGTTCCAACGACCTAAGTAGATGCTAAACTGTGTTCTTCTATGAACTTTTACGTATATGTTAGCTGCACTCACAACCCACACCAGTGCGTCACTAATACCAAGGTACAACACTTTAGCTTATAAAATGAGAGCATACAGCGAGTCTATAACTTCCTTGATGGACGTTGTGTAGTCCCACCAATACACGTACAGGATGTTAATGTAATCGGTCTGCAGCCTTTACAGTAAGTCGCGCACGCTCATGTGCAGACTGCGTCGGTGGTTTCCGCCCGCGTTTACAGTGCGGCCTTTCTTCCCTTCGCCGGCCGCGACGATCTGGGAGTCGGCCGTGTACTTGGTGGCGAGGACCACCTGGTCGCGGATGCGGCCTTCGCGCTGGGACATCCATTCGCCAATCCAGGCTTCCGACTCCCCATTTTGGTAGGAATTGGAGGTGTCGATGAAGTTGCCGCCCGCCTGCAAAAAAGTCAGTTGTGTCCCCGCAGTTGACTTATGCATTTGGATGAGAAAGAGGGACAGAAGTCGACTGACATCCAAATACGTATCGAGCAGCTCAAAGGCCCGCTCCTTGGTCATGACGCCCCATACTTTGTTCCAGGCTTGGCCGATGTTTCCTCCCCCGAGTGCCAGAGGGGAGACGCGAAGCCCGGAAGTGGAGGACAAGATACGCAGCCGTCCCAGCTCCGTGGGTGGGACACTTGGTTGAGCGCTCCTTCCAAAAGAGTCGGACATGATGACAAGAGCAGCTGAGACCCGAATCCACCAAATCTGATCTCAAAATCTCTCCAAGCCCTCCAAGCCATGTTCAGAACGTTAGCTGCGAGTCTTCCGATTTATGTCCCTCATCACCAACCTCCGGCGAAGAGTCGCATTCATTCCGTGCAGGTCAACGTCCTGTCGGCATTTGATGCACAGCCCCCATGCCTCCGCACTGCGCCAGAGGGGATTTCTAGGACTCAGCCTGTACCCCACGCTGCGGACTTCATTCTCCGCACCACAGCGTCCCCAGGGCTGCGATTATTGGTGCCATGGCGCATGGCTGCCTTGCGGCTGCCTGCACGCTGCAGCTGTCGGGGCTAATCAGATGTTGTTCCGAAAGAACACATCGGGCCTGGCTTGCACGAGAGCCAATCGAGGTGTTTGAGATCGGCTTGGCGCTCGCCCCATTGAGGCAGTGAAGCCTCAGACATGGCCGGCATCACCTACCGTCGTGAATGGGGATGGGACATAAAGGAGACAGAGGCTGCTGTGGATTGACAGCGAATTCTTCACCCACATCCAACCTCCCAACCTTCCAAACTCCACCATGACGAGCAACACCGTCGACGATCTGCTCACATCGGGCGATGAACCCTTCGCGGTGATCGAGAGACTTGCAGACGCTATTCGAAATGAGGGCGATGCTCGACTCAGCGATGAGGACCGCGAGAGGCTGGTGCAGGACCTGTACGAGGGCCCCCGCAAGTGCCAGTGCTGCATCAACTGGGTCAACGAGATCCCCGCCGATGTCGACATCGACACCGTCGAGGCAGATGAGTGCACCCACCCTATCATCGTCCGCAAGCGTGTGATGCCTACCGAAGTTGAGGGCAAGATGCGCGTCGCCATCCACTCGCTCGAAGTCTGCAACCCCGAGGTCCGCAAGGTGCTCTTTGAGGTCTTCAAAGGCTACGACAACCTCACTCCCGAGGTGAAGTATCTCGTCTTCAAGGCCCCCTTCCGCCAGTTCTTCTGGCGCTGGGAGCGTTTCGAGAAAGCAGTCGAGGACGAGCAGAACGAGGTCGTCAAGGCCGTCCTTTTGCAGATCCGTTCCATCGTCAAGGCCGACCTGGCGGAGGCATTCGCAGTGAGTGCCGAGCTCGTTCCACACGGCATTATCACCTTCAAGCACCTGTGGATACTCTTTCCGCCCGGCGAGATCGTTTACGACTCGGATGACCGTACTACAGAGTACGGCTGCTATTACACTGTGACATCGAGCGCCCTTGCTCTCCACGACCCCTTCTACTACGAGATCATTGGCTGCGCCGTCGACTACGATGGCTATCGGTTTGGATACCGCACCCACTTCCTCGGCGTCAGTTCTTTCAAGGGCACACGGAAAATTGCCGGCCTGACAGCCATCCCTGAAAGGTTCGTGCGTGATGGCGACATTGTTCGGCAGAAGTGCATTGAACGAGGCAAGCGATTCCAGGAGCTCGTCGGGAAGAAGTACATGGCCTATCTCCCGGACGAACGAGATCGCAAGCTGGCCGGGGCCGACTCAAGCAAGCAGCTGGAGCGCCGCATCATTCTTGACGTGATCGGCCATCCCCGCAGGCGTAACGCGGGTCTCGGATATCTGGGGCCGGTTGACAAGTTGGGTCACTATACGACCCTTATCACACAAGCTCCCGTCGAGACGGTGCCGCCGGGTGGGCACCGCCCACTTCGGACAGAAGAGGACATAAGGTTAAACCGCCGTCGCGGTCGTAGCGCCCGTTATGAGGATTCCTACAGTGATGACGATTACGAAGTTCGCCCAGCCCGTCCTCTATCGCCAAGACCACACCACCCACAGTTGATTCCTTTACCCCGCCGCCGTCGTTCTGTCAGTTCCGTGTCGTCAGTTGAGTCAGAATGTGCGGAATCCCGATCCAACAGGCCTCGCTCGCCATTGGTCGCTAACAAACCAATTATAGGGGAAAGTGATGCACAGGGGAAGCAGCGCCCCGTCCTGACCGATCTGCAATACCAGATGTGCGACGCAACCATCTGCGGCTATGACCTGCGGGGTAAGCGCTGGGAAATCTTTGACGTCGATCGTATCCGGGACATCAACTTCAACACTCAGCCTTTCGACAGCCTAGTTTTGCCGGAGGGATACAAAGATCTGATTCTGTCTTTTGTCGAGAATCAGCTCAAGGATGGCGACAATTTCGACGACGTCATTAATGGGAAAGGTAAGCAGTCTGAATCGATTACGTTGAGATATGTGCTGACTATTTAGGTGGCGGGCTTGTCATCCTCCTTGCTGGCGACCCTGGCGTGGGCAAGACCATGACGGCGGAATCAGGTATGTAAAATTCACCAATCTTACCTAAATGGACTTCCTAACCCCTCGGTGTAGTTGCTGAAAAGATCAATGCCCCCCTTGTCAAGATGGAACTCTCCCAGCTTACCAAGGCTGTGATAAATCGCAATAACGACCCCACGCCAATCAGGCCTGGCAGGCCAGTTCGGGACACCGATGACGTGGATGACGAGTTGAGCGCGACCTTTGCTCAGGCTGCGCGGTGGAACGCTGTGCTTGTATGTCAAATCGCACTGCTGAGACATTCCGTTGCCTCTTACTTGTCTTCGAAGAGAATAATAACTAACAGACATTTGTCACTTAGCTTATCGACGAGGCCGACATGTATCTTGAGAAGCGCAATGACAATTCGCCGGATCGAAACCACGTGGTTTCGCGGTTTCTCCGCGAGCTGGAGTACTACCCATCGCTCCTGTTCCTCACCACCAACCGCGAGAAGGTTTTGGATCCGGCAGTGTACTCGCGAATCCATCTCACCATGAATTTCCCAGCCCTGGACAAGCCTTCTCGGCTTGCAATCTGGAAGACCTTCTTGTCGCGAGAGGAGGACTCGACCGTCACCGAGGAAGAATATGACAAGCTAGCCGATATCGACATCAACGGGCGTAGGATCAAGAACGTCACCAAGACGGCACGGATTATGGCGAAACGTGCCGGTCGTGGGATCTCATTCGGTGACATCAAGAATGTCATGCGTATCACTGAAGGCGTCAGTGTCTGAGGAGGGTTGTGTGTCAAAATTAGGGGATTTCTTCTCGACAGACCTCGTCTCAGTTTCTTAAGTTTGTAATGGAGAGATGTGTTACGAAGTATTCCATTTATGATATTCTTACGCTTTTTGTGGCGCTAGTCAAGGACAACATCTCACAACGCAAATCCAATCCAAATGTTCTGCACCTCGCCGATATTCCCGAGAGGGACTTGCATTGATCTCGAACTCGACAGACAAGTCCACAGCTGCATTCACCCTTTGGTGTTTCAAGCCTTGGGCCACTCATTCGACTCCTTCATCCCCGTCCGTTGGGGAATCCCTTCGATAAGCCTCCAATCCGCCAGCCGGAAATTCACACCCGTCGACAGCGTCTTTGGGCCTTCCTTCAACCGCGACCAGCACATCACACACCCGCAATGGCTGCACCGCCGAAAGGCTAGGTGACCGGTGCGCCCTTCGTCCGAACGGATGTAGTCTTGGATGGTGGCGCCGTCGGATTCGGTAATGGTTACTTCGTTGCCGGGGAAGTAGCCCCAGAGGACGCCGTACTTGTAGCACACGGAGCAGTGGCAGGCGTTGAGGGAGGTGGGTTTGGAGGGGTAGCTGATTTTGAGGCGGGAGCAGTGGCATTGGATGGTGAGGGGGAAGGACTCGTCTTGAGAGGTTTCGGTTGGGGTTTGGGTTGGAGGGGAAGACATTGTGAAGTTGAGGATATAATGGTAGAGGGGCCTGGGTTGTTGATGAGTGCTTTTGGCTGTTGGGTTGTTGAGATGGCAACATGGGGAGGGGGTTTTTTTTTTTTGGAGAGGAACAGGGGAGCAGCTTTATCAGCGGGTTGGAGACTGCCGGAATTGAGGCTGTGTCCCTGCAGGGTACTTGAGATTGCAGCTTTGCTGATCGAAGTGCGGGGTTAGGGGGCTATGAACTGCAGTTACTGTGAGCGCCTCAACGCTTGCATGTGGTGCTATAGGGTATTATGTCAGACAGTATTTCAACTTCCCGTGCCTGTGGGGGGCATTTCACAGTGGTGCCCGGTACGACGTCGATATCTGTGGCTTCTTCATACCTATAGTTTTGCAACCAAAGACAGCGACAACATGACTATTTGGCTATAATGTAGGTAGAGACTGGAGCTATTGTTTTCGCCAAGTACCTATGGGAACCTATGCTGTCACTCTCTAAAGGACCTGGCAGCTTACCCAACTGACAACTAGCTTAGTCGACAATTCCGTACATATAGCGGGACTCATCTTCGATTGGTACCATCACCCCTCGCAAGCAGGCGACAAAGTCATCACCGCCCTGTGGCTCATTGACCCAATGCTCCCCATCTTCGTATCCGTGCCACTCAACATTATACCCAAGGCCCCTTAACATGTCTCGCAGGCGGACGCCATTGTCCATGGCGATGACATCGTCATCTCGCGAATGTTGGAGCATAATGCCCATGTCGTAGTTCTCCCGAGCCTTCAGTAGGTCTTTTGGTTTCTGAGCGGGGTCGAAGAATCTTTGTAGTGCGGTATGGCAGCTTTCGATATCTTTCTCTTGCAGGACGCGCGGGGCTTGATCGGCGTGCGGAAACCAACTGCAGAAGCCGAAGAGGCCGGCAAAGCCTCCCCTGCCTTCGGCGAAGTAGGTAGCTGTCGAACTGCAGCGGCAGTTCTTGGCGCACAGGCGCGCAGGCGCCTTACCGCTCCAGGCTAGGCTGGAGCGCAGGAGCCTTTGGTCAGGTGCCCCCCCACACACAGGGAGCTTTCTTTTGTATTTAGTCTGGGAGCTTCGCCCCCCCCCCCGCCCTTTCTACCTAATCAAGTCAATTTGCAAATGCACTTCCGCTGCTCCCATGAGCTCCGTACCCTCAGTGAAAAGTTCCACAGTTATGAGCCCGGTGACTGGGAACGAGCTACAGTGGGCGGCAAAAAGTTTGAATCCAAATGTTGTACCGCGTAAGCCGCTAGTAAGCCACTGGCAGGACGCTAGACAGAAGTAGACCACGCGTGCTTACAAAATATTGAGAAATTTATCGAATGACTACCAAATACGGCTAGCGTTTTATGCGGTAGCTAATGCTGGATTCAAACTTTTTGCCCCCTACTGTATGAGCGCTGATCACTGCGGCGTTGATGGATCCTGGGAACGTCGGAGCGGCTGGAGCGGCTCCCCACTTCTCCTGACAGGTTTTGCGAACCTTAAACCACTTGGAGCTGGCGAATTGCGCTTTGACCTTCTCCCTAGCGTCGGACGACAGCTGCTTGGCGCGCTTGGTGGCGTGTGAAGGAACTGATCCAGTGACTGCCAAGCGCAGGGTGTAGCAGTTAGCGGGTGGCCAGGGGTGCTTTTCTCCGCAAGGGCAATCCTTCTTGGAGCTCTGATTGGGCTTCTCCGGTGCCCCAGAGCTGGGGCTTCCACGCTCGGTGTAAAACACACCGCCTAGTTGCTTGCCTCCTCCAGTTGAGAATTTCTCTTCGTCAATGAGCGCCGAGATGAGTCTGGCGTAGTATGTGACTCCTTTCGTTGGGAGCCCCTGGACCTCTTGTTCCACCAGCTCGGCGAGCTTCGAACTGGCCCACACGGGCGCCATGCGCGCCTGGATGGCCCTAAGCCAGTCTTTGGTGGCCAGGGGGCCCTCAATCTCCGTGACACTGAGACCTTCTGCCTTGCGATAGGCCGCCTCCCAATCCTTCATCCACTGCTCCTTTGACACGTTGGCGCTTTTGACCTGTTCCATGACCGCTCGGTATTCTTGGCGCACCAGGGAAGCTAGCGAGGTTTGGCTGGGCTCGAGGCGTTCTTTCAGGAAGCGCACGAACCCAGTTCTGAATGTGCTGGTAAGCTCTGGTCGTTTCGATTGTGGCGGTGACGCGAGCGGCGGCCGTGGCCACCAGACGATCGTGTTCATCCCTGACCTCTTCTGCCGTGACTGTTCTGAGATTTGGCTTGTTTGCAGCGTCTCTCAGAGCTTCGGGCGTTTTCTCCCAGAGCGCAGTGCTCAGGTTGTAGATCGTGGTCGCCATCTCCTGTCGTTCGCTGACGAGCTCGTGGATTGTCGGAATGCTCGGCTTGATGTGTGGATTCGCTGCGTCGGGAGCAGCTGGATCGATCAGGTTCCAGATCCCTCGGTTTGTTGCATGGTATTCGAGGGTCCTGATCCAGTCGGGCCAGTCTTGTGAGCTCTCGAGCTTCTGGCTGTCGGCTGGGATGCTGTTGTAGAGCGTGGTCTCTTCAGCCATGATGAGCTGGATCGGTGGATTGGCGAATGGGTTTGGATTTGTCGTGTAAGAAAGGATTTTGCGCATTATTGTGGATTTTGCGGAGGGCGCTGCTCGTGAGCGTCTCAAGTGCTTTGTTCCGCACTTTGCTCAGTTGGATAGAGCCGGGCTCATAACTGTGGAACTTTTCACTGAGGGTACGGAGCTCATGGGAGCAGCGGAAGTGCAGTTGCAAATTGACTTGATTAGGTAGAAAGGGGGGGGCGAAGCTCCCAGACTAAATACAAAAGAAAGCCCCCTGCGCTCCAGCCTAGCCTGGAGTGGTAAGGCGCCTGCGCGCCTGTGCGCCAAGAACTGCCGCTGCAGTTCGACAGTAGCCAATGCACTACGAGGTATGTCAGTACTCCAACTTCAAGAACCAAGGAGGAGGATGGACCTGCGTTGCAAACCCTTGGCTGATTCCCCCAAGGAATATGTTGCTCCTCTAGATGAGCTTCTCCCCCTCTCCAATCACCCGCATGAGGAGAGCAATGCTCGAGTTCAAGCCCGGCATTTGGATCTCGCTGCATTCCTGCGGGTCCTCAGTCGTCCACATGTCGAACCACTGCGACATATCTTGGTCGAACCGCTCGGAGCGCAGTAGCTCGGCTTGGGGGAACACCCATCTGACATTGGGCAAGAGGGCTGGCAGCGTGCGGTCCGCGTCGGGGCTACTGGAGGCTTCGTTCTCGAGAAATTCAGAGGAGAATTCGGCGGCGGTGCTGTCGCGGCCGTGCAAGACGATGACTGTGAGGTCATGGACGCCCGAGACGGGGTATACGATGGTGTGCGATGCGGGTGCCATTTTTGGAGGAGGGTTTGTTAGTGTTTGTGCCGTGAGATTAGAATTGTTGGTGAGAAGAGAATCGGCAAGCGCATTGAACAAGGGAGCAGCAATATATAATGGGATGAAAAAATTAGGTTTCGGGCTGCGCAGAGTCGAGAGAGTTTTAACACCCTTTTGTCGAAACCCTACTCTCCGTGCGTAGGTAAGGGGACGGACAAAATACCCCAATTTTACTGCAATTGTAGTCCTTCGAAAGATGAGCATCAGGACCCCAGCCGTGGGGTGTAAAGCCGGGTGGACCAGTCGGAGAATTCAGTCCACCCCCGGCTCCAACTGCTCATTGAACATCGCACCTTCCTTTCTTTCACCATACCCGTCCAATGGCTGCAAACCTCGGGCATTGAACGGGCGCAGGAATCGGAAGGATTCAGCGTCGCATCGGTAAACGCGCTCGCTATAAGAACCATGTTAGCCCAACCTCAATTGCTGTGGCAAACGTTCCCGTCATTGTCAAATCGGACTACAACCACGGGCCATGGACGCGACGATCGCACAGGGCCAACTGAACGACGCAAATGAATCATTGGACAATGAAATTCCAGTCCCAGCCAAACGATTTGACAGGAGCAAGCGGTTTTGGGCAATCATTGCCACGCTCGCTTTGGCCGCTCTGCTCAGCTCGCTCGAAAATAGCGTCGTGACGACAGCGTTGCCGTTTATCGTCACCAAACTCGACCTCGGCGCCGACTACATCTGGGTGACAAATGCCTTTTTCCTCACCGCGTATGCATTCCCGACTTTCCCCGGTGCTAGAGAACAAGCTAATTCCACCCCACAGAACTGCGGTCCAGCCTCTGTTTGGGCAGCTCGCCAACATTTGGGGCCGAAGATGGGTCACCTTTGTGATTGTCTCCCTCTTCACCCTCGGGAGCGGCATCTGCGGCGGTGCAACGAACGGAGCCATGCTGATTGCCGGGAGAGCCGTACAGGGCATTGGCTCGGGTGGTATGAATGTCATTGTTGACATTATCGTCTCTGATCTCGTGCCCCTGAGAGAAAGGGGGAATTACATCGCCGTGGTACTGGCCGTCTACTCGATTGGTATCGCTCTTGGACCTTGGGTCGGGGGTGTCATTGTAGCGAATACCAGCTGGCGATGGGTGTTCTACATCAATCTTCCGGTATGTCCCCATCGACGCCAATTTGTCCAACCGACCCGTTGCCCCTGAAGTCTCAGCGCTGGCCATCGAATTCTGACCAGGTGTTAGGTCGGCGGTGCCACTCTAATCATGATCTACCTCTTCCTCCACGTCAAAAGTAACAAAGAAATGACCTTTTACCAAAAACTCCGACGAATTGACTACATCGGCAACGTCCTCATCATCGGCTCTACCATCGCCATCCTCTACGCCCTCACCTACGGCGGAAACATCCTCCCCTGGACCTCACCTCGCGTCCTTACCCCTCTCATCCTCGGCCTCTTCGGCCTTCCCCTCTTCTTCTGGTACGAAGCCGCCCCCTCGATCCAAGACCCTGTCCTGCCCACCCGCCTGTTCGCCAACCGTACCTCCATCATCATCTTCATCGCCACCTTTCTCAACGCCGTAATCCTCTACTGGCTGCTCTTCTTCCTGCCCGTCTACTTCCAAGCCATGCTCGGCAGCTCTCCCGCCCGCGCCGGCGTGCAGATGCTCCCTGCTGTGTTGGTTTCCATCCCCGGCGCGATCCTCGCTGTGATCCTCCTCTCCCGCTTCGGGCGGTACAAACCGCTCCACATCTTCGGCTTTGCCGTGCAAACCCTCGGTGTGGGACTGTGCATCCTGCTTGATAAAGACGGTACGACAGCAGAATGGGTCCTCGCTCAGACCGTCGCCGCACTGGGGCCGGGTTTCGTGCTTGACACGCCGCTCCCTGGAGCCCAAGCGCAGATGAGCGAGGCAGATCAGGCAGCGACTACCGCTGCGTGGTCTTTCACGAGGTCTTTTGGCAGTATCTGGGGGGTGGCCATACCAGCGGCGGTATTCTCGAATCGCTTTACTGCGTTGGCTGCGGCGGAGGGGGGGATTACAGATCCCGCTGTCCTTGAGGTATTCGACGGTGGAAATGGGGCGTATATGCATGCATTGGCTAGCTTTATCAATGCCTTTCCGGAGCCGTCGCGGAGGGAGATTGTGAGTGTCGGGAAAATCCGGGGTCGTAATACTTCTCGGAACGCCGGCAGAGGAAAGAGGAGGGGGCAAGCTTCGACTTGTCAAGGAAGGAGCCTACAACTGGGCCGATGCCTGCTTGATGGCCTATCCCGGTCCGCGGATCCAGGACCGCCCAGACTTACGAGCAGTGTCATTCACTAAGAGTCTGGCCTCGCGGAGACTTTGTGTCAGTTTCCATGGCGACAGTCAACATGCTGGACGCTCTGAAATCGGCCAAGGCGCCCTGAACGCATTCGTTTTCGCTAATGTCATGGTTTTGCCGTGTCACAAGGATCTCAGGGAGAAGTTTGGACCTCATGTCGTTGTCAATGGGATTGTTACGCAGGGAGGACAAGCAGCCAATATTGTCCCGTCTTTTGTGAAGGCAGAGTACAGCGTTCGAGCCGAATCTGGAGCCATTTTGGACGTTGTCTGCGAGAAAATTGCAGAGTGCTTTATAAGTGGCGCGTTGGCAGCGGGATGCAAAGCCAGGGAGTCCAGTTGCCAGGATCAATTATGCATGGCGACCGGTTGCAGGCCGAGTCACTACAGGTGAGTGTATTGGCGGAGAGAATCTAAATGAATGAGATGCTTACCAACACCTCCCAAATCTGCAGGGCACGCAAACCTTATTTGGATCTTCGTTCAAACGAAGCACTCTGTACGCTATTCACAGATTCTATGGTGGAGCTTGGCGAGAAGGTGGAGACCCACAATCCAGCCCTCGAGACTAACCTCGGGCCTGCGACGGATCAAGGTAAGCGGAATACGAATGCACCTGATATCTCCGAGTCAATTTCACATGTCGATTGCTGACATGCCGATATCAGGAAACGTGTCGTATAAATGTCCAGCAATGCAAGCTGCATTTTCCCTCGATACCGATACTTTCAACCATCAGTCGGCTTTCAGAGAGGCCGCTGGTACCGAAGACGCATTCCAGAGGGCATTGCGGTGTGGCAACGGTCTTGCGGTGGCTGGGTTCCGCGTTCTCACAGACGGCGCCGTCGCCGATAAAATTAAACAAGAGTTTGAGGAGTTCCAGGAGTTTCTGAGCGGCAATGGGCAAATAGACGCCCGGTTGGATGGTCTCAAGCTCGATGACGTAGAATTCTAAGACGAATGGTCACGGGTCATTGTCTGGTGATGGACGGGAAGGAAGGGGGTTGAACTGGGGCGTTGACACGCGCCAGCCGAGCAAAAACGCACAAGAATAGGTACTTTGGAGGGAGGCCAAGCCTGGGTTTGCAGTTTGCCGACCGCAAGGTTAACTGATTTCAGCAAGGGAAGCGTGGGCGAGAAGCGGGGTGCAAAATGTTTTATGCGCGTTTGCGCGCGTTTGCCGCCGGTTGCCGTGGCATGATAACGCGAATTCGGGGGTTCAGGGGTTAGTTGCTGCTGCGGCCACCAAAATTGAGAAGCTGACAGCTGCCCCGAGCCAGGACTTGGTCTCATTAAATACGTTTACTTCCGTAACGGCCAGCGTCGAGACTGCAATTCTGCTTGACATTGCGTCGTGAAAATAAAGTTGGACAGCGGACGTTCAAAGGGGTGGCGATGCGGCGGTGACGGGACGCCCTCATGGGCCAAGACACCTACTTAGAACCTAGGTGGGACCCTTCAATGACGCGACCCCACCGTTGAAAAAGGTTCTGGAAACTTAGAACCCCGGCACCCGGTGCCAACCCCAAACCAGGAAGCCGGAACCGGATCCGACCCAAACCTAGTCAAGGGTGAATTTCCAGTATTACTACCGCGGTGACGCATATGGCCGAAGGAAGGACAACGCAAGTCACATCCCTGCCCGCTGTCGACTCGAAAAACACCAATTGACGTTGGAAATGAAGCCCATCGCCTACAACGACCTTGAAACACACCCAAAGGTTTTCCAGGACCGCTTCCAGATTCTCAACATGTCGCTCGCCACCATCAGCTACCTCTCCGCAATCGTATCATGCTTCGGCGTGGACAGCATTCGCACCTTCAGCGGCCGAAGCCTCCCCTCAGAAATATGGTTCATGATCCTCAATTTCCTCAAACTCCTCGCCGAAAACACCCCGAACTTCGCCCTCGTCAAGACCACCATCGTCCCGTGCTCTGTGTTACCCTCAAATTCCAAGCTCTTGCGGAGCGTTCGTTATCATGTCGATCCCGACGACCAGCGGCCCCTGAATCAAAATGTCGCTAGTCGCACCCAGGTCATGAGTTACCATGTTAGGTGTCGTCTCAGATTGACACTCCAAGCCGCCGCAGCGCTCGGCGGAGAATTTATTGCAACGCCGCATATCCGTGAACAGTACGAATATCTTCTATTGGCGGATGCACTATCGGAGCGCAGTGGACCAGGCAGTGTCTTCTACACGGTGGTCCACGAGTTGATAACCCCCCTGGTTCGCCAGCCGATGCCGAGTTCGGGGATTTATTGCCAGGTTTCCGTCCCAGACATCATTTCGCGCATCGACAATGGGTGGTGTTTTGAATGTAAAGGGGGTCGGCTGGTGGCAGACCACCTGACTTGGGCATCGGAGGTCTTTGGTCGCGCCTGTCCAGTGTGCATGGGGCTAGAATTCGCAACGGAGCATCTGTTGTTTCGCAATCGGCAGCCGTCTGGGGAACGGCATTACGAAGGGCTGGAAATGGAGAGGGAGGAACAGGACATGGACAGGCGTTTTGCAGAACGGCTTGCTGAGCTGTGTTACGATCCCAAGCCTGCTAAAATTATGTGGTAGGCTGGCGGTGTGAGGGGGTCAGGACATATCTATTCGGTTTTGGTCGGGGCTGGTTTTCCCAACAGAGACCGCACACACTTTATTCTACTTGCATACCCTCATATCAGACTGGTCTGAAGCATTTAGATATCCATCATTCAACGTAGTCCGTTGTATGCCCAATCGAGATCTCTCCCCTCGTTACCATATTGCTCCGTACCAAAAACGGCCCCGGATAAACACCAGCATCTATTTCCGGCGTCAGCGAGCCAGCTCACCTCCCACCCCCCTGTTGATTTCTGGATAAACCGGGAAATTCATCGCTTAGGTAACATCGAGGACAGCAAAGACTTGGTACAGCTGAACTTGGTAATTATTGGACGCAACCCTAGGCTCTTAAAGCGACGGTAACCCCATTTCAACAACCCCATCTCGCCACGCAAGACTCAACCTCTTTAACACCCACCATCCCAGGTTTTCCCCTTTTTTAACTTTTACCCATTTTACATCACCACACCAACAGAACCACCTATCCCAACCACCAAACCCAACCACCAAACCACCAAAATGCTCCCCTCTGC
>Ga0247780_1000368_pt1 | contig 44764 bp, 44 predicted proteins | sample UWRJL079202R5_FD_179927 | JGI IMG/M metagenome (GOLD analysis project Ga0247780, IMG submission 179927) | Plant litter microbial communities from Arlington Agricultural Research Station in Wisconsin, United States - UWRJ-L079-202R-5 | ecosystem: Environmental > Terrestrial > Plant litter >...
CACGGTCGATGTCGTAGCGAGGAGGGCGGGGGAGGAGCCGATGTATGCGAGGAATGGGCAGGAAGGACTGATTGACAGACAGAAGCGCTAACGTCGGGGTCTCCCATGTATAGCAAGACCATGGTCGCCCAAGATCCTTAATGGCCAATTCCAGTCTTCTCTGGTGTTTGACTGCGTTGATCATGTCGTAATCTTCCCTGGGCGAGCGTCTTTCATGCACCTCATAAGGAAGACTGACGGCCAGCACATCGTCGGGAATCGCCTCGGTCAACCATCGGGCTTTTGATAGCATCAACTCCAGAACTCCGTCAGGAAAGATTGGATCATCTCTGTCATCACGGTCTAGATCGAGCGCCGAGAGGAGGTGCCTGGCACATACCGCACTTGGAGTCTCCCCGGCATTGTTTGCCGCACTCAGATCAGTTCTGTTCTCCATAAGCAGCTTGACACGGTTTAGGAGGTCGCCCTTTGCCACTTTGACTGCTGAGACTACCAGGCGAAGCGGTTTCATGCCCTCATGATTGCGATAATTGATGTCTGCGGTGCGTTTTGAAAGTTCCTCATGAGGCTCGCTCCAAGTCCTCATTCTGGCGGTAGCGGCATGCAGGGCGGTTTGTTCTCGGCCATCAGTCTCATTTAGATCACATCCCGGCACATCCAAGGCGACTAGTAGGGGGAAGACATTTGATGCGTACACCATATGCAAGAAGCAAGCGCCGACATCAAACGCGCTGGTGACGACGCAGCGGTAGCGATCACGGACGAGACAAGCCTCGCGAAGGCTGGACAGACGCTCGGCAGTCCCGGCAAAGTCTTGCGGGCGTTGCTGCTCCCCCCTGGGATTGGATGTGTGTTGGAGGGCAGCGTGGTGGGCAGGAGAGGGTTGTGGTGTCTTGTTGAAGGAAGCCCGGCCTGTCGCGGTCTGCCAGCTGGGTAGGTGGAGATGGAGATGGACGCAGATGGACGGGCAAAGGTATGGACAAGGCGAGGTGGACAGGGCGAGGGTAACGGGGCAAGGGTGACAAATTGGAGGATGGGGAACCTACGGGGCAAAAAGAAGTTCGTCATGAGAAATTCGGCGACCCCAAAGAGAGATTCGCCGAGGTCTGGGTCCAGAGGGAGGTAGCCATTGATGCCCACGGCGAGAGACTGGAAGAAGAAGGCGAGGAAGCGGTCCTGCGACTCGGGCGAGCATGTGTATTCGAACGTGAGGCAGACGAGCGCCGTGGGGTTGTACTGCTTGCTGGGGCGACGAACACCTCGCCGTCTCGATAGCCTCAAAGTGGCCAACAATGCGGTGGAAACGGGTGATCGCCCGTGCGCACTTGTTGGCGGCAAAGAGTGACCGCACGCCAAGGTCAATCAAGCCGTCCAGGGAGAACTGATGGCAGGGTATAGCCATGGATGTCTGTGGGGTGGCCGTGATGGAGTGGTCGCGATGCTGTGTGCGATGGATGGTCCGAACGGCGATGCGATGACCAGACCTGGGGGCGATGAATCTGGTGATGGGTTGCTGTGGGCGTCACAGCAAGCGGTCAGGACAAGGTAAGCTGGTGCGGGCTTCCACCAATGAGTTACTGGACAGGAATCAAGAGACTAGAAGAGCAGAGAGTTCCATCAAGCTAACTAGCTAGCTTCCTGCTTGGCGCCTAACCATGTCACGCCGAGCGCTTTTATTCCCCCACCCCAAGCAAACTCCCGGCACCACACCACGCCACACCACACCACACCATCCTATCCAAGCCGCCGCCCATCTAGCGGCGAAGAAGACGGCCGAGGAGACGACGGGCTGACAAGAGGCTTGTCAGGGAGCTCGTGTTGGCAGTACCGTGGATCCGACGACCGCTGCCACCTGCCATGATCTGACCAAGGCCCGTGGACATGCTGTGTGTGGCGAGAGCGCTGCCGTACAGGGACGAAAACCGAGCCTTGCACTCTACAACATGAAGACCGAGGATCTGGGCGGTACGGGCTGCGAAACCGAACTTGAAGGCGTCCAGTGGGAACACTGAGGCCTGAACAGGCTTATTGTCGGGGGGGCCGGTGAGCGGAAAACCCTTCTCGCAGTGGATTCGGATCGCCTTGAGAATGTCTGAAAACTTGAGGATAGGTACGGCCCTGTCCTTGGCGTTCTCGCTGAGCAGGCGTACACAGAGCTCGCCACCTTTGTGCAGATTGTCCGACGAGGAAGCCTTGTCGTTGCAGAACTTGCCGCTTTGGCGAACCCAAACTTGGACTCGAGATTTCTCGGCAACGCGATGAACGCGAGCCTCGACGTCGTCGTTCTTGTGGATCTTGTAATCCAGGCCGGCCAGCTCGAGACGGACGGCCATCTTGACGGAGGGATGGTTAAGTGTGATGTTGTGGAGGATCGAGCTGATCGACTTCGCGGCCATGTCGGTGTTGCCTGGGTTGGCAAGTGCAAACAAGGCGTAAAGTTTGTTTTGGTACTCGATGCAACAGATGTATAGGGGTATGTCGGCGTCGGAAACTGGCCTCAGCTCGAAACCAGGTATTCCGGCAATGTTTTCCTTGACCGAGTTGGATACTTCCAGGAAGAGGGCCATGTAGAGAGACTTTGAGACGGTGATGATAGTCATGGTGCCTGTTTGGGGAGCGTAATGCTGCAGAATCCCGAAGGTGAGCTGTTGTGCTGCGACGATGAAGTGAAGAGCAGATGGGATTTTCTGTACTTACCACCTGGACAGTACCGTTGGTAATCCGGTTGATGAGCCGCTCGAGTTGGGAAATGTAACGGCCTGTGAGGATCGCGCGGTCCACCGGATCAACGATGAAGTGGTAGTCTTGAGCCTCGGTGTTGAATGTGAAGAGGTAGTGGAGGGACGCAAGGATTTGTTGAAGACGCTGGGGTTTGGCAGCCTTTTGAAGGTCCAGGATTGCTTGGACCAAGGCCATGGAGGCTGCGGAATCCTGAAGAACCTGCGAGTGAAGGTCAGCGTCTGATTCTATCTAAAGCTTCTCTGATGCGCGCTGCCGCAATGCGCTCGGCGCTTGTGCCTGGCCGGTCAAAGAAATATAACGAAGACAAAGAACAAAGAAACTAACCATTTTGGGGCGATTGATCTGCGCCGACGTCTTGGAGATCATGGACTGAGGAACCAGTTGCAGTGATGCAACCCTAGAGGTGTGGAGATGCGAAGTGAGAATTCCAGAGTTTTGAACAAAGGCAACAACATAAATACAACACCAAATGTCACGTGTTGTGGGAAAATTGTGCGCATATTGTCTTCAACTTATCTCGTCTCGACTGTAGCCCGATCCTGGTTCCCGGCTGATTGCGCACTGTGAACGGATTGTGGCTAAATTTTCAGCAACACTGGGAGTAACTGAGGAGGAGTCAATCCCCATGAAAGGAGACCGTACAGCAACCTGCCGATCCTCCTTAGACGACACCCGATTTGTCCCAACTCGCCGCTTTGTTCTCCATCTTTGCGTCGGACAGGCCCAGGGTGTTTCCTCGCCGTCTCGCTTTGATCTCCCATCTTGCCTTGTCGGCAGCCCTCTAGCTTATCAATCGCTTCATTCTCCAAATACAGGCCCCGGCCTTCCTCTCCTCAGCCACCAGTCTTCTCTCGCCGTCTCTCCCACGCTGTCCCAACGCTGGTCACGATCTTGCACTCGCCATTCTCCCCCGTCTCCCCAAGAAGCCCCTCTCCCTCCGTCCCCTCGAGACCGCCCAGAAAAGAGGCTGACCACGCATCTGAATTCCATCGCCTCCCGAGCACCACGCGACCTGGACGCCCTCCAGCGCCCTCTCACCCAGCGCCGCGGTGGCATCCAGCCATCGCTGTTTGCCCACCAGCACTACTACAACAAGATATCAAGCTCTTACAGCGAGGCCAGAGCAGCAGATCTTGTCAAGTCGAGGATTATGGTGGACTTTTTTTCCTCGACCAACAATACGGCCGATGCATCGGCCAAGCCATCACAGAGGTTCCCCGTGAAGACTCCAACGGCAACCTTTCCAATCCTCAGCCTGACCTGCTGGAAGGCCTCGAGACGAGCTCTCTCTCGCGTCACCTGCATCACCACGCTCTCCACCACGGCTTGTCTCTTTCCCTGTGCCACTTTGCGGTAGAATCCACGCAGACCGATGGCAACCTCTATCAGGCGACGGACCAAGCGGCCTACGACGGGGCCGTCCTGGTGTCCGCACGCAACCGAGCTCTCACTGAGGCCAGAGCAGCTGCGCAGGATGGCACCCTGGACAATGCCGCCGCGGCTGCTGCCGTTTCTGCTATCAACAAGGCGGCCGGGAAGACGGCCGTCTTCACCTACGCGACCGACGGCAAGGTGGCCGAGGTGTTTGCCCACCAATACCAGAACGGGCAGTACCACCAGAACCTGGCGGCCAGAGCGAGCCTGGAGGACTACCCCAACAGGGGGCGCGAGCTGATTCGCAACGCCCAGGACTACGCATGGTGTGGAACATAGTTGCTGTTACTAAATGCTGGTATCAGTGGATTCACTTTTGCTGGGTTTGGTGCAGCGGTTTCGTACGACAGTTAAGCAGTCAAGCTTTGTGGCGTCGAAACAAGCTGCGCCAAGGTCTTGCCAGGGACGGGAAGGGGGTCGCTCGGTATTTGCACACGTGTAGCTGTGACGACACTTGCTTTGTTTGAGGTGCAACTAAGGTGATTGCGATGTCACTTTTCTGGGATTCTAGCTGGGGAAAGATTAGGCTTTGCCTCGGCTTTTGGCCTGCGGAACCGAGTAGAAATTTGGCCGCAATGGCAAAAACTGTGGCGTGCGTTTTCCCTCCACCTCGGATACTTCGTCTTCTTCGGGCGCGAATGTTGCACTGTCATCGCGAGTCGAGAGAATGGAAGGAGCGAAGCGACACAACCCTACCGTTTCCCATCGCCCGCGAGTGGAGCGGCCGGATGCGGGGGGCTCGCTGACCAGTCCGACATGAGCAAAATTGGATGGCCGAGATTTCTGACTGTCCACTCTATCAGAAAGTAACGATAGTGGTATTATGCGCATTCATGTCTCGGGTTGGTGAGCTCAAGCAAATCTTGCATGCACCTGTCGGGCGAGTTGCCGGCGCAGGGTGCAGGGTACGCAAGAGGCGCTGTGCTCGGTGCCCAATTTTCAATAACACTCCCCGTCACCTGCGGACGACCTAATAACCTTGTTAAGGTCTGGTTTTTGCAGCATAATAACCCTGTTTCAGGCTCTTTTGTTCATCAGAAATCTGTGTCACTCTTGTACTTATCTTTACTTGCGCCTCGTTGATCATGCCTTTTGTGTCATGGTTGTGAAGGCTCTAGCCACGCTTTCCCCTACCCTCTGAGCTGCTGGGGCCGCCGCAAGACAAGGCCCCTGATATGCCCATGCCTAGGAATCTTCCAGAACTAGATACTGTGCCAGAGGACAACCCACTGTTGGTGGTGAGAAGGGAATTTTTACCGGTTCGACTGTCCTTCCTGATTGGCAACTCTACTAGCCACCTCTCAGGCAAACTAGAGAAGCAGGCATTGCGGCCCGGGGGCTAAGAGAAGTGGCCGATCGAGCACCAACAACCCGGCGCTTTTCGTCTCGACTAGCTGCGGGCTTGCAGCCCCTTCTCTGCTGAAGGAGTGGATGAGTAAGCCTCAATATTTGGCGGATTTGTCTACAATTTTGACCTACAAGAAGCTGCCGTTGCCTACTGACGCCACTTACCTTCACCTACCCTGGCGCCCTTGCTGGTGCTTCTTCGGCGCTCTTTTGGTGAGGGTGCAGGTATTCAAGCTGAGCGATTTACTTGCCTTTTGCGGATGCCTTGTAGAGCTGTATCTTGGCTCAGCCCTCTGCTGCCGAGAGACATGATGCGGCCGGTAGCCAAGCTCTTAAGGAGAGGACGAATAGGAGTCTGGAGGACATTTCAATGGAGATTTGTAACCTCCTGCGGGCTACAGGGCAAGAACGCGAGTTTGGAAACAGTTTCGTGGAACAAAGGGGTCTCAGTTCATCCTGATATACAGCTGACACCGCGCCAACGAGTTGCCTCCTTCAATCCGGAGCTCGTTCACTGCCTCTGGAGTTCTAACTGGAAGATTGCAAGTTGTAGAAATCCATTCGGCAAGTATAGGGCACGTGAGACTCTACGATTTCCGCCAATGGCTCAGCTGAGTGACAAGGTCACATCGCGGGGTGCCAGGTCTTGCTCCGGGCTGAGTGACGAGCGTTTGCGCAACATCATTGGTCGGTCTGCTTTACCCCTTTTTCCAGGGCTGAAAGTGGAGTTAAGATCTTGATCGGATCTTGAAAAGAGGAAGAGCATGGGATTTTGAGCAAGGAGGGACGTTCAGGGTGGAGACTTGGTGTTTGGGTAATTTGGGTTCGTGGGCCTGGGGATTGCAGGTCGGTTCAGGTTCTTGTAATGAGTCCCCTGTACCTCGGCCGGCTTTCCTTCATTCTATTTCGACCATATGAACATACAAAATACACTACCTGGGTAACATGTCAGGCTGCGCGGGACGGACCATGTTGGACAGCCACGTCTTGAACGGCTTGGGGTGGTACCAGGGCGTTCTCTCTCCAGCATCATTCTTGGCTCTGAGCTTCCTTGCTCTCGCTTCGCGGTACACGATGAAGTAATACCAAAAGAGAAAGGTGGCGCTTGTTGCGACGACGGTAAATAGAACCCATATCCAGACGTAACTAGAGACGACGCTTTCAGGGTTCTGCGTCGCATTCGAGTTTTTGGATGCGCCGGTGGAAGGACTGGAGTCGGGGAACCAGTTGAAGAAGGTCATGGAGAATATTGACTAAGCATAGGATGGTTAGCTTTCTGCTTGGGATGGAGGAAGTTCGGGCAGTTTCTTACGGCGAAGAAGGTGCCCGGGAGGAAGACCATGGTGACCAACGCTATTGACCTCATATGTCGTGAGTCTCGTCTCATCTCCAGGGCAATGTGGACGTTGCTTTCACCCTCAGCCTGGAGAAGGTAAACCTCTGTCAGCGCATCATCACCTTGCTAGAAGACTGATACAGTATGGAAGGGGCTGGTCTTACCCATTGACTTGCCATGGCCATTCCTTCAAGACGCATCTTGCAGTCTCTGATTTTGTCGCTGTACTCGTCCTTGATTTCGCTACCTCTTGCAGCGAACTTTGACCCGATGCGACGTAAGTGCTGTCGATGTGTCTTTGCATTCCGCGTTCTTCCAGAGACTCCTGTTTTGCGGCTTTCGTATCTCCATGTGCCGTCTTCAAACCCGGATTTTGAGACGGACGAGGTTCTTTCAGGGAGTGGTACGGCCCCCTCCATCCTCGCTTTACCCTGATCCGCTGCTACGATACTGGCAGTAGTATCTTGTGGTTTTTTCCCTCCTTGGCTGAGACCACTCGGAAGATTGGGCAACTCGATATCGGAGTTGTATGCAGATTCCACGGCCAGGAGGTCTTGCAGTGCCTGTTTGCTGGGCTCTGGGGTCCCTGTATAGTCTCTATTGAGGTCAGATCCCGCCCGTTTTGAGTCAAAGTTGAAATTCATATGCTCCACAGCGGAGATGGTTTCTATATCCCCCCTATCCGGCGAGGCTTCAACCGGGATGAGAATTTCTGTCGAGAATACCGTCTTATTTAGCGATTCGGCGCAGGCAATGAACTTGAGAACTTGGGTCTCCCAACTTATGAGTTGATTTCGCAAGTAAGCCATGTCAAGCCACTCGTTTCGCTTGGTGATGTTCTTTCTGGCCGTCTCAGACTGATCATCATACATATCCGCGCTAAAGGAATCCAACGCGAGAACGTGACCCTCCAGTTTGTCGATGCTGTTTTCCACAATACCTGCATGTCTTATTCGTTCAAGTTCGAGGATGATTCCGGCAACGAGAAGTGGATGAGCGGCGTCTTCTGGTGCTAGGGCTATTCGCTTGATGATCTCGGTATCAACCGTTGGTATAGACCCAAATACGACGGTAAAGGTGAGCATGCAGTGCGGGAAGAAAGTGCAGGACAAGGCCAGATCCATGCCCCAGGCGTTTGTTGTTCGGAGTTGAATGACTAGACACCTTGGTAAGATGGTGGAACTTGACCAAAACTTGAAGGTGAGAGATGGAACTATGAGGCTTCCGCGAACTTACCATACGCAGGCCAATCGCCCATTCTAATTTCTGAGACAGAAAACGCAGGAATATCCGCACGGCTGATGACGCGAGCTATGTCACCATGAATGAAGAGGCTCTTCATCATTTGGCGGAAAGTTTCCGCCGAGAATGGTAATGATCGCAGACCACGCCGGTAGCGGTCCAGAAGGTGGAAGTCCATAGGTTTCTCATCTGAATGCTGGCCATGAGGGCCCTTTGAACCAGGTGAGGCCTGGATTGATGGTCCGCCTTCGATGTTGAGGTCATCCGGTGCGTTGTTGGTACGCCTTGGTGCTTCTTCTCCCAGGTCCCTGCGTATCAGTCTGTTGCCATACCGTTGTGTAAGTCAACGGCATCGACGCCTCTGCGAAGGCTTGAGGTGAAAATATTTAGGGGGCCACACGTACATGACAACTGTCCCAGACTTAGATCCATCTGGTAGCGGACATTTCTAGGATGAGCATCGCTATTAGCTTTCATGGCTGCAAACCCCGCATCGCCTCATGCATGCAGAATCGCCCTCAGAACGCACCTCTTCTTGCCATTGACTCCATCCCTCATTGCTGTCAAGAATCACTTGCGTCTGGCTCTCAGTTAGCGCACCAGGTCTTTGGCAACCCGAGGGAAAGATAGGGTGTGGAATTTTTCCTCTCATACCGGCAATTGGCCGTCTAGAGCCGAGATGACCGTTGTTTGGCGGAAGTTTTGATCGGAGGTGTATTTGAAGAGCTTCTCCCGGTCGTTCTTGCTCATCAACCCGTAGTCGCGAGCAACATCCATTTTCTAGCGTTCAGGTGTGCCTCTCTGATGCTGGCGAGTCCAAGAGACTCGAGTTTTTGCGGGAGAGGGGGAAGATTTTGGACGAGGAGGCTGGGGCACGGACGAAATTGGCAGGATATCGACGGATCGAGACATCAATCAGCCCGAGCCCCGTGCCACCCACGCAGCACCTAAACGCAGCGGGTCGACGCAGCCCACACGCGCATGGCTCGGGATGTTCCTGCGCAAACTCGTTATACAAGCCCGCAAAAGACATTGCATTGGTCCAGGGAAGCTACGTGCCCTAGGCACCGGAATTCGTCTTGCCTTAAAGACATCAAGATGTCGATTGCTGAGGCGCTGGCTAGCCCCGCATTTCACACGACTCATGGGCTGCTGCTTGCTCCGCCCCTACAATCAGTGGACCCACAGCACGCTAGGGAGCGGGGCATGGCTGTTTTGGAAGAAGGCAGAATGAACATGCGGCTCTGATGGCAAGGCCTAGATCGCAGGCGCACTGCCGCTCCCCGTGGAGAGGTCTCTTTCCTTTCATTTGATCCAGCCCTAGGTTTTTGCACTTTTGGTATTGGCGATATTGGCCCTGCGACTAGCCATTGGTGACTGAAGATGCCGCCCTACCTTAGAGACGACGGTGCTGCAGGTCGCGTTGCCCAACAGCCCCGAACCCTGCCCCTTTGGTTGTTTGCGATTGGGCAAACACCCGTCTTGGGCTGGGTGGCCATGCCATCAATTGCTGCCAACCAAACCAAAGGATGCGCGTGGCGCATTTTGGCTTGACCGCCTTTTTCGCCCAAGCCAGCACGCTGCGAGCTCCAGATGGGGAAATGCTGCTGAAAACCCAGTCTCGCGATGTTCAAGCTCAAAGGGAAGGGCTGCGCACACTAGATCCCGTCGCTCTGGAAGTGAACTCAACCAAGCATCACACGCTTCTTCAAACGGTCGCAAACATGGTCATCATCACGGTCAGAGCAACCTACACGGAAGAGGTCGCCCTCGGAGCGTTCTTCACCCGTCTTTTTGGTGCTGGCAATTCTGAAATCACGTGGAGACGAGGGCGATTTCAGTGCGAAATTCCACGCTTGCTGACCACGGTATGTGCCCATTGCACAGAATTCTCCTTGGCTCCAGCCAGACTGAGACCCCTAACTTGGGTTGTTTTCACAGACCGAACTTGCTGAGTTCAAGGGATTGATCAACTGTCTCCACTACGAGGTGATAAAGGCTTGAGTTAACAGACCTCCACGGACGGCATGGCTGCCAGCAGGGTCGTTTTGGGATATTGGTATATAAGAGAACGACTTGTGCCCGTTTTCTGGGATCAATGAACGTGATGCTCAGGGTGGAGCGGGCTCACGAAGGGACCTGGGTTGGCTAGGTCTGTAGCCCGGGGCAACCCGGATACAGTTCCCGGAAGACAATTGCATGCGAGAGGACAAGCAAGAGCATAGCATACCTAGAACAAGAAAGAATTAGAGTAGAATCTGGAAACATGGAACGTAGGTATCCACCTGACTTCGAGGCAATATGCATCGCAATGCTAATTTGCAACATGATCATTTTCCTGGACGATCTGGTCAGCCCAAGTTGCTGCAAGCATGGAAGCGGCATGGGAGCTGGACATCGATGGGCCGCGGACAACAGGCACTGAATTGCATACTGGAGCGCCGCATTTCACATGCAAGACATCTCTCGCATTTTTCTGAAGATCCCCCGCTGAATCTCAATCTTCACATAGGTGCCCTCAATTCCGGGGTGCGCTCCGTGGGCTGTGGAATTCGTGGCTGGCAAGTTTGGCAATGGTCGGGAGAGGGTGCACGGCACTCTTTGACCGGGCAAAAAGAAAGTTCAGGGTCTGTTTTTTCCCCGCTTCCCAATCATTCCTCGAAGTGGTGGGTGACCGGCGTGATGTATTCGCTATTGGGCAGCCCCGCAGATGCGGGACATACAGAGCTTGGTCTCTTTTCTAGCACTGCAAATTCGGTGAAGACTGGTGCCGGTCAGCTTGTGTGACACGCAGGCACCTCACTCAGTGCGGAAGGCAACTGCGAGGCGCACCGGGTCAAGTTGTCTGATAGGCGAAAAGTCGGCCGCCGACAGCTCGACGATGCTTGGCAGGCGTTGCGGGCCCGGTAACGACCAGACACGTTCCCTCATTCCACGTGTCGTCTATCTTTGCAGTGATAAATTAGCTGCGCCGCATTTGCATTGCCTCATTCACGCAATAACCGGCGAGCTGAATTGGGGCTCTGCGGGCAAAGACCTGACGGACGCACTGACGTAGGTGCATCCGGTGGTTGGCGGACACCTCAACGAAGTGCCACGAGGACCGATAAAAAGAGTACTTGTAAGCCAATCTTCAAACCTCGATCCACTGAGCCACCTCCAGCGCCCCCTCTCGTTCTTCACCAGCGCGACCAGCAGAATCCTAGCATACATGGCGACCACAGCCAGCCAGGGAGATGACCAGGCCCCAGTTCCTTTGGGCGAGCTCCTGCGGACTCATACGATCAAGGCCCGCGGTCCGGGAGACCCAACCTTCATCCCTTTGAAGCTCCTGCTCTCCATTCTCACCAAGGAAAGGTTGAAGCGAGAGTTTAACCTGCCGCGATACTACAAAAAGAAGAAACGCAGGTGGTCGGCGGAGAGAATCGAAGAGCTTGTCAACATCATTCGCCCCCACCATGATGGCGTCAAACCAGACTCGGCCGAGGACAAAAAGGGTTACATTCGAGTTTTTGCGCTGCTGCTCAAACTAGATATGGTATTGAGAATCGAACACTTTATCGACAATGAGGAGTCTGATCACATTTTCCCCGTCGAGAATCCCGAGCCAAATGGCAATCTCCGCAAATCCGGCATCGACAAGGCGGAACTGAAGGCAACGGCCCGCTGGTCCCAAAGAGATCGAGAAGACTTATTTCGCCGTCAATGGGAAATGCGGCCGGCCTTTTTCGACTTTGCCGATATTGACAAGACGTACAACTTTGCCAGTGGTATCGTCCTGCCGTGGGTAAAAGGAGAAGGCACTCCAACCGAGACTGCAATGGGGAACCCATCAGAGCGGGAGGGGGCCTATGGTATTGTCACTCAGGTTGAGATTGATCCGAGAAGCCACAGTTTTGAGACCGTGCTCAGAGAGGTATAGTTACTGCTTTCACAGAAAATATCACAAGGGAAGATGGCTAACCAAGTTACTTGTTGCTTGCCTTATAGGTCGGGCTCTCGGAACGAAAGTTTTTTGGACTTAAGACCCTGCATAAGGGCGTGCCAGAGGTTAATGGTTTCCAAAACGAGCTTGAGCAGCTTCGTCGTTTCAGCGGAAAGGTGCACCCGCACCTTATCACCCTCTTGGCCTCGTTTGAGCAAGATGGGGTGTCACATTTCATCTTCCCTTGGGCTGAATGCAACTTGGAAACCTACTGGGAGAAGATACAGCCCTGGGGAGACGACACCCCATCGACTAGGCTTGACCTGGACTGTGCGAGGTGGGTGGCCAACCAACTTGTCGGCATCACTGGAGCCATTCACTCGATTCATCAGCGCCGCGAGAACAACCTTAAGCCAGGGGTGGAAGGATTCGGACGCCACAGCGACCTCAAACCTGATAATGTCCTGTGGTTCAGGTACGAGAATGATCCCAAGGGCATTTTGGTTGTGACGGATCTTGGCCTGGCGACGTTCAACCGCGAGCTCAGCCGCTCCATCCAGCCGGGCAGTAGCGCAAGAGTGCCAGGCTATCGAGCCCCTGAATGCGATATACACGACGCAAAAGCCAGAAGAAAGACTGATATATGGACTTTGGGCTGTATCTTCCTCGAATTTGTGACTTGGCTTCTCGGGGGGAACCAGCTGCTCGGGGACTTCAAGCAGCAGCGCAAGTCACTTGACCATCTGAATAATGCCAAGAGCAACTTGTTTTTCGAGTTTGAAGAACAGCACAACCAAGACTCTGGAGGGGACAAAAAACGCACTGGTCATATGCAGGTGAAGAGGGCTGTGGCCAAGGTCAGTTTTTCCCACCACTTGACGACGGTCAGATTTGTGCATCTCATAAGTTGAGCTAACTCGGGGCTGCTCCAGTTTATTGCCAACCTACATGGGCTGCCGAATTGCTCCCAGTTTGTGCACAACGTTCTCGATATAATCCAAGACCGGATGATGTTAGTGGACCAAGAGAAGAGGTCGGACGCCTCGGTGCTTCTGAAGGAGTTCAAGGATTTGTCAAAAGCAAAGACGCCGGGATTTTTTACTGAGGGGTTACCAGTCGCGATGCCCGTTCGTGAGCAACCAGGGTTAAAAGCAGAGCTCGAAGGCCCAGTTCAGCCGGGCAAGACTCCTGCCGGGGAAAAGGCGGTCATCACTACGACCACTGTTGAAGACTCAAACGATGGAGCGCCAGGTGAAGAATCAAAGCTCGGGAGCTCAGTCCAGCCCAGCAACATTCCTGCCAGCGACAAGCCGCCCATTAAAACCACCATCGAGGGGGACTCAAAGGATGGAGCGCCTCGGGCCGAAATTCCCACTGTAATCATCGACGACTCAAACGTTCAACCATATGGAGAGGTGCGAGGATGGAGAGAGGGATGGTGAGTGTGCGAGGGATTCATTGCGTCATGTCTTGCTTTCGGTTGGAATTGATCAGTTCATGCAGTTGGCAATAGAATCTGAAATGCCTGAGCCTTTCCTGTTCAAGTTCAAGTTGCTCCCTTCACAATTATAATGGCTGAATTCTGGAATTGCCACGATTTGACTCCCTCTCAATTTCTCTCTGTCACTACTCATACTCGTGTCCATATCTAAGCGAATACCCTACTTCCTTGCCGGTCACCCCGTGACAGTTGCAGCCAATATGCGAAAGGGCAGGATTCGGAACATCTCAGCAAACAGAAGCGAGGAGCCTGGGCACATCAATGGCCTTTGTAGCCTTGATCCGATACGTGTTGTGCCGCATCTACTAACCTGTTAGTAGCGGTGGCACTGTTTGGTAGATGTTGGGTTGCTTGTTACATGAATCGTGTACCTGTGACCCTGATTCGTCACCTCACGCTCAAGCTCTTCGATGAGCCTTCGAGGGCTGCGAATCAGCTTTGTCCGTATTCTCGCCTCCGTGGTCATGAGAGGTGCCGAATACGCGTCGACCGTCATAGCAAGTTGATTGTGCTGGACGAAAATGGTGACGGGCAGTTCAACAAATTTGTTGGAGTGGGGCAAGGAGATGAGGAGAACAAGGGTAAACGGGGCCCTGGGGCGTAATAGAGCATACATTTATGAAGCGAAGCGCGTCATGCGCAATGCATGCCATTGGGTGCTATGGCTTGCAGAGGGCAGAATGTGATGGTGTGATGGACTTGTTTATAATTGGATGGTCTTCCCTAAGAAATGTCTTGGGAAATTACCCCGGGCATGCGCAAAAATGCTGAATTGGGTCGGTGAGGGGTCCTCCAAGCCTCTTTCACCGATAAATTTTGCCTTGGGGTCGCTTGCAGGGCCGGCGCTTCAGATTGGGAAAGCACGAGGGAGAGCCTTGCCAAATCTTGCGCAGTGGCGCTGAAGCAGGACTTTGCAATAAATCCCTCGTCGGGGACGCTTCAAAATGGCAGGCGCCGGACGTGCCCGTGATCCAAAGCCCGAAAATGGCAGAACGAAACCCAGCCTCACAATCTGTTGCACAGACAATCATGGTTAGCAGGCACCTACATTCCGATGCGCCTCAGCTTCCGTGGCATGACCTTTCAGATGACTGAGCAAGATTAAGGCGAGCTAATTGGCTACAGACCCACGAATCACAACAGTTTCTCATGAGGGAATCCACTGGCAGCACCGCGGAAGGCGTTTTGAGCCTACGGCGCACAGTCAACCACCAAACAGCCAATGAAGGGTCGCCAGCGAATCTGGAAGATGATTTTCAGGAAAATGCTTGCTCATTGGAAGAATTGAAGAACTCGGAGCCTACATGTGGCGATGAATCGACACCGCCCTGCGAACTTCGCCAACCTCCCCGAACCGATGGTGGTCCCGACGATCTCCAGGAGGACCGTGTGTATGACTTCGGAAGATCACTGTACTATCAGCACCCGATGTTCCATTCATCCAATCACATACCAAATTCATCGGGCTCACAGGCATTAAACGGCATGCCACCAAGAGCTTCGATGCTGAGCGCAAAGCTTCGAGGTGCATATCAAGGCGACGGAAGCCGCAAGTACGTCCCACTTAATTATCTCGACGGTCTCATAAACTTGAGCAACGTGCATATCGAACTGGAGCAATGCCTCAGGAAGCTCAACTTGAAGAAATTCGCCCACCACGATGACTTGAAACTACTAGCGAAGGAGATCGTCAACCTTGAGCAGGTCAGCTCTGATCCGAGTCCGAAATGGACAAGCCGCCGTGCCCTCTTTGCCAGCTTGGTGCTGATGGATCGCCCATCCTCAATCTACTCCATTTCCAGCTTTGTTCATCATGAATGGTGGGATTGCGACCTTCCCTTCAAGGCTGAGGAACGCGCGGTCAGTGAGCGGAACGAGACCTCTCGATTTTACGTTGGTATGCACGATAAGCTCGGAAAGAAGGTCCATGATGAGTGCTTCAGTGAGTGGAGTGATAGCGACTTCGAGGCATTTTCCGACCAGCAGTGGCGAACACTGGCCCCCTATTTCATGTTCGCCACCGAAGAAGACTGGACAGTCCGGCACTACGACCTCGACCATCACATCAGCGGGAATTCAATCCTGCCCGTTATTACCCCCACCAGGGAGGAACTTCCACCAAAGTCTACCGAGTATGGCGGTTTCGGGGAAGTAAGACAGAGGAAGTTTCATCCCGCTCACCACAACCACCGCAATGTAAGTCCTGCCGGTGTTGTTTATGATTCATGGCCGCAAGGCAAGAACGATATTAAAGACCGAGCCTGAGACAATCATAAGGCGCCGTAACTCGACTGACGCTCTTATGATAGGCTGATGGAACTGTGTATCTGTTCGCCGTCAAGGAAGTCCGGGTCCAGGGCGCAGGCGACAGGGCAATTCACAACGATTACCACTGGCATGTCTTTCGCAAAGAGGTCGAAGCATTGAAACGCGTTGCCGACAAGAAACACGACTATCTGATTCAGCTTCTTCTGACCTATAGCTACGCTGGGTGCTATTATCTCGTCTTTCCGTGGGCAGACCGCAACATGGAACAGTATTGGAAATTTTACGAAGATGTCAAGGATCCCCTACGGAGCGTCAGCTTCGCCACTTGGGTCGTTTCTCAGTTTTTAGGTATCGCTGACGGAATCCAAGCAATCCACAATGCGGAGCGCCGATCCTCGGGACGACATTTTGGACGTCACGGAGATCTCAAGCCTACGAATATTCTCTGGTTTAGGCGCGGCCATCAACAGACCAAGGAGTGCGAGGAGTTCGGCCAGTTCGTCATATCAGACTTTGGTCTCGCTCAGTTTCACGGCGAGCATTCCAAGGACCAGGTCGATGCCAGAACGGTAGGAAGGACAGAGACTTATCGGCCCCCTGAGTGTGACGTTCGACCGAAGATATCACCTAAATACGACATATGGACACTTGGGTGTATCTTCTTGGAGTTTTGCACTTGGTTCTCCAAAGGCTGGGCTGGAGTGGACAGGTTTTCCCAAAGGCGCGAGTACGAGGAGCAGAAGCCTCAGCCGAACTATCCGCACCACATCCCCGGAGATACATTTTTCCTAATGCCAAATTTGAAGTCTCACCTACAGCTCAAGTCTACTGCAAAGCTACGAAAGGCAAGGCTGAAGTGGGCAGTCTTTGAGGTGAGTGACACTGTTACTGGAAACAGCGACCGCTTCATCAGTCGCACCTCAGGAATTCGAGTCTGCCGAAGAGCTCTGTCTAAAAGTCTCCCACAGGAATTCAGATCTTTGTACGAGGATCCCACAACCACAGAGTTACTTTACGACCTCCTTGAAGTCGTGCGGAATCATTTACTCAGAATGCATCCTGACAACCGGGCCTCTTGCGAAGTAGTTGTCGACGAGCTTCGAAAGATACACAAGAGATGTAAAAGTGAAGATGGCTCGAGCTATCGTACAAGCTACTGCAAACATCCCCGGAAGCCAGTACTACTTAACCCGCCAAGCGACCTTTCGGCGCTCTCCTGGCGCACCTCTTCCTCGGCGCCCGGCGAAGGAAGTCGGCGCAACAGCACCACTCGACCGTCATCACCTGAGCTGTTACGGTCAAAGACGTCTTCACCCGGCTCATCTCCGAGGCTGGACGAATTCCCTGGGAACCAACTGAGCCCTGTGACCGAAAAATCTGACACCCCCAATCTCGACCAAGATTGTCCAGCCCTAGTGACAGAGGGTCCAGAGACAAGCCATTCAGTGCCCAAGGAAATGCCTTCCGTGCCGGGAGAGTTTGAAGGAATTGTTGAGGAGACACAGTTTGACGACGAGAGGAGTCGAGATGCTCCAGGGTCATCTTCTCCCGAGCTTCAGCAGGCCCGAGAACTAGAACCAGCTCCTCAGGAGGACTCGCCAACTCTCCACGCTACCCACTCCCCCTCGCAGGCTGCGATTGGACCTGTATCACCACATACAGAACCATTGACTCAAGCCCTGGGCGAAATTAGCTCATCAGAGGGACGGTTGGAGAAGAAGCCGGAGCTTCCTACTCCACTGTCAAAGGCTGACGAGCCGGTCATGGAAAAGTTCGTCCAAAATCCTCCACCGATGCATCGACGACTCCGACAACTCGGAGGGAGGCTTTGGACTAGGGTGAAGTCATGGCGAAGAGGTTGAGGTGTATTGGCTGAATTGAGCACATACCTAGCGGGAGTCTCTAGATCCTCAAGATAGAGAAGACGGCGATCCTGTTCTCCCTTTAGTTTAATAACGTGCACAGATCATACTCACATCGTTGTGTAGCCGAGGGGTCAAGACCGTTTGGGCGGGCCTGAAATCATCTTTGTGCGCTGTAATGATTTTGTTGCCAGGCCGACAATCCCTTTGTACGTTGTCTCGGGTTGCTGCCAGCGAAGCGTCATTTGCAGGACAAGCGGTTGCACAACAATCCCAAGTGAGAGACAAGATGTGTTGCACGGGAGACATCCGCAGCGCGCTCCCATTTCGATCACACTGGCAACCTGCACACTGGGAACCACGAGCTGGACCAGCAGCCGGTTAGGCTCCAAATCTTGCGGCGTGTCTGAATTTGGGCATTGCGGTCGCAATCTGCAGGGGAGACCAGCACCCGTCTCATAGGGGAACTCTGCACGTCAAAATCACGGGTTCTTCTTGGCTGCCGTTGGCTGCTATCCTGCATGTGAAAATGCAATTTGACGGGCCTGGGTCCTTTCTGTAACGATATGACTAGGCCGCTATGCTCAGCCGCACAGAGGCGATTGGGCAGTGCACGAATTTCAGCCCTATGCAATAGTCCTTCAGCAGAACCCATGGAAGGGCAGTTTGTCCGGTTCATTTCGCGCCAAGGCGTCCGCAGTCGCATGCACTGCCTCGGGCGACGAGCGCGTTGCCATCCACCAATGACGTGTATCGACCAAGATCTCGGACAGCAGCATCAGAAGATCAGCTGCGCGTTTCCATCGGATGAACATCGTGCCACAAAGATAAATGCTGGCGACCCCGCACCTTCTGGTCGCTGTCACTTTCGCGATACATCGGCATTTCTACTTTCGCTCGTCGCGTATCCGCTTCTACCGCCACGCCTTACGCATCATCATCACTTTCACCAGTATTTCAATCGCCTAGACACCATGGCTGTCCAACTCGCCCCCGTGCAGCACCCGCTAGGCATCTGGAACCAGTATCTGGCGCGCCAGTCTGAGACCCTCATTCTGCGGGAGAAGGTCATGTCGCTCTCGGGCGACAGCTTCGACATCACCATGGCAAACGGAGAGCCCATCTTCAAGATCTGTCAGAAACACTCCACACTGGAATTCTGTGGAATTGAGGGGGTTGCAACTGCTTGATTGGCTTGATCCTGTGGTTCTGGCTGCAAGCCAGAACCTCCTGCTTTATAGACTTTCTGTAGGATTCAGTCTTCGTAACTGTGGTGGCTAAGGTTCACTGGCGCTCTGGCAGTGCTAGGCATCCAGTCAGCTCCGCTGACTAGATGCACAGGGCCCCTGAACCTCCTTCTTTCTGACAAGCTCCTCCTGAGATGACACAGGGCCTGCTAGCACTGTAGAGACTGGGCACTTTACTGCAGATTTTATACTGAACTTACCCTTTTTAGCAGTTTTACGTTTTAGGCATACTATCGTTATGTAAACGATTAAGCAAAGGTTAACGGTATTAGCGGAGTCCAGTTCTGGGCTAAGATGGGAAGCCTTAGGGCAAATCGACTGTAAAAATACCTAGAGTTTTCTTCAATGTCTCCCTTCTCTAACGTATTTGATAAGCGAGTCGCGGGGTTTCCACCACCCTACCACAACTATCCTCAATTACACAGCCACAACACTAGGAAATAACAATAACCGAATGAGAAACAGATGAATCAGACGATTTTGTAACCCCTTCAATTCCACAGAATCCAGAGTGCACTGCTTCAAACACTATTGACACAATGCTGGTGAGACTCCTCCGCGATTATATTAGCCAGGGACGCTAGTACTATGCCTTACCATTGCTCCAAAGTTTCCTGTCCTTCGTTTTCTATCGATTCAGCGCCACATCACTAGGTTCGCTCGCGGCTAGGTGTGTTCCAGAGCTTGCAACACATTGTGTTAAATTAGTTAGCCAGGTCAGGGAGGTTAGTGCACGCGGACCGGAGATTTCCAGTGGCTGGCCAAGATGGTCAGACACACACGACATAACAGATGACAACCAAATTCAGCCAGTCTCCGGTGTAAGAGCTAGAATCTGATACATTGTGACAAGAATTCGCTGGGGAACACTTGCCTCTGAACTACGTGCCTACTAAAAGTCACACTTCATTGCAGCCTGGTTCAGGCAGTGGTAGTAACGAAGACTTGAAACTTAATGGTTCAATTGTCAGATAATCTTCTTTGACTTTAAGGTCCCTACTCCGCTTGTAAGCTGGTTGCGAGACTTGCGGTCCTGAATGCTAAAGACCCAGCCAAGTGGGTGACAAAAAAAGCGAGCGACTTTAAATCTCACCTGCGATCAGACTCTTCTACAAGTAATACTTCCTGGAGGCGCCTGTAATTAGGGATTATCTTGTAGCGGCTTAGCTTGGAGAATTAAAGCCGCTCACTTTTTTGTCTCCCACTTGCCAGCCACCCGATGGGCTTGGACTTCTGTGCCCAACCTTTTCGCGCGGCTATCTAAAATACATGATAGGTGGGCCTTTGGCCAGTAAGCGCTTCTAGAGGCCAGGTCTCTATGTAATAGGCCTGACCGTCACCAATGGTGGTGGTTCGTCAGCCCTGTTTTTATCGTCAAATCTAATTAGTCTCGTTGGCCTGTGGCCACCTCCGTGTGACATGCACGCTCAACAATTTAATCATCGCCGCAGTTAGAAGTTATGCAGGTCTCTCCCAATCCCAACCTCTCAAGTCGTTTCCGCTCGAACAAAATTTTCAGAAATCTAGACAGATTACACTAGAAATGAATAACTTAAAGAAAGAGGGACTGGTTGAGCCGAAGATCAGGCCGCTGTCACCCGCGGACGAGGTTCCACATGCGGAATGGCCCCCTCAACCAGCTCCCTTGAAAACGCCCGGGTATATTTTTTATCTTCGCATCATCACGGATGCTGCCTGCATCTTTACTGTCATCCCATTTCTCGATCTCGCGGGTGTGGCAGCCAGACGTAACGACCGAGATGCCCTATCTAATGAACGCGTTACTGTACACTTGGTTATATAACCACCTGTTCTCTGATCGATGGTGAGTGCCAGCAGTTATCCCTTCTGTCCTAGGCTGTCACCCTCTTCCCAATCGCCTATACGGCCATCATAGCCCGAGCTATTAAAGCATTTGCAACATGGAAACTCGAGCGGGGAACGACCCTTGGTCTCCTGGAACAGCTATTGGCGAGCAGGTCACTCGTGGGGGCCTTGCAAATATTATGGTCACTTCGTGTAATCAACGCAGTCGGTATGCTTCCTGTATTGCTGGCAGTTTTGTCGCCGATTGGCGGCCAAGCCTCATTACAAATGCTTGCGACAAGGGATAAATCGGAAATCACCCACGTCCCGATCACATACTTGACCACAGGGGAGAAGTCATACTCACAATTTGGGAGTGGCAGCGGCTTTTGGGAAGCCCTACCGCCGATAAATGCCATCTATGCGGGTTCGCTCACTGCCTCTACCTTGGTCAAGAATTCCGAAATGGATCTCTGGGGCAATGTCAAGATTCCTTACCTGTCGAGACTCACTTCCTCAGCGGATGAATTTGGATGGCAAGATGTGCCACTGGACCTTACCCTGGGAAAGTACTCTTCACTCATCGGTATCCCGGCTTCCGGCCTCTCTGAAAGCACCAACACAAGCTATACGTTAGAAACCAACTATTTCGATCTTGACTGCTACAACGTGTTCAACGGCACCCTTATCAGTCTGACCGCAGGAGTCATCAATCTGAACGTCTCAAACAACGGTACAGATTACGGTGATACAAGATCTACCTACAACTTTGGGATAGATGGCACCCTTGCCTTGGGGTATGGTATGACCTGGAACTACATCAACGACACTGGCCGCAACTTCCCGCAGCGAACGATTCTCTTCCAATCATTTGGGTTTCGCCTAAAGTACGCAAACTCTCTGGCGTACTGCCATATCTCCACGGCATACGTCGAAGCATTCGTTAACTGCACCGGTCTTGCATGTGGTGTTACGAAAATGCGGCCTTCGCAATTACCCCATCCTGATCCACGTCTCGTTCCATTCGAGTTCGCTTGGTATCAAAGTGTATTTAGCTGGCAATTTATGTTGGCTACTAACCTTGCTGACAAAGAAGGATCCCATCATGGCTCTTCGTTAACGGAATATTATATCAACGACCCGGTACTTCCTCTATCGAACACGTACCGCATCTACGTGGAGTTGTACAAGCTCGCGCACAAAGACATGTCCGTACGGCTCGGCCAAGTTATCAACAGCTACTACCTTGCCAGCCTGGACCCATGGGGCATCACGGGATTGAGCTCTGGCGCCGGTAACCGCGATGCGGTGAACAGCGACGGGACCAAAGTCTCTTCCAACCTCGCGGCCAACGTCACCACAATTTCGACTACATCCGTGAACAGAGTCGTTTATGTCTGCGAGTGGGGATGGTGGGTTGTCTTCGTCCTCGCCTGCCTTGTCATGCTCGTCGTAGCGTGTACTGGGGCCCTTCTCAGCTGGCAGACTGTTGGCCCGGACATCCTAGGCTATGTTTCGACCATGACGAGAGATTCGAAGTATTTGTCCCTTCCCAACGGTGGGAGCGCATTGGATGGAGCGTACTGTGCACGGCTGCTGAAGAAGCTGAAGATACAGATGCATGATGTTCAACCGGAGAAAGATACGGGTTACTGGGCATTTGCACTACTGGGAGGAAAACCTAGGCCGCCGGTGGTTGATCGGATTTATAAGTAAGGTGCAGTCTGGCGAAGGTTGGTGGATCATATGCATACCGGGGAAGCAGACCTGAACATGTGGGAGGTTCCTTTTCATGAAGAGTAGCTATATTTTCCCTCGCAAAAAGTTACCGATTTTCATTTTCTCGAACTTATGCTGTGTGTTGTAGCTTGGTGAGCGGATATTAGCCGAAGCTGAGCCGGGGTAGATTTGGACTGATCAAAGGTGACAAAGGATCACGTGCCTATAAGAATAGGTAGTCGTTGGATTTGGGGTTCTAGAACACCAGAATGCCAAGGCTGCTTGGAGTATTAACAGGGCGTATAAAGACGTGAACGAGGCCTTCTTAAATGTCAGATGTGCGAAGATTTGTCCAAGGTGTTATTGCTCTGGTTAGGAACCCCTTCTTTGTCAACGGGGTCTCTGAACTAATGTGGAAACAAAGCGTGCTGCGTCCGTCTGGCTGCTAGGGTGTAGTGCTATGACAAAACTCAACACATTCCCTTCCAGATCTCGTTGCTCATGGCGTCTAACAGGTAGAGAAATTCGTAAGAAACGTCATAAACATAAATCCTAACACGCTAATTATGGGAATCCTTGTTTGCGTTTAGTAGTTCGTCTAAACAGTTCCACCTAATTGTAACAACCCCGCAGGGCCGTCGCCAGGCCCTGGCACGGCACGACGTTGATCCCTGCCGGAGGGAGAGTGCGCAGCACAGTGCACACTGCCAATGGCTAGCCAAGAGCTGCTTAACGTGCTCATCCGAGGATTGTGATAAGCACGATGAGCAAAGGACAAACTGCTCACTCTGCTCATCTCCAGGTGCCCTTAACCACGATGAGCAGAAAGTACAAGTTACCTCTTCTTCACTAGTATAGATAGCCATCATCATGACTACGATGGAGTGAGGAATTCTGGTTCCTCACGTAAGTAATTACATTGTTCATTTGTGCTCTACTGTTCAGTTCACCCTATGCATTATAGAGCAGCGGCCTATAATGATAAGTGTAACCTCACCTGAGAGGACTTGCTTTAACGAACATTCTTATGATCGCTCAAATCCCTTAGTGCTGCCCCACTGATTTTAGCCTAACCATCTTTAGATGATGTCACAAATCCAATCCCTGAATAGCCTCCATACCAGCCAACAGCCTCCATACCAGCGATCGGACCGATCGCTGGTATTCTATCCAATTACTGCGTGGTCCATTCCAGGCCCCAACAACGGAGGAATGGAACTACCTCGTTGTACGCAGTATTTAGCGGTTGGAAGCCCTCGGCTTCTAACGATTGAAGCAATCAACACTCGTTTTTCTATAACAGAGCCTTCGGTCTACAGCGTGTAACAGATGAGGCTTAATTATTTTTAGCGACTAACTACCTAGGTAAGGCCTGGATTTTGTATTTTAATTATTCCCGGCCGAGCTCCTATATACCCGAAGCTGGGACTATTGGGATAAAGATATAGTACAAACATACTTATCCTTAATCGTGGGGGGGGGACAATTGTAGGGGCGGCTTCTTGCCATATACCGAGGTAAGGTATCCATTATTTTTTGTCGTATTCTCCATATCTCTGTCTCCGAACCTAAGAACCAAGCTTACCCCATCTACATTTTAACGGGTCCCACCCATCCCTTATAACCACACACACATACACACACACACACACAGCTCAGGAAGGCATTATAGTAGGGTAAAAAAACGGTTTTTGCAATCTCGAAAGGTAAGGTGCACACCTGAGGTGTCTTGTAGGTATTGTAGGTATAGTTACCAGGTAGCTAGGTACCTTAGTTACTTCCCATCTCGGGCGTGTAGGTATTTTCGGCAGGTTCCCCTCCCTCCCCCTTTTCATCTCCTGCTTCTTCTTTCCCCTTTGCTTCCTTTTCTTCTTCTCCCTCCCTCCTCCCTCCCTAGCCCTACCGCTCTTTTCTAAACATCCATCTCAGTTCCTTCCCGCGACAGCAGCAACATCACATGTATCACAATGCACCAAGCGGGACCACAGGATCAGGACCAGGACCAGGAATATGACTCGCTGTAGCAGTAGCCGCAACAGCCCAGCACGGATCGGTAAGCTCCAGGAACTGGGTCTTGGTTTCGAGGGCGGCGGTTGCTGTCTTGGTCTCTTTCTCTTTGACTTCCTTGGTCTCTGTATTCCCGCTGGTGAGTTCTGTGCGTCCGTTGGTGTTCTTGTCACTGGTGTCACTTTTGCTGCCGCCGCCGCCGCTGCTGCTGTTGCCAACGTTGGTGTTGGTCTCATTCGTGCTCATGTTTGCGTTTGCGTTTGCGTTTGCGTTAGCATTAGCGCTCCTGTCCTCATTGGTATCGGTTCCAACATCGGCATTACCATTACCACTACCAGCATCACTGCCCCTACCGCTGTCTCTACCGCCAGTGCTGGTGCTGAAGCCAATACCCTTCGCGATGGAGTTAGAGATTGCAGCGGTAGTTCTCCGCTCAGCCGTCAGACCAAGGAATCCCGATCCCGATCCCATTCCCGTGCTCGCATCTCCATCTCCGCTCATTGCCGCATCCATGCTCGTGTCGACCGGGACCAGGAGCAGCGGGGTGTTGAATTTCTTGGACCGCCTCAAGGTCTTCTTACTATCGTTATCGTTATCGTTATTGATTTCTGTTTCTGTGAACGAAGGAGCTTCGGTGGACTGAGACTTGATGATGTCTTCCGGGGTGATGAGCGGGTTGGTATTTTTGTTCCTTGCCTCCTGTGCCTCGTTGGCCTCCTTCGCTGAGGACGCTGACGGTGCTGAGGACGCTGACGGCGTTGGGGATGGAGAGGGGGGAGAAGGCGGATGCTGCCGCTGATTATTGCAGTTGCAGCTTTGTGCTTTGGTTGACATGGTAATATTCTTTATGCTGCTTGTCTTCGCTGATCTCTCGGTCGGTCAATGTGGGATTTCGTCCTCCTCTCGAGATTGGGGTTCGTGATTTCGAATGACGATTGGAGAAGGGGTAATGGAAGTCAGGGGCTGTGTTTGTTTGGCGACAGACCCTGTCTGCTTTTTAAAGAAACCCTGGAGAGAAAACTCGGGAAAGAAGAAGAGGGAGGAGGTGCAGGAAAAGAGTAAGTGAAAGTCAAGAGGAGGCTCGGCCCGTGCCTAGTCGAGCTTTATAGGTACCCAATTCATCAGGGTCCATGAAGTCACCCACAATCATTGACTCGATAAGTACGTAGTCACTCCTCTTGTCCAACGACGGGTACGTCAGGGATGCTTGGCGTGCGACTGTGTGAAATGTGCCACTGTGTAACGTATCGGTGACTGAGGGCTTGTTGGGGAGGTGAGCGGGCTGCACTTCCACTGGCTCGACTCACAATGGGGTAACATGGGATCACAGCTCACAATCTTGCACGCTGGCGGCGGATCTGGGGCCGTTGTGCTGTACGTTTGCAGCATGGAGTGGGGGAGCTGCCTGGCTCTGGCTTGTTTGCCGCCAGGTTGGCACGTTTTGTCCACGGTAAGAAGGGATCAAATCTTCGACACGCAAGCTCCCCAAACACGCCATGAACGGCAGTGGGGGTGCTAGACCTGCCCAATCTGCCGGGTACTTGCTACACACTATCTAACTACAGGTAGGACAGCGTGGAAATGTCTACCATCAGCCGCTTGCTCCCAGAGCCAAGCCGATACATCGTACACCCCCAGCGACGACACAGACTCAAGCCTTGAATCCAAGCCCGCGCCTCTTCAGCCGATACGCAATCGCCCTCTTCCTGGCGGCCGGGCTTTGCGTGAACGCAGCACTGCCTCCAAAGGGACCGGCGGCCGCCCCGTTCCGCACGCGGACGACACACACGTTGTTCACTCCCGCAACCGTCCCCTCACACGTCATACCCGCCGGCATCTGCACTGTCAACGGGAAGTCCCTGTTTGTCGCGAGACTCAGACCCTGGAACCCCACGCCAGGTACGTCCTGCGTCACCTCGGCTGTCTGGAACGCCGCTTCGTCGGTGCCACCAGACGTGCCGTCCAGGGCGGCATCCAGCGGGCCAGCGCCGTCTTGGTTGATCTGAAGTAACCCCAAGGTCAGTCCCCGAATCATCCATCGGTATCTCGGAGCTCACAACTCACCTGGTGGAAAACCATCTCAATCGACCCATCGTCACCACAGGTGGGCAGCCCGGAATTTGCGCCCGCGCCCGCCGTGGCAGCCACATTGGACTCGGTTGCCTCGGTGCTTTCTGTTCCTCCAGCCCCAAAGAGCCCCTTGAGAAACTGTCTCGCCACCACCCCCAAGGTGCCTCGAGGCGTGCGGTTGCCTCCCCTGCCTCGCCCACCAGTGGCAGCTGAAGCGACAGGAGTTCCGCTGAGGTCATCCTCAACGCCGATAGATGAGTTTGCACCGCTGTTTGTCGGTGCCGTTGCGTCGCCCATGAAGTTGGCGATCATGGTGGCCGCGTCGATGGGGCCATTCCCCTGGGTGCGTCCGAGGGGGCCGACCTCGCCACTGCGGATCTCTCGATCACGGATGATCGCGGTGTCGGCTTGGGAACCGCACCGGTTGCTGGAGCAATCGCGGGGGGTACCGTCGGCCACTATATCGAAGATGAGATTACGGTGCTAGCTAGAATATGGTGAAAAACCTGAGAGGCCGGGCATATCGACACCATTGGCGCCTCGGATCATAGTGACCACGCCATGTGCTGAAGTCTCCAATGCCAAGAGGGCAATGACAAAAGATTGCGATGTATACATGGTGACAGAGATAGGGTCCGAAGTCTTGGCTGCTGGCGCTCAGGGTTTGACAGAAAGAAAACCGAACAAAGAAGGCCACCTGGGCTGAATGGAAGGCAATGACACAAATCCAAGCCGCTGGTTGGAGGTTTTCGCGAGAGGAGACAGTGTTCGACGACCAGCTGCTGAAGAAATGTTCCAACTTCCAACGATGCCCGCACTTCCATTTATACACTCCCCAGCAGACATGCAGACGACTTCGGCGCTCGCAAGCAACCCCCAAATCCGCACATCGTTGTCGTTTTTGCTATTTCATCCGATGTTTTGAAGCATCGTACCGCGCTGCTCAAGAGTCAAGACCTACCGTGATACGAGTCGAAACGCGCCAGTAAGGCCTCGCTGGTTTCTGGCCCGGTTTCTTGGAAACAGGGGGCCAATCGCATCTCGCGGCGATCCTCGGATCCGTTTCCCGGAGATCTGCGAGTGGTGTGCATCGAGCGAAACCACGCACCCCGGAATCGGCGGACGGGAGGGGAAATGGGGCTGTGCATGTTTCCGTTTCTGCTGAAGGGCCAAAGTTCCAGCAAATGTCGAATCGCATTCGTGCATCGAAGCGAAAAGACTGGAAGCTGAGGCATTTTGTGGTTTCGATGATGAAGTCTTCTCGAGAATGCCTGGAATTCAAATTGAAAAAGCAATGAATGTGAAGTCGCGATGGACGTCGGTAACCGATGCCAGCGCATTTCGAACCGATGCCAAGCGTGTATTTTGAGGCCTAACAAACTCGCCGAGAACCTCGTGCTGCTACCCCTCAAGCCGCTTCTTCACCCCAGCCCAAGCTAGTGTCCGGGGGTTCTGTCTCGTCCTCGGGCGCCGGAGGTGGGCTGGCGGCGGTGTGGGCTTCTGCACGGTGAAGACGGCGGTCTGTTCGCCGAGTGTGATGGCGCTAGATAGGTCCGTGTTACCAGCGAGGAGCAGCACTTTCAGAGCACAACCGGAGCTCTGAACCCGACCAATCACGGTTTCGAGCATAGAGAGTAGTAGACCCTCGGCCCCTTCTTCAGCTTCTGCGAGCATGAAACACTTTGGAAGCTGACTGAGTATGAGGCTGAGCAAGTCTAACCACTCGCCCTCGGTGTGTAGGGACTGGAACTTTGCTGCATCGAGACTTTCCAGCTTGTCGCCGATCAGATTCTGGGCTCCTCTCATGGTCTGGAATACCAGGCTGCGCAACACGTCGGTCCGGGAGAATGTGTCCTCGATATCAGATGCGTCGGAGAGATGCCAGACGACGGCGAGTTTCGACGGCTCCAGCATATCAATCAGCTCCATTGCCAGCTCCTTGGCGTTTGCCTTGGCCCGGGGGCCAGCTTGCAAGACCAGAAGAGGGGTGGCAGTAGCACATATCCAATCCCCAAGCCGCTGAATCATGTCCACGGTCATCTTATTGTCATCAAGCCACGGACTGCCTCGCCTGAGGAGAGATTTCTGTCTGTGGAAGGTCTCCTCTGGTAAAGTCTTTGGCTTGAGGTTGTTGATGACCTCGTTGAGCTGCAGATCGATGACGCGAGTCCGGGTGTCACGGACTGTCCCCTGGACGTCGGTCACCCTGTGGCTGATCTGCTTGATCTGGACGTGGATGTCGTCCAGCTTTCCATCGACGACGTCGAGTCTTTTGCCGTGAGCGTCGTGGTTGCGGTCCATCTTCTGGTCCAGATGGACAATGCACTCGGCAGTTTGGCGTACCTCGGTGTGCAGACCCCGAATCTCGGCCCGAGACGAAGCGGATGCTTCTTCGTCGATAGCTTTGGTGCAGCTCCGTATGCCATCAACGAGAACCTTGTACTTGAGCTCGAATGGCTGCACAATGGCGGAGAGAGCACGCTGAACCGAGTTCCGAGAGAACCACTTGACGACCTGGCGCAAGAACAGGATCAGGTTTGCGTAGAGACGTGCCATATTCTCCTGCATCCGGTCTGTGGGATAGAGCTTGGCGTGCAGCTCCATCCGTGGCATCACATCGGAGATGTCCCCCAATGCCTGTGTTATCTGGGAGGTGATGGCTTCGTGGTTGAGGACACCCATCAGGATGAACTTGACAGAACCCCAAGCGAGGGCCAGGTACTCGGGATGGTGCTGTGAGAGGACATCGAGCACCTGGCCGTAAAACAGGATCCAAGAGGATATCTTCCGCATCGATTCCAGGACGGTATTCTTCGCTGTGCCTGCAGCCGTGTATCGGACTTCAAGCTCTCTGGCCTCATTGCGGATGTCGTCCAGAGACTTGCATCCCTCAATCCAGCCAAGTTCCGTCTTCTTCCCTGCGAACTCCTTTCTGAGGTACTCAACGGCGTCTTGGTATGCCGCTGCCGCGATGTCCCGCCGCGAGGAATCGGGGGAGGGATGCAGATACCAGGCCTGGATGGCCAAGTCTTCTTGCGCCAGCGCTGCGGACGCAGCATTGTCCGATTTCTGCATCGCTGTGGATTTACCTTGGAGAGTGGAGAGACCGACCTGAAAATTTGGAGTCTGGAATCTGGAATCTGGAAGCGGGGAAGCGAGAGGAGGGTCGGTCTTTCCCTCTGCTCACACAGTGCACTCCAGCTCCTGCGATTTATTGCGCCTCGCAAGGCTCCAGGCTCCGAGCTCCGAGCTCCGCCACGATGAGAGCGGGAGCGACGCATGCATGCAATGGTGCCTCAGGCGACGAGTGTTCGTCGTCGACAACGCACTCCCAATCTCCCATCCCAAACGACCCCTCAACACCACCACCGCAATCCGCGCCATCGCGAAAACGACAGCACCGAACGCGGGCGCCGTCGCAGCCATGTCTCGGATATCCGGCGGGAACATTGCTTCTAACCAGGAAAAGAAGAGGCACATCATCGCTCACGATTTGCCGAAGAGGTCGCTCCGCGTCTTGCGCCAGCGGTCTGACATCCACGGCCTCTTATCGCGCCCCGTTGATAAAGCCTTCCAGTTTCCCTCATCCGAAGAGCCGGTCAATCAATCCAGCGGCGTGCCGACCGCCGAAGCCACTCGATCGCCGCCCCAACGCCGTACCTCACCGCCTACGCTCATCCGGCGTTCGGGTACGCCCCCGCGGCCTCGCTCCAGGGAGGCTCTTCATCGCAGAAAATTCAGGGAACCGGTGGACGCGCGACCGAAGGCTGCAAACCAACAGAAGCCATACGACCCATACAGCCTTATCGATGACAAGTGGCGCGCGCCCTTTGCGGGATACCTGCCTCCCCCGGGATTCAACCCGCAGCTTCTTAGAAGCCCCCCGTTGTGGGAGGCCTCTCCGCAAGTCGCTACCGCAGCATCGTACATCCGACCCAAAAGCGACGGAACAATCGGCGTCCACCGCAGCATGAAGCGAAGCCGAGTGACGCATACGATATCCGAAGACTGCAGCGACGAGCGGGTCCTACACAAGCGTCGCCTTGTCGCCCTACGGGGCACAGCGAGGGGGATAATACCAAAAAAAGTCGATAATCAAGGACCCGGTCCCGCCCAATCCACAGCGAACAATGACTTTGCTAACACGCTCGAATACCCTCCACCCCCCCTTCCCGCGCCCATATTTGTCCCCACCAATGGCCCCTTAGACCCCAATATAGACATCTTAGACCCCCATATAAACTTAAGGCATATAAACAGGGGCTCCGGGAGGCAACCCCCAGGACTGGAGCGCCTTGCCCGTGCGGAGGGGGATGCGCAACGCGCTGAGAACATGGGAGCAACAAGCGTCCCGGATGAGAATTTTGATGAGGAAGGCTACTTCAGGAGAACGCCAACTGTGTCGGACGCAGAACTGGAGGCAGAACTGGAACGCGAATTCGAGCAATCTCAGCAGGAGGAACGTAATGGTCGTGGGGCGGGGGAGGGCTCTTTGAGCCCTAGCCCAGAACCCATGCTGACTTTTTCAGAATCTCAGGAACGAATAGGCAGAGAGCGGCAGAAGCGAAAGCAGTGGCAAGCAACCCGAAGGGGTACTTATTTCCCCCCTATTCCTGGGGAGGTATCACGTATGGGGGGACTCGTTGAGAACGGGCTACGACGGGGCTCGTTGAGAGCGGACTACGATGGGGCCGATAGAAGCCGGTATATTTGATGAGGGGCGTGATATAGCGTTTGGATAGAGTCAAGACAGCATGCCGGGACGGTAGTCTGGAGATTTTCCGGATACCCGGCAGGCATGATACATACCTAAGGTAGTCTAGGCGTGCTACCTCGAGAAAGCGTTGCTCAATTCTTTCATTCCTTCCTAAGTATGGACTCTCCTCTTCAGATGGAGTATGTGTTTGTTCTGGTATATACCGCAAGATACCCCGAACTATTTTTAATAAAACATGTCTTGCTACGTATACCTACGTATATGCTTGCAAAGGAGACAGGAGGAGAGAGCGTAATGTTGTCTTTAGCGAACAACACATACGACCGCGGTGAAACAGCGAGACTGGGTCCCGCTTTGAGGCTAATCTAGTACTACCTGACGGTGGAGAATAAGAATATATACCTAGGTATTCTACGATGGGAGAGTTTCGAAAGCGCAGGGAGAAGAACTATCTGTATATCGGTAGTAGAAGCGAAATCAAGCACTGTAACATGGATGGCAAGAAGAACGACAGCGACAACTAGCTTTTAATGAGATAGCTTGCTATTAGCTGTAGGCTACCGGACGGGACGCTTGGGATCCACCGGTACCTAGGTAGGTAGGTAAGTAAGGTATCTAAGTCATTAGAGAGACGTTTGTAAATGGAACCAAAGCTACGGTAGGTACGTAAACGCTTCCGCTGCAGATAACCGAAATGATTACGGTCTTAAACGGGAGAAACAGGAAACAAAAAACTAAGATCTCTCAAAGAATTCAAACCAAAAGATATTCAAGCTCGCTCCCTCTCCAACTCAAAACCACCCCGTCAGAGCATCCTCTGGCGCTTGTAAGGGGGTTGGTCAGGATGGACTAAAGTCTCCGCGTCCACTTTTTTGTCTTCCTCCACCCACATGTTAGGAATTCGAATTCTTCGATCGCCAAGCCTCCACATGATGTCTCTCTCGACCAACCACTCTTCAAATTGGTCTCTGGAAACCGGTTCCCTTACCGCCGCCTCCACCTCCTCCGCGAGTTCGTATAGGCCTGGCACCGTGTACACAGCGTCGCTGAATGGTTCACCAATGACTTTAATCCCCTTTAGTAAGGACTCTAGTCTTAATAAAAGGCCCGGTTGTTGTAGTGCCGTACATCTTATCAGAAAGCGGCCGCCAGTATTCCACGGCCATCATCCCAACAATCCCTGAGTCCGGAGTCGCGATCTCATTCAGCGAGGCGCGTATTTCCCGAGTTTGCTGGCAAGACCCTTGGGTCTGTTCCATTTTCTCTATATCTAATAGCAGTGTTATCGCGAACTTTGCGTCTGATTCAAATATGCAGGAGCGGCATATGATCTCGGAATCCCCTGCTTGGGGAAGAGATACCGTGAGTTTTGGGCATCCCACATACGGAGGCTCTCCACTAAGGTCGATACTAAGTAATACCACATTGGAACAGATTGCCCTGTGATTCTTGTCGGCCAGAAGCGCCGTAATGACGCCTAGAACATCAGCCTGCATTCTTGGCCCGCGTTGGTATCCCATCGTGAGAAAAGAGATTAGGTTGGCGATTGCCACCGAGACAACTGTCCAGGGAACAGCAGCAACACTGAACCCCAGATAGTACCCGCAGATGCACGGGAATGTTTTGAAAACAGGGTCAAGTGAGCCGTCTTGGACCAACGAGTATGCCAATTCCATCCTGCGTCCGTAGTTGACTATGTCGCTTATTCCAAAATAACCTAATCCTTCACGCCGCCGCCATGTCTGAACAAAGAGGTAACTCCTGTACTCGGGCGACATGACTTTATTGTATCCTGCATCATTCTTGCGTCGGATCAGCTCGCAGGAAAAGCCAAGGTCCAGGAGCTCTAGACTATGGAGTGCCAGCCCACGGAAGTCGAGGTGTCTCCTACATTCTTGCTCGAGAATCGGGGGTCCCGGCCCAAATCGAGCAGTGATATTTTCCAGCCGCCCCCAGACGCTTTCAGCGGCGGTCCCCGGAACGAGCGACTCGACCAGCGAAACCAGTTGACGTGAGTACTCTTGATGAATGGTATCTTTGGTATAGAACTCTCGACTTATATGCATCAGGACCAGAGATAAATCCGAAGGTCCACCCTCGACTGGAAAGTTGACACCCAGTCGAGAATAGAGGCAATTTATGGCAATGGTTGCTCTTGCGATGTTGAACTTGCGAGCTCCCTCCGTCGATTGGTCTCTGGCAAGAAGCTCCTTTCCCATTTCGTCCCACTGCAGAAAGTGCTTGGCCGAGCGGTGGATTAATCTAATTCTCGTCTCCGGGGGCATAGGCGGATCAGGCTGATCGCGGACAACTTCTACGAAGCCTGCACATCGTACTTCGACTCGGCGGGCGAAGGTGGCATATTGGCTTTCGATGTCGCTGAGAGATATCAGCAGCTGTGGGTCTTGTCGTAATATTCTGTCAGCCAAGAGGGTGTCGGTGGCCAACAGAAGTTCCAAGACCGCATCCTCACAACCATCCGGATAGAAGGGGGGCATCGAAGCCCTGCTCATGACGAGGTTGAGATAGATCGCAGCATCGTGTTTGTAGATCTCTTCGTTGTCCCCTAGTCGACTCCACATAGCCTTATAGATCTCCCTGAGGTCCTTCGGTAGCAGTAGAAGGCGTTGCTTGAGTTCGGCCAGATCGTCTCCCTTGCCTAAGCCGTTTTGTAGGCTTCTGAGAGCCAACGCAACCCACAAGAATACTCCGTCTGCCATAGTGCATATAGCTAGAGAATGTCTATTTGCACTATGACTCCGGTCTATTTGCACTATGACCCCGCATTACCCCATACAAAACCCTAACCCCCGCCCGCGCTTAAATGCCGAGTCGCATTCACGGTCGCATTTGCGACCGCGACCGCGATTCAATTAAACAGGGCCCAAATCTCTCGATTTTGTAATAAAATTACAATTGACTACTACTATTACTCGCTGACTAAGCAGTTCCTCTATCACCTGACCGGCCGGAACGTATAGTTTAGCCACTGCCTTATATCGCTTTCGTGACTCCTACAGTTAACGATACCTTATTAGATCTAGATACCTTCTTTAGTCCACCCTTCTTTCTACCTCTCGCTTTACCACTATTTATAACGGCTTAGCTACCTTTAATAGCCGTAAGTTAGCTACTCTTTAAAGTAACACCCTCCCACTAGGAAGGCTTACGCTGTATAAAAAGCCGTACGCCTCCACAAACACCCCCACAAATATATCCCCTACAGCTTCTTTAACCTTTAGTAAACTAGCTAGTAACTATAATAATAAAGCCTGTAAGGGTAGGGGGTTCCTTAGGGGGCCCTTAAGTCTCCTAGGGGGTCTGTGTAGCTAGTATTACAGCCTAGCTGCCTTAGCAGAGTGGTTCCGTAAGCATCAGTACGTTAATAATAGAGGTAAAAGCTATAGAACTACATAGTCTTTCTTATAAGGTGTGAACTTTATTAAACTCTTAATACTATAGATAACTATCTTTATTAGCTAGGCTTCTCACTAGCTATTAGTAAAGGTAGAAGTCTTTCCGGAAGATAAGGAGCTTATTAACGTTATAACGTGTTAATAAATTGTAACTGCAGATAATACTATACTGCCTTATAAACTGGTCTATACAGGGTTTTAAGGGGGGACGTGTTAAATAAGCCTTAATCGGAATAGCTCTTAGCGTAATCCTCCACTAGTTAGTAATAAGCTTTATTACCTTAATAAAGATAGAAATAAGCGTTTTATTAAGTTAATGTTAACTAATATAGTTACGTTTAAAGGTATTATGTTACTTAATAGTAGCCTTACAGATCTAGCGCTTTATTAACTCAACCATCTAACACGACTGCTATATAACTGTTAGAACAGTACTGTTACCGTTAATAATAAAGGACTTAAGATACCGATTCACAGCTTTAATTAGAAAAGTAGTTCTTTAACTAAAGTTAAAGTTCTTATTAATATAACAACTAACTTACTGCTTAACTACAGGAAACTAAGCTGTTTCGAAGTAATTAATAATCTTCTTCTATTAAGGAAAAAAGTCCTTTAACTTAGCCTAAGCCACTGTATGCTTATTAACAGTATAGGTGTAAATAACGCCCTCCCAGAGCTTATAAAGGCTGTATATAGAATACTCTACAGCCTTAAGGGCGGCATTAAGTCTTTCGTTAAACGGTTAGTTTCTACAATTAATAATAGCTTTATATTACTAGTTAATAACGGAATCTAAATCCTATTCCTAATTAGCCTAACTTAAAGGTGGTTAGAGGCTTACTGCGGTGGCGATAGCAGCTGTAACAGCCTTATCCCACAGCCTTTTGATATTTAAGGCAGTATTCTTATTAAGGTGAAAAACGCAGATTTAAGGCTTAGCTTAAGGGTAAACCTTAATAACCGAGGCCTTATAAGCCTTATTATAATCAGTAATAGTTATAAGAGGGGGTTTAGTACCGATAAGGTTACAAATAAAGTTAACTTATTATATTAGCCAGTCGAAACCTTCTTACCTTTCATTATTAATAAGGTTAAATCTGTAGGAGAAAGCTATACTAAGGTAGCTAAGCCCTATAATTTAAAATAAAGCTAGTCCTTTATTATTTATTTTATACATATTATTATACATCTAGACCTAATAATTCTAAGCTTACTGTTCCTTACATTAATCGTACGTCTAAAACAAGTCCTCTAACTTCCGATCCTCGTTATTATTATTATCGCCTAAAGCCTCAGCCCACTTTATAATATAAGAAATGCCCTTATTATTAAGCAGTTTCATAGTAGCCTAAAAGGGGGTATATCCGGCTATAGTTTCCTTCCGCAGTTTATATCTATAGTTCCTAATCTAGCGCATATTAAAGAGTATATTAAGGAACTAGTCGCACAGGCTTATAATAACCTTACGGTTCGAGATACTAATCTGGTTAGTAAAGGTGGTAATAAAAGCCTTATATTCGGTATTAAGAACTAGTCTGGAATTAAAGCTATCGCTAATGTAGTTCTCGTAACCTTTACGGCCTTAATTAATCTCAAGAATCTACTTCCAGCCGTTAACAGTAAGAGCCTTAACGGTTGCCTTCCAAAGGTAATCTATCTTCGTAGTATAAGTAAAGCAAGATACGGCTTTTAAAGGCCTAATTACGCCTTTTTAACAACCGAATATTACTATACTATAACTAAAGTCTTTAACTAGATTAGTAAAGTGAATTCTAGTGACGTAGAAGCTAGCGGAGGCTGTAAACTTTTGTAAATCGGCCTGTAATTCTTTTAAGAACCTATAATGGTAGCTAGAAAGCTTGTGGGTTAGTAGAGGGTTTGATAGAGGCTCTGGAGCAGGCTTAGAGTCTTTGAAAATAAGGCTATCGTTATCGACATCGATCTCGGAGTCGGCTGGCATCGCGCCATCGCGCGGCAGGCTGTTTTCGGCCATCTAAACGCTAAGTTAGCCCGGTAAATCGTGTGCCGAATGATTAACTACCTTTGGAAGTAATAAACGCGAGTGCGCGCGACCGTGGAATAGCGATGGCTCTGTTTGGTGGGGGGAGAAAAGTGGTGGCAGAACCAATTCAATTGCGCGGTGCGATGCGAACGCGGTAAATGGGGTGCATTTGAGCGCGGGCGGGGGTTAGGGTTTTGTATGGGGTAATGCGGGGTCATAGTGCAAATAGACCGGAGTCATAGTGCAAATAGACATTCTCTATAGCTAAGATGAGATGCCGGTACTCCTCAACTTCGGAGTTGAGATGGGTTTCCGGAAACAGACTCCTGAGTGTGTGTGATGCGAACAGCCAGATATCGGCGTACGTCAGGTCCTGTATCTCAAACATGGGAAACTGCTTGAGATATTGCTGTAATAACGGCTCCGGGCGACTGGAAACACACAGCTTCAGTCGCGGTATGGACTGGAGATCGCGCAAAAGGTCTATAAGCCAAAGCTGTCCATCTGAAGGATCGACTTCATCGAGGCCGTCAATGAACAGACAGGAAGGGCGTATTGAAATTTGCAAGAGAAAAGACAGCACCGCTTTCAGTTCCTTCTCGGACCAGTCTGAGGTGGTATCTTGGCTTTTGCCAGTGGAAATTTTTGCAGGACGGCGTGGGAGTTCTCCGAGCTCGAGTGGATGAGCTGGTAGACCAGAGTGCACAGACACCCCTTGATCTTGGCTTCCATTGGTAGGCCGGAACTCCAGATGAAGTGCGAAGATATCATGAGATCATGCCGAGAAGATATCTTCCGTTGGTTGAGAATTTCGAGAGTCTTTGGGTGATCCGTCAGAAACATCATGAGCGTGCTCTTGCCTGATCCAGGCTTGCCGCAAATCCAGAAGAGACTCGCATCACGGCTTCTGAGCCACTGGCAGAAGTGACGGGAGGCATCTCGTACACGGGCTTCGTGTTTTGCTCTCTCGTATTTATCGAAAATGTCGTCATCCTTATCATCCTCGCGAGTCTTGCGTTCTTCACCCTCTGCGCTGTCGCCACTATCCTCGGACACGTCTGGATCGTTAAATATCCACTCGAATGTTTGGAAGTGGGGTTCCTTGATCTGGTTCCTTCTCTCGTTCATGGTGGGATACTTTAGACTTTTCAGCAGCCGATCATGCCTCGACTGCCTAGCAGCCTCGCTGTCTGACATCATCTGTTGGTCGTTCACGTCTTTCACTGCTCTGTGAACGGTTTTATATGCGATCGTCATGTCCGCCCCAAGTCTTTCCACTGTTGCATCCCGGGCTGGCTGTGCTGTCTCTCTCGTGATGTGCTCCCTCGTCGTCGTCGATTCCAGTGTGATGAGGTCCGTGATGTGTTTGTTTCCTCGAGAGAACGATTGGATGAAGCTGCGTAACTTGGAGTCGAGATCGGCGAAATCGTTCCGCTGACAGATACTGATTGCGTCTGTCCTGCTGCTGTAATCGGACTTTTGTTAATGCTTGACCTCTGACGGCAACGCGCTATAAGACCACCCTGGCCTGGGTTGTGTAACGAACCAAATATTAACCAGAAGGCGTGTTTCGAGTGTGTCCCGATGCACCTCCAACAGCCGTTCCAACTCTCTAATTTTCTTCTTCCTCGAGCTCGCCAGCGACTGGACACCCGCGACAGCAGATTCGACAAACTTCCCTTTCGCCTTGGCCGTCTTGGCTGTGTTGTTGTCCACCTCATCTTGGAGAGCCTTCGCCGCGTTGTTGCACTCTCTGGCTATCTTGAGAAGCTCGTGGTCTCTCTGTGCAAGGGGCTGGGTGGCGGCGGTGGCGATCGCTTCAGCATCGTGGAAGGCTTTGGTCAGGCTCCCAGACGCTCGAGCAAGCGCGACTGCTGGTTCGGGCGCTTGACCGTGCTCGAAGACGTGTCTGGAGAATTTGCACACATCACCAGCGAAGCCGAGGACCTGGAATACGTTACAAGCCAGCCCGAGGGCTGCCAAAGGCTCGAGGCCGGACATTTTGTCCTTGCTGTCGATGTGGATTGGAGCGGGGTTGAAGGGTTGAAGGGTTGAGGGGTTGAAATGCATGCGATGAAAGCTCAGAGCTGGGCCGGCAAAAAGCGGGGACAATTTGAGAGGTACCTATGTTACCAGTACTTCGTGCGTACCAATTCGTACCTACCTACCTCAGCTATCCAATAGAGGGGGATGAAATCTCGCTCCAAGCCTTGAAGCTGATGCCCCCGTCCCTCTGAGCCCGGTCTCGCCCAATCAGTGTTGTCTACGAAGTACAAGTAACTCAAGTACCTTCCACCGCCAAATGGGACACTCTGAGAAGAAAACCTTGAGAATTTGCCCCCGCACGAGGCGTCCGACATTTGCCTTCCCTCGTTCTGTTCTTGCCTAGGTTTCCATCTCTTCGTCACTCCTGCAGCGAGTGGGGAGTGGGCATCACCCACCAGACTCTGGCATTGGAGCAGACGGCAGCTGTTCGGTAGCGCTGGGACGTTCAAGTCAACCTCAACACCTAGCAGGCATTTCGAAGAGCGGCCAAATCCGTTCGGTTTGGCTTCTTTCTCCTTGTTCCAGGTCCGCTTCCTACCTACCCTACAGCCCCTTGAAGACCGACAAGCCATGGCGGATCTGTACGAAGATATCACGCATCGCCCTGATGGGCATCACATTCGCCTTCTATACTTGCAGCCCGGAAACCCCGATGAGACTCGCATGCCCGTGGCGCACCTGGAAGTCACCCTACTAGCGGCAGCGCCGTCCTTTGAGGCATTGTCGTACACATGGGGCGTAGCCAGGCGGGAGGAAGGCATCCGGCTGAATGGCGTGCTCGTCAGGACCACAGAAAATCTCATCGTTGCACTGCACTCTCTTCGCCATCCAGATCGCGTGCGGGTACTGTGGGTGGACGCGCTTTGCATCAATCAGGAGAATTGCGCAGAGCGATCGGCACAGGTCGCCATCATGGACCGTATTTACCGACGAGCAGATAAGGTCCTGATATGGCTCGGGCCGGCCGCACCGTGGATTGATGACACTTTCAAAGGCCTGGAAACGATCGCTGAGTGGCTTTGGCGGAGCCCATCCGTACTGGAAGATGCCGGGGTCATCGAATATCTCCAGGATATGGGGGTTGACCACCTCTCTCTTGCTCGCAGCGTGAGCAAGTCCGGACGGCGGCACTCAGGTCCCGACGAGGGAGAAAAATTCCTCAAGAACTTCATTAAGCTGAGACGCGGCGATTTCACCATAGCTCCCACGTTCAGCGATTTCGGAGGCAGTAATTCTCTAGGAATGGACATCTTGGCCCTTTTGAAGAGGGACTGGTGGTCCCGGGTTTGGATCGTCCAGGAGATCACCCTTGCTCGAGAGGCTGTGGTCGTCTGTGGGAAGCACTCTACCCCCTGGGATGTCTTTACCTTTGTCGCCGCCATTGACTCACTCAACTGGGGTTCGGGTGCTGGGAGATTCGCCGGAACTACAGCACGACTTGCGTCACTAGGTCGCACGCGACTGCGTATGTCCCGCACCGTCACCCCTCACCCCGGCCGCCCGCCGCCAGAGGGCTCGGGCTCAGTTGGCCTGCTGGAGAATCTCTCCCTGTTCCGATGGTCGAAGGCCACCGATGCCCGCGACAAAATCTTCGGTTTACTTGGCATCTCAAACCCCACCGGCATCGTAGCTGACTATAGCGCTCCGGTGTCCGCTTGCTTCATAGCCGCGGCCCAACACCTTTTGAGGAGCTCAGGCACACTCGACCTGCTTGACCTTACCGGCTCTCCCTATCTGGTCCGCCAGCACCAGCAACTTCCTTCCTGGGTGCCCGACTGGGGCTGCTACAGCAGGATCCCGGAATTCAGCGAAGAACAGAGGATTGAGCGCACACATGCTGCCGCCCTTGCTATTGCAGACCGCGTACAAACCGCAAGCGGGGGGCTGGTGACGGCATCGCTGGAAAGCCAGGTCCAATTCCACGGCGATACGACGCTTCTTTTAAGGGGAATGTGCATTGACAAGGTGACGGAACTGCTCGACCCTCTTCCGTACTGTCTAGAAACGGATCCCACAGACACTGAGTCGATGATGACAGCAATGGCCAAAAGTCGGAGCCTTCTCGACGCACTCCGGGTGCCGCTGGATGGGGTTGCCATGCAAGTGGAGATGGTGAAGCAAGAAACAAAAACTGTGTCGATGCTCTGTAGTATCGCAGACCTAGCCTTTTCACACTACGCTAGCCTGCAGCCTGAACCGGAAGACAACGAAAAGTTTGGTCGCTTGATCAGCCTGCTTCTACATGGCGGCGATGCCGGACGAGTGGAGGGCCTGAACGTTTTCCAGGATAGGATGGCATACCGGCGACCCATGCCCAACCTCCCCGACTTTCTCCGCAGGTGGTGTCTTACGTCTTGCGAGTTAGGCATGAAGATCGGCCGCATGGCCAAATCGGGTGCTATGACCGTCAACTATGCGGAGCTGCTCCTCATGAACTTCGGCCTACGTGTGACAATCACACGCGACGAAAGGTTTTGCCTTACCCCTGCCGCGTGTCGCCTAGGTGACCAGATCGCGCTCTTACGTGGTGGCAGAAAGCCCTATGTCGTTCGGGCAGGGACAGATAAAAACCAGTGGATGGTGGTCGGGCCGTGTTTCATGGACTCTAGAGATGTGGCCAAGCTCCGCGAAGTCTGGCAGGACGAGGCTACCGAGGAAATGGCTTTCGAGTGATAGTCCAGGGAGGGCAGGGGGAGGGGGCTCACTTTCAACAACAGTGACATGACAAAGATAAGTGAGTGCTTCGTAACGATAGGTACCCAAGGTACATTGAAACCATCCCCGGGTGAGAGGAATGTCCCTTGTGAGATGGGGTGCTGGCTGGTAAGGAATGACTGGAACGATAATCCTTTTGTTGAATACGGTATTTGGACTCTGCAGGAGACAAGTAGTCACTGAGATGTATACCTAGGTACCTCTAGGTAAGGTACACAGGAGTGGGATGTACTCAGCTCTGCTACCTGCACCTATCTACATGTAGCCCGAGAAGCAGCCCACATTATAATAGTCATTCCGAGGGTTCATCCTCGCGAAACCTTGCCTCCGCCCTCGCGAACCTACTGGCCTGGGGAAGAATAACCGCCTTGCTTCGCTCCTGATACACATCTGCTGCCTAAGAGTGCTACGACTACACACTAGGGAATCACCCGGAGCGCAGTAGCCACCGGTTCCATCTCCCCTAGGCAGCCTAGAATCGCCCCGGTTGCTACCATCAACGCCAAGAACCGACCCTGGTATTGATTACCCCGGTGCAGGCGCCAGTAGGTCGCCGAGGACAGGACCGTAAATGCAACCCCGCATACCAGCGTCGCACGATGGGCGAAGACAACACGGGACAGCCCGGCGGTGATGATATCCTGTCCGAGACGGTGCGCGCCGAGGAATGCAGCTCCGGCCGTGGCCCCGAACAGGGAGAGGTTGGTCGCAGCGGACCGCACCGCCCACTTGAGAAGCAGGGCAATGCCGGGCGGGCCGTCGTGGATGGGCTCGATGTACCGGGCTGCCAGAATCGTGATGGCACTGGGAGAGAGGCACACGCCGTACCGTTAGGTAGTCTCTCACTCCTCCCGCTGGGTTCTTTTCATGTAAAAAGAAAAGAAAAATCAAACGTTTGGGGGGGACCCTACCTACTGAGCTTCGAAAGCCTTTATATAGTCTCACCCAACAATTTTTTCTGTCCGAGTCCGTATTAGTCGCAAATCCTGAGCTAAGGGGTGAGCCGCACTGAGGGCTGCCTGAGCCGAAGTGAGTCCAGAAACTTTGTCCCGGCTATAGTTGTTATGACTACATTTGCAGAGATGGGCCAAGTTTTAGGACCGGTCCATTGCACATAACGGTCAGTTTCCCTCGCCACGTAAGAACCGTTTGTTTGTTCTACCCGAGTATTACCGTTAGATGGTTAGCTTTTAGGAATGTTCAAGTTCATGTCGTGTCGGGCTCGGATTCGCAACATTGTACTTTGGCGACCTTAATAATAACTTCATGTGCTGGGTACGCTTGTTTTTTCAAGATACTTTTTACGTTAGGACAACAGTTGGTGAAGCCATCTCATCGCCTAGGGCAGAGATTCCTAAGCTCGTAGTTAACATTGAATGCGTATTACCGTTTCTGGCGGAGCTGGCTTATTCCGCTGGTCCAGCCGGTATGACCAGCTAAAGACCTGAGGCAGTATAATCAAGTTAATTGGCTCTTTTACCATGCAAATGTTAGAGCGTTTGCTGGCACCTCATTTTTTGGGACAAACAAACCCCTAGGCCCCCAACTTCGCCGACCGAAGGAAAAAGTGCATTCAGCGTCGAAGCTGACTGGTGTTGGAAACGCCAATATACTGTGAGATTCCCGGGCAAAAAGAACCCGACGGAGAGGCGACATGATTACCAGAATAGGTAATAATGCAAAATGAGCGAACGAGTGACTTTGAGGTTTGTGGTTACCCGGTAGAAGAAGATTGACGGAAAAGGATAATGCGAGTATTTTAAAACCCCTTCGGGGGGTTACACAGGGAGACGCTGCGCCTTTCAAATTCTACGATTTACGTATACGCCTTTTGTCAAGCATGAGAAAACATCCCGCCAACCAGACAGAGCCAGGGACTGGGGTCTTGTTGTGATCAGAAGAATCGGGTGCAGTGAGCACAACACAGGTCGCTCTGAAACAGGACAACGCGGCGAATAATAGGCTAGGTCAAAGTGTCAGGGACCTATCGCTGTAATTATTCTTGGAGACTGAAAAACCGAGGCCGAAGGCCGGGGAAGCGAAGCGCGAGCAGCTCGCGAGCGTTCCACGAGCGATTCATCAGCACTGGATATAGCATCTCCGCGGCATCTATAGGTATAAGGGGGGGGGGGCGGCCAGGGGCCGCTTTTGGGATGAAAGGCCAGAATTCAAGGTGTATTCTACTCTACTGCTACTAGCGAGCGAATCCTGAGCATCTTGCGGTGATTCTTCACTCTGGTGAAACCCAGGGGGTCTTGCTAGCGAGATGCATGCGTGTCTGGAGGGTCTCGATATCGAGGATAAATATGTCGCCGGGCTGTGGAAGGGAGATCTCTGTCGTGGCCTTTTATGGCGGGTGCCATCGCAAAACGAAGGGGCGGAGATCGCAGACGATAAACCGAAGCCGTACGTTGCTCCAACATGGAGCTGGACTTCCCGCAACGGTCCCGTTGAATTCAGATCTTTACCCGACAGCAATGGACACATGTGCAAGATGGAGGACTGCGAGATGGACACAATTTTTGACTCTTATGGACCTGTCAAAGGCGGGAAGATTACCATCAAAGCCTACTACCTATCACATTTCGCATCTTTCAGCGATAAGAAGCTAAAAGAAATTATGCAGCGGGCTGGATCACACAGGCACGGAAAAGATATGTCGCGTGGAAAGGTACAAGGTGAGAGGCAAGGAGAAGGCGATAAAGATGTCTCCACCGATGAAGGGGAAGGGGATATATTTGGACAGGAGAAATGAGCGGGGCGTCGCCGAAGCTGAGCAGCATGGGTTCTGGGTCCTGCCGATGGTGGCTCAAATGAACTTGGGTAAGATGTGGCAGCACTTTGGGCTTGTTCTGCGGAGCTCTGGTGGCGAGAAAGATTTTGTGCGGATTGGCATGTTTGCTAGCAAAGGTGATGGAGCTCAAGGAGGCAGAAGGCGTTTTTTGTGCCGCCAATGTGGGAAGAGCGCACGGTTGTTTTGGTGTAAGACATCTCGATAGGTAACACATGCCGGCAACAGCGTAGCTTGTTGCAAGCGCCTTAGCGTAGTGTGGCGTCCGAGGTAGAGGTGGGCTAATCATTGTAACACAACCAGTTGAAAGATTCCGCCGGGCTGGCAATCCTGCGAGTAATTCCGCTTGGGAAGTATCTTAGCTTGAGGGTGAGATTTACCCACTTTCGTAAATAAGGAAGACGGGGAATTGAGACCTAACGGGGACGTAGGCTTACTTTTATATCACTTTGGGGGGGAAAGGGAAGAGGAGCGAAAAAGGGGTCAGGGTTAGTAAGGGCAACTTTGAGGTAAGGCGACACCAGATCACCACCGCCACCCCTCGGCATCCTCCTCCATCCCCACATCCCTC